>Ga0160445_100484_pt1 | contig 20075 bp, 14 predicted proteins | sample HID1972M_E1MG_FD_108215 | JGI IMG/M metagenome (GOLD analysis project Ga0160445, IMG submission 108215) | Enriched pill bug-associated microbial communities from UW Madison campus, WI, USA - HID1972M_E1 MG | ecosystem: Host-associated > Arthropoda: Insects > Digestive system > Unclassified ... | reverse complement strand
GGAAGCATATTTTCAATTTCATATATTTATAACCAAAGAAATAAAAACAATGGCTAAAACAGACTATAAAACAATCAACGAATATCATCAGGCATTCCCAAAAGACATACAAGAAAGAATGCAAACCATCCGTGAATTAGTGCATAAAATAGCACCAGAGGTTGAAGAAGTTATAAGCTATCAAATCCCTGCCTTTAAAATTGGAAAAACCTTTCTGATTTATTATTCAGCGTACGAAAAGCATATTTCTCTCTCAAGTCCGTGGAGTGAAGCGTTGTTAGCCGAATTTGCACCGGAATTAAAAGGGTTGAAAGTTACAAAGTCGGCTATCCAATTTCCTTACAATAAGCCTTTGTCTTTAGACTCCATAGAACGGCTTTTGAAGTTTAGGAAAAAAGAAACGGAAGCAACGGTCAGGAAATAAGGCATTCGGAATTCACATGCCAATAATACCAACGCCAAACCAAGTCGGATTTTGACAGCTTTCAGCCCTCACTCAATTCGCAGGACGGTGATATAAAAATTAATGAATTATAAGGGAGTTATTTGATAATCTAATATTAATAATTATTATTTTGATGCAAATTCTGTAAAGCAGTTTTGTGCAATTCTAAATTATGAAATCATTATTATTGAGAATATTCATAATGTGAATTGTTATATTTTCTATTATATTGCATTTGTTAAAGTTATAATACTAAGTGATGATAAAAAGATTTAAAATTACTAAACTCTTTGGTTTTAGAAATGTAAATATATCATTTGAAGGAGACATTAAAATCTTAATAGGAGAAAATGGACTTGGGAAAACCACTGTATTGAATAGTCTATATTATGTTTTATCAGAAAGATACAATAAGCTGTATGCAATTAATTTCGAACGAATTGAGTTGTTATTTAATAATGGCAGTAAAATCCAATTTACTAAAAGAGAATTGGAAACTTTTCTACGATTGCAAGATAAGCAGGGGAGGTCTATTCCTCGACATATACTTAGTCAAATCGATTTAAATGAACTTGAAATAGCATTAAAAAATGATGAAAACGGTCGAGAATTAGAAGGAACTTTAATAAAATATTTAACTAAAAACAAAATATCTAGATGGGCACCAATACACATCATGGTAAGGGATCTAAGTACTTTACTTCATGAACCAACTATTAAAAAGTTCATACAGTTTGGTGAATTACTTAAATCTTTTTCAATTGATATCTTATACTTCCCAACATATCGTCGTGTAGAGGAGGATTTAAAAAATCTGGGTAAATTCCGCAAACGCTTTATAGATTCAGACTTTGATGAATACATCGAAGAAATAGAGGAAGATTTTGAGATTAGTGATGATACATTAATCCATTTTGGAATGGAGGATGTTGTTCAACGGATAGAAATAGTTAAAGATTTGATAAATAGTTCTACGGTAGAAGGTTTCTCAAAAGTAACAGGCGAAATATTATCGCAACTTTTGAAGGGATTTCCGGATATAGTAAAAGAACAAGTTCATGAATTAGATATTTCGACTGCCAAAATTGTATTGCACAGAGTTGGTGATAGTTTATCAGAATCTGACAGGAAAGAAATTTTAAATCTATTGGAAGAACCCGAAAATTTACTTAAGAAAAAGGAATTAACATACTTCCTCTTTAACTTAATTGAAATCTACAATCAACACAAACACATTGATGATGCTATAAAACGTTTTAAAGACGTATGCAACAAATATTTGGGGGATAAAGAATTTCGCTACAATGAAAGTACTGTTGCTATTGAAATTTTTAGAATAAACACTAATGATATTGTCTCATTAAATAAATTATCTTCAGGCGAAAAGCAGATTGTATCTTTATTTTCAAAAATATATTTAGAATTTTCTAAAAACTATATTGTGCTTTTTGATGAACCCGAACTTTCTTTATCTATTGAATGGCAAAAGCAACTTCTCCCAGATATTATTAAGTCTGAAAAATGCAAATTCTTATTATCCGTTACGCACTCTCCATTTATTTTTAGTAACGAATTAGACAATTATGCAATTGGTATGAGTTCGTATATTAAGTGATTTCAGCAAAACAATGGATATTGTAGAAAAATTAAGGCAAGAGACCTTAACCCCTCATGTTGCATTTACTGAATTTAATCTTAAGTTAAAGAAGAAAGAAGGTTTTTTGTTCTGTTTTTTTGAAGGTAAAGACGATCATAAGTATTATGGGATAAGAGTTTCAAATACTTGTCACCGAGAATATGATCATATTGCCTGTGGGGGGAAAGAAGGTGTGATCAGACTAAAAGAAATGATTCAGCAAAAAGCAGAGTATAAAAATATTCCTATTGCATATTTTATTGACAAAGATTATGGTGAAAGAAATGAGATTGAAGATATATATTGTCTACCAACTTATTCAATTGAAAATCAATATGCTAATTTGGAAGTCTTATCTAAGATTTTAATAGGAGAATTTTCATTAAGTGAAGAAGATCATGACTATGAAACAGCAATTTCTCTTTTTAATTCTCTGCAATCAAAATTTCATGAAGATGTTACATTTATAAATGCTTGGCTTGCTTGTCAAAATGACAATAAAAAAGCATTTGGCGTAAATACATATCTTCAAATAGATTCGAAAATCGGAAATTATTTTAAAGCAGTTGTTCTACCGGATCTTAAAAATATAAAATGTTTATCTGAATTGAATGATTTAGAAACGCTTCAATCTATTTTTTCAGATGCACCACATGTTGAGTTGAATAAATTAAGCGAAAAAATCAATCTTTTTAAAAAGGAAAAACCTGAGTGCATATACAGGGGTAAATTTGAAATGCTTTTTTTTATATGTTTTCTTAACCGTATAAAAGAGGAAATGGGAAAAAAGAAAGGTTCTATTTTTCGGGTCAAGCATAAATGCTCTTTACGGTTTGAAAATAAAACAGTTTTAACAAGTCTTAGTATTTATGCTATCACTCCAAAATGTCTTTCAGAGTATTTAACTTCATTTAGGAAAGATGTTTCATAATGATCAGGTTATAGATCATTATAGGCTCCATTAAATTTCGCTCCAATACCAATCAAGTCAATTAACAAATGAACAAACAATACACAGCATTTGAAAGGATACAACTATTACAGAAAGAGATTGCCGTCTGGGAACACAGAGATTCTGGTTATACCGATGAGTTATATGAAGGATTAAAAACACTCGTTGAAGAAGCTAATGAAGAATATGAAGTCTGGAGTGAACATGCTGTTGAGGGAATCGATTATGATATCATTACTATAGATCCAAATCAGGAAGAAAAGAAAGAAACAGCAGAACCTGTTGTAAAGGAATCAGAGAATGATTTTCAATCAAATGAATTCTACAGGAAGATAGATGAGATACACAGAGCATTATTCAATAATCCCAACAAGACCAAGGATCAAAAAGAAGAAGAAATACTTGAATTAATGAAAGCTAGAAAGCTAATGCAGGGTGTTAAAAATAGAAACTCTGACAAGTAACTGTATGCTTATTTGAGTTTCTATCAAAAAAACGCTTAATACAATCAAATAAGGCACATTTTAATAATAAAAACTCTGCCAAAACTCTGCCAAATAACCTATATTAGCATTAAAATCAGATTATATGAAACCAACGAAAGTGCCTTTAAAAGAAAAAGAGCGGCTTTTTCAAGTCGCTCTTCAGTCTGCGGAGAGAGAGGGATTCGAACCCTCGGTACCGTTTCCAGTACGACAGTTTAGCAAACTGTTCCTTTCGGCCACTCAGGCATCTCTCCTTATTTTGGAATGCAAATATAGCAATTCAATCTACTCCACAAAAATAATTTGAACATTCCCGAGAGTTAATTTTAAGAACTAAATTATCTCTGATTTTTTCTCTTTCGCAATATCATAATCTACCCGAACATGATAGATACTCATGAGCATAGTCTTAAATATCTCTCTGATAATTTCAATTTCCTGTAAAGTGATATTGCTATTCTTTAATTGATTCTGAGCAAGTTTATAATCTATAATTTTATCAACCAACTCACTTATACTTTTAGCGTTAGGCTCTTTAAGACTTCTGGAAGCTGCTTCAACCGAATCAGCAAGCATAAGTACAGCGGTTTCTTTCGAGAATGGGATTGGCCCCGGATAGCGGAATAGGTCTTCATCTACAAATTTCTCGGGGAAAGTCTTAATATAAGATTGGTAAAAATAATCAACCCGAGTAGTTCCATGATGAGATTTGATGAAATCAATGATTTCTTCAGGTAGATTTGCTTTCCGGGCTAATTCCATACCTTTAGGAACATGCGCAATAATAATTTGAGCACTCTGCTCAAAGGTAAGTCCATCATGTGGATTGTATCCTTTAGTCTGATTCTCTATAAAATATTGAGGATTTGTGATTTTACCAATATCATGATATAACGCACCTGCCCGAATTAACAACGTATTCCCTCCTATTTTATACATAGCTGCTTCTGCCAGGTTGGCTACTTGTAAAGAATGCTGAAACGTGCCGGGAGCTTTATATGACATTTCACGCAATAACTGGGAATTTGTATTAGTTAATTCCATCAACGTTACATCAGACGTAATTCCAAAAAAGCGCTCAAAGGCATAAATTAATGGATAAGCCAATAAAGTAAGCAGAACGCTGACTGCAAAAGGAACGAAATCTAACCAATGAACATCATCCAATGTCCCATTCCGTATTAATACCATTCCTAAATAGGCTACGAAATAAGTGGCTAAAATAAATATGGATGAAAGCAAAAACTGCTCACGCTTTACCAGTGTTTTTATACTATAAATAGCCACCATCCCAGCGGTCAATTGCAGGAAAACAAATTCAAAACTATTGGGCACAAAATAGGCAGCAACTAATACCATCAATAAATGGATATTAAGTGCCATACGTGTATCAAATAAAACACGAATAATAATCGGAACTATACAGAAGGGTATAAAATAAAGACTCGGAAGTTTAATATTGACTGCCCAGGATAATAAAACCAACATTGAAGTTACAACGAACAAGATCAGCGTTAACAAACGATTATCATCAAATATATCCTTCCTGAATAAATACAAGAAGGTCATTAGAAGGGATATGATAAGCCCAACAATTAATATCTGCCCCAATACCACAATGGTAATATCACCTCCGATACGAGCCTCCTCCTCATAGGCCACCCGTAAAGATTCTATCTTTTGATAGGCCTCATTATTGATGGTAGAACCTTCGGAAATAATTAACTCTCCTTTCTGCACCATCCCTCTCGTTGTAGAAATATTTGCTAAAGCATCTGCCTCAAGTTTATTGGTAAGCTGCTCATTAAAAAGATAATTATTCTGTATATAATCCGGGATAAGCTTTTTTAACCATTCTTTTTCTACAATTCTATCATTTGCATTTATTGCCTCATCAATATACTGCAAGGCTTTTTCCTGCGTAAAAATATCTGCCGTGTTTTTCTGAGAAGCAACATTATCAGTAAGTAAAGTAAAGTTATAATTATCACCCTCAATTTGAAATTTCTTGGTAGGCGACATAACTCCATCCGAATAAATCTTTTGAAGAATTTCTGTTGCAAACTTATTATAAACAGGTTCCTGTTCAGGATCAAAAGTTGTATTTCGCCATTTGGTTTCCAAATCTGCTTGCATTCTGGCTATCTGGTTTTCAGCAATCTGTGACTGAAAATTATAGATTGGATTTATTGATTGTAAAACATCATCACGATCTTTATTAATTTCCTCTTGCGTTTTTAGGATAGCAAAATTATAAGGAGAGACTAGATCTTCATGCATCCAGACTTTACCTTTCTCAAACTCAAAGCGAAACCTGGGATGTTTAGGTAAGAAAAATGCAATTACACCAATGCAAAGAATCATTAATCCGTATTTGAAAAATTGCGGATACTGACTAAATAAATTAATTCGATATGTAGATTCAGAACGATTCACAGGCTATTGTTTCATTCAAAATTAAGATTTCTATAGAGAATACACCATATTGACATCAATTAATATTTTTTTTTAAAATAAGAAATAAGAAATAATGTCAATGCAGATAAAGGAAATGAGATTATTGCTGGGTTCTCCAATTGATGTATAGCATTTAAAGGGTTCAAACCATAGAGACTCCACATAGACGGAGATGTTAAAATAATAGCTAACGATGAAATAATACCCATTACAATCGACCATGAAATTCCTTTTGCAGTTGTTTTTTTCCAGAACAGAAGAAACAATATTGCTGGCAAATTAGCAGATGCAGCTATTGCAAAAGCCCAACCAACAAGGAAAGAAACATTCATGCCTTTAAAGGAAATGCCTAAAGCTATAGCAAATACACCTACGGCAAGTGCAGCAATCTTTCCAGCTTTTACCTTGTTTACATCACTTAAATTTTTATTGAAATAACCATCTAAGAGGTCATGAGCAATTGCTCCTGAAGATGCAACAATTAATCCGGCTACAGTTCCTAAAACGGTTGCAAATGCAATTGCCGAAATAACTGAAAAAAGTATTATCCCGAAAGCTCTTGCCAAAAGCGGAGCTGCCATATTACTGGATTCAACATCCATAACACCATTCGTCGCTGCACCTAAACCCATAAATAATGTCAGTATATAAAAAGCACCAATTGCAGCAATTGCAAGAATAGTCGATTTTCTGGCATCCCTAGGTGAATTCACTGTATAATACCGTATCAGGATATGCGGCAAAGCAGCAGTACCTAAGAACAGAGCCAGCATTAATGAAATAAAATCCATTTTACTCCATAAACTTGCACCTTTGCCAATCTTGTACTTTAAACCCGGCAAAAGAAAATCTTTACCATCAATTTCATCTTGATAAAATACAGATACATTTTTGCTATTATCCTGGAACTTTGTATTTAAGAATCGAACAACTGTACTTTCTTTAATAATATTCAAGTATTCAAATGGTCCTACAGGGCCTGTTTTATCAACCTCTTTGCCATTAACAATTATCTTACTTAAATGGCCAACCTGATAAAAATTACCATTTTCTTTTGGCTCTCCGTTATAAAGCTGAATTCCATTTTCATCCTCTGTTATCGATAATGCTTCTTTTAATACATATTGATTATCCGATTGAACAAGATTAAACCATCTGGATATACCATCTTTTTCAAGGTTCACAAAGTCTTTTCCTTGTACTTCAATTTGTGTTATTACATTCCAATCCTTTACTCTTTCCACCTTATTGTCTTTCATCTCCGGCGAGAGCTGTAGGAATTCATGATAAGTTTGATCTTTATGATCTGGAGTTAATGTAAAACCATTTTTCAGAATATATATTGTTAAAATAGTTGATAATACAATCAACAGCCCGCCTTTTAAGAACTGAACATACGTTGTAGATGTCATTCCTGCTGTAGCTACAATAACGATAACAATAATACCTACTAAAACCACACCAACCCAATGAGGTAAACCCAATAATGGGGTCACTAAATCGCCTGCTCCAACCATTTGGGGGATCAGGTAAAATATAGAAACAATTAAAGTACTGATGGATGCAGTCAAGGTAACCAGTCTTGATTTAAAAGTCGAATTTAAAGCATCAGAAAAAGTATATTTTCCTAATTTCTTAAAAGGCTCAGCTACTAAAAAAAGAGCAACCATCCACCCGGCTAAAAAACCAATAGCATATAAAAAGCCATCAAAACCAGAAACGGCAATCATTCCACAAATTCCTAAAAAAGATGCTGCAGACAAATAGTCTCCGGCAAATGCCACTCCATTTATTGACCAGTGAATCTGTCCACCTGCGGCATAATATGATGAGGCGGATTTAGTCTTTCTTCCAAAATAAAACGAAAGGCCTAATACCAAACCTACGAATACAATAAAAAAGAACAATGCAGTATAAGAGATCCCATAAATCATAATTCAGCCTCCTTCCCTTCCATTTCCTTTTCCATTTTATCTTCATAACGCGAGCAGAAAAAATTATAAAGAATTCCTAACAGTATAGCAAAAACTATCAAGCCAATACCATAAAGAGTGGCTAAATTTAATCCTCCAAAGGTTTCGATAGCTAATAATTCATAATTAATTACCCCTATAGTCACGAAGCCCCCATAGAAAATAAAATAAATAAAGAAAAACATAATTCCTAATCGTGCTTTTTTCTTTGAAGCATAATCAGGTTTGTGAGAAATAGAAGGTTTGTGAATCATAAAAATTGGTTAGAAAGAAAGTAAAAAGCTGAACGGTCTCTTGGTTTAGTAGTTTTAAACATTCTTGGATCTATGGAATCTCATAAACCTTTCAGAATTTGGAACTGCCAACCAAATTGGTAAAGAAATTCGAGATTTACAAAATTTTGAGGAAATTTAAATATTACAAAAAGTAGAGGATCTCCAATAGTAGCAAATAAGACTGCTAAAATATTTTGTTATACATTTGTTATAATAGTAGCTAATAAATTCTAACAGTATAATATGTCAATCCATGAAGTATTTATTGTCTCAGCCGTAAGAACTCCTATTGGAAGTTTTGAAGGAAGATTGTCAGCTTTATCTGCGACAGAATTAGCCGGCAAAGCAATAGCTGAGGCTGTTAAGCGTGCCAATATCAATCAGAACCAAGTTGAAGAAATTTATTTAGGAAACGTACTATCTGCAAATTTAGGCCAGGCTCCTGCTACACAGGCAGCAAAGTTTGCTGGCTTGCCGGATATCCCTGCAACTACTGTAAATAAAGTTTGTGCATCGGGTATGAAAGCCATTATACTGGCTGCACAAAGTATTTCATTAGGACTAAATGATATCATAATAGCCGCCGGAGCAGAAAGCATGAGCAATGTTCCTTATTATTTAGATAAGGCAAGGACCGGCTATCGTTTAGGGCATGGCGAACTAATAGACGGATTGGTAAAGGACGGTTTATGGGATGTTTACAATGACTATCACATGGGTTCGGCTGCCGAGCTTTGTGCAAGTGAATGCAATATCTCTCGTGAAGATCAGGATACATATGCTATAGAATCTTATAAAAGGGCGCAACGTGCTTCAAAAGATGGGAAATTTAAAAACGAGATCATTCCTATTGAAATTGTTGGGCACAAAGGAGAGATCACCGTTATTGATGAAGATGAAGAAATATACAACGTTAACTTTGAAAAAATTCCTGGGTTAAAACCAGTTTTCAAAAAAGGAGGCACAGTAACTGCAGCCAATGCATCAACATTAAACGATGGCGCTGCGGCTTTGGTATTAGTAAGCAAATCGAAGCTGGAAGAATTAGGCCTAAAACCTCTTGCGCGAATCTTAAGCTACGCAGATGCACAAAAAGCTCCTGAATGGTTTACAACTGCACCATCCAAAGCAATACCAAAAGCATTGAAGCTGGCAAATATTGAAAGTAATGAAGTAGATTACTATGAAATCAACGAAGCTTTCTCGGTAGTTTCTTTAGCTAACAACAAATTATTAAATTTGTCTGATGAAAAGGTCAATGTTAATGGGGGTGCTGTTGCGATAGGGCATCCTTTGGGCGCTTCAGGCGCAAGGATAGTCGTTACATTATTGAATGTGCTTGAACAGAACAATGGCAGAATAGGAGTCGCAGGAATCTGTAATGGTGGCGGTGGCGCCAGCTCAATTGTAATTGAGAAACTATAAAAATATCAATCCATACTTATTTATAAATGAATAAATTTATTCTTATTTTCTTCTTATTAGGGAACTATGCGCTTGCTCAAACGCCTGAGACGATAACTTTAGAAGGTTCTAAAAAGATAACTCTGGAAGATATCTATACAAACAATGTTTTTAAAACCAATGCAGTATCCGGCTTTCGTTCCATGAACGACGGAAAAAGTTATGTTTCTATTGAAACTAACCCCATTACGAAAGAACGTTCTGTAGCAAGAAAAAACTACAGCGATGGAAAGGTTTCTGAAGAACTGTTTTCTGAAAGCGATTTAATCTACAATAATCTCAAGCTTCCTATTGGGACAGATTTCAGCCCGGATGAGAAAAAGGTATTAATAGCTTATCAAAGCGAACCAATCTATCGCAATTCAACTAAAGCATTTTATTATGTATTAGACCTTCAAACCAAGAAAATAAGTCCTGTCTCCAATAAAAAAGAAAAACAACTTTACGCTACCTTCTCTCCTGATGGATCAAAGATCGCTTTTGTAAGAGATAATAACTTATTTTATACCGACCTTACTTCAGGACAAGAAGTTCAGGTAACCACTGATGGTAAATACAATGAGATCATTAATGGCAATACTGACTGGGTTTACCAAGAAGAGTTTTCCTTTACGCGGGCGTTCTTCTGGAGTCCAGACAGTAAGCAGATCGCTTTCTATCGTTTTGATGAAACTGAAGTAAAGGAATTTGTTATGACCATGTTCACAGGTCTCTATCCGACAGAATATAGAATCAAATATCCGAAAGCAGGCGAAAAGAACTCCACTGTAAGCATTCATATTTATAATCTGGCAAGTAAAAACATCTCAAAAGTAGATGTTGGCCTTGAAAAGGATCAATATATCCCTCGAATAAAATGGACACAAGATCCGGACATACTCAGCATTCTTCGTATGAACAGGCATCAAAACAAACTTGAGTACCTGCTTTGGAATGAAAAAATGCAATCCTCGAGTGTTGTGTTAACAGAAACCGATAAATATTATATCGACATCAATGATGATTTAAAATTCCTAAAAGACAAAAAGCACTTTTTACTCACCAGTGAACGAGATGGCTACAACCATATCTATTTATATAGCATCGATGGAGAACTAATACAACAAATCACAAAAGGCAATTGGGAGGTTACAGAACTCTATGGAATCAATGAGCAGACAGGTATTTTATATTTCCAGTCTACAGAGAGTTCTCCTTTGCAGCGTGACATATACTCAATCAACCTTTCCGGTAATAAGAAGAAAAAGATCAATATATCAGAAGGTACGAACTCTGCGAGGTTCAGTGCAGATTTTAGCTACTACACTTTAGAGTATTCAAGTGTGAATACGCCTCCTTATATAACATTAAACGATAGCAACGGTAGTATACGCGTGTTGGAAGATAACCAAACCAGCAAAGAGATTAGCAAAGAATATGGAATAATCCCTCGTGAATTTTTCAACTTTACTACATCAGAAGGAACCGACTTAAACGGCTATATGATTAAACCTGCTAACTTTAATGAGAATACTAAATATCCTGTTTTAATGTTTGTATACGGTGGTCCCGGAAGTCAAAACGTTGCTAATTCATGGAAACACGATTACTGGCTCGATTATTTAGCCCAAAACGGCTACATAATAGTATGTGTAGACAATCGGGGCACCGGATTCCGAGGTGCAGAGTTTAAAAAAATGACTTATCAGGAATTAGGGAAATATGAAACCATCGACCAAATTGAAGCTGCAAAATGGCTTGGCGAACAAAGCTATGTAGATAAAAGCCGGATCGGAATATGGGGATGGAGCTATGGAGGATACATGGCTTCTCTCGCAATAACGGAAGGAGCTGATGTTTTCAAAACTGCTATTGCGGTTGCGCCTGTAACAAACTGGCGTTTTTATGATAGCGTCTATACAGAGCGGTATATGCGTACACCACAAGAAAATCCAAGCGGTTATGATAACAATTCACCCATCAGCTTTGTTGAAAAATTAAAAGGCAACTTCTTACTTATTCATGGAACGGCAGATGATAACGTACATTTTCAAAATAGTATAATGCTTTCAGAAGCTTTAATACAGGCAAATAAAACATTTGATCAAGCATACTATCCTAATAAAAATCACAGTATTAATGGTGGAAATACGAGTTTGCACCTCCGTACAAAGATGTCTGAATTTATATTTAACAAGCTTTAACAGTTCGCCTAAATTGAACTTTCTAAAGCTTCTTTCAGATAATTATTGCATTTTTGACATTTAAATTGTTATTACCCTATAAGCAGATATTAAAATACAATAATTCTATTTATATGAAACCATCAGAACAAGACGAAATTCTATCAACGCATCTTATTAAGAACGAGGTAGATATACACACTACTCTTGGGCATCCAGTAGGTCTGTTTGTCTTATTCTTCACAGAAATGTGGGAACGTTTTAGTTATTATGGAATGCGTGCATTATTAACGCTCTTCCTGGTAAGTGAAATCTCAAAAAACGGTTGGGCCTGGACACGTGAAGAAGCTGCTCAACTTTATGCTGTCTATACTTTCCTGGTATACATAACACCATTGCTCGGAGGAATAATAGCTGATAAAATAACCGGCTACCGGAAAGCAGTTCTATGGGGTGCTTTGATCATGACATTAGGACATGCTGCCATGGCAATGGAAGGTATCGGATCCAGTTTCTTTTATTTAGGATTGATCCTTCTTATTCTGGGTAATGGTATGTTTAAACCCAATATATCATCTATTGTTGGCCAGCTATATCCAGATAATAGTACTAAGAAAGATTCGGCATTCACCATATTCTATATGGGTATCAATGCCGGTGCATTCTTAGGAATTATGCTTTGTGGATATATCGGTGAAAAAATAGGGTGGCATTGGGGCTTTGGACTAGCAGGTATATTTATGTTTTTCGGCATGCTTCAATTCTATTATGGACAACATATATTTGGAAAATTAGGAGAAACCGTTAAACAAGCAAAAGAAAGACAAGAAGCGCTTGAACTTACAAATAACAAACCAGCAGATGAAGAAGAAAAGCTTCCAAAAAATATTATTAGAGATCGATTAATAGTTATTGGTATTTTAACCTTCTTTAGTATCTTTTTCTGGATGGCTTTCGAACAAGCCGGAAGTTCCATGACATTCTTTGCGAACGATTATACACAACGCATTTTAGTCGGAAGTCAGGCAATAGCCTTTAAATGGGTTGATGCCGGATTAACTATTTTCCCATTAATATTATTAACATGGGTACTTACCTTATTGGCTAAACAAATCATTAAAAAATATCCTTTAACCATTTACTTTACTGCTCTTAGCTTTCTTATTATATGGTGCATTGCAATATGGAAAGTTTTTAGAGAATTTAATGCGATCGAAACCGAAGTTACTGCATCCTGGTTCCAGATATTAAACTCCTTTTTTATTATTACGCTAGCTACCCTATTTGCAAAAATGTGGGAGAAAGTGTTCAATCCAACCGGACCTGCCAAATTTGCAATCGGATTGGTTTTATTGGGTATCGGTTTTGGTGTACTAGCATACGGTAGCCGCAACATTCCACAAGGCGCTCTTACTGCTCAGGTAAGTATGATTTGGCTTATACTTGCCTATCTCTTCCATACAATGGGTGAATTATGCTTATCTCCGGTCGGACTATCCTATGTGAGTAAATTATCTCCGAAACACTTAGTTGGATTGATCTTCGGATTCTGGTTCTTATCAAGTGCGGTTGCGAACCTACTTGGTGGACTTTCTGCCAGCTATATCGATAAGATATCAGCTGCCTACTCGATTTCAACATTCTTTCTGATCTTTACCGCAATACCGATTGTTGCAGGAATAATTTTACTGGCACTATCTCCCTGGTTAAAGAGAATGATGCATGGTATTCATTAAAAAAAAGAATATTTAGTTGATGGCCGACAGTCTGGTTATAATTCCTACTTACAATGAAAAGGAAAATATTGAGAAGATTATCCGAAAGGTCTTCTCATTACCATATCGTTTTGATATTTTAATTGTAGATGATGGCTCACCAGACGGAACTGCACGGATAGTAAAATCCCTTCAACAAGATCATTTAGGAGGTTTATATATCGAAGAGCGCAAGGGAAAGCTCGGATTGGGCACTGCCTATATTCATGGATTCAATTGGGCACTGGAAAATCAATACGAATACATTTTTGAAATGGATGCAGATTTTTCTCATAACCCGGAAGATCTGGTTCACCTCCTGGATGCGTGTAAAAATGGTGCCGACATGGTTATTGGGTCTCGCTATATTAAGGGTGTAAATGTCGTTAACTGGCCGATGAATCGAGTGTTAATGTCTTATTTCGCATCAGGATATGTACGGCTAATTACCGGAATTAAAATTCAGGATGCCACTGCAGGTTTTATTTGCTATCGTAGAAAAGTATTAGCAACAATCCCGCTTGATAAAATAAAATTCGTAGGTTATGCCTTTCAAATCGAGATGAAATTTACAGCCATCCAATATGGATTTAAGGTTATCGAAATACCGATCATATTTACTGACCGTACTGCTGGAGTATCTAAAATGAGTACCCGAATATTCCGTGAAGCTTTTTTCGGTGTAATTCAAATGAAACTAAATAGTCTCTTCAGAAACTATAAGACTTCTTAACCAGAACTTCTTAAACCTAAAAATCCTATCTTTGTTCATATTTACCTTAAAGGAATGAACGAGAATTTAGACCCCAATCAAGATCGATTAACAGAACCTGAGCGAGATATTGAAAGAGTATTGAGACCTCAGTTTTTTGAAGACTTTACCGGACAGTTTAAGATCCTCGAAAACCTTAGGGTGTTTGTAAAAGCTGCTAAATTACGGGGAGAATCACTTGATCATGTTTTACTGCATGGCCCTCCAGGTTTAGGGAAGACTACGCTTTCTCATATTATTGCAAATGAAATGGGAACCGGGATTAAAATAACATCAGGTCCCGTTTTAGATAAAGCTGGTGATTTGGCTGGTCTTTTAACCAATTTGAACGAGGGTGATATTCTTTTTATCGATGAAATACACAGACTTAGTCCAATTGTTGAAGAGTACTTATACTCTGCAATGGAAGATTTCAAGATTGATATTATGCTTGAAACAGGCCCTAATGCGCGGTCAGTTCAGATCACTTTAAATCCCTTTACACTTATTGGCGCTACTACCCGTTCAGGCTTATTAACCGCACCCCTGCGCGCACGCTTTGGAATAAACTCCCGATTACAATATTACGATGCTAAATTATTAACAGATATTGTTCTACGCTCTGCCCAAATCCTAAATACAGAGATAAATGACGAAGGTGCCTACGAAATAGCCAGAAGAAGTCGCGGTACACCAAGAATAGCGAATGCCTTGCTTCGAAGAACAAGAGATTTTGCTCAGATAAAAGGAACTGGCATAATCAATACCGAGATCGCTAAATATGCTTTAGATGCATTAAACGTAGATGAATATGGTTTGGATGAAATGGATAATCGCATCTTAACAACCATAATCGATAAGTTTAAAGGCGGACCGGTTGGATTAAAAACCATTGCAACAGCTGTTGGAGAAGATGAAGGAACTATTGAAGAGGTATATGAACCTTTTCTAATCCAGGAAGGCTTTCTAATGCGAACCAGCCGAGGCAGAGAATGTACAGAACTTGCTTATAAACATTTGGGCAAAACAAACTTCAAAGGGAATACATTGTTCTAAAGGGCCAAAGCAACATTCATCAATAACACCACCATTTAATTCCAAACATGAATATAGAAGTCAGACAACTCAACATAAATGATTACCACGATTTAAAAAGGTCCATGATAGAAGCCTATCATGGCTCTGCAGGTGGCATTTGGACAAAAACAAATATCAGTGACTTAATCGGCATCTTTCCGGAAGGTCAACTTTGCGTTGAAGTGGATGGAAAAGTTGTTGCTTGTGCTCTTGCCATTATCACAAATGCAAAAGATGTTTATTCAGGCCATACCTACAAAGAAATTATTGACAATGGGAAATTTACTACCCATAGTCCAGAAGGAAATATATTATATGGAATCGAGGTATTCGTTCATCCGGAATATCGTTCACTTCGCTTAGGACGAAGATTGTATGATGCCCGGAAAGAGATGTGTGAAGAGATGAATTTGAAAAGCATTGTCGCCGGCGGCCGTATCCCGAAATACCATGAACATTCTGACACTCTATCTCCAAGACAATATATTCAGAAAGTAAAACAAAAAGAGATCTATGATCCTGCTTTAACCTTTCAGCTTTCAAACGATTTCCATGTTAGAAAAATTCTTAAGAACTATCTTCCGGAAGATGAAGAATCAAGGGAATATGCAACGCTTCTGGAGTGGAATAATATATACTACGACGCAGATACGAAAGCCGGATCTCAATCAAAACAAACCATCAGACTTGGTTTGGTTCAATGGCAAATGCGTGCTTTTAATGATATCGAGGCTTTTTATGATCAGGTTGAGTTCTTTGTAGATGCAGTAAGTGGCTATAATGCCGATTTTGCTGTCTTTCCAGAGTTCTTTAATACGCCTTTAATGGGTCCCTTCAACCACTTACCAGAAAGGGAAGCAATGCAAAAACTTGCAGAATTAACTGACGAAATCCGGGAACGGATTCAACGATTTGCAGTTTCTTATAATGTGAACATTATCTCCGGATCAATGCCTATAGTTGACAAGGATGGCAAACTATACAATATTTCTTATCTATGTCATAGGAACGGAAGTTATGACGAGTACAGGAAAGTCCACATTACTCCCAATGAAGTAAAATATTACGGAATGTACGGTGGAGATAAGGTCAAAGTATTTGATACGGATTGTGGTAAAGTAGGTATTTTAATCTGCTATGATGTCGAATTCCCAGAGCTAAGCAGAATCTTAGCGGACCAAGGAATGCAAATTTTATTCGTGCCATTTTTAACTGATACTCAAAACGGCTATACACGTGTAAGAAGCTGCGCACAGGCTAGAGCTATTGAAAATGAGTGCTATGTAGCCATTGCCGGGTCTGTCGGTAACCTTCCTAAGGTAAATAATATGGATATTCAATATGCTCAGTCGGCAGTCTTCACTCCTTCTGACTTTGCTTTTCCTACCAATGGAGTCAAAGCTGAAGCTACGCCAAATACAGAGATGCTAGTTCTTGCCGATGTAGATCTTTATTTATTAAAAGAAGTCCATGAGTATGGAACAGTAAAAACCATGAAAGACCGAAGAAAAGATTTATATCAAGTAAACCTATTGAAATAGTCTCAAATTCTTCTTTCTAACTTAAGCAATTTAACCAAAACCTGGTCATCTCTCAATACCTGGAAGATCAGGCCTACTGATGTTTCTTCTTGCAAGAGATCATTGATATCATCTAATGTATACCTGGAAGCATCCTTAAAATTGATGGATAAAATTTCATCTCCAACTAAAAAGCCCTCCTTTTCAGCTGGGGTACCTTCATCTATCTGACTAATAAAAAACCGGCTACCGTCCTCTTCATCATTCAGAACATATACCTCCATTCCTGACATATCATATTCATAAGGATTTTTAAACTGCCTGTTCTTCTTCAAATAGATTTCCTGCCTCGAGTAATCAAATAAAACATTAAATCTTTTCAACAGCTCTCCGCCTATTGACCCACTTCTTTCTGTCATAAGCGAACGTATAGTAACATCTTCATACATTGGAAAAGCAACCACAACATTTTTAATAGAAAAATCTCCTAATTGAATCACAGGCAAACGCCCTACCAAACCAAATATAGAACCTCCAAGACCTTTACCAAGGTTTCCTGCAATCGTTTTCGGTGGTTGTATTCGCTTCTGTTTATCAGTCAAATCCAATGAAAAAGCATGTCCTGCTCCAGAATCTATTAATAATAACAGTGAATCCTTGGCTCCATTTTCATTACTTACCAATACGTTCACGTAAGGTTTTTCATCAATCAGTTGAATAGGAATTCTATCGCCTCTTTTTCGTACCCGTTCTTCCGGATTATATAAAGTCAACTTTTTACCTAGATAATTTAACTTCACTATAAAGTTATTGAAGACATCAGAGCCAATGATCCCATGAATAGGTATACCAACATAGGCAGATAAATGAAAGGGATCTTCTTTTAATAAGATAGCAGATAATTTATTCCCGGAAACATCTCCAATATCAACTGACAGATTTGTCATCACAAAAGCTTCAAGCTCCGGACCAATTCCTCGTCCACGAATCCGTGAAATAAACAAACTGACTGTATCCAATGGACTAACTATCGAAGAATCAGTAATAATTATAGGCTTAACCCCACTATCCAAAATAAAATTAAAGGGGCCCTTGTCATTTACGAATACGGGAATAACAATCAGGTTGTGAACTAGCTTAAAACGCATTACATCTTTACGATGACCATTATTAAAGCTTAATTTTTGGCTAAAAGCCGGTAGTATCAGACCAAACGATCCAATTAAAATAATGAGCCGAATTAAAAAATATCTTTTCATAAAAGAAAATAACAAGAAACAAATCGAATTACACGGCAGATACTAACATAAATTTATGAAATATTAACTGATAGTCAATACCTTAATTCATATCAAATTCTTACCTTTGCGCCCATGATTACAGTTTCTAATTTATCCCTTCGTTTTGGGAAACGAGTACTTTTTGAAGATGTCAACCTTAAATTTACACAAGGCAACTGCTATGGAATTATAGGAGCTAATGGTGCAGGAAAATCCACTTTTTTAAAGATTTTATCGGGTGAAGTTGATCCTACAACCGGGTCGGTAAGCTTTACTCCTGGAGAGCGCATGGCCGTATTAACTCAAAATCACTATCAGTTTGATGATTTCCCGGTAATTGAAACCGTGATGATGGGGCATCAGGAACTCTATCGGATTATGAAAGAGAAAGATGCCATTTATGCTAAAGAAGACTTCACTGATGCAGACGGCGAACGTGCAGGAGAATTAGAAAATCTTTTCGCGGAAATGGATGGTTGGAATGCTGAGAGTGATGCTGCCACCCTTCTAAGCAATCTGGGAATTACAGAAGATTTGCACTTTAAATTGCTAAAAGAGATTGACGGTAATCAAAAAGTTAGAGTTCTACTGGCTCAAGCTTTATTTGGAAAACCTGACATCCTATTACTGGATGAGCCTACAAACGATTTAGATATAGATACCATTGCCTGGTTAGAGGATTTTCTTGCTGGTTATGAAGCTATTGTATTGGTGGTTTCTCACGATCGTCACTTCCTGGATACTGTTTGTACACATGTTGTTGATATCGACTTTGCAAAAATGTCAATCTACTCAGGGAACTATTCGTTCTGGTATGAATCAAGTCAGTTAGCACTAAAACAACGTACTGATCAGAATAAAAAGATGGAAGATAAAGTGAAGGAACTTCAAGACTTTATCCGCCGTTTCAGTGCGAATGCTTCCAAGTCGAAACAGGCTACAAGTCGTAAAAAAGCACTTGATAAGATTAATTTAGACGAGATTAAACCATCGAACAGAAAATATCCTGCCATCATGTTTAATAACATGGAACGTGAAGCTGGAGATCAGATCTTAACAATCGAGAATCTCGGAAAGACAGTTGATGGAACAGTGCTGTTTAAAGGCCTGAACTTAATGGTTAATAAGGGCGATAAAATAGCAGTACTATCAAGAAACAGCCTTGCTACTACCGCCTTCTATGAAATATTAGCTGGCAGAGATACAGATTATACCGGATCATTCAAATGGGGTATCACGATTAAGATAGCTGATATGCCGATGGATAACAGTAAATTCTTTGAAGGAAAAAACGATAATTTAATCGACTGGCTAAGAGATTTCTCAGATACCGATCAAGATGATCAATTCATTCGCGGCTTCTTAGGTAGAATGCTCTTCTCTGGAGAAGAGGTATTAAAGAAATGCTCAGTTCTTTCCGGAGGTGAAAAAATGAGGTGTATGTTCTCAAGAATGATGCTTCAACAAGCGAATCTACTATTGCTTGATGAACCTACGAATCACCTTGACCTTGAATCTATCACCGCACTAAACAACGGATTGAACGATTTTAAAGGAACCCTTCTTTTTACTTCCCGTGACCACGAGTTAACTCAAACCGTTGCAAACAGGATCATTGAATTAACACCTAGAGGATATATCGATAAGCTAATGACTTACGATGAATATATTCGTGATGAAGGCGTTAAGCAATTGCAAGAAGAACTTTACAAAAGTTAACAACTTCAATCAACATATTAAGCCTACAGATCGGAGATCAGTTCTCCTATTTGTAGGCTTTTTTATTATAAGTAAATTAATCTCCTTCATAAAGAACAGTGGTTAAACAGTGGTCAAACAGTGGT
>Ga0160445_100475_pt1 | contig 20520 bp, 12 predicted proteins | sample HID1972M_E1MG_FD_108215 | JGI IMG/M metagenome (GOLD analysis project Ga0160445, IMG submission 108215) | Enriched pill bug-associated microbial communities from UW Madison campus, WI, USA - HID1972M_E1 MG | ecosystem: Host-associated > Arthropoda: Insects > Digestive system > Unclassified ... | reverse complement strand
GGCGTGGCTGTCGAGATAGGCAAACGGCTGCTCCTTGCGCGACATCAAGGCGATGAGGCGGGTCAAGGTCAGGTGTTTGAACACATCGGCGTGATTGCCGGCATGGAAGGCGTGACGATAATTCATGGCTGCTCCTGCGAAGGGCGCAAAGTTTACCTTTTACCGCGCGGCAAGTCAGGGGTTGGCGGCTGAGCGGGCCTCAACATCAAAAGATCGCAGCCTTCGCTAGCTCTACAGGGTGACCCCTAGATCCCGTGTAGGAGCTGCCGAAGGCTGCGATCTTTTGATCTTTTTCAGGCGGGCATGCTCAACCGCTTACCGATGACATCCAGCACATCACAGCCATCACGTAGCGGAATCGCACACAGCATGGCGAAATCGCTGAGGATGACGGAGTCGCACTCGATCGAGCCGCGCATGCACATGTTTTCCAGCACTTGAGCGACGGCGCGGAGGCGGTAGTTGGCGGCGTCCATGAGGATGTCGAGCGGCGCATGAGTGTCGACGAACAGCGTGGGCATGTCGCTGCAGTTGCTGGTCAGGGCCATGAAGCGGTTGTCGGGATGGGGAGTGATTTTTTTGTAGGGTGGATCGGGTTTTAAATTTTTCAATGGACTGACTCCTAACGTATGAACTGGAGCCGCCACTTTTACTTCCACGCAATAGGTGGCGGCTGTACGCAGGTGTGGAAGACCGGGACGTTAGGCACCCGGCGCACTCGAAAGCGCCCCGCGCACAGCCACCATAAAAACAGAGAGCAAAGAATGCCTGCCTGGTGGTGCTTCATGCGCCTAACGATAAAAGGGCTTCCACGCCCTGCCACCGAATTTGCGGTGACAGCCAAAAGACTATCCCTGCAACCCACCGCCCACCAGTTCATGGAAACCGCCGCAACTCGAAGGAAACGTCCGACGCCTTCGCCCGGAAATTTTACTTATCTTCGTCCCGCAAATAGGCCAACAACGCTAATTGCGACGAATCTTCCGACACCGAAACCTGAAAAAACTGCCTGACCTTGCAACGTAAAACCGGCTCGGGAAACGCTTCGAAAATTGGTGGATGTTCCTCGCTCAGCCACTGCAGAGTATTGCTGACCCTAACTTCGTCACCCGTCGAAACCAACACCGAATCCGGCACCTTCCACCAAGGAAAAACCCGTCCAGAAACCTGCGCCACACCACCGATATCAATTGCCTGACCATTGATCAAACCGCGTGAGATAACCGGCAACAGTTGTGCCGAATCCACTGCATCAGACTGCAGAATCGGCAACAGAAAACGTCCATCCCAGAATCGAAAAAACACTGTCTTCCCGTCCGGCATCAGCACCTGCGTCAGACTGCGAAAATGCTCAACCACCACTTCAAGGCTCGCCGAAGAAACCGCCAGCCAGCCCCAATCAAGAGACTCAGTAGTCGCCACCCAATCCAGAAACTCACTGTCCGCAGCGACAATTCCCACATAAGGCATCACCACGTCCCACTCGGCGTAAATAGTGTCCGCCCAGATCGGGTTCGGTGCTTGAGCTTTCGCTGATACCTGCCAAGCCTTGAGCGGCTCGGAATCGCTCGCGCTGCTGAAAATGGCAAAGAGTTTCTCGGTGCTGTTAAGAGGGTGGATTTGTAGCCATTCTTTGCTGCTATTGCCCTGCATAAAGTCGCCTCTAGCCCCAGTTCACCAATACATCACATCCAATAGAGTTCGATCCCAAACAAATATCTATGCACTTAATCAATCAAATTCAAAACAGAGGAACCCGTCTCTTTCTTCAGTTTTACAAAATCAGTCAATCCAGCCCATATACTTACAACCAGCCAAAAGCACAATCATTGCCCCACCTCCCCCGAGCGCAGAAAAATAACAAATACGAACAGCCATCATTAATTCACGGGGAAAACTCAGATAGTCGTCCTTATCCAAAGCGCCACCCCTAATGGCCAAAGATGGAAAGAGCATAAAAGAACCTATACAAATCAAGACAAAATAAGCACCGAAAAATGAAAAAGACTTACTGACCCAAACTCCACTGGATCTACCAAGAAGATCCAGAATTCTCTGCATCTTAAAAAAATACAAACAAACGTGACCAAAAAAAAGACACAAGCCCCAGTCCTAAAAATAAAGCACCAAACGTCAAGACAAACCAAATTTCGTCATCATCAGTCATGTGTAAAAGTCAGCGATACAAAACATACATAACCACCATAAGCGCAGCCAGCAACCACATAGAATAGTTACAAAATCTGATTAATGCCTTCAAACCGCGTGGAAACCGTTCGTAATCTTGAGCGTTCAGGATCTGCTTTCTTATTGAGCGACGAGGAATGATTAGCATCATGCTGATATGCCCGAGGAGTGCCAATCGCGAGAGTGGATCAAGACTCAAACGCATTGATCTACCGATTACAGCAGGAGAATTATTTAAATAGCCCAATATCTCTTTAATTCGACAATATGCAAGATAGAACATCAAAGCCAAGCATAAGACAAACAATGCAGCCAATGTCAAAACCACACAAACATAAACTTCATTCAGTGCTATTTTCATTGCGCAGTCTCATATAACAATTCACCCACCCACTCACCGAATAGAGCACCACCCTCGCCCCCGGCCAATGCACCCACGCCTGTCAAAGCGAGACCACAAGCAATTCCACCGACCCCGACAGTACCTATACCGATGACTGCGCAAGCGGAGCCACCTATCATTGCGCCGCCCCATCCACCGGCAACATTACCGCCCAATTTCCCGGCCTCAGTGAACTTGGCCCTCCTGCATGCCTCCTCCGTTCCTGCGCGACAAGTATCTTTAATCTTGAACCCGGCAGCACCCGCACCTAAACCAATTCCAATCCAGCCACCCAGTTTCATAACCTTGCTAGCCTTGCTGACGCCATCAATATGCGTCGCATATCCAGGAATCCCGGCTGAAGTACCAGCCTTGCTCCAGTGATGGACGAGGCTGCGACTAGAAATACCTAGCGCACTCCTCAGACTCGGATGATTGGGCAAACCGACTGTTTTACGCACCAAGGGACTTAAACTGTTATCAAGTTGCGTCATCAACTGTTTGCGCGTGGCAAAGAAATCCGCCCCCTGCAGCTTGCCATGCTTGTCGAACGTCTGTTTATGCAAAACCTCCAACTCACCCAAAGTCTCGGCGAGTTTCTTAAGATGACTACCAAACATCGCCGAACCGATCCCCACCCCAGTCGAACCCTGCGATAAAAACGACTCAATCTCCCCATGATGCCGAGCCATAAACTCGGCCTCCGAGTCACTCATTGGCGCCAACGCGGCATCAACTTTCTGCGCCGCCTCCATCAACAACGCCTCTTCCCGAGTGCATTGCGTATTACGCGGATCGCTCAGAACGATCAGTTGCCCAGGTTTGGCGTATTGGCTGAGCTGCGGATTCAGACTGCGGAATTTCTCCAGCACGGCCGGATCCGGCTGCGGGAACAGTGTGGATTTCAGTGCAGACCGAGACATTCCCTGCTCAACGATATAAAAGCCCGGCTCAACGCTGGAAGGCGCCGGCCGGGCTGAGGACTTTGGGGATTGGGTCAACCCACTTGGTGTCGGGCAGATGCCATCCTTACACCGCTCACACTCTTCGCAGAACGGCGCATCACCTTTCAGGCTCATGATTTGCGCCGCCGTGAGCATCGCCGCCGACGCTGCGGCCAGTTTCTCCGGCAGTCCCGGCACGACCGGTGCTGCACTCATCGCCGCCATCGGCGCGCCACCCACGACAATCGGCACGCTGCTGAAAATCCCGCCGGGGCCGATGTTGATCCACTGCCCGCCCGCCTGAATCGTTGCACTCGCGCCGCCATCAATGACCACTTGCTGGCCAGCGCTGATATGGATTTGCGCACTGGCGTTAAGCGCCTGACTGCTCACGCGAACATGCTGATCACCGATCACGGTCAGGTGATCATCCTGCTTCACCTCGGTCTGGCGCTGACCGTGGGTGATGCGCTGCTCATCGGCTTTCAACTCATGGCGAGCGAGGCCGTTGACGACGATGCTGCGCTGGTTATCCACTTGCACTTGTTGATCGTGCAGCACGTGTTGCGTCCAGTTGCGTTGGGCGCGCAGGTAGATTTCCTCGGCGCCTTTGCGATCCTCGATGCGCAGTTCGTTGTAGCCGCCACCGCCGGGACTGCTCTGGCTGCGGAAAATGCTGCGGGTTTTGTCGGCGGGCAGATTCAGCGGCACTGGCGTCGCAGCATTTGGCAGGCAGCCCATGACCAGCGGTTTGTCGGCATCGGCGTCGATGAAACCGACCAGCACTTCCATGCCGACTCGCGGAATCAGCACGCTGCCATAAGCGTCGTGGGCCCAGCCGCTGGCGACACGCAGCCAGCAACTGGAATGCTCGTTCAACTCACCATCACGATCCCAGGCCAGTTGCACCTTGACCCGACCGTACTCGTCGCAATGGATTTCCATGTCTTTCGGGCCCGTGACGACGGCCGGTTGATAACCGGGCATGCGCGGTTTTTCCGGGCCCAGCGCCGGACGAAAGAACACGTCCCACGGCGTGGCGAGAAAGGTATTACGGTAACCCTGGAAACCTTCCCCATCGCTGGTCGCCGTTTCTTCCAGCACTTGCGGCTGTCGGCCATGGTGCTCGACGGCAGTCAGCAACCACAGGTCATTCCAGTCTTGGCGCGGATGGTCGGCCAGTTGCAGGAAATGTCCGCAAACCAAGGAGGATTCGTCGCTAAGGCCCTCAGCCTGACGGTAATCGGCGACATGCCGTTCAAGTGCGCGCTGGGCGAGGTGCTTGCCGGTTTCACGATCTTTGAATTGGCCGGGAAAGTGATAGTCCTCCAGCACCGGGCGCTGCTCACTGTCGATACGGCTTTCCAGTTGCAGACGCGGTTTTACGAAGTTGTAGTCGCGCCGGGTGACCACGCTGGTACGGGTTTCCACTCGAACGTTGAAGCGCTTGATCGCCGGCGCCGCACCGAGCATGCCGCTGCCGGGCAGATACAAGGTCGGCTCGACAAGTTTCGGAAACACGGTCTGATCGTCACCGAACACCAGCAAGTGCTCTTCAATACTGTGCTGAAAGTGGTAATGGATGCCGACTTCCGCGCACAGACGCTGGATGAACGCCAGATCACTCTCACCGTACTGCACGCAATACTCACGCACCGGGTAATCGCTGCCGAGGCGGAATTCGAAGGCATCGCGCAGGATCGAGTGATCCTTGAGGATTTGCTCAACGATTTGCGGAACGCTGAGATGCTGAAAAATACGCTGATTGATCCGGTGCCCGAGGTAGGTCAGTCGCGGGACAAGGCTGAGGTGATAGCGCGTCAGACGTTTCCCGGAATCGCCCTGCCCGACCTGATAAATCTGACCGTGAACGCCGGAACCGTCAGCGTCAAAGCTCAGAAACGCCTGACAGTGCAGCAGGCTTTCGAGATCCAGATCGGGTCGTTCACTGACCAGTTCCAGCTCAAAACGAAAGGGTTGGCTGATGGCTTCCTTGCCCGTGAACTCAAGGACTTTGAGGTCAATTTGGGCGCCTTCGAGGGTCAACGTGAAACGCGGTTGATTGGCAGGCGCGAACATCCGATGTGTCTCTGCAGAGTGAGGGCGGGCGATTCTGCATGAGGGGCAAGGGGTGTTGAGTGGGGGACGGAAAAATCAGATTTGCCCTACTTCTGTTGTCGAAAAACCCACAGAAAATTGGCGCAAACGACTACAGACAAATCCCTCAACCCCACAGCAGATCCCTGTAGGAGTGAGCCTGCTCGCGATGGCGTTGTGTCATATGACATCAATGTTGAATGTCAGACCGCTATCGCGAGCAGGCTCACTCCTACAAGGATCTGCGGTGAATAAGAAATCACAGGCAATAAAAAACGGCCCGTCTCCTGTAGGAAACGGGCCGTTTTCAGGTGAGCCGTAGCTCAGCGCATTACTTGTTCAGATTGAAATCTTTTTCCGCTGCTTCGAAGCGCTCAACCATGCCGCGAGTCGGTTCGCCCGCTTTGCTGACAAAGTAGATCGCCAGGCTGGCGAAGATGAAGCCCGGGATGATTTCGTACAGACCCAGCAGTTCGAAATGCTTCCAGACCACCACGGTGACGGCTCCAACCACGATGCCGGCCAGTGCGCCGTTGCGGGTCATGTCTTTCCAGATCACCGAGATCAGCACAACCGGACCGAACGCAGCACCGAAACCGGCCCAAGCGTAGGACACCAGGCCCAGTACGCGGTTTTCCGGGTTGGCCGCCAGTGCGATGGCGATCAGTGCAACCAACAGCACCATGGCGCGACCGACCCAGACCAGCTCCAGTTGCGAGGCCGATTTACGCAGGAAGGTTTTGTAGAAGTCTTCGGTCAAGGCGCTCGAGCACACCAGCAACTGGCAGCTCAGGGTGCTCATCACCGCAGCCAGAATGGCCGACAGCAGTACACCGGCAATCCATGGGTTGAAGAGGATTTTCGCCAGTTCGATGAACACACGCTCGTGGTTCTCGGTGACAGGGCCGGCCAGTTCCGGGTGCGCAGAGAAGTACGCGATACCGAAGAAGCCGACGGCCACGGTGCCGCCCAGGCACAGGATCATCCAGGTCATGGAAATGCGACGCGCCTTGGCGATCGATTTCACCGAATCCGCCGCCATGAAACGCGCGAGGATGTGCGGCTGGCCGAAGTAGCCCAGACCCCAGCCCATCAGCGAGATGATGCCGATGAAAGTGGTGCCTTTGAGCATGTCGAAGTTGCTTGGATCTTGCGCTTCGATGGCCAGGAACGTGGTGTCGACGCCGCCAGTGGCCAGCAGCACGATGATCGGCGTGAGGATCAGCGCGAAAATCATCAGGGTCGCCTGAACCGTGTCAGTCCAGCTTACCGCGAGGAAACCGCCGATAAAGGTGTAGGCAATTGTCGCCGCAGCACCGGCCCACAGCGCCGTCTCGTAGGACATGCCGAAGGTGCTTTCGAACAGACGGGCGCCAGCAACGATGCCGGAAGCGCAATAGATGGTGAAGAACACCAGAATCACGATCGCCGAGATAATCCGCAGCAGACCGCTTTTGTCTTCGAAACGGCTGGCGAAGTAGTCCGGCAGGGTCAGGGCGTCGCCGTTGTGCTCGGTCTGCACACGCAGACGGCCGGCAACGAACAGCCAGTTCAGGTAAGCACCGACGATCAGGCCGATGGCGATCCAGCTTTCGGACAAACCGGACATGTAGATGGCGCCTGGCAGGCCCATCAACAACCAGCCACTCATGTCGGACGCACCGGCGGATAGCGCGGTGACGACGCTGCCCAGGCTGCGGCCGCCCAGAATATAGTCAGAAAGGTTGTTGGTGGAGCGATAGGCCATCAAGCCGATCAGCACCATTGCTGCGATGTAGATCACGAACGTGATCAAGGTTGGATTGCTAACGCTCATTAAGTTACGCCCTGGCTTTGTTTTTATGTAGCGGCGGTGATGAACCGCGCGCAAACGACGACGTTTGGCAGACGATTCGGGATCCCGCGCATTTAGGACTGATGTTTCCCCAGGAAAGCCATCAGCCGATACACCGGGTTATTTTCCCGGTTGCACCTTGGGCGCGAATCCTATGCAACAAAGCAAAAGAGGTGCAACCAGTTTCGCGAGAATAAGTTGCACCTAGTCGGTTTTATCGACAATCACCGCTTTTTTGCTCCCTTTTATGGCAGTCATGGCCATTTGCTAGAAGCAAAAGCACCAAGCAGGAGCAGTACTTTCGTACCAGAAAATAATTCCTGACGAGCTGCTTATTATTCCGGCAAAAAAAGGGTTGCACCCGGTTGCACCTCTTTCGGCGCACGGCTAATCTTGCGGCCAGCTGATGCCACGCAACTGTGGCAACCATGAGGATAAAAATATGGCTACCACCACCCTTGGGGTCAAACTCGATGACCCGACCCGCGAGCGCCTGAAGGCTGCCGCGACCTCGATTGATCGCACACCGCACTGGCTGATCAAGCAGGCAATTTTCAATTACCTGGAGAAACTCGAGGGTGGTGCAACCCTGACCGAGCTGAACGGTCTGACCGCCAAGGACGCCGATGAGGCGGGCGAAGTCCACAACGATCACGCTCACCAGTGCTTCCTTGAATTCGCTGAAAGCATCCTGCCGCAGTCCGTTCTGCGCGCTTCGATCACTGCCGCTTACCGTCGCCCTGAGCCGGAAGTCGTGCCGATGCTGATCGAACAGGCTCGCCTGCCGGTCGCCATGGCTGAAGCCACCAACAAACTCGCCGCCTCCATCGCGGAAAAACTGCGTAACCAGAAAAGTGCTGGCGGTCGTGCAGGCATTGTTCAGGGTCTGCTGCAGGAATTTTCCTTGTCGTCCCAGGAAGGCGTGGCACTGATGTGCCTGGCCGAAGCGCTGCTGCGTATCCCGGACAAGGGCACTCGTGATGCGCTGATCCGCGACAAGATCAGCACCGGCAACTGGCACCCGCATTTGGGCAACAGCCCGTCGCTGTTCGTTAACGCCGCCACCTGGGGCTTGCTGCTGACCGGCAAACTGGTCTCGACGCACAACGAAGCCGGCCTGACCTCGTCGCTGAGCCGCATCATCGGCAAAAGCGGCGAACCGATGATCCGCAAGGGCGTCGACATGGCCATGCGCCTGATGGGCGAGCAGTTCGTCACCGGCGAAACCATCGCCGAAGCGCTGGCCAATGCGAGCAAGTTCGAAGCGAAGGGCTTCCGTTATTCCTACGACATGCTCGGTGAAGCGGCCCTGACCGAACACGACGCGCAGAAGTACCTGGCGTCGTACGAACAAGCCATTCACTCGATCGGCAAAGCGTCCCACGGTCGTGGGATTTATGAAGGCCCGGGCATCTCCATCAAGCTGTCGGCATTGCACCCGCGTTACAGCCGCGCGCAATACGAGCGTGTGATGGACGAGTTGTACCCGCGCCTGCTGTCGCTGACCCTGCTGGCCAAGCAATACGACATCGGCCTGAACATCGACGCCGAAGAAGCCGACCGCCTCGAACTGTCGCTGGATCTGCTTGAGCGCCTGTGCTTCGAGCCGCAACTGACTGGCTGGAACGGCATTGGTTTCGTCATCCAGGCTTATCAGAAGCGTTGCCCGTATGTGATCGACTACGTGATCGACCTGGCTCGCCGCAGCCGTCATCGCCTGATGATCCGCCTGGTGAAAGGCGCGTACTGGGACAGCGAAATCAAACGTGCTCAGGTCGAAGGCCTGGAAGGCTATCCGGTCTACACCCGCAAGGTGTACACCGACGTTTCCTACATCGCTTGCGCACGCAAACTGCTGTCGGTGCCGGAAGTCATCTACCCGCAGTTCGCCACGCACAACGCCCACACCCTGTCGGCGATTTACCACATTGCCGGTCAGAACTATTACCCCGGCCAGTACGAATTCCAGTGCCTGCACGGCATGGGCGAACCACTCTACGAGCAGGTTGTAGGTAAAGTTTCCGACGGCAAGCTGAACCGTCCGTGCCGCGTGTACGCACCGGTCGGTACTCACGAAACATTGCTGGCGTACCTCGTACGTCGCTTGCTGGAAAACGGCGCGAACACTTCGTTCGTCAACCGCATCGCCGACCAGTCGATTTCGATTCAGGAACTCGTGGCCGATCCGGTAGCGCAGATCGAGCAGATGGCGACCGTGGAAGGTGGTTTCGGCCTGCCGCACCCGCGCATTCCACTGCCGCGTGATCTGTACGGTGCCGAGCGCGCCAACTCCAGCGGCATCGACATGGCCAACGAACATCGTCTGGCTTCGCTGTCCTGCGCCCTGCTCGCCACTGCCCACACCGACTGGAAAGCCGCGCCGATGCTCGGTTGCGCTTCCAGCACTGAAGCCCCGGCAGCCGTGCTGAACCCGGCGGATCACCGCGATGTGGTCGGTCACGTTCAGGAAGCCACCGTCGAAGACGTCGACAACGCGATTCAATGCGCGCTGAACGCAGCACCGATCTGGCAGGCCACTCCGCCGGCCGAACGTGCGGCGATTCTGGAGCGCGCCGCTGACTTGATGGAAGGCGAGATCCAGCCGCTGATGGGCCTGTTGGCTCGCGAAGCCGGCAAGACCTTCGCCAACGCCATCGCCGAAGTCCGCGAAGCCGTCGACTTCCTGCGTTATTACGCGGTGCAGGCGCGCAACGATTTCAGCAACGACGCCCACCGTCCATTGGGCCCAGTCGTGTGCATCAGCCCGTGGAACTTCCCGCTGGCGATCTTCAGCGGCCAAGTCGCTGCGGCATTGGCTGCCGGTAACCCGGTATTGGCCAAGCCTGCCGAGCAAACTCCGCTGGTTGCGGCTCAAGCCGTGCGCTTGCTGCTCGAAGCCGGGATTCCGGAAGGCGTGCTGCAATTGCTGCCGGGGCGCGGTGAAACCGTCGGCGCCGGTCTGGTCGGTGATGAACGCGTCAAAGGCGTGATGTTCACCGGCTCCACCGAAGTCGCGCGTCTGCTGCAACGCAACATCGCTGGCCGTCTCGATAGCCAGGGCCGTCCGATTCCACTGATCGCCGAAACCGGCGGGCAGAACGCGATGATCGTCGACTCCTCGGCACTGACCGAACAAGTCGTGATCGACGTGGTGTCCTCGGCGTTCGACAGCGCTGGTCAGCGTTGCTCGGCGCTGCGGGTACTGTGCCTGCAGGAAGATTCCGCTGATCGCGTCATCGAAATGCTCAAAGGTGCCATGGCGGAAAGCCGTCTCGGCAACCCGGAGCGCCTGTCCGTGGACATCGGCCCGGTGATCGACGCCGAAGCCAAGGCTGGCATCGACAAGCACATCCAGGGCATGCGCGACAAAGGTCGCAATGTTTACCAAGTGGCGATCGCCGACACCGAAGAGGTCAAACGCGGCACCTTCGTCATGCCGACCCTGATCGAACTGGAAAGCTTCGACGAGCTGCAACGCGAGATCTTCGGCCCGGTGCTGCACGTGGTGCGCTACAAGCGTAAAGAGATCGATCAACTGATCGGCCAGATCAACGCTTCCGGTTATGGCCTGACGCTGGGCGTGCACACGCGGATCGACGAGACCATCGCCAAGGTGATCGACAACGTCAACGCCGGTAACGTCTACGTTAACCGCAACATCGTCGGTGCCGTGGTCGGCGTGCAGCCATTCGGCGGCGAAGGCCTGTCGGGTACTGGCCCGAAAGCCGGCGGCCCGCTTTACCTGTACCGTTTGCTGGCGACACGTCCTACGGACGCTATCGAACAATCCTTCGCTCGCGGTGATGCGGTTATCGCCCCGGACGTTCGTTTGCGCGACGCCATGAGCAAACCGCTGAACGCCCTGAAAGCCTGGGCTGAAAGCAACAAGTACGCCGACCTGAGCACCCTGTGCGTGCAGTATGCGGCGCAATCGCAGAGCGGCATCACCCGCGTGCTGGCCGGCCCGACCGGCGAGAAAAACAGCTACGCCATTCTGCCGCGCGAACACGTGCTTTGCCTGGCCGAGGTTGAAGGTGATCTGCTGACGCAACTGGCGGCGGTACTGGCGGTAGGCGGTTCGGCGGTATGGCCGGAGTCCGACATCAGCAAGGCATTGTTCGCACGCCTGCCGAAGGAGATTCAGACGCGTATCAAGCTGGTAGCTGACTGGAATAAAGACGAAGTGGTGTTTGATGCGGTTCTGCATCACGGCCATTCCGACCAGTTGCGCGGCGTTTGCCAGCAGATTGCCAAGCGTGCCGGCGCGATTGTTGGGGTTCAGGGCTTGTCCCAAGGCGAGACCAACATTGCCCTGGAGCGTCTGGTGATTGAACGCGCGTTGAGCGTTAACACTGCGGCGGCGGGTGGTAATGCCAGCTTGATGACGATCGGCTAAACCGCTGTAACTCCAGGCGCCCGCAACGGTCGCCTGGAATGAAATCCCCTGTAGGAGTGAGCCTGCTCGCGATAGCGATCTATCAAACACATTTGTTTGACTGACACACCGCTATCGCGAGCAGGCTCACTCCTACAAAAGATCAAGAGATCAAAAGATCGCAGCCTTCGGCAGCTCCTACAGAAGGCTGCGATCTTTTGCTTCTGTATCACGCCCATCAATCATCCTGTTCAGCCTTTATCAGCACGCCTAGACTCGGTCCAACCCCAATTTCAGGTAGGCCGCCATGTCCGAGACGCTGCTCAGTTCCCGCAATCTGGCTTTCGAGCTGTATGAAGTCCTCGATGCCGAGGGCCTGACCCGGCGTGAGCGCTTTGCCGAACACAACCGCGAGACCTTCGACGCTGCCATCGGCACCGCGCGCAATATCGCCGAGAAGTACTTCGCCCCGCACAACCGCAAGGGCGACGAAAACGAGCCGCGCTACGAGGACGGCAAGGCGATTTTGATTCCCGAGGTAAAACCGGCGGTGGATGCCTTCCTTGAAGCCGGATTCCTCAACGCCGCGAGAAGTTTCGACGCCGGCGGCATGCAACTTCCTACATTGCTGTCGCAAGCCTGCTTCGCGCATTTCCAGTCGGCCAACGCTGCTTCGACCTCGTACCCGTTCCTGACCATGGGCGCGGCGAACCTGATCGAAAGCTTCGGCACTGAAGAGCAAAAGCAGCGCTTCCTGCAACCGATGATCGACGGCCGCTTCTTCGGCACCATGGCTTTGACCGAACCGCATGCCGGCTCATCCCTGTCGGATATTCGTACCCGCGCCGAGCCAGCGTCTGACGGCACCTATCGCCTCAAGGGCAACAAGATCTTTATATCCGGCGGCGATCACCCGCTCTCGGAAAACATCGTGCACATGGTCTTGGCCAAACTGCCGGACGCGCCGCCGGGGGTGAAAGGCATCTCGCTGTTCATCGTGCCAAAGTTTCTGGTCAACGATGACGGCAGCCTCGGCCCACGCAACGACGTGCTGCTGGCCGGGTTGTTCCACAAGATGGGCTGGCGCGGCACCACCTCCACCGCACTGAATTTCGGCGATAACGGCGAGTGTGTCGGCTATCTGGTCGGCGAACCACATCGCGGTTTGAGCTACATGTTCCAGATGATGAACGAGGCGCGGATCGGCGTCGGCATGGGCGCGGTGATGCTCGGCTACGCCGGTTATCTGTACTCGCTGGAGTACGCCCGCGAACGTCCGCAAGGTCGAGTGCCGGACAGCAAGGATCCGACTACCGCGCCGGTGGCGATCATTCAGCACGCCGACGTAAGACGCATGCTGCTGACGCAAAAATCCTACGTCGAAGGGGCATTTGACCTCGGCTTGTACGCCGCTCGCCTGTTCGATGACACCACGACGCTTGAAAGCGAAACCGAGCGTAAACAAGCGCAGGAATTGCTGGATTTGCTAACGCCAATCGTCAAATCCTGGCCATCGGAGTTCTGCCTGAAAGCCAACGAACTGGCGATCCAGATTCTTGGCGGTCACGGTTACACCCGCGAATATCCGGTTGAGCAGTATTACCGCGATAACCGCTTGAACCCGATTCACGAGGGCACCCACGGTATCCAGTCACTGGACTTGCTCGGGCGTAAATTGGCGCAGAACGGCGGCGCGGGGCTGAAGCAGCTGATTCGCCTGATTGCCAATACGGCCGAACGCTCGACTGCGCACGATTCGCTGACAGCACTGCGTGAGCCACTGGAAAAACTGGTGGCACGCCTGCAAACCGTGACCATTGGTTTGCTGACGGATCTGGCGCAGGGCAAGGTCAACAGCAGTCTGGCGAACTCGGCGTTGTACCTGAAAGTGTTCGGACATGCGGTGATTGGCTGGCGCTGGCTGGAACAGGCGATTCGTGCGGAGGAAGGCTTGGCCAAGGGCAATGCGGCCGATGCTGACTTCTATAAAGGCAAGTTGCAGGCGGCGCGGTATTTTCTAACGTGGGAAGTGCCGGGTTGCCACCATGAATTGGCGTTGCTGGAGGCGCGGGATGATACGTGCCTGGCGATGCAGGATGCGTGGTTCTGATTCGGAAGCTTTTGGGCGGCTGAAACCATTCGCGAGCAGGCTCGCTCCCACATGGGATTCGGAGTGTTCACAAATGCTGTGAACACTCCCCTATCCTGTGGGAGCGAGCCTGCTCGCGAAGGCGTCAGCTCAGGCAATGCATCTCTCAGCTCAACCTGAACCCACCCATCTGCCGCGCCAAATCATCCGCCAGTTTCTGCAACATCTGACAATCCTCACGACAAGCGCGAACCTCCCCCGCCGTCGCCCGCGCCAGATCGGAAATCCCCTGCACGTTGCGGTTGATCTCCTCCGTCACCGCCGACTGCTCCTCGGTCGCCGTCGCCACCTGATGGTTCATGTCGCTGATGCGCTCGACCTGCCCGGTAATCGCGGTCAAAGAAGCGCCCGTACGCTGACTCGACTCAACCCCGGTACCCGTCGCCGCTTGCCCGGTACGCATTGACGACACAGCGTTTTCCGCACCCTGCTTGAGGCTGCCGATCATTTGCTGAATCTCGTCAGTGGAGGCCTGAGTCCGCCGCGCCAACGTGCGCACTTCATCAGCAACAACGGCAAACCCACGCCCCATATCCCCGGCACGCGCCGCTTCAATCGCCGCATTGAGCGCCAGCAAATTCGTCTGCTCAGACACCCCGCGAATCACCGCCAACACCGAGTCAATCGATGCCACTTGATGCGCCAGTTCACCCACTGCGCCCGCCGCCAGACCAATTTCGTCCGACATGCTTTCGATATGCCGGATCGACCCGCCAACATCTTCCCGCGCCTGCATCGCCTCATCCCGCGCAGTCTGCGATGCGAGCGCCGCGTTGCCGGCGTTTTGCGCAATCTCCTGAACCGTCAGGCCCATTTCGTGAACCGCGGTGGCAACCATGTCAGTCATTTCCTGCTGCCGGCCGGAGCGCTCAGCAGTGTTCTCAACCACTTTCGCCACTTGCCCCACCGCCGTGCGCAGACGCTCGCTGGTGGTCAGCACTTCCGCGATCATGCCGCGCTGACTGTCGAGGAAGCGGTTGAAGCCGCGCGCCAGATCACCCAGCTCATCAGCACGGCTGGAATCTAACCGATGGGTCAAATCTCCCCCGCCGCTACCGATTGCTACCAGCGCCGCTGTTACCTGACGAATCGGTCGCACCAGCCCGCGCGCCAGCCACACCACCAAGGCCAGGCACACCAGCGCTACAGCCAGACCGATGCCGCCACTCATCCACATCGCTTTGCGCGCTTCGGCGTAGATTTGCGATTGCGGCACTTCGGCCACCAGCGTCCAGCCCAAATCACGCAACGGCAGGCTGAAGGCCAGATAGTCTTCGCCATCGCGCTGGAAGCTACTGTTCGTGGCAATTTTTTGACCCATGACCGCTTGCGCCGCCGTAGCACCAATCTGCTCCGTAAGCGTGCGTTTGCCACTGAACTGCGCTTCAGGATGCACCTGAATCAAACCGTCGGAACGCACGAGATAGACCTTGCCGCGCTCGCCGAAGCTGAAGTTGTGAATCAGCTCCGACAGCTCTTTCATGCTCAGCCCGAGACCGGCGACACCGACCACTTTGCCGGCCTGCTCGACCTTCAAATCGATAAACAGCGCCAATTCTCCAGTGGCGCCATCGTTGTCGATATTGAGGGTGCGCGACTGGTTGCTGTCGAGGAAGGAATAGAACCAGGCATCGGCCGGCTTGGTTCGACTGAGGGTGCGATCCAGGCCTTTTTCGGTGATGTAATGATTGGATTCGGTGCCGATGATCAAAGCCGTAAAAGCCTTGTGTTCGGCGCGGATGCCTTCCAGATACTGCGCGAAGCCCGCCGTTTTGCTGCTGTCTTCGCCAGACGCCAACCAGTCACGCACCATGGTGTTGCTGGCGATGTCTTTCGCGGCGGTGAGGGGCTGGACGAGGATGCGTTCGATGTCGTTGCGCGTCGCTTCGATGCTCGACGGCAAGGCTTGTTCGACCAGATACCTCTGGGCGAGACGGTTGACCACCAGGGTATAAATGCCAACCACGATCAGGATACTGACCAGCAGAGCGGTGCCCATGCTGAGGATCAGTTGCCATTGGATACTGCGTCGCCACAACTGCATGGAGCACCCCCAAAGAATAAGTGGCGGAAGCAATGCAACAGCCGTGCCGATTGTATACAACCCGATCGACAATCTATTCTTTGGTTGTGCGCAACGCCGTCAACCCTGATTGATGGTCTTGGCGATGGTGTCGACCGTGGCGCTGACTTGCTCTTGGTAACGGTCGAGTTCTTCCTGATGCTGCTTCTTCATGTCGATCTGCTGCGAGCACAGATTCATCGCGGCCAGCACCAGCAAGCGGTCACCGATCAGCGTCGGGTATTTGCGTTTGGTGTCGGCCAAAGCGGCTTTAAGCATCAATGCTGCGTCCAGCAGGGTCTGTTCTTCCCCGGCCGGTGCCTTGATCGAATAGTCCTCCCCGAGAATGGAGATGACTTTTACCCCTGCTGTGCCGTGGTTCATGCGCTGACGGGACCGGCGTTGACGCGATCAACCAGCGCCTGAATGCGGGCGGCGGTGGTGCCGTGCTTTTCTTCCTGTTCCATCAGGCTCAGTTGCAGGCTTTCGTTTTCATCCTTGGCCTGAGCCAGTTCGGTGGACAGGTTCTGATTGGTTTGCGCGAGGGTCTGGTTCTGCTGCACCAGGTCGCTGACGAGCTGTTCCAATTGGCTGAGGGATGCTTCCAACATTTTGATCTTCCAGGCATTTTCAAAGGGCGCGTACGATAAAGAAAAGTCACCACGGATGCCAGGGTTAAACCGGCGCAAGGCCTTGATTTTCCTGGCGGGCGAGCGTTCCCGCGAGCTTTAAAGACTGTGATTTGCCGATCTTGTTCCTGCACTTCGTCGCCGAGCGCCCTCTGCGACAAATACGCGCAGCCCCTCAAGACTTTAGTCGCATGACCGATAAGTCATCCATTCAGCAGTTTTAGCCCGCATGGATGCGGCCCTTCTCGGTACCCTCCATGTCCCTTCGCAATATGAACATCGCCCCACGGGCGTTCACCGGTTTCGCCCTGATTGGCGCATTGATGTTGATCCTCGGCGTATTCGCGCTCAATCAGATGAGCAAAATTCGCGGCGCCACCGAAGACATCACCAACAGCAGCGTGCCGAGCATCAAGAGCCTCGACGAATTCACCCAACTGACCCTGCGCCTGCGGGTGCTGTCGTACCGTTTGTTGGTCAACCGCGAGCCGGACGTGCAGCAGAAAACCATGGACTTGCTGGACATGCGCAACCAGCAGATCCGCAAGGCCCAGAGCGATTACGAGCCGTTTATCAGCAGCCCCGACGAACGTGCGGCGTACGATCAATATGTGCAGTTGCTGAGCCAGTACCGCCAGATCGAAGACCGGATGAGAACCCTGTCGCGCAACAATCAGGTGGATGAACTGCGCAACCTGCTCAACACCGACTTGCTGACCAACTCCGAAGCGGTCAACACCGTGCTCAACCGTTTGTTGGAGATCAACACCCGGCAAACCGTCGACACCAATCAGCAAGCGGCGGATCAATATTCTTCGGCGTTCGACCTGGTGGTCACCCTGCTGGTGATTGCCACTGCACTGACGTTGTTGTTCGCCTGGTTGCTGACCGCCAGCATTACCAAGCCAATCGCCAAGGCACTGGAAGCGGCGGAAACCATCGCTGAAGGCAACCTGACGCAGCCGATTCAGGCCGATGGCAGCGACGAAGCCGGGCGCTTGCTGGCAGCGATGGCGAAGATGCAATCGAAGCTGCGCGACACTTTGCAGCGGATTTCCGGGTCGGCCACGCAACTGGCGTCGGCAGCGGAAGAACTCAACAGCGTCACCGACGAAAGCGCACGCGGCCTGGTGCAGCAGAACAACGAAATCGAACAAGCGGCCACCGCGGTCAACGAAATGACCAGCGCCGTGGAAGAAGTTGCGCGCAACGCGGTGAGCACCTCGGAAGCCTCGAAGAACGCCACGACCTCGGCCGGCGATGGTCGTGATCTGGTGCAGGAAACCGTCAGCGCCATCGAACGCATGAGCGCCGATGTGCAGAGCACAGCATCGTTGATCGGTGATTTGGCCAATGAATCCCGTGACATCGGCAAGGTGCTGGATGTGATTCGTGGTCTGGCGGATCAGACCAACCTGCTGGCGCTGAACGCGGCGATTGAAGCGGCGCGTGCTGGTGAAGCGGGTCGTGGGTTTGCGGTGGTGGCGGATGAAGTGCGCGCCTTGGCGCATCGCACGCAGCAGTCGACCAGTGAAATCGAGCGGATGATCGGCAGCATTCAGAGCGGCACCGAACACGCGGTGGATTCGATGCGCAACAGCACCGAACGTGCGGAGTCGACGCTGAACATTGCTCGCGGCGCGGGGATGTCGCTGGATACGATCAACACTGCCATTGTTGAAATTAACGAGCGCAACCTGGTGATCGCCAGCGCGGCGGAAGAGCAGGCGCAGGTGGCGCGCGAGGTCGATCGTAACCTGGTGAATATTCGGGATTTGTCGGTGCAATCAGCGACCGGGGCCAATCAGACGAGTGCGGCGAGTAATGAGCTGTCGCGGCTGGCGCTGGATCTGAACAACATGGTTGGGCGGTTTAGCCTCTGACTCACTGATCAAAAGCAAAAGCACCCTCACCCCAGCCCTCTCCCAGAGGGAGAGGGGGAAAGGGAGCAGATTGGGGGCCTTTCAGATTTTGAGTTCGACTCGATATTGCAAGTCGGCGTAGGTCGAACAGACACCTCGGTCAGTCCCCTCTCCCTCTGGGAGAGGGCTAGGGTGAGGGTTTTTTTGACAGCATCACATTTCAACAGGTTAGAATCGCTGGCACGCAGACTGCATGGTCAGTTTGTGCCCGTCTTTACGCTTCTGGAGTACTGCCTTTGAATGCGACGACCATCAACAGCCTGTTCTTGATCGGCGCGTTGCTGGTAGGTGCAAGCATTCTCGTCAGCTCACTCTCCTCCCGTCTCGGCATCCCGATTCTGGTCATTATCCTCGCAGTCGGCATGGCCGCCGGGGTTGATGGCGGCGGGATTATTTTCGATAACTACCCAACGGCCTATCTGGTCGGCAACCTCGCACTGGCGGTGATCCTCCTCGACGGCGGCTTGCGCACACGGGTCTCGAGTTTCCGCGTGGCCCTGTGGCCGGCGTTATCGCTGGCGACGGTCGGGGTGTTGATCACCACCGGGCTGACCGGCATGGCCGCCGCATGGCTGTTCGACCTGAACCTGATCCAAGGCCTGCTCATCGGCGCCATCGTCGGCTCGACGGACGCCGCAGCGGTGTTCTCCTTGCTCGGCGGCAAAGGCCTGAACGAACGGGTTACGGCCAGCCTGGAAATCGAATCCGGCAGCAACGACCCGATGGCGGTGTTTCTCACCGTGACCCTGATCGACATGCTCGCCAGCGGCCAGACCGGCCTGCACTGGAGCCTGCTGACCCACCTGATCCGCGAGTTCGGCATCGGTGGCGTGATCGGTCTCGGTGGTGGCTGGCTGATGCTGCAACTGGTCAACCGCATCAACCTGGCTGCCGGTCTCTATCCGATTCTGGTGATCGCCGGTGGTCTGGTGGTGTTCGCCCTGACCAACGCCTTGCACGGCAGCGGCTTCCTTGCGGTGTATCTGTGCGGTCTGGTGATCGGCAACCGCCCGGTGCGCAGCCGTCACGGCATTCTGCACATGCTCGACGGCATGGCGTGGCTGGCGCAGATCGGCATGTTCCTTGTGCTGGGGCTGCTGGTGACGCCGCATGATTTGTTGCCGATCGCCCTGCCCGCCCTCGGTCTGGCGCTGTGGATGATTCTGTTCGCGCGACCGCTGTCGGTGATGGTCGGTCTGCTGCCGTTCAAAGCCTTCCATGGCCGCGAAAAAGCCTTTATTTCCTGGGTCGGCCTGCGCGGCGCGGTACCGATCATTCTCGCGGTGTTCCCGCTGATGGCCGGACTGCCGAATGCGCAGCTGTACTTCAACCTCGCCTTCTTTATCGTGCTGGTGTCGCTGTTGGTGCAGGGCACAAGCCTGCCGTGGGTCGCTAAATTGTTGAAGGTGACGGTGCCGCCGGAGCCTGCGCCGATTTCCCGGGCGGCGCTGGAAGTCCATGTCACCAGCGAGTGGGAGCTGTTCGTTTATAAGCTCGGCGCGGAGAAATGGTGCATCGGTTCACCCCTGCGTGAGCTGAAAATGCCCGAAGGCACGCGCATCGCGGCCCTGTTTCGTGGCCAGCAACTGCTCCATCCGTCGGGTAGTACGGTGCTGGAAGTCGATGATTTGCTGTGTGTTATCGGCCATGAACACAACTTGCCGGCCCTCGGAAAACTGTTCAGCCAGGCGCCACAACGCGGTCTCGATCTGCGTTTCTTCGGTGACTTCGTTCTCGAAGGAGACGCCCAGCTTAAAGCGGTTGCAGCGCTGTATGGCCTGCCGGCCGAGGGCATCGATCCGGACATGACCCTGGGCGCCTTCATCGCGCAGAAAGTCGGCGGCGCACCGATCGTTGGCGACCAGGTGGAGTGGAACAACACCCACTGGACGGTTGCGGTCATGGACGGGAACAAGATCGGCAAAGTGGGCGTCAGATT
>Ga0160445_100473_pt1 | contig 20562 bp, 19 predicted proteins | sample HID1972M_E1MG_FD_108215 | JGI IMG/M metagenome (GOLD analysis project Ga0160445, IMG submission 108215) | Enriched pill bug-associated microbial communities from UW Madison campus, WI, USA - HID1972M_E1 MG | ecosystem: Host-associated > Arthropoda: Insects > Digestive system > Unclassified ... | reverse complement strand
TCCGCTCGACACCGAAGAATTAGCCTTAACCCTTGAAGGAAAAAAAAGAAAACTGCAATGGGAGCATTTTGCGCGGCTAGGTGCCGCCCTGGGATTGAACAACAAACAAATCAATGGTATCGCGAAGCGTTTCCTGAAAAACAAGCCGCTTGCTCTTCAATGGATCAACAATTCATTCTTATCGGATGATTACAAAGAAAAGTATAGAAATCTCTTAGAGGCAAGGTATTCAAGACTAGAGGGAAAATGAGTCTTGGAGGATTTCAATGTAAGAGATTAACAAGATAGTCGGAACCGTTCGTTTATCTTATTTGAAAACCACAAATTCCGAACACCACACACCATCCCATTCTTTTGTTAAAGCTCCAATCTCTTAAGTGAATAAACCTGTCAAGAGAACATGGAATAAATCGGACTGAGGCACGAAGGAGAATTTATGCCGTGAAAGCTCTTTACTGGTGGAATAAACGTGAGACCTTTGCGGATTACAAATGAATGTGGTTATCTCTAATCCTTAAATAAAACACACCACTCCTGTGCTAGGTGTGAAATTCTATCATACGCTATTCATTGCTTTGTCATTCAAAATTATGATCATGAAACGATCGTTTGGACGAGGGGAGCTGCAGTATAAAATGGCAGATAAATGGAAGGCAGATTGCGCTTTTTTTGCAATCAGCAAGATGTACGTTTGTCATACAAACGGAATTTTAAACCAACCTTCCAGAGTCAGCTTAATTTTACAAAAATCCTCCGAAGTCGGATTTTCAAGAAGTAAGCAAATTGAAACAAAATGATAGAGAATAGAACAAAGCGATTAATCCTTCGGCTAAAGCCTGAAGAGTACGAAAAAATAGAAAGAAGATTCCGTAAATCAATGTTCCGTAATATGAGTGAGTACAGCCGGGCCGTTTTGCTGAAGAAGCCGGTAATTTTTAATTATCGCGATCAGTCAATGGATGATGTGCTAGAAGAACTAATCCTACTCCGGAGGGAATTGAATTATATCGGAAACAATTTCAACCAGGCAGTTTATAAACTTAATAGTGTGCTGGGTATGCCTGATGCTAAATTGTGGCAAGAAGCGCTTACAGTTCTTAGAGATCAACTTGAACCCTCCTTGAGAAAAATCAAAGTAAAGATGGATGGCTATTCAGACATTTGGTCCGGGAGCAGAAATTTTCCTGACCGGAGCACTGAAGAAAATCTATAAGAATTTTGTCAAGTTGTTCATAACCATAACTATATGCAAAACATACAATATATAGAGCTTACCTGACTAAATCCATATGTTGATATGTTCCAGATTACCGAGGCTTTCACAAATACAAAAGCTTATGGAAAATTGGTAAATCAGCAGCAGGTTAAGAGTGATTCGCAGAAATCTTATAAGAAAAACTATTCTATATTTGCTTTTCAGATATTTTTATACCAATATGAAAAAAATTATTTTTTTTACCCTATGTATGGTCGCTATTCTATTATCCTGTAATGAGGGACCAGTACAAAATAGTTGGTCTAAATTTAGAGGAAACAATGAAAATACAGGATTTTCAGGAAGGCCGGCCCCGAAGGATTTAACAAATCTAAAATGGAAGTTCAAAACACAAGAGGGATTTTGGTCAAGTCCTTCCGTAGCTGAAGAAGTCTTGTTTTTTGGAAGCATGGATGGGTATCTTTATGCAATTGATGTAAAGACAGGTAAAGAAAAATGGAAGTTCAAAACTGAAGAATCGATTTGGTCCAGTCCAGCAGTAGCCGATGATTTAGTATTCTTTGGAAGCAACGATGGATATCTTTATGCAGTTGATGTAAAGACTGGTCAAGAAAAATGGAGGTTCAAAACAAGAGATGAAGATTCTCGCAGTGCAGCTGTTACTTCAAGTCCAGCAGTAGCTGAAGGCGTCGTGTTCTTTGGAGCCACGGATGGATATCTTTATGCAGTTGATGTAAGGACTGGACAAGAAAGATGGAAGTTCAAAGCAGAAAGTGGGATTTCATCAAGTCCAGCCATAACAGAAGGAGTATTGTTTTTTGGAGGCTGGGATGGATACCTTTATGCGATTGATGTAAAAACAGGTCAAGAGAATTGGAAGTTCAAAACGGAAAAGGGAATTCGTTCAAGTCCAGCGGTAGCTGATGGTTTGGTTTTCTTAACAAGCTTGGATAAGCATCTTTATGCAGTTAATGTAGAAACGGGGCAAGGAAGATGGAAGTTTAAAACAGAAGAGTGGATTGATTCAAGTCCTGCGGTAGCTGGGGGTTCGGTTTTTTTTGGAAGTGACGACAAGTATCTATATTCAGTTGATGTGAAAACTGGTCAAGAAAATTGGAAATTCAAAACAGGCGACGAGATTTACTCAAGCCCGGCCACAGCTGAAGGAGTATTGTTCTTTGGAAGTAAGGATGGATATCTTTATGCGGTTGATGCACAAACCGGTCAAGAAAACTGGAAGTTTAAAACAGAAGATGTAATTCTTTCAAGTCCGGCCATAGTTGATGGTACCGTTATCTTCGGAAGTCACGATGGATACATTTATGCGCTTGATTAGAACAGATTAGGCTACTATTTATATTACATAATTGAGAACATACAAGTACCTTCCTCTTTTACAAGAGGGACAAGGCCATAAACTTTCCATTTATTAGCCCTTGTGTCTCTTTTTATTAAAGGGTTTAACATCACTCAAGTTATTCAATAGTCCCTCTTGTAAATACACCGAATGTTCCCGTAATTGAACAACTTCAATCCCTTCCTTCCAGCTAATTTCTGTAGAGATAAAAAAGCACATTAATGCAGATCTCCTCAGTTCATCTTCTGTTTTACCTATCTGAATTTCATTAAAGATCTCATGTGAAGCCGTATTCAAAACTATTACCGATGCATATAAATCCAATTTATTACTTTCTTGAGAGAGTAATCTGAACATCCTCTTCAGAAAACGGCAAGGTGGTTATTTGCGGCAGATCCGATTTCTTTAAAATGAAAATAGAAGATCCGGCAAGCTGTGTAACACTGAAGGTATAGATATTTATGTCTTTATATTTGTCACTCGACACGTCTAAATGATGTAGCCTTTACGCTTTAGTTCATTATAACTATCGTGCAAGGCTACATCATTTTTGTGCAAAGGATCTTCCACTAATTCTTTGATCTTATTGATCGTAACTTCATGTGTGATACCGTATTGATCGATCAAATTAGATAATGTTTTTGCGTTGCGCGCCAGCTCCGCAAAAGCATCCATTTTGCTTGCATTCTCAAGGGTGTCGCCAAAGTGTTTAGCTTGATCAACAGTATGTGCCTGCACAGTCCCTGGCTTTCCCATAATCCAGTCTTCGGCATTTTCTTCCGCATTATGATTAGAAGTCAACACGAAATAAAAATCACGTCGACTTCGAAAAACCATCTCTTTGATTAACTCTTCTGTATTCGGATAAATAATCAAATAGTGCCTATTATCCAAGGGCACCTGAATCATATTGGACGGATCAAAAGGGTCTGACCATTTAACCTTACCCGAACCCATCCCTTATCATTTACAAAACGTTTGACTACAAAATCCAGCATGCTGTTGATTCGCCGTTTATTTAAGTTCATAAATTTTGGAGTCCTAAAAAAGAGGCTCATTGTGGTTAGAATGATCTTTCGTCTCTGATCATCCGTTATTATAGTTACTGCTTCATCCGTCAATAACTGGTAAATTTCGGGATAGACGCTGTCAATTTCACGGGCATAGTATTTTTCCAATGCGTATTTGTCGTCACCAGCATCATCAGGCAGCGTATAAATATTCTTATCGACACAAATGTCTTTTATGCTGATCAATCGATCTTTAGGATGCTCCTCACTTTTTAATTTTGCTTCAACAAGATATTTTCCATCCTGCTCCAAAGCGAAGTTCTTCAGGTAAGACTTTGGGATATAGTGTTGGTGTTTCGGTTTGCTCATGCCCGGTGGAAATATTTATACTTCCTCGTTGTAATAAATCTTATAAAACTTTCTCCCGTCATTTTCGACACCTTTTTCGATCAGGTCTTTGCTGCCGTGGATATAGATATCAAAATTCTTATCCAGTTTTAATATTTTCTTGAAAACTCTCGCTTGTTTTTTAACGGCATGAGCAGATATTTCAAAATTATCGGACAGTCCCATGTCGCTGATGCTTCTGAACTGTTCGTCAAAGTTTCTAAAAGATTTTATCATTTCGGGATGAGTAAACACCTCTTTTTCAAAGGTTTCTTTATCAAAAGTTTCATGCGTCTTGAAATAGTCTACAGAACGATTAAGCAAATCTATCTGATCAGCTTTACTTACCTCAAATTCTTCGACCAATTGTTTGGTAACGTAATCTTTGGTAATCGACAAAAAGCTTTTTGTCTGGTGGTAATTATCAGAACTTGGTCTGATACTTAAAAAATCTTCCTTCCAGTATTGGGTGTCATTTGCCCTGTTTGAATCAATGATAAATACCTGAAAACCCGTTTCCTTCTCGGCATTAAAAATAATACAGCCTTTATCCAGCTTACCAATATTCACCCCGTTTTCATGCTTAATCCTAAAATTGCTGTTAGTAGTAGGCTCGAATTTCAGGAATACATCTTTAACTTCAGATTTGAATAAACCTATTGCGCTGCCGCTAACGCCGTTTAGGACACAATTATTGAACAGGCAAACACTTAACTCACCGCCACTCACTTTTGGGTGGGTAGATGCTTCATAAAGGTGTTTGGCTATTTCAATTGAATTTTGCTGAAACTGACTATGGTCTTCAAAAATTCTTTCGCAAAATGTATAGACGGCATTTAGACCTAATTCTGTTGGGTTATGAAAATTAAATGTTTCATTTCCGGTAAAGGAGGAAAGAAAATATTTCAGCAAAAGGTTCTTGGTATCACCACCATCAATATAGACTTCATCCGGGGATGTCTTTATTCCCTCATCTCTCAGTTTGTTTCCAACTTGGTGCGTAGAAATTTTTTCTAATTCTACACTTATAAAATCTATCATTCTATGATATTAAATTGTTTAAGTTTTTCTAATTTGATTCTTTCAACCTCTTTCATCAATTCCTTTTTAAGATGGTCGATATTACTCAACTCCTTAACTTTCTTTGACATAAAAAGATTTGGCTCGGACTTAAATATGCCGTCCTTTTCCGGTTTGTTCTTGATTGCATCGGAAAAATTGAACTTCATGCTGTAATATCCATTTTTTATATTCAGATAATCGAACTTGTAGGTAATATAAATCTCCTCTAATAACAATATCTTCTTGAAATCTGCGTCTGAAATCTCGTTCAGTCCAGCAAGATTTCTGCCGCTAAAATAAGTAATAAGATCTTTGTCCTTTTTATCCTTAAAAGCATCAGGAATTTCCTCCCTGTCATCGAAGGTGAATTTAATTGACTTAATTTCAGGCTCCCTGAATATGGACGAAGTAGACATATCGGTATAGCTCAGAAGGAAATTCACCCGGTCTGTATTGTTCTGAAAACTCTTGAACATCACGCGAACGGTATCTTCTTGAATAAAATCCGCCTGCTTAAGCTCCGCTTCCAAACTTTTCATAATGCGGTTGGCGATGAGTTTATCTTCCTTAGATACCGTATTGATCCTATTGATGATTATCTTATCATTTTCCTTCGTGCAGATTATTTCTATCCTTCCCCATGTAGTATTAACCGAAATCTGGCTGGTCGGGTCCTTCCGCTCAGTTCTTACATCGAGTACAAACTCATTTTTGTTCTTGGGATTAGCCTTAAAGACGGGCTGCGATAAAAGCTTGGTATTGAGATTTTCAGTGACATTATCCAGATTTGGATTGATCTTTTTAAACACGTTTTCTAATGTGTCATTCTCTTTGATTTGGAAAATCTCATTGGTGGTGTTAAGCGGCCTGTCCTTGACATCGATCAACGCTTTGAAATCCTCTAATTCTTTGGGGCTAAAAAGCAGCGTAGACATCAGATCGACTAACTTATTACGATCAGCACCTTTGACGAAGATTCCTTTTTTCGCCAGAAATATTTTCATGTCATTTGCCGTAATAGCATCTGTTTTTAGGAATGGCTTTATGATATCCCCATAAGGCAAAATATTTATGAAAGCTTCGTTCAGATGTTTCGGCTTGACAATTTCATTGATTTCGTTGTACGATTCATTCTTTACAAGACCAGCACTGGGATTGCTAACGCTATCCAGTGCCTCAGCATCTATCCGTTGATACTGGCAAATCTTTATCTTATCCTCTAAAATTTCATCATTAAATGAACGGAGGACCTCCACAGCGGAATTCTTATGTTCAGCTTCTATATAATCAGGAAAATAAATGAGATATTCATTACCCAAACCACTTGTAAGACGTATCGTAAGCCAGATCAATTTCCTTAACGTCTCTGTTTCAAACGGATCGGCGCAAAAAATCAATATGCTGATTTTAGAGGCGCTCTCCTTTATAATCGGTATTATCGCACTATTAATATATTGGGCAGGAAGCTTTGTGCCTCTTTTTCCAATGTGTCCGGGATTCTGGTTTGCCTCAGTAATTGGATATAAAAATTTGACGGTAAGGTCGTCCCTGTAGTTTTTTGCCGAAACCAGTGTACTGATCAGAAAGTTTGCTTTATTATTATCCACCAGATAATAGTTGACCTCATCATGAAGCAGCTCTTTTTTATAGTTCTCCTTGACGTGATGAATAAAATCGGTTTGCAGTTCGGTGTTATCGGTAGTTAGCCAAAACAAAACGTTATGATATTCTGAGTTGGCATTTCTGGTAACTGGAATTTTCTTCTGTGTCTTTAAATCATTGAATACTGCATCAGAGCCATATAAATAATTTGCTACCTGCGCCTTTGATGTATTAGGGTATTCAATATCGTGAATAGAGGTAACCAAAATAACATCATCAACCCCCTCCTTAAGCTTACTCTCAAAATCGCCAAAAAAATCTACATCATAAGTGTCGTTTTGCTCCGTACGTGCGTTGTAAATATCGACCGACAAGTTTTCATTAAAATTCGTCCAGCCTATAAGTTCGATAATTTTCTTAGCGATCCTATGATTTAGCGGAACTGTTTCGTTTTGCTGAGGTGCTGCGAGGATAGCCAGCGGATTAGTTTCGATCTGCTTTTCAATTGCACCAATCCATTCCAGCAATGATTGATCGAAGACATCTCTGGTTATTTCAATTCCCATAATGGAGCTTGTACCCAAATGCAGCGTCAGCGACTTTACTAAGATTTCTCTGACTTTTGAAGAGATTTTAGATTTGCCTTTTTTCTCATAGTAAGCATCAATTTTAGTAGAAGCCTCATTGATCAGGCTGTCTGTATCGAGGGATTTAAATCCAACAATTTTAACTTTATCAATGCTTTCAGCATCTAATAATTTCTGATCGGGGTGGCCGACAATTATTAACTCATGATCTGTAGCATCCGCGGTTGTGCCTATAAGTTCATCGCACCATTTTTTAGCTGCCGAATACCGGATCACATTTTCAGAGGACTTTACCTGGCAAACCTTCACCACATCTTCGGGATATTTCCACTTGATGTCGACTTTCTCCGAATCATCGAGCGGTTCTAGAGTTACTGAAGTCCACTCATTGTCTCTTTCTAATGCGTCCAGAACACAAATAATTGTTTGAATAAGATAGCCTCTAATTCCTGCGTTACCTCCCATGATGTTTAATTTACATATGAGACTAAGTTAATCTCTTTTTATGACAAAAATGCAATACTCAATCCAGCTATAATTACTCAAACAAGATCCGATGATGCCAACAAAATTGTAAAAAAAGCCAATTGATGATATCTATGGTAATGAAAGACATATGATGACGCTCATAAGTAGAAGACAAAGTATCAGTCTGGAACGAGAGCTTCTACGCCTATCCAGGCTGTAAATAAAATTATAAACAAAATAAACATCGCCTAAGCAGATGAGAACGCATTTGCTCAAATTTCATTTTTTTAAACTAATTTGGTGGAAAATAAATGTTTCATGCATAGAATTAGCGCATATCCAAAAGGCTCAGAATGGAGAAAATGGGACTTACATGTCCACACACCATTTTCATTAATTCAACATTTCACAGGAACTGATATTGATAATAAATGGGAGGTCTTCATCTCGGATTTGGAATCCCTACCTGAAGAATTTCAAGTGATTGGTATAAACGACTACTTGTTTATCGAGGGATACAAAAAAGTCTTAGAATATAAGGCAGCCGGTCGTCTACAAAACATAAAAACTATATTACCAGTTGTTGAATTTAGAGTTAAAAAGTTTGCTGGACATAAAGATTTCAAAAGAGTGAACTTCCACGTAATCTTTTCTGACGAAATTAAACCTGAAATAATTGAAAGTCAATTCTTGAATGGATTGAGCTCAAAGTACCACTTAACTCCCGGCCACACTGGAATTAGTTGGAATGGCTTAATTACAAAAGAGAGCCTGATCGATTTGGGAGCAGCTATTAAAAAAAGTGTCAGTGCAGAACAATTGCCTAATTATGGCAGTGATTTGGAGGAAGGTTTTAATAATTTGAATCTTAATGAAGAGGATATTCTAAAATTATTGAGAGAAAGCACTTATCTGAAAGGCAAGACACTAACCGCCATTGGGAAGACTGAATGGGAAAGCCTTTCATGGAATGATCAAAGTATAGCAGAAAAGAAAGATGTAATTAATAAAGTTGATTTTGTTTTTATTTCATCTGAAACCGTAGAGGCATGCCATAACGCAAAGGCGAAATTAACAGAACAAGCGGTTAATAATTTGCTGCTGGATTGTAGTGATGCGCATTACAATTCGACGAATATTACCCAAAAAGACAGATTAGGAAAATGTTTTACTTGGATTAAAGCTGATCCATCTTTTAACGGTCTTAAGCAGGTGATACATGAACCTGTAACAAGGGTCTTAATCCGGGATGAAAAACCAGATGTTAAAACAGATTACAATGTAATTGATAGTATTCGATTTGTTGACACCCAAGGGGCAGATTATTTTTCAAATGATCCTATCGAATTAAACCCTAATCTGAATGTAATTGTTGGTGGTAAATCATCTGGCAAATCGTTATTACTTTATCATATTGCTAAAACAATTGATCCGAGCCAAGTCTTAGAGAAACTTGGAGTAGTTAGCGAAAAAGAGTATAACTTACAGAGCAAGGTACCAGATTTCGACTTTGAGGTTTTATGGAAAGATGGTCATGTTAATAAGTTAAGCGATGACTCCGAGTCGAGAACTAGGCAAATAACCTATATCCCTCAAATGTATATTAATCATTTGGCAGAACAAAAAGGGGAAAAAAAATTAGCCGAGTTGCTGGATAGTATCCTATTGCAGAACTCGAACTTTAAGAATTTTAAAGAGGTAACAGTAGATGAAATCCAAAATATCAATTTAGAGATCTCTAACAGCATTAACGAGATCTTCGTTATCAAAGATAATTACCAGCTAGCACAGAAAGAATTAAAGGAAATTGGTGATAAGGCAGCAATCGGAGTTAATATTGCTGTAATTCAAAAAGAAATTAATGACCTGAAATCGAAATCTGGCTTTACCCCAGATGAAGACAAACTCTTTGCTCAATTACTTAGAAAAAAGGACATAGTCACTTATAACAAGGAAAGAATTGGCGGTTATAGCGCAAAAGCAGTAGATTATCTGGAGTTATTGGGTTCTCTTAAAGCTGATACAAGTAACACTATTGATGAGAATATTTCGTTTTGGTCTGAATTAAATGAGGATCATTACGCTAAATCTTTCATTAACAAAAATTTAGTCTCTGACAAGAAGGTGTTAGAGGCTGCTTTTGATAAATTATTAAGTAAATATAAATTATTAAAAGTAAACTTTGATACTCTACTTGCTAGTAAAACCAAAGTGTTAATTGAGTTAGAAAGTCAATTTATACCTTTCAATGCAAAAATTAGCAATCAGGACTTGCTAAAAACTTTGACCCAGAAATTAGAGCAAGATCAAGCTAAGATTAAACAGATAGACGAGAAGCAAAAACAACTACAAAAGATTGCCGACGCCGGAAAACTGTTAAAAGGTACGATTTTAGCAGGAACCGGAAAGCTCCTCGCTGCCTACAATAAAATACTTGCAGAAATATCTAAACCAGCCCTGTCTGAAATCGGCAATGGATTAATTCTTAAGACTTCCTTGGAATTAGACCTACCTTCATTTCAAAATGGATTTTGTAGTCTTTTAGATGGAAGGTCGAATTTCAATACACTTTTTGGTTCGTGTTTTAATAACAGTAATGATTACGTATATGATGAAACAACACATTTAAAAAATATTGAGCTTATTTATGAAAAGGTTTGGTTTTCTGAGAAAAACAACATCAAATTTAGATCGGGTTTTGGTTCGAAAGAAGCAATCCTCCAATTGCTAAAAGATAACTTTAAGTTCAAATACAACATCATATACAATGGCGATGACATTCTCCAAATGTCTCCAGGAAAACGCGGTTTAGTACTAATGCAGATAATATTACACTTAAGTAATGCCGAGCATCCAATTTTAATAGATCAGCCAGAGGACAATTTGGATAACAGAACAATCTTCAATGATTTGAATGAGTTTGTTAAAAGCAAAAAAATACAAAGACAAATATTATTGGTAACTCATAACGCCAATTTAGTAGTTTCAACAGATGCAGAACAGGTCATAGTCGCCAATCAAAATGGTCAGGATAAGGGTAAATCGAATGAAAAATATCAGTTTGAGTATATTTCAGGTGCACTGGAAAATACGTTTAAAATACCTACTAATCCAGGCATATTAAAACAAATGGGCATAAGAGAACATGTTTGTGACATTTTGGAAGGTGGAGAGGCAGCATTTCAATATAGAGAGAAAAAATATGGGTTTAAATGACGGTAGACTTGGCATTTTTGCAAGCACGCAAATACTATTGTAAAAATATCCAAGTGAAAAATTTCGGTTTAATAGTCTTATTGGCTCGGTAGGCTGCGAGGCGTTTTTTTAGTATTAGCAAAAAAGACATCACTTCACTAAGATAAGGATACGTGACTCAAACTTACAGCTAAAAGATTCTAAATCTATTAGTCGGTTCGGAGCCATACTTACGTTAACACGAAAGTGAAAGTGTTTCAGTTTCCAGCCATCAACCATTGTCACTCCCCTCAAAAAGCCGTACCTTTACACCAGTCGAATAGGCGGTTACCAAACCGACTACCAGCAATGTTCTGATTCTTACAAAATATTGGTTAATAGCTATTTATAGCGCATGGTTCGAGCCCAGGTGGGCGCACTACAAAACCGTCTTACAAAGAAATTTGGGGGCGTTTTTAGCGTTTCTTTGAGCTGATTTTTTATCAGCAATGTTAGCAAAGGCAGTCGTTCTTTTAGTGTTGGCAAACGAATTTGCGTCTTTTTTTCTCTTTAATGATCAGGCTCAGTTCTCTGCTGGTTTGTCCGGCAACGGATGTGTTTTCCTGTGCTCTTCTTAATAAATAAGGCATAACTGCCGCTATGGGTCCGTAAGGCATGTATTTAGCGACATTGTAACCAGTAGCGGCTAAGTTGAAGCTTAAATTGTCGCTCATACCAAGGAGCTGTGCAAAATAAATACCTGAAAAGTTGTGAGTGATATTTCGTTTATCTATTTCAACAGCTAGCAGACGGGAACTTTCTTCATTATGCGTACCTGCCATAAAAGCTATACGATCTAAATGATCTAAACAGAAAAGAATGGCATCATTATAATTTTTATCGGTTGCTTCTTTATTGGGTTGAATGGGTGACGGATAACCTTTTTCTTTTGCACGTTCACGCTCAATTTCCATATAAGCACCTCTGACTAGTTTTGCTCCTAAATAGAATCCATCGGTTTTAGCAAAATAGAAATCGGCTTTTAAAGAAGAAAGTTTATCGTGTCGATATAATTGATAGGTATTGAATACGATTGGTTTTTCCCGATTGTATTTTTGCATCATCTCACGAGTTATATCATCGATTACATCTTGAATCCATGAGTGTTCTGCATCAATCAATACTTGTATGTCAGCTTCAAAACAGGCCTTGCAAATTTTATCAATACGCATTTTTATACGTTCAAATTCCTGCGTCTCATCAATAGTTAATTCCTGCTTTGCATTGATCTTTTCAAATAACCTGAATCTTCCTAAGCCGGTTGGTTTAAAAACTGAAAATGGAATTGACGCATCATGCTGTGCATGGTTAACGGTTTTTAGGATCTCACCACAAGTAGTATTGAAGATAGTTTCGGTTTCTTCTCCTTCAACTGAATAATCTAAGATGGTATGCACATTATATGCAGCAAGGTGTTGGATAGCTACGTCACAATCTGCTATTGTTTGTCCGCCGCAAAATTGGCGGAAGATGGTATTTTTAATAATTCCATGAATGGGTAATCCGATATTTAATGCAAAGTTGGTTATTGGGCTTCCAACTTTAACTAAAAAGTTGCTTGATATTAATTTAAATAACCAATAAGCTTGTTTTAGATCAGCATTTGATTTGCTCTTAAAGGCGATTTCCGTATTTTCAAATGAAAGTACTTTTCTTTTACCTTCCACATTTGCGGTTAGTTTTGTTTGCATGTGCAAATGTAGAAATAAATCAATGTGTAATTTTGGATATCTTTAGCATCGCTTTTAAAAATCGACATTCTCACCAAATTATTACCTGAGTTTTACAGATTTGCTGTAACTTCGACCTATGATTGAATTTAAGATAGAGACTGAATATATTCCACTGATTTCTTTATTAAAAGCAACAGGCCTGGTAGAAAATGGTGGGGAGGCTCAGGCTGTTGTTTCTGAAGGCATGGTATTTTGTAATGGTGAAGTTGAATTGCGTAAACGATTTAAGGTAAGACCAGGGACTTTAGTGGAATTTGAGGGGCAAAAAATAAAAGTTATTTAAATTACGCAAGGCTATAATAACAATAATAGCAACTATTGATATGAAATAAAATGAAGAAAATAGATAGTATAGGTTATTCGGTATTTTTTGAGAATGGATTTGACAGTTTAGCACAATTTCTTAAAGAAAAGGCTTATTCCAAAATATTTATATTGACTGATAGAAATACAGAAGAGCATTGTTTACCTGTTTTAACTTCAGCTATGCCATCAGATTTTATTTATGATATCATAGAGATTGATCCGGGAGAAGAAAATAAGAATATCGATTTTTGCATTGGAATCTGGAAAATGCTTCTTGATTTTGGAGCAGACCGGAATTCTCTGTTAATTAATTTGGGTGGAGGTGTGGTAACAGATATGGGTGGTTTTGCAGCTTCAACTTTTAAACGAGGAATTGATTTTGTACAAATTCCAACCACTTTATTGTCACAGGTAGATGCATCTATTGGTGGAAAAACAGGAATTGATTTAGATGCAGTGAAAAATATTATTGGAACGTTTACGCAACCTCAAGCAGTTTTTATTCATGTGGGTTTTTTAAAAACACTCCATAAAAGACAATTAGTTTCAGGGTTTGCCGAAATGATAAAGCATGCTTTTATTTTTGATGCCGAGTATTTGCAAGAATTGGAAGATTTCGATTTTGAAAATCCAGATGCAAAAATGATATACCGCTCGGTTGAGATCAAAAATGAAGTAGTAATTCAGGATCCTAAGGAAAGTGGATTGCGTAAGATTCTCAATTTCGGTCATACGATAGGACATGCGGTTGAAACCTATTCATTGGATCATGATAATAATCCATTATTACATGGCGAGGCAATAGCTGTTGGGATGATTTGCGAAGCTTATTTGTCCTATAAATTTAATGGGTTGAAGGAGGACCAGTTACAAAAAGTACTTCAAGTTATAAGAAAAATATTTCCTCATTATAAGTTGAAATCATCAACATTTTCTGTTTTAATTGAAATTATGAAAAACGATAAAAAGAACAGCGATGATAAAATAGGCTTTGCGCTATTGACTGATATTGGACATTGCAGTTTTAATCATTATTTGGAGGAAGATAAAATAAAGGCTGCTTTAACGTATTATCAAGAAAAAATTCAGCGTGTTTCTTGATAATACGGTTCTCTTATTTTAAGATTTTTTAGATACCAAACTTTACTCCAAGATTAAACCAGCGCCCAGGCATAGGTGCCGCAGCAACTTCTATATAATGAGTATCAAAAAGGTTGGTTGCATCTGCGTAGATACTATAGTTTTTATAGCGATATGCAAGACGAGCGTCAGTTATAAAATAGCTTTTAGAATTAATGCGTTCTTGAAATCTCTCCGTCAATGTTACATAAAATCCTTTATACCTGGTAATTGCTTTTGCTATTAATTGATGGCGTAAGCTTTCTAAAGCATATTTTGAGAATAAATTACTTTGTTCTTTGTGATCAAGGCTTGCATCTAAATAGGTATAGGATATTCCGGTCAATAAATTCCATTCATTATTTCCTGCAATCCGAAAATCTGCACTAAGGTTCAATCCATTAACTGTGTTTTGAAGAAAGTTCTGAGAATACCAAGCTTGTTCTTCATCGCTTCTTACCCAATCGATAAAATCATCGATCTCTCGATGAAAATAACTAACATTCATCCATAACCGTCCATTGTTATATTTTAAGCCTCCTTCTGCATACCACGCGTTTTCTGGTTCCAGATTCTCGTTGCCCATATTTCCTGGTGTGTCATAATACAAGTCTGTTAAGGAAGGGATTCTTTGCCCTGTACCACTATTAATATAGATTTTCCAATCCTTTGTTAACTTATATCCTAAATCTAGACCTGGGTATACTTGCCAGCCAAAAGCACTGTTGTAGTTAATATAAGCGCCTGCATTAATTTGAAGATTCTTGATTTCTTCTGTACGAAATTCCGCATAAATTCCTACATTATCTCTTTTATGGTCACCTACGTTTGAACTGTTTATTTTATCAAAACGTGCTTCTGCTCCAACCCCAAAGTCACCGAATTCAGTTTTATAAGTCGCATTGACTTCTGGATTGACTATATGGGTATAATGTTGATTTCTAGATGTTGATAAATCATGGCGATAAAACCGATAATCATCATAATTATAACGGTAGTTAATCCGTGGTTCGATACTTAATCTTTCAGTCAATTGACTTCTATAACCTATGGAAGCCATTCCTGTTTGAATAATTTCCTGGGCTTCCTTATCAACTGGTGCGGCATAAAATCCATTGGCTCCAAAATTATTATATACATAGCCGGCCATCAGGGTGATGCTATTATATGGATTGATATTTAAATTACCTTGGTAAAATAGTTTATGGTTTTTAAAGGCTGTATTGTAACGATGTCCAGAACCACTTTGTATGCTTCCGGCTAATAAATGGTTTTGCTTTTCAGTGGCGTAACTACCTAAGATTTGCACAGCTTTTGAATTGTAAACATTATCTGAGTTTTCTTCATTGTCCTTAAAGTTAGTGCCTCCATTCAATTGTAATTCAACACCTGTTTTATTGGGTTTGATTGTAACAATATTTATGGCACCTGTAAGACTGTTTATGCCATAAATACGTGCCGCAGAGCCGCGTAAGACTTCTATTCTCTCAATGGCATTTACTGCAATAGGAAGATTCATTGAGTTATGACCGGTTTGTGGATCAGTCATTTTAACCCCATTTATCAATAAGGTTGTCTGTTCAAAAGTTCCTCCATCAATACTTATATCAGTTTGGGAACCCCAAGGGCCACGTTGGCGGACATCAACTCCCGACACAAAGGCAAGTAATTCATTTACAGATTGAACTGGAAGTCGGTCAATCTGCTCTTTATCTAAAATATAAATATTCCGGTTTTGATTTGCAAAAGGAATTTGAAGTCGGTTTTCATTTATAATAACTTCATTTAAAGAGTTTTTGGCAGTATCTGATAGCTGTGTTTGTGCTTGAGCGAGTGAACTCTGCAATGAAATAGCAAATGCTAAAAGGATAAATATTCTCATGTGAAAAAAATTAAGTGCCAAACATAAGAAATTGAAAAGGACTTTAGGAATAAATTTAATAGGGAAGCTTAATCATAAATCGGGTTGGCCCGCGTCTACCCAGGCGCTGTACCAGTAACTGCTCAATGTTATAATAGATGATCGCATTTGTTTTTCAACCATTCCGTTTAATGCCTGATGATATGCTTTTGAATAGGGTTTAGCATGCGTTCGGATTAAGATGCCATTTCGGTTCTCATAAATATATTTTTGATCAGCAGGGAATTTGTTATGCAAGTGTTTTTCAATTTGAAGAACAGAGTCAGTTAATGAAAAGCTATGTTCAACGATTTCCCAAGCTTTTAAAAGGGGAGATTTGATATATTGTGCTCTTCCTACAAAAAAATTATAATCAAGAGCAAAGATTTCTGGTAAACGGCTTTCCCAAAAAGCATGAATTCCCTCTTGATCTGTTAATTGGCCATTGTAATTTTTTGTGGTATGTAATGGGGAGTGAGCATCAGCGATATAATGACCTATATCTGTTGATATTCGTAGAATACGTTTTACATTTTTTTCTTTGAATGCGTTTATCAGCTGAACATAGCTAAAATGTATTTGCCAAGGTAATATTCCATTTGCTTTTAAGGAATCTTCAGGGATTTTATTGATGGCATCTTGCCAACGTTGTGGTAAACTATCAAAAGGATGTTTACCATAGGCATCCATATCAATGAAATGACGTGCGGCTTCTTGAGGATCAACATAGCGCCTTTTGTCGGGATCGACAGCATGTTCACTAATATAGTTGATGTGTTTTTTATAAAAACCAGCGATAGGAGCAGGTAAAGTAAAGACTGCCGATTTATTAATGATTCTATGAGCGTGAAAACCCCATGAACTAAATAAGATGATGAGGCAAAACGCTAAACTTATTGATATAAGCCACCGCATTTTTCTAAATTAATAATTAGTTTGGCATAAACCAAATGACAATAGAGCTAGCAATTTTGATTAATAATATCCAAAATACTTGATAATTTAAAATGTTCATGCTACATTTGCAGTCCGAAAAACATAAAAGGAATAAAAGCTAAAAAACAATGGCAAATCATAAATCAGCTATAAAAAGAATTAGAGCAAACGCTGCAAAGCGCTTAAGAAATCGTTACCAAGCAAAAACAACTCGTAATGCAATTAGAAAATTGCGTTTAACTACTTCTAAAGAAGAAGCAGTATCACAATTACCTCAGGTAGTTTCTATGATAGATCGCTTAGCAAAGAAGAATGTGATTCACAAGAAAAAAGCATCAAACAATAAGTCTAAGTTAACTAAATTCGTTAACGGCTTATCATAATATTAAACCTTTATGGTTTTCAGAAAAGGGTTACCATTGCGGTAACCCTTTTTGTGTTAGTCCTTTTTAGCAAGTTTGGCAAGTACTTCTGCTAATTTCGTTTTGTTATTCATATAAGGTTCTAAGTCAAGTAAATCAACTTTACGAAATTCCACTGGATGACTTTCACTTTGCAAAGAGATATATCCAGATTTAAGTGCTTTTCCGTCTTGTTTAACATTAGGATCAAAATTACTTACGCCCTCACCGCCAATTTGAGGTTTTTGATACGTCAAAACCGTATCTCCTTCAATAATATGGTGAATCACTGAATCTCCTAATACTAAGAATTCTGCCCGTACCCATTGATCACCATGGTAAGTTTTGCTGTTTGAGTTTATACAATGTGGAGTAAATAAGTTTCCATCCATTTCTACCTGAGTGCCTGGTGTACATAAATTTCCAGTACTGCGTTCATGTGTTCCATCACCACCGAGTAACTGCCCTTCAATTGAAATAGGAAAATCTTGATCTTTTAACATGGTTTTTGGATCTTGGCCATGCAACATTGCTCCACTATTACGATATGCCCAGTCTGGTCCCCCTTTTGCTTGATCGCCTGTAAATCGATATTCAACACGCAACAAATAGGCTGAAAACGGTTTTTTATAAAAAATATGGCCATATTGATCGTCAAAGTTTTCATATCCATCATAAGATACTTTCATTACGCCATCTTCTACACGGAAGGTATTGGCATAATTCTCATTTAATTCATGTTTACTTATTTTTACAGTCCAGTCGTTTAAATCTTTCCCATTGAATAACGAGATCCATTTTAAATCATTTTTGTTTGTCTGCATATTTGCGCACGACATTGCTGTGATTGCAATGATTAGGAGAGGTATAATCTTTTTCATTAATAAATTGTTTTTGGATGTGAATATAAATAAATAGATGAATAATAGTGATTATTTTCTTAAAGGAAGCTGAGGAATAAACCAAGTGAAAAGCCAGGCTAATGCTACTACATATAATAAAAAGTGGTAAAGCTTTTTAATTGCTTTTGCAAATGACTGCTTAATAGATTTTTGAATTGCAAGTTGATCCTTGCCGGAAGCTTTCTGAAATGTATTTTTGGCTTTTTCTAAATTGGCTTCTGTTGATGAATTCTCTTGGATATCTATTTTGACTTCATTTGGAATGTCCTTTTTAGAAAGGAGAAAATTCTTGCTTTGTATGTTACCATGGACATACCATTCTTTTAAATGATGAGTTACTAATTTGTCATTTTCTATAAAAGAACGATTCACAGCTGTTGCGCCTTCCTGAATTAAATCTTCTGCTGTAATGAAGTCAATATTTCCATTGCCTTGAACTTGGTAAAATGAATTACCTAGAGAGACGCTTAATAAGGCTCCTAAAACAGATGCTCCAATTGCGCCGCCGATTTGCCGAAAAAATTGATTGGCACTGGTGGCTTGCCCTAACACTTCTTTGGGTACTGCATTCTGAATAGCCAATGGGTAAAGAGGCATAGCCGGACCCATTCCAATTCCGCTAATTAACATATATAATAAAATCTGTTTATAGCTTGTAAGTTCATTGATTGTAGAAAGTAAATATACCCCTACAAAAAACACAGAAACTCCAATAAGCAATAGTATTTTATAGTTTCCCATCCGGGAGACTAGTTGGCCAGATAAGATGGATGCGATTAATATACCGGCAGATAGCGGAATCATACCTAGACCGGCTTGAGTGGCATTGGCTCCTTGAACATTGATTAAGTACAAAGGAAGAAATATTAATATGCCCATAAACGCTGCACCCATTAAAAAGGTTGGTGGGTTGGCTGTTCGGAATACAGAATTCTTAAACAGGTTGAGATTGAGTATAGGATTATTGGAATGTCTTGATCTTAAATAAAATAAAAATAGACAAAGGAAACTAAAGAAGAAGAGTCCGAGAACAAGTGTGGAAGTCCATGCGTATTTATCTTTATCTAGTTGAAAGCCAATTACCAGAGGTGCTAACCCAATAATAAGTAGTATGGCTGCAAAATAGTCTAGCTTTATATTTTCATTTTGTTCATGTTGATATGAAGGCATTTTGTTGAAAATAAACCATAAAGCGAGAGCTCCAAAAGGCAGATTTACATAAAATACCCAGCGCCAACCTGCAATGCCTGGAATAATATCGCTTGCATGGTCAGTTAGAATTCCTCCAAGCCAAGGGCCTAGAACACTTGAAATACCAAAAACCGCACCTACAAAGCCTTGGTATTTTCCTCGTTCAGCAGGAGGAAACATTTCTGCAATTATTATAAATGCCATTGCAAATAGACCAGCTCCACCGATGCCCTGAATAGCCCTAAAGAGAATAAGTTGAGTCATACCGTCACCTAAGAGGGGTAATGACCCAAATTCCCCTGCCAAGCCACAAAGCATTGATCCACATAAAAAAATAACAATAGCAACGATTTCAATTTTTTTGTGCGTATATAAATCGGCTAACTTGCCATATATAGGTACAAAAGCGGTTGAGGCCACTAAATATGAAGTTGCTACCCAAGAGAAACGATCTAATCCATGCAAGTCTTCAACTATTTTTGGCAAAGCCGTTGCCACAATAGTTTGATCTAAAGCACCTAGAAACATGGCCAGTAAAATTCCGATAATGGTTAATAGTTGTGATCGGGTCATATTCTATTAAATAGCTTCTTTAAATATAGTTTTTATATTTTAATTACCAATTTTCTTATCATTCCTTTCAATTCCTCTAAAAATTATGTTTGATAACTTACATTTAAGCATGGGAATGCCTTATAAACCACACATCTCTATAAATCGATGGGCAGAAGAAGATAGACCTCGTGAAAAGCTCTTAGTGCAAGGAAGACGGGCATTAAGCGATGCCGAATTGATTGCCATTTTAATAGGAAGTGGTTCTCGTAATGAATCGGCGGTTGAGCTTAGTAAAAGAATCTTAAATGAAAATGAAAATGATCTGAATAAATTAGCTACGCTTGTGGTTGAAGATCTATGCGTATTCAAGGGAATTGGTGAGGCCAAAGCGGTCGCCATTATTGCTGCTTTGGAACTTGGGCGCAGAAGAAAGGAAACTCCAGTAGCTGTGAAAAAACAAATAACGAGCAGTAAGGATGTCTTTGATGTGTTACAGCCTTATTATTCAGATTTGAATCATGAGGAATTTTGGATTTTATTATTAAACCAGGCCAATCGCGTTCAAAGCAAGCAATTGATAAGTAGGGGAGGCAGAG
>Ga0160445_100471_pt1 | contig 20588 bp, 15 predicted proteins | sample HID1972M_E1MG_FD_108215 | JGI IMG/M metagenome (GOLD analysis project Ga0160445, IMG submission 108215) | Enriched pill bug-associated microbial communities from UW Madison campus, WI, USA - HID1972M_E1 MG | ecosystem: Host-associated > Arthropoda: Insects > Digestive system > Unclassified ... | reverse complement strand
TTGAAGAAATTGATGATGGCTGGATTGCAGGCGTTAACTTTCGTGATCATGTAATCGAGGAATTCAAAGATGCAGATATTGATTATTATATTAATTTCGGTGGACTGCTGGATGATTTGAATTGGCGTATATTAAAACCTGGCCAAGTTTATCATACAGTAAAAGAGAAAATTCAACTCAGGTTAACTTAAAATAGCAATATGAGACAATCAACAATCTTTATTCTATTTTTAATAGGCACTTTGTCTGGGGCAAAGGAAAGCATAGCACAGGAAAAAAATGACGAACCTTACGATAACCTAGCAACAAAGGAAGCTTTACCTATTCCGAAAGAAAAAGGTCAATTGTTTTATCTTCAACGTGATCCAAACGCCAATACGGTGATTTATACACTGAATTTAGAAGACGGGGAAATCGACGAGGATAAACCAGTCAGTGCACATTGGATTCGATATGCAGAAAATGGAGAACGAAGCGATCTATCCTTTATTCAACGAAAAATGGCCTACGGTGTGCATCATAAAAAAGTAAATGAAGATGAATTCGATATTCGGATACAAGCTTATAAAAGCCTTCCAATTAAATTAAAATTTAATAAACAGAAGGATAGGTATCAGGCTTTTACCCGAATTGAAAACAAAGAAGTGGTATTGGAAAAGATTTTCGTCCGCATAGATGGAGGTTCTGTTTTTAGCCCCAATGTGAAATACATTGAGATTACAGGGCACGATCCGGTCAGCCAATCAAAAATATGTCATCGCTTTCTGCCTTAAGTAATCTTTAACAAAGCAACTATTTATTTTGTGGTGCTGGATCATCACTAACACAGCGGAACCCTAAATTATTACTACCACTACTTACTTCACCTTTACCTCGGCTACCCGCAACATAGCGTTCGCAATATTGATCATTACATAAAAAAGACCCTCCTCTTTGAACTCGCTTTACCATACCGGGTTCAGCAGGGTCAAAGCTGTCGGCAGGACCTTTAGGATTACGTTTAGGGCTATTCTTATAGTAATCCGGACGGTAATAGTCAGAACACCATTCCCAAACATTTCCTTCCAGATCATAAATCCCTAAAGAATTTGGTGGAAAAGATTTTACCGGAGCTGCCCCAACAAAACCGTCGTCCCCTGTATTTTTGAGCGGGAAATTACCTTGATAAATATTGGCAACCCATTTCCCATTTGGTTTCATAACATTTCCCCAGTAATACTTCATGTTAGTTTGGTTAGCGCGCGCAGCAGCTTCCCACTCTGCTTCTGTTGGCAAACGCTTACCAGCCCATTTTGCATAGGCTGCTGCGTCTTCATAAGCAACATGAATTACTGGATGATCTTCTCTTCCTTGAATTGTACTGCTTGGTCCTTCAGGATGCTTCCAACTTGCACCAGGCACATACTTCCACCAATTAATGTAGTTATCCAAACCCACATCTTCTTTAGGAGGAGTAAATACTGCCGACCCAGGAACCAGTAAATCGCGGGGAACATCTGGAAAATCAGCAGGGTTTAAAGCCTGTTCCGCAACTGTTTGATAGCCGGTTGCCTGCACAAACCGTGCAAACTGCGCATTGGTCACTTCATGTTCATCCATCCAAAACCCATCAACACTTACTTCATGTAAAGGTTTTGTATCGCTAAATTCATTTGATCCCATAGTAAAAGTTACATCACCTACCCAAACCATATTGGCATTGTCAGAACCTAAACCTTGAACAGTGTTTTTTGATTCCGCTATGGCGGCTGCCCGGGAAGGTATACCATCTGAAATGCATTGATCATCATTTCCAACCATCGAATGATTGTGATGGCCATCTGCATGTTCAGTCTCTCCATTATGATTAGCATGCTCACTTTCAGAATTTTTACCTGATTGGTTGCAAGCGAAGGAAAAAAAAGCTAGTGAAAAAAGGATAATTATGTATTTGAAATTCATTTGCTTTAATAATTTAAACGTAAGGCATACACTGATGCTTATACAAACGATAAAATTAACAATTAACCTTCAAAGTAGCTATTTTTCTTTAATATTCGTAAGAAAAGCAGCATAGTTCTATAATATTAAAATTTCTCATAAATAATTGTCATCTTTGTAGTGCTTATAGAGAAAGACGGAGGGATTAGACCCTGCGAAGTCTTGGCAACCTGTACTTACAAGGTGCTACATTCTACCTGAAAGATTTAATCGATCGGGAAAGATAAGCTGCAGAACCATATTCCTGCTCTTCCTCTAATTTAAAAAAGCACTTATTTTATTTTCCAACGTATTGATTACGAGGGGTTTTTATATAGCTATAATGGATATTAGAGAAGAATTAGAAAAGCGAATTTTGGTAATTGACGGGGCTATGGGCACGATGATTCAACCCCATAAACTTGATGAGGCATCCTTTCGTGGAGAACGATTTAGTAACCATAGCTGTGATGTGCAAGGTAATAACGATCTATTAAATCTGACACAGCCAGAAATTATATTAGACATTCATCGCGACTACCTAAAAGCCGGAGCTGATATTATCGAAACGAATACCTTTAGTTCGCAAAAAATTTCAATGGCCGATTATAAAATGGAATCGCTGGTCTATGAACTGAATGTTGAAGGTGCAAAAATAGCCAAAAAGGCTGCAGAAGAGTTTACGAAAAAGAATTCCAATAAACCGCGTTTCGTAGCCGGTGCAATTGGTCCAACCAATCGTACAGCTTCCCTTTCACCAGATGTGAATGATCCAGGTTATCGTGCGGTGACCTTTATGGATTTAGTGGATGCCTATTATGAACAGGTGCGCGGTTTGGTAGATGGCGGAGTGGATCTGCTTTTAATTGAAACTATTTTTGATACGCTAAACGCGAAGGCGGCAATCTTTGCAATAAAAAAATATCAACAAGAACTTCAGGAAAGTGGAAAACTAGCTGCGGATAAGCAGCTGGAAATTATGATTTCCGGAACGATTACCGATGCAAGTGGAAGAACTTTATCGGGTCAAACTGTAGAAGCATTTCTTAATTCCGTTAGTCATGCCAAGCCATTAAGCATTGGTTTAAACTGCGCATTAGGGGCAAAGGAAATGCGTCCACATATTAAGGAGCTTTCTGAAAAGGCATCTTGCTATGTTTCTGCCTATCCAAATGCAGGCCTGCCAAATGAATTTGGTGCATATGATGAGGATGCACATGAAACAGCACATTTGCTGGAAGATTTCATTGACAGTGGGTTTGTTAATATTGTAGGAGGTTGCTGTGGTACAACACCCGAACATATTGCTTGTATCGTTAAAAAAGCAGCTGATGTATCTCCTCGAAAACCGGCTGAGCCGGAACCTTATTTACGGTTAAGTGGACTGGAACCCGTAACGATTCAACCTGATAGTCTTTTTGTAAATGTTGGCGAGCGTACCAATGTCACCGGTTCTCCAAAATTTTCAAAGCTTATTCTAAATGGTGATTTTGAGGCTGCACTTTCTGTTGCGAGGCAACAGGTTGAAGGTGGTGCACAGATCATAGATGTAAACATGGATGAGGGGATGCTAGATTCTGAAGCAGCAATGGTAAAGTTTTTAAACCTGATCGCTTCAGAGCCAGATATTTCTAAATTACCGATCATGATTGATTCTTCACGGTGGAGCGTTATCTTTCAAGGTCTCCAATGTTTGCAAGGAAAGGGAATTGTAAATTCCATCTCATTAAAAGAGGGAGAGAAAGAATTCCTAGACCATGCCCGGATCATTATGAATTTTGGGGCTGCAGTGGTAGTAATGGCATTTGACGAGGTAGGACAAGCGGATAGTTTTGAACGCAGGATCGAGATTTGTGAACGCTGTTATAAATTACTGACAGGAATTGGCTTCCCTGCGCAGGACATTATTTTTGATCCGAATATCTTAACGGTAGCAACAGGTCTGGAAGAACATAATAATTATGCAGTCGACTTTATCCGGGCAACCAAATGGATTAAAGAAAATCTTCCATTAGTGCATATAAGCGGTGGTGTAAGCAATATTTCTTTTTCCTTCCGTGGAAACAATGTGGTTAGAGAAGCCATGCACTCAGCATTTCTATATCATGCGATAAAAGCAGGATTAGATATGGGAATCGTAAATGCGGGTATGCTTGAGGTTTATGAAGAAATAGAACCTGAGTTGCTGGTATATGTAGAAGACGTTTTATTGAACCGCAGAGATGATGCAACAGAGCGATTGGTAGATTTCGCCGATACGATTAAAACCAAAGGAAAAGTAATTGTAAAATCTGAAGAGTGGAGAAATGCATCTGTGCAGGAACGCCTTTCACATTCATTAGTAAAAGGAATTATTGATTACCTGGATCAAGATGTAGAAGAAGCTCGCTTAGCCTATGCCGCACCTTTAGAAGTAATAGAAGGACCACTTATGGATGGGATGAATATTGTGGGTGATTTATTTGGTGCAGGAAAAATGTTTCTCCCTCAAGTAGTAAAATCAGCACGTGTCATGAAAAAAGCTGTAGCCTACCTCCTTCCTTTTATTGAAGCAGAAAAATTAAAGAACAAGGATACAACAAGTAGAAAAAATGCCGGCAAAATTCTAATGGCAACCGTAAAAGGGGATGTGCATGATATTGGAAAAAATATAGTAGCGGTGGTATTGGCGTGTAATAACTTTGAGGTTATCGATTTAGGAGTTATGGTACCAGCACAAAAAATCATAGATGAAGCCATCAAAATTAAAGCTGATATTATCGGATTAAGTGGCTTAATCACACCTTCCCTTGATGAAATGGGCAACTTTGCCAAAGAAGCTCAGCGACAAGGCTTAGTATTACCCATTTTAATTGGTGGAGCAACTACCTCACGTATTCATACAGCTGTAAAGATCGCTCCAAATTACTCGGGCCCAACGGTTCATGTTCTTGATGCATCGCGTAGTGTAGGTGTTTGTACGAATCTCCTGAATGAGGAAAACAAACAAGCGTTTACGGATAAGATTAGAGGAGATTATGATCGGGCACGGGAAGCGCACTTAAGTAAACGATCAGATAAGAAATTTGTAAGTATTCAAGAAGCAAGAAGAAATCGTTTTCAAACGGATTTCATGGACTATGTTCCACCGAAACCTGCTTTTTTTGGCACGAAGGTCTTTACAGATTTTCCTTTGAAAGAACTAGAACCCTATATTGACTGGACACCCTTTTTTCATACATGGGAACTTCATGGAAGCTATCCGCGTATTTTAACGGATAAAGTGGTCGGCATTGAGGCTACAAAATTATTTGAGGATGCCAAAGTGATGCTTCGCAAATTAATTGACGAGAAATTATTAACGGCTAATGGCGTAATCGGTTTCTGGCCGGCAAACAGCGTTGATGATGATATTGAACTTTATACAGATGAAAGTAGGGAAACACTTTTAACAAGGATTCATACACTGAGGCAACAATCGGAAAAGGTTAAAGGCGAACCACACTATGCCTTAGCAGATTTTGTTGCTCCAAAAGATACTGGAAGAGCTGATTATTGGGGGGGATTTGCTGTAACAACCGGACTGGGAAGTGATGAATTGGTAAAAGAATATGAAAAAAACCATGATGATTATAATGCTATTATGGTAAAGGCACTGGCTGATCGTTTGGCAGAATCTTTTGCGGAGAAAATGCACGAGCTGGTTCGTAAAAACTATTGGGCGTATGATCCGGGGGAAAATTTAAGCAATGAGGAATTAATTAAAGAAAAATATACAGGTATCCGTCCGGCACCAGGCTATCCAGCTTGTCCGGATCATACAGAAAAACGCACTTTATTTAATTTATTGGATGCAGAAAAAAATACCGGTCTTACCTTAACTGAAAACTTTGCAATGTTTCCAACTGCAGCAGTAAGTGGCTTCTATTTCTCTCATCCTCATTCACGCTATTTTGGCTTAGGAAAAATTGCCAAAGACCAAGTTGAGGATTATGCCATCCGAAAAGGAGCCTCTTTAGATGAAACTGAAAAGTGGTTAAGTCCAAATTTATCATATTAAATCACATAATTAATAAAACATTAATTCCATATTCAACTCAATGAAGATAACGGAACATATTACCAAGGCCAACGGAAAGACATTATTCTCTTTTGAATTGCTTCCACCTGTTAAAGGACAAAGTATTCAAAATATCTATAAAACGATTGATCCGCTCATGGAGTTTAATCCTCCATTCGTTGATGTAACTTACCATCGTGAAGATTATATTTATAAAGAACAGCCTGGAGGATTATTGCAAAAAGTCGCTTATCGCAAACGTCCTGGTACAGTGGCAATTTGTGCTGCCATTATGAATAAGTACAAAGTGGATGCAGTGCCCCATCTTATTTGCGGAGGGTTTACAAAAGAGGAAACCGAAAATGCCTTAATTGATTTACAGTTTTTAGGAATCGATAATGTCTTGGTGCTTCGGGGCGATGCACGTCAGGCCGAAAAGTCGTTCTATCCTACTCCAGGCGGCCATGCGTATGCTTCCGATTTGCTAGAACATGTGGTGGACTTGAATCAAGGGAAGTATTTGCACGATGCTATTGACGTAACCGATCAAAATACGTTTTGTATCGGTGTTGCAGGGTACCCTGAAAAGCATTTCGAAGCTCCTAATATGGAAACCGATTTTAAATATTTAAAAAAGAAAGTTGATTTAGGTGCTAATTTCATTGTTACACAGATGTTTTTCGATAATGAGAAATACAAAGCTTTTGTGAAAAAGTGTAGGGAATACAATATCAATGTTCCTATTATTCCGGGGTTAAAACCAATCACAAGTTCAAAACAACTTGTATCTTTGCCCAAGATATTTCATATAGATCTACCTGTGGATTTAAGTGATGCCATAAGAGCTTGTAAATCTGAACAAGCTGTTAAGGAGTTAGGTATTGAATGGATGATTACACAATGTAATGAATTGATCGAAATGGGTGCACCGGTTTTACATTTCTATACCATGGGAAATCCTGAGCCTACTAAACGAATCGCTGAAGCAGTATTTTAAAAAATAAAAACCTTGAGGATAACAGAGAATAGAATCCCCGAACAAAAACTACGAAAGTTTACACAAGATGTATTCTTGGCGATGGGTTGCAATAGCAAAGATGCAGAACTTGCAGCCGATGTATTGTTAAAGGCAGACTTGAGAGGAATTGACTCTCATGGAGTAGCCCGTTTAATTGGGTATGTACGCTTATGGGATAAAAAACGTATTAACACGAAACCGGAAATAAAAATAATACATGAAACACCAAGTACTGCAACAGTTGATGGGGATGGTGGATTAGGTCTGGTGGTGGCTCCTTTTGCAATGAAAATAGCTATTAAGAAAGCAGAAGAATGTGGATCAGGCTGGGTAGCAGTTAAAAACTCAAATCATTTTGGAATAGCTGGTTATCATGCTTTAATGGCGGTAGAAAAAGAAATGATTGGCATGGCAATGACAAATGCCAGTCCCCTGGTTACGCCTACTTTTTCAAAAGAACGAATGTTGGGCACCAATCCTATTTGTTATACATTCCCTGCAGGAGAATATCCACCCATCGTAATTGATATGGCAACCTCTACTGCTGCCAATGGAAAATTGGAGGTAGCTGAAAGAAAAAATTTAGCCATTCCAAGCGGCTGGGTACAAGATGCAAAAGGAAATCCTTCCGTAAATGCGGCTGAATTAAAAGCAGGTGGCTCCCTGTTGCCTTTGGGAGGTGATCGGGATCATGGCAGTCATAAAGGCTTTGCTTTAAGTTCAGCAGTTGATATCTTCTCTGCTGTGTTATCGGGTGCTAATTATGGTCCTTGGGTGCCTCCTTTTGTACCTTATTTAGATCTTGTTAATGATTTGCCAGGAGAAGGGATAGGACATTTCGTAGGTGCTTGGCGGATTGATGGGTTTAGACCGATAGCTGATTATAAGAAGAATATCGACCAATGGATCCATCGATTTAAACATGCAAGCAAGATCGATGACTCTCAAGGAGTAGTTATTCCCGGAGAACCAGAATATAAGGCAGAACTAATAAACCGTGTAAAAGGAATTCCCTTGGTGAAATCGGTTCAAAATGATTTAGATGAGCTGGCTCAACGGTTCAATCTCGAAACACTTTAGGTTTCTCCAAGGCAATTAAATTATCGGGCTTTATATCGGCCATAAAATCCCATAATTCTTCCGGGCTCGTATTCTTGCCTTTAATCTGCATATAAAACCGCTCATCCAGAAGGTATTCTAATTCAGAAGTATTTAGTTTAGAATTATACCTAACCAAAGCCTTTAGGTTTCCTTTTTGAATAGAACGTGCATATCCCTCGCTAGATTCTTCCTGAAAATCGTCGTTGAATTTAGCTTTAAAAACCAGAATAAACAAAGTACCTTCTACACTAGCCCCATCAATAACGTTTAATTCAATATGCTTTTTAGGATTCCTCGTTGCCGTAAATTTACCAGAGATGGAATTAAAATTATTGGAATCCCTTTTTCCATGAATAAAAGAAATTCTGGTGAAATCACCTATTTCATTGGGAAACCACGTTTTTAGTTGTTCTGAACTAAGAGCCACAGTATTTGCAAGTTCTTTGGCTTTTTCTAAAGACAAATCCTCTTCAATCCGATCGCTAAATGTAAGATCTTTTTTGAAAGCCAATCCGTTTTCACAACTAGAAAAGGCAACAAAAAAAATAAAGGAAAAAAAGGGTAATATTTTTAAAAAAGTTTTCATGATCTACATTGGAATGCGATCAAATTGCCAGTTCTAATCTAATTATCCAATAGCCATTGAGTATTCAGGTAGTTTCATTTAGTATTTATAGTAAATGAGTTATTATTATTAAAAACATAAAAGCTTCATGGTAAGATGAAGCTTTTATAGTATTCTATTTTTTAAGATTTTAATGGATACCCATAAAGATCCGGTTCCATCGGACTTTATTAAAGAAAGTCCCAACTTCGTCTAAACTAAGCCAAACAAACAGAGCTTTACCTACAATATGATCTTCCGGTACAAATCCCCATAAGCGCGAATCTGCTGAGCTATGGCGGTTGTCACCCATCATCCAATAGTAATTCATTTTAAAAGTATAGCTATCGGCTTTTTCTGAATTTATATAATAACCATCGGCACGCTCTTCAAAAGTATTTCCTTCGTAAATGCTGATTGCCCGCTCATAAACAGGAACACTTGCACTATCCAACGTTACAGTCCACCCTTTTTTAGGAATAATAATCGGACCGTAATTATCTACATTCCAAGGAAATGCTGCACTATGAGGAAAAACCTGCTCATCAAAAGCTTTCTCTGGAGCAATATTTGGTTTTACTACTTCTACATTCGACCAGGAAGCTATGGTTTCAGACTGCCCTTGTGTCATTGTAAAAACATACTCCGTTTCAGATTGACGCATTCCTTCAATACGCATATCAAATAAAGTTTGCGGATTCAAATCAGTACCATTTGTTTTTACATAAAAGGTGGTTTGGCTCTCTGGCGGATTTTCATCAGCCTTTCCGTTGACATAAACCTGTGAATTTACAATATTCAACGTATCGCCTGCAATAGCAATGCATCTTTTAATATAATTTTCGCGTTTATCTACCGGGCGGTTCAAAGGAGCATCTGCATCCATGGGATAATTGAATACAACCACATCGTTCCTTTCAATATTTTCGAAACCAGGTAAGCGGTGATAATCCAATTTAATTCCTTCCCAATACGCTTTTCCACCTGTAGGCAATGTATGATGGGAAAAAGGAAAGGCAATGGGCGTCATGGGAATGCGGGGACCGTAATTCACTTTGCTCACGAAGATAAAATCGCCAACAAGTAAACTTTTTTCCATAGATCCAGTGGGAATCATATACGCCTCAATAAGAAATCCCCGAATTAAAGTGGCTGCAACAATAGCAAAAATAATGGCATCCGCCCATTCACGAGCTGCATTCTTTTTATAAGGATATTTTTCTTTAAACTCTTGAGTTACCGATTTTCCCCAATAGCTTGTTTTTGTATCTGTTCCCCAAAGCGGATAAACAACAAAAGGTAATAGGATAGTACCTGCATGTTCCAGAAAGCTACGTTTTCCAAAGCTTTTAACGAAATCAATATAAATAGTGATTGCAATAAAGATATTTAGTATCGGAATGAATAGAAGAACAACCCACCAAGCTGGTCGCCCGGTTAATTTCGTAATGATGTATTCACGGTAAAACGGAATCAATGCTTCCCAGCCTGGGCGCCCGGCTTTTACAAACATTTTCCATAGTCCGAAATGAACTAAAATTAATAGTATAAGACAGATGATATAATTCATGTAATTTATTTTGTTTTTAATTAGTTAAACTTGAACATATCTTTAACATTATAGAATCCGGATTTATCATGAAGCCACTCGGCGGCTATTATAGCTCCCAGAGCAAATCCAGAACGGCTATGTGCAGTATGTTTAAATTCAATTTGATCGACTTCCGAACTGTATAATACTGTATGTGTTCCGGGAACGTCTTCTAACCGATGAGATTCAATTAATAACTGATTGTTTTTAGGAATAATTTCGTCATTTTCGCCAATAACATTATTTACCCAAGTAGATTTTCCTTCGTAATTTTCTAAAATACCTTCAGCGATCGTTATTGCAGTTCCACTCGGAGCATCCATTTTTTGAGTATGATGAATTTCTTCTACCTGCACTTCATATTGTTTATAAGGACTCATTGCTTCCGCCAATAATTTATTGATATGGAAAAAGACATTTACCCCAATACTAAAATTAGACCCATACAATAGGGAGTTGTTACCAGCTAAACATTTTTCTTTTACTTCATTGAGCTGGTCATACCATCCAGTGGTTCCAACAACTACAGGAACATGCGCCTCAAAACAAAAATCAATATTCCCCAAAATTGAATGGGGAGTACTGAAATCAATAGCCATATCGGCCTGTTTGAGGTCTTCAATAGTTACTTGGTCTCGATTGTTTTCATCAACAATCAATACAATTTCATGGTTTCTGTCAATGGCAATCTTTTCGATGATTTGCCCCATTTTACCATAGCCGATTAATGCAATGTTCATGTTTGTTATTTGATTGATTACGATTGCAATATACGATATTATCTTTTTCTGTGAACTAAAAGATCAATGAATTGTAAGCGACATCTTTAATCCGAAAACGGGTGTTCTGCTAGCAAACACGCCTAATGGTTGCTCAACAAGAGGATTGATTCTAAAGCTCAGATCATCAGACATATCATATCGGAACATTTTTGCATCAATATAAGCATCTATCAAATTCAGTGCATAGAGTCCTGCACTTAAGAGAATAGTCAGATCCCGGTTTCTTCGGTAAAAATCTTTAGCCTGAATTATCCATTCTGTATTCGCACTGACATATTTTTCATTCTGACGTTGATCATTATTGGCCAGTCTGTACTGAGCTTCAGTCAACATCTCTTTATAACCGCTTTGAGCAACATCATAACTATAAATTAATCCCGCTACACCTCCATAAATGATTGGCACTTTCCACCATTTTTTATTAACAGATAATTGTCCCCAACCAGGCAGAATTGCTGAACGTTTAACAGCAGTTGAAGTCATTTTTTCTAATGCTAAACGGGTAGAGTCTTTATAAACATAGGGTTTTTGTTCCTCGGCTTTTTTTTTATTTTTTCGCACATTTTTATCAGTCGGTACATTGGTACTATCCTGCATATTTAAACTATCAACAGAAATTATCTTGGTCTCCTGACGAAGAGAATCTATTTTCTGTGCCTGAATGGATCCGATGCTAACAGCCATAAAAAACAAGTATGCTATGAAATGCCGCATGGTTTTACCAATCTAATAATTCCAAAATACGATTTAGATCATCTTCCGAGTTGAAAGGAATTTGTATAGAACCTTTGCTCTTATCTGCAGCTACACTTAATTTAACACGTGTGGCAAACTTTGTAGCTAAATCATCTTCGATTTTTTGAAACTGGAAAGATTGCGGATGAGCCTTCTTCTTTTGAGGATTGTGCTTTTCATTTCCATTCTGCTGTAAAATACGCACAAGCTCTTCTACCTTACGCACAGAAAGACCTTTTTTTATAATTTCCTGATGGATAAACAGTTGTTTCTCCACCTCCGGAACATTCACCAAAGCGCGTGCATGCCCCATACTAATTTGATTATCACGGATGGAGGCTTGTATACTTGGCGGCAATTTCAATAAACGCAGGTAATTGGTTATTGTTGATCGATTTTTACTGACACGATCTCCCAATTCCTCTTGTTTTAGATTACATTCATCAATCATCCGCTGAAAACTTAACGCTACTTCAATAGCATTTAGATTTTCTCGTTGAATATTTTCAATTAATGCCATTTCAAGCATTTGCTGGTCATTCGCACTACGCACATAGGCAGGAATTTCTGTTAATCCAGCCATCTTTGAAGCTCGCAATCTACGTTCTCCGGAGATCAGCTGGTAGGAACTTTCTGACATCCTGCGCACCGTTATAGGCTGTATAAGCCCTTGCAAACGAATCGATTCAGTCAGCTCTGCCAGAGCACCGGTATCAAACTCAGTTCTTGGTTGAAATGGGTTAACCTCAATATCTCCAATTTTTATCGGATTTACAGATCCTAATGACATTGGAGGCTTTTCTTCGACAATGGGTTTGCTTTGAGGCTCCTTTCTTATATCCTCATTATCATTTAATAATGCACTTAATCCTTTTCCTAATCCTGTTTTTCGCTGCTGTGCCATATTACTTTGCCGACTTTTGATCTTCTACTCTTCTTAAACCATTTTTTAATAAAACTTCTCTTGCTAAATTTAAGTAATTTATTGCTCCTTTAGAATTAGCATCATGCATAATTACAGAAACTCCAAAGCTTGGCGCTTCACTAAGGCGGGTGTTGCGTTGTATAATTGTATCAAAAACCAGATCTGTAAAATGAGAGCGCACTTCCTCTACAACCTGATTAGACAGGCGTAAACGCACATCGTACATCGTCAACAGAATCCCTTCAATCTCTAAATCTACATTTAAACGATTTTGTACAATTTTAATGGTATTCAACAACTTGCCTAATCCTTCCAATGCAAAATACTCACATTGTACAGGTATAATCACTGAATTTGCTGCTGTTAATGCATTGATGGTAATCAAACCCAAAGACGGAGAGCAATCAATAATGATAAAATCATATTGATCTTGTATCTGACTAAGAACATGTTTCATCTTAAATTCGCGATTTTCCAAATTGATCATTTCAATTTCTGCACCTACAAGATCGATGTGTGCAGGTAAGAGATCTAAATTTGGAGTTTCGGTTGCACAAATCGCTTCTACAGCTGGCACATCATTAATGATGCATTCATAAATACTTGTTTTTATAGTTCGTGGATCATAACCTATTCCGGAAGTGGAATTTGCTTGAGGATCGGCATCAACTAATAATGTCCGGTATTCTAGAACAGCCAGACTTGCTGCTAAGTTTATTGAAGAAGTAGTTTTTCCAACTCCGCCTTTTTGATTGGCTAATGCGATGATTTTACCCATAAATGCAATTTTCCTGCTATGATATACACTGCCAAAGACAAATATATTGTCTTCATTTAATAAAATAAGCTAATATGTTTAACTTCGCTTTTATTAGCAATATGAAAGGGCTAAGATACAAAAATTAAAATTTTAACCGCTTTTCTTATTTCTCATTTATCAATCTTAATACAATCTATTAGATGGTCCAATTGAATGTATTTTATAAGAACTGTATAATTATTACCAGCAACTTATTAGATAAAATGGCATATAAGATAACTATCTATCAAACATGATCACGATAATTTCTGGCACAAACCGATTAAATAGTAGCACATTAAGGCTCTCAAAATATTACCAGAAACAGTTCACGGCTCTAGGGGAAGACGCTACTATTTTTTCTTTGGAAGATTTACCTCCAAATTTGATCGTATCTGACCTTTATGGAGCAAGGAGCGAAGCGTTCGAAAAAATCTTACAAAAGATAGCGACAAGTGAAAAATTTGTTTTTATCATTCCCGAATACAATGGTAGCTTTCCCGGTGTTCTAAAAACTTTTTTGGATGCCTGTAAATATCCTGATAGTTTTCATGGAAAAAAAGTAGCTCTGGTAGGTTTATCAAGTGGCAAATATGGAAATATCCGTGGCATTGAGCATTTTACAGGTGTTTGCCATTATATGCAAATGCATGTATTGCCGCTTAAGATTCATATTCCCCATATTCGGGAAGAAATAAATGAAAATGGAGATCTTTTTAAAGAAGATACAGTAAAATTTACCCAAATGCAGGTTGAAGCATTTATAAAGTTCTAAAATTCCAAAAAACAAAAGGACGGCCATAACAAAATGACCGCCCTATTGTTCATTAAAACCAACTCTTATTTTAAATCAGCCTCGGCCAATATTGGATTTATTTCAATACTTGTCATGGTCATTTTTAAAGCCATAGGCAATTGCGGTGTTTTTACAATTATAGTTGAAGGCATTTGAACGCCACTGTAATCTTTATAATCTAAATACTCCATTTCTCCGGTAATAGAACTTTCTGTTTTTACTTTCAGGCCACTTACCATATCAAAATATTCATTCGATCTGCTCTCTCCTTTTTCAACAATTACTTGGTATGTATCCTTACCGTTTACTTTTTTAATACCGTTTAGGCTGATCTTCACATTCTTACCATAATCTAATTCAGGAAAAATCAATAGATCACGCTGCAGTGCCTCATGCATCTGGCTTGGCAACTTCTGCTCTTGTCCCATCGCTGAGGCAATGGCATTTTCTTTGGTTACACGCATTTTAGATACCTCTTGAGGTCCCATAAAAGTTCGTTGCACCATAATCCCTTTAGCTTTGTCTACAAGTTGAACCTGTGAAAGTCGCATTCCCTGAATTTCTCCTTCACCGGTTTGTTTTATTGTTTTTATAGCTAGCAATTTGTCTTTTCCACCTATCTTATTGATATAATTTTCAATTACTTTTTCGGCAGTCATATTTGCATCAACCACAGCTGTTTTTTGTTCAACATCACCATCTATCGTGTAATTTTTCACTTCCCCAAACTGAGTTACACCATCTTTGAAAGCAGAAGTATTACCAACAATGATTAAATACGAATGATTCGGTTTGATATATTTAGGGGCGATCTTATTAAGGTCGGCAATTGTTACAGCATTCAGGTTTTTTAAATAATTCTTATAATAATCTTTTGGAAGTTTTTGAATTTCCGTATTTAATGCAAAACTGGCTATGGTAGAAGGGCTCTCAAGAGACCGGCCGAAACTGCCGGTTAGGTATGCCTTTGCGGCATTGAGCTCATCTTCAGTAATGGGTTCGTTTGCAATACTTCTCAATTCTTGATAAAATTGAAAAGCAGCACTATCAGTTACTTCAGTACGAACACTTGCGTCTGCACTAAAACTTCCACTAATCTTATCGGGACTAATACTTGAATAAGCACCATACGTATATCCTTTATTTTCACGCAAATTCATAAACAAACGAGATGAAGCACCACCACCCAAAACATAGGACAATAAGCTAGATGCAATTCTATCAGGACTATTATACTGTAGATCGATGGGATAGGTTACTGTAACGATCGATTGAACACTTGCCGGCCTATCTACTAATATTACTTTATTAGTATTGGGTAAGATAGCCGGTTTCCATTCATGTTTAGGAACCGTTCCCTTTTTCCAATTCGTGAAGTATCTTTTTACTAAAACTTCTGCTTCCCCCTTAGTGATGTCTCCAACAATGGCCAAATAACCAATGTTCGGTCTAAAATAAGTGTTATAATAATTTTGAATATCGGCTACCGTAATAGCACTTACTGTTCCATCGGTAGGTGCCTCTCCATATGGATGGTCTTTCCCATATAAAACAGCGTTGCTGACTTTTGACGCAATTGCATTGGGATCATCTTTCTCTGCTGCAAGGCCGGAGATGCTCTGTTTTTTTAATTTATCCAATTCATCTTTCGGAAAACTTGGATTGAATAACACATCGGAAAATAATTTTAAAAGTGTTTCTTGATGCTTCTTTAAGGAAGATGCTGTTGCTGATGCTGAACCAAAAGTAATACGGGCACCAATTTGATCAATTGCTTCATCTAATTGATCCTTATTTAAACTTGTTGTTCCTGACATCATCAAAGGCCCTACCAAATCTAAATAACCTGCTTTTGCACCTTCTAAAATAGGATCTCGATCCAGAATAAGAGAGAAAGTTACCCTAGGGAGTTTATGATTCTCTACAACAAACACCTTTAAACCATTTGGCAATGTAAAAGTTTCCGCATCCCCAATATTGATAGTTGGTGCAGGTGCCGGTTCAGGATATTGACTACGATCGACTTGTGCGAAAGCCGTAGTAATGGTAAAGAATAAAAATAATATATATATACTTATCGTTTTCATTATTTGCTTATTTTAAGTGACTTATTTCTTTTCAGCGTTTTCTGGTTGGGTAGCTTTTGGCAAGTAATGTAAAACTACACGTCCATTTTTATCAAAATATTGTTTTGCCACTCGTTGAATATCTTCTCTCTTAACATGATTGTATTTCTCCATCTCCTTATTTACTTCGTTCGCATCGCCAAAGTAAACCTTACTTTCTGCTAAATTTTGAGCGATACCAGCAACAGAAGCATTTTGAGTAACAACAGCATTTTCCACCTGAGCTAATAACTTTTGAAAATCCTTTTCAGATACACCATCTGTCTTTACACGTTCTATTTCCGCATCAATACTCTTTTCAAGTGAATCAGCATTAATACCCATATTTGCTATACCATATAGCAAAAACACACCTCCATCTTCAAGATCCAAAGGCATTGCCATAACCGCAAGGGCCTTTTGTTGTTTATCAACAAGTTCCTTTGTCATTAATGAACTTTTACCTCCGGTTAAATAGGTAGAAAGCATATCCAGTGCATAAGAATCTTTATCATCCTTACGTGGAAGATTATAAGCTTCAATTACTGCAGGCAATTGAATATTATCATAGATGACATCTCTTATTTCTTTGGTTCTTTTGGGTTCTGTTACAGTTGGACGAGGGATTTCTTTGGTTCCTTTTGGAATTTCAGAAAAGTATTCTCTGACCCATTTTTCAGTTTGGTCATAATCAAGATCCCCGGCAATAGTTAATACTGCATTATTAGGCACATAAAAGGTTTTATAGAAATCTATAAACTGACTCAATCTTGCTGAGTTCAGATGCTCCATCGATCCTATTGGAGGCCACTGGTAAGGATGAACATGATAAGAACGTTTCAATACCTCGGGAAGAATAGTTCCATAAGGCTGATTTTCATACCGTTGACGTCTTTCTTCTTTTACAACTTCACGTTGTGTATTCACACCGATAGTATCAATTTTAGCATGCATCATACGCTCACTTTCCATATAAAGTGCAGTTTCCAAATAATTAGAAGGAACCACTTCATAATAATAAGTCTGGTCATTGGATGTAAAAGCATTTAAAGTCCCACCGATTGATTGAATTTTTTTCATGTATTCCCCACGCCCGATATTTTCACTTCCTTCAAATAATAAATGTTCAAAGAAATGTGCAAAGCCGGTGCGTTCTGGATTTTCATTTTTTGAACCTACGTGAAATAATACAGAAACCGCAGTAATTGGAGTCGTTTTATCTTGATGCATAATGACATTTAAACCATTCTCTAGCTTAAATTCTTTAAACTTTATTTCATTTTGAGCCTTTGATTCTAGCCCAATACACAAAAGGGCTACTGCTAAAATAGACCCCGTTAATTTATTCTTCATATTATTTAAGTAACGTTTAGAATTATGATACCATGCAAAATACAATTATTAGATTAACTATATGTTGTTTTGTTACCTGGAAGCGGATTTATTTTATACTGATATTTTTCTTCGCAATTATTGTTACGTTTTTTAATTCTTTTGTACAGCGTTCATCTTCCATCATCTATTATTCCTATTTGCAATTGCTTCCTTTTAAAGCTAAACTATAATCAGTAACAGTAAATGTTTTCAGTAAATCACAAGGTATAATTATAATAGATCAAGACAATCCAATTATTTTAATGAGATTATAATAAATACCTAATGAAGACTTTCTGGGGACTTTGTGGGGGTAAACACCCATAATTTCTGTATCAGATTATATTAAGGTTATAGCTACAATCTAATTTATATAATACTTGTATTTGTTAAATGGTATGAAGCATAATATCCTGTTATAAAATAAAATAGTATTGTTCTTTTATTTTATATTTAGTAAGTTTGAGGAAATGAATCATGTATTAACATATAGCGCTTTTAGCCCTTATCGAAGTTCCTGTTATAAGGAATATCTTCGATTCATTTATTATTCCTTATAGTATAAATATCTGCATCTCAGCACTTATTCATAACAAACCAAATTCTTAAAAAACAATTCATAATCACTTATCGAGTAAATTGATAATTAATAGAAAAAATCTTTATGGAAAATTCAACTAATAAAGTAATACTAAGCGAACACGACTTCAACCTATTAAAAAGCTTTGTGACGCCTTCATCAAATCCTGACCATGCAATGTCGTTGGCCTATGAATTAAGCCGTGCTGAAATTGTAAAGAAGGATAAACTACCAAAAGATCGGGTTAAAATAAGTTCTAAAGTTACCATAGAGGACTTAGTTAGTAAGACCAAAACCACTTTTACGATAGTTCCTCCTGATGATGCAGATATGAAACAACAAAAGGTTTCGGTACTCACTCCTATCGCTTCCGCTTTAATTGGCCTTAAGCTTGGAGATGAAGTTGAATGGAAAATGCCAGTTGGATTAAGGAAGTATGTTATTTTAGAAGTAAGTAATCCTGATTAAGCAAAAAAGACTACGCTATATATGATTGAATGTAGAAGAAGGGCAGCATCGTATTGAAGCTGCCCTCCGTCTACATTCAACATGTTCTATATCAACACTAACTTATTGGCCAACTCCTTGTCCTTGGCTTTCTCCTTGTTTTTGATCGTCGTTAGTAACTCCTCTTGTTTTACGCGTTGTATTTTTGAAATCCATCTTTCCGAAGTTATAACTAAATGTAATACCAAAAGAACGGAAAGGTACCGCGAAGCTGGATTCTTGTGTATAAGTAGGTGTAAAGATTTCCGACTTAAAGGTTTTGGTATCATTGAAAGGATCGATGATATTAATACCTACACTTGCTTTTTTATCAAACAGCTCTTTCTTAAAACCTAAACTCCACATATTAAATGAAGGACTGGTACCTTGGAAGGTGCGCCTTGGAGAATTTACCATAAAGAAAGATTCTGCAATAAAGCCTTTTGCTATATTATAACTTCCATTTATGAAAGCTCGGTACATAAAATGTGTTTTATCCGTTTCAGTACTTAGGTCGTTATTTACCAGGCTAGCATCTGTATTGTAACTGTACAAGCTTAAGTTTGTTCTTAATGTTAAATTTTTGACTGGCGTAACTGAAACAAATAAGTTAGATCCAAATGATTTATTTTGTCCGATATTATCAAAAGTTTGCAAAACAATTGGCTGACCAGAATCGTCTGGATTTGGAATTGTTGATGTTAAGCTTTCAATAACATCATTCGTTATACGATAAAATATCGAAGCATTGATAACAGTTCCTTTAATAAAAGTAGAATAACCTAATTCAATATTATGTGATAATTCAGGCTTTAATTCCGGGTTACCTTCACTTTGATTAATTGGATCCGAGGTATTTCTAAAAGGGTTTAAATAAAAAAGGCTCGGCCGTTGAATACGTTGATTATAGCTCAGCTTTAAACTTGACATCTCACTCAGTTTACGAGAGACAACCGCACTGGGCAAAACATTCATATAATCATTTTTGAAAGCACTGAAACTTCCAACCGATTCACCATTTAATTCTGTATATTCAGCACGTACACCAGCCATAATCTGATATTTATCGCTCACATTATAATTTAAGGATGCATAAGCTGCTGCTACATTTTGATCATAATGATAATCATAAGAACGATCTGGATTTAATATATATTCACTACCATTCATTTCTTGCAATTCTGAAATACTGCTGATATCCCTTAAGATTGTCTTCGCGCCTACTTCTATAGTAGCCTTATCTTTTATAGGATGAGCATAGTCAACTTGCAAGGTTAACTCGTCATTTGTTCCATCATTAATACCTAACTCATTTACCCGTTCCCCACCGCTATAAAGTGTAGTATAATCCGTATTGTTTTTATTTCGTGAAAATTGGCCAACGAAAGAGAGCTCCTGTTTCTCTTTATCGAACTTATGTGTATAACCTGCTGACCAGTCGAATCCACTAAATCCTCGGTTCTGAACCGTATTGCTATTTAGGGTTGAATTGTTTTGAAAGAGAGAATTTGAATTTCCATCAATATCCATATTAAACTTATTTAATGCAAAAGTTGTATTAAATAAATTCTTATCGTTTAAATCGTAATCTACTCCAATGGATCCACGGCCACCGGCACGTTTGGTTTCACTTGCACCATTTTGAGAAAGGAGGCTATTGCCATCATTATCAAATTGATTAAAAGAAGTAACCG
>Ga0160445_100470_pt1 | contig 20676 bp, 20 predicted proteins | sample HID1972M_E1MG_FD_108215 | JGI IMG/M metagenome (GOLD analysis project Ga0160445, IMG submission 108215) | Enriched pill bug-associated microbial communities from UW Madison campus, WI, USA - HID1972M_E1 MG | ecosystem: Host-associated > Arthropoda: Insects > Digestive system > Unclassified ... | reverse complement strand
ATCCTGATTGTGCCGATCATTCTGTTCAACCGCAGTCAGGCCAAGGAAATGGAGGGTAAAGAATGAAGCGCATCCGTTTCTCCAGCCTGATGCTGGTACTGGGTTTGTTGTTCATCTACTTGCCGATGCTGATCATCGTGATCTACTCGTTCAACGCCTCGAAACTGGTGACGGTGTGGGGCGGCTGGTCGATCAAGTGGTACGTCGGCCTGCTCGACAACACGCAACTGATGGGCTCGGTGGTGCGCTCGCTGGAAATCGCCTGCTACACGGCGGTGGCAGCGGTGGCACTGGGTACGCTGGCGGCATTTGTGCTGACCCGTATCACCCACTTCAAGGGCCGCACGCTGTTCGGCGGCCTGGTGACTGCGCCGTTGGTCATGCCCGAAGTGATCACCGGTCTGTCGCTGTTGCTGCTGTTTGTGGCCATGGCGCAGATGATCGGCTGGCCGCAGGAACGCGGCATTGTCACCATCTGGATCGCGCATACGACGTTCTGTGCGGCGTACGTGGCGGTGGTGGTGTCGGCGCGTCTGCGTGAGCTCGACCTGTCGATCGAAGAAGCGGCGATGGACCTTGGCGCGCGGCCGTGGAAGGTGTTCTTCCTGATCACCATCCCGATGATCGCGCCATCGCTGGCGGCGGGCGGCATGATGTCCTTCGCCCTGTCGCTGGACGACCTGGTACTGGCGAGCTTCGTATCGGGCCCGGGTTCGACGACGTTGCCGATGGAAGTGTTCTCGGCGGTGCGTCTGGGCGTGAAGCCTGAGATCAACGCGGTGGCGAGTCTGATTCTGCTGGCGGTGTCGATCGTGACGTTCCTCGTCTGGTTCTTCAGCCGCCGTGCCGAAGAAGCGCGCAAGAAAGCCATCCAGCAAGCCATCGAAGAAAGCGCTGCCGATTCGTGGAAGCAACCGGACGTCCGCCGCGCGCCTGCGCCGGAAGCGGCCTAACAGCAAAAGATCGCAGCCTGCGGCAGCTCCTACAGGGAACACATTCCAATGTAGGAGCTGCCGCAGGCTGCGATCTTTTGATTTTGCCCTCAGTTCACCCAAGGGGAATTGCGGATGACTTCGACGAAGTTCATCGGTTTGAACCCCGGCACCTGATCCTTCAGCACATCAGTCTTCACGTTGCCAAACGTGGTCAGCGGACGATGACGCAAGCCGTCGGCGAACGCGCAGATGATGCATTCCTTGAAACCTTCCCCACGTGGGTGCGCATGCACCACCGCTTCGCGCTGCACGGTGCTGAACGCCGCGTAATCCATGCCCAGCACGTCCATCTCGACACCCGCCGTCACCAGTGCCACGGTCGGGCGCAAGTGTTTCGGCACGCCCGGCGTGGTGTGCAGTGCGATCGATAACCAGACTTGTTCGATGTCGTCATCGCTCAACCCGTACGGCTTGAGAAACGCCGCCGCCGCGTTGGCGCCGTCCACTTCAAAACGCTCGTCAGCGCTGCGATGTCCTTCGACCAGACCGAGGTCGTGGAACATCGCGCCGATATAGAGCAGCTCTGGATCGTAGGCCAGTTGCTGGCGTTCACCGCTCAGCGCGCCGAACAGAAATACCCGGCGTGAGTGGTGGTAAAGCAGATCGGATTCGATGTCGCGGATGTACTCGGTGGTGGCGCGGGCGAGGGCGCTGTCGGGGATTTTGATGCCGGCGATGGTCGTGCTCATGGTGCTTTCCTTTCTGAAAGCGCCGTCGTGGCGCTGATGGGGAAAGTCTGTTCCCGACGCTGCAAGCGAACAATCGGCGCATGGCTGCGATCCTTGCCAATCCACCTGCAAATCGTGCCAAGCTAAAAGATCGCAGCCTTCGGCAGCTCCTACATGAGAAAGCGGACACCTGTAGGAGCTGCCGAAGGCTGCGATCTTTTGCTCTTGAAAGGGAATCCACAGCCATGAACAAAACCGTCGCCATCGTGGTGTTCGCAGGTGTGCAGTCGCTCGACGTCACAGGCCCCATGGATGTGTTCGCCGAGGCCAACCGCTTCCTCGCGCCGGAAGATCACTATCGGCTGGAAGTGATCGGCCTGGAAAAAACACCGATGGCCTGTTCCAACGGCTTGATCCTCAACGCCCATCGCCATTTCAGCGAAGCGCTGGACGCCTATGACCTGCTGCTGGTCGCCGGCGGGCCGCAACTGCCGTTCATGGATTTCGGTGCGACGTTCGACACCTGGCTGCGCGACGCCTGCGCCCGTGCACAGCGTTTCGGCTCGATCTGCAACGGCGCTTTCATGCTCGCCCGCGCCGGGTTGCTGGAAGGGCGCACCGTGACCACGCACTGGAACGATGCCGAAGCCTTGGCGCAGTTGTGTCCATCAACGCAGGTGGACGCCGATCGTTTGTACGTCGAGGACGGCATGCTCTACACCTCGGCCGGGGTGACGGCGGGGATTGATCTGTCGCTGTATTTACTGGCGCGTGATCACGGTGCTGAAGTGGCGCTCAGTGTGGCGAAGCGGCTGGTGGTGTTCACTCAGCGCTCGGGCGGGCAGTCGCAGTTCAGCCCGTTCCTCACGCCGCACGCGGAGCCGACGTCGGCGGTGGCGATGGTGCAGTTGTATGTGCTGGCCAATCTGACCGGCGATCTGACCATTGCCGATCTGGCCAATGCGGCGAACATGAGCGCGCGTAATTTCTCGCGGGTGTTTGCCCGGGAAGCGAAGGTGACGCCGGCGGAGTTTGTCGAGCGGACGCGGGTGGATGCGGCGCGGGTGATGCTGGAGAGCACGGCGGCGCCGTTGAAGACGGTGGCGTATCAGTGCGGGTTTCGCGATGCGCAGCATATGCGCGGGGTGTTCAATCGACGGTTGGGCGTGACGCCGCAGCAGTTTCGGCTGAATTTTGCGGTGATGGTTTGAAGCCTTACGGTGCTGCTGATGGCCCTTTCGCGAGCAGGCTCGCTCCCACATTTGGAATGCGTACTCCCGTGGGAGCGAGCCTGCTCGCGAAGGCGTCAGTCCAGTCAACCGAGAACTACTGCGCAGCCCGCTTCGGCAGCAGCTTCAACGTATTGTGGGTATTCGCCGTCACCTCTTCCTCGCTGAAGTGCGCCTGCACATAAATCCCGTCGACATACGCCTCAGCCTGATCGTCATAGTGGCTATCAAACGGCACACCACTCTGCCCAACCGGGTTAATCGTCAGCCCATGCGCCGGATCCGCAAAATCCACCAAGCGCCGCGTCGACGGCCCATACGTCACTGGCCACGGCGCCGGACCGATCTTCGCCGAAAGATTGTTTGGCACCTCATGACTGCCCGGCGCCGCAAACGGCCCGACGTTGAAAATCCGATCCAGCGGCTTCTGCTGCCCCAACGGATGGCCATGCGTGAGCGTATGCGCCGCGCCCCATTTCCACTCGGCAGTGTTGTCGCCGAGGGTCAGCTTCAAGTGCTGCATGCTCGCCTGCCACGCGGTGCGCACAACATCAGCGCGAGTCTCTTTGGCCGGCGTGTTGCGGTTATCCCACCACGGTGAATCAGCGTTTGCCGCCAGTCGTGGCAGCGCCGAATCAATCACCCGCGTCGACAACAGCGTGTCGAAAAAATCATTGCCCAATTCATCACGCATCGCCGCATCGGCGAGGTCGTAGAGGAACTGGCTAAACACCGTCGCACTCACCGAATCCAGCGGATAGTCACCCGGCCACTGCGTCAGTTGCTCGACCAGTTTCAACTGCGCCGGATCGCTCACCACTTCACGCAATACCGGCAGCAATGGCGCCAACACGCGCGGGCCGTAACCGGTTGCGGTGCCGAGTTGCAGTTTCTGATTGGCCTCGTTGGTCCACTTGATGCTCTTGTCGCTGAGCTGACGATTGAGCTGCTGCCCACGATCGGCGAGGTTGTAGTAACCAGGAATCTCCATACCGGTCGGCGACAACGGCTGGAAGTTGGCCGAGACGATGTAGCCGCGTGCCGGGTTCTCTTCCTGCGGGTTGGCGCTGAACGGGTAGAAACCGTCCTTGTCGGCCTGATTGCTGCTGCCGTCGAGAATGAATTCCGGCCTTACCCCGGCCGGGCGCTTGGGCAGCAATGCCGAAGCCCACCAGGCGATGTCACCCTTGGCGTTGGCGTAAACCAGGTTCAGCCCCGGCGCCTGCACTTTTGCGGCAGCCGCGCGGGCCTTGGCCAACGTGTCGGCGCGGTTGAGCTGATAGAAACCTTCGAGGATCGGGTTCGGCGTTTCGAGGAACGCCCACCACATCGCGATCGGCGTCTTGCCCGCTGCAGTGCCGAGCGCGTCGTTGACGATCGGGCCGTGGGGCGATTGGCGCAGGATGAGGGTCACCGGCGATTGGCCCTTCACATTGATCTGCTGTTCGCTGACGACCATGTCCGTCCACTGGCCGCGATACCAGACCTGATTGGCATTGTCCGGATTGACCTTCTCGGCGATCAGATCCAGATCGTCGTTCTGGAACATGGTCAGGCTCCAGCCGAAATCGAGGTTGTGCCCCAGAAACGCAAACGGCACCAGCGCCTGATGATGGCCGTACAGCTCAAAACCCGGCGCCGACAATTGCGCCTCGTACCACACCGACGGCACCGAGAAACGAATGTGCGGGTCTCCGGCCAGCAGCGGTTTGCCGCTCTGGCTGCGACTGCCCGAGATCACCCAGGCGTTGCTGCCTTCGAACTGCGGCAAGCCGTTGTCGATCAGTGCTTGTTCGCTGAGACGGGCGAGGGCGTTGAGGTCTTTCCAGTCGCCAGCCGCCAGGGCCGGCGTCGATGTGCTGTGGCCCTTGGCGAGCACGCCTTTGGGCTGCCAGTCGAGATCGAAGACGTTGAGGTAATCGGCGCCGAGTTGATCGCGCACGTAGGTCAACAGCGGCTCGGTACGAAACGCGGCGGCAAAGCTGTAAGCCATGTAACCGGCGACGCTGATGCTGTCCTCAGCAGTGAACGGCCGTTTCGGGATGCCCAGCACGTCGAACTCGATCGGCGCGGCGTGGGTGTCCTGATACTGGTTGATGCCATCGAGGTACGCTTGCAGGGCCTTCCACGACGGCGACTGTTTATCGAGGCTGGCGACGTAACTGGCGGCGCGCTCACGGATGCGCAGGCTGCGGAACAGCTTGTCGGTGTCGAGCAGTTTTGGCCCGAGCACCTCGGCCAGTTCGCCACGGGCGAGGCGGCGCATGGCTTCCATCTGGAACAGACGATCTTGCGCATGCACATAACCGAGGGCGCGGTAGAGGTCGGTTTCATTTTCGGCGCGGATGTGCGGCACGCCGCGCTCGTCGTAGCGCACGGTCACCGAACCCTGCAGGTTGCGCAGTTCGACCTGACCCTGTCGCGTCGGTTGTTTGCTGTAGACATACCAGCCGGCGCCGGCGAGCAGAACAACGATGAGCAGGGCCAGTACGGTGAACACGCGCTTCATGGTGACTCCTTGTGCTTGCGGGATTGCCCCCCGTCGGGCTGCAAACAATTAGCACAGTCCATCTGTGCCGTGCAGTGCTGTCCTCGAAAAGTCCGGAATGCCTTACTGCGCTTCCACCGGCCACGGGCAATAACAGCCGACCGCCAAAGTGTGCGTGGCATTCACCGGGCGATCGTCGGTCAGCGCGTTGAGGATTGGTTCGATAAAGCTGTTGCTGGAGTTGCAGGTCAGGCCTTCGCTGTACGGGCCGAAGTACGCCAGTTTGCCGCTGCGATCCCAGATCGCCACGGCCGGGCTGGCGGGCACTTGCTCGGAGCCGGGCAAGATCGTGAGGGTTTTCAGGCTGCTGAGCGTGGCGGGCAACTGGCCGTGGCTGCCGGCTCTCTGCACGGCAAAGAACTCGACGCCCTTGGCGCTGAATTGCTCGACCATCTCGGTCAGGTGCTGTTGATTGCCGACGTTGCACGGGCAGGCCGGATCCCAGAAATGCACCAGACGAATCGGCCCGGGCCCGGCGAGATCATCGGGCAGGCGCAGCGGATCACCGGAAAACACCGCGGTGTGTTCGCTGAACGCGCGCAGGTAACGACCCTGAAACCAGTCGTACGCCGCCCACAGCACCCCGGCACAAATAAGCGCGAGCAGGCTGGCAAACAGTGCGGTGCGGTAGGGCGAACGCATGGTTTTCGATCCCAAAGAGGTGGGCTAGCTTGCCATGCTTGCCCCGACAGATGAATATCGCAGGCCGATAAAGTCTGTTTACCGTTTTGGAATCTCTGCATGCCTGCCACTTTCGACCCCGATCAAATACGCGCCAGCCTCAAGCCGTTGGCTGAGTGGCAGCCGTTGTCGGAGGAGGCCAAGGCGTATCAGCGCTTCTATCAGACTGACTTTCCCGAGCGCGATTTGTGGTGTGGGATGGGCCGTTTCGAAGTCGATGGCTACGAACTGGTCAGCCATTGCTGGTGGCCGGAGAAGGTCAAGGCGACGCTGTTCTTGCTGCATGGTTTTTACGATCACGTCGGGCTCTATCGGCATGTGATCGAGTGGGCGCTGGATCAGGATTTTGCCGTGATCGCCTGCGACTTGCCGGGCCATGGCCTGTCGAGCGGGCCGCGCGCGAGCATCCGCGACTTCTCCGAATATCAGGACACCCTGCAAGCGTTGTTCGCCGAAGCGCGTTCGATTGCACTGCCTGAGCCGTGGCATTTGTGCGGGCAAAGCACCGGCGGCGCGATTGTGGTCGATCATTTGCTCAACCATGGCGAGAGCAGTCCGGCGCAGGGCCAGGTGATTTTGTTGTCGCCGCTGGTGCGACCACGGGCGTGGGGTTGGTCGCAGCTGAGTTATTACGTGCTGAGGCCTTTTGTTCGAGGCATCGCGCGGCGCTTCAGCGAGAACTCGAATGACCCGGAGTTTCTGCCGTTTCTGCTGAAAGATCCGTTGCAGCCAAAGCGCTTGCCGACGGCGTGGGTCGGGGCGTTGTCACGCTGGATTGTGCGCGTTGAACACGCGAAAAAAAGTCCGCGACGGCCGCTGATCATTCAGGGGCAGGCGGACATGACGGTGGACTGGCAGCACAATTTGCAGGTGTTGAAATGGAAGTTTGATCGGCCGCAGATTCTGCTGCTGGCGGAGGCGCGGCATCATCTGGCGAATGAGACGGTGGAGATGCGCGAGGAGTATTTCGAATTTCTGAGCAAGCGGATCAGGGGGCGGAATCTGTAGTGCCTGTGAGGGCCTCTTCGCGAGCAAGCTCAGCTCCTACAAGGGGAGCGTAATCCCGTAGGAGCAAAGCTTGCTCGCGATGGCGGTCTATCTGGCGAAGAAGATCACTGCCCAACCGCCAACCCCGCCCGAATCGCCGCCAGCGCCGCCTGATAATAAGCCTTGCCCTCAGCCGATTCGGCAAACGTGGCAAACTCTTCCAGCTCTTCATCCGACAAGTCGCGATAAACGTAAAGCAGCGTGTTGTTCATGTCCGCGCCAATCTGATCCATCAGGCGCTGACGCTGACCGTTCAACATGCTCTGCGCCTGACCACCGCCAAGCAATCCCGGAATCATCGAACTCAAACTGTCTGCCGCGACGCCGGCAATCGCCAGGCTCACTTCGGCGCCCGCTTCACGCGCGGGCAAGGCTTGAGCGAGGTGGCCGATGATCAGCAGACGGCTGTCGCTGACCTGCATCTTCGGCAGACCCTTGGCGTTTTTCGCCAGTTGATCGCGGCGGGTCGCGAGCAATTCAGCGGCGACGATTTTTTTGCCCAGTGGCGATTGAAAGAAGGTCAGCGCCGGTTTCGGGTCGGCGAGGTTCTGCCGCAGTTGCGCTTCGGCGCGTTGATCCACGGCCTGCGGGGCAAAGCGCTGATTGCTGTTGTTCAGCAGCGCTTGAAACACCGCGGGCGGCAGGCTGTTTTGATAGCGCTGCTGAGCGGCCGTCAGGGCGTCGTTGAAATGCGCGCGTTGTTCTGGCCAGCCGGCGACCTTGTACAGCTGATCGTGGCCGTCCGCCCAGGCGGGCAAAACACAGAACATCAACAGTGAAAAAAGCAAACGGCGCATAGGGACTCCTGTCAGCAGCGGACTATTCTCCGTGCGGTGCCGGTACTTGTCGAGAATTCGTATCAAGCCGCTGCGTGGCTCTGTCGGATTTTTCGCCGGCGGCATACTATGCGCGCCATGCAAATATCCTCTGAACACCCGCTGCTGTTACGCATTGTCGACGACCTGGCCGATCACGGCTGGTCGCAGCAGAACATTTTCCTGCCCGCCGGTTTGACCCGCGAGTTGGCGGCCGAGTGCCGTAAACGCGAGGCCGAAGGTGAACTGGCGCCGGCAGCGGTGGGGCGTGGGCCGTTTTCAGAGATTCGCGAGGGGATTCGTGGCGACCATATCCAGTGGATCGACCCCGGCCAGGCCGAGTCCAGTGACCGTTACCTGAATCTGATGGAGAGCCTGCGCGAGGCGCTCAATCGTGGCTTGTTCCTTGGCCTCGAAGATTTTGAATGCCATTTCGCCCTGTATCCGCCCGGTGCGTTTTATCGCCGGCACGTCGACCGTTTTCGCGATGACGACAAGCGCATGGTCTCGGTGGTGGTTTACCTCAATGACGCCTGGCTGCCGGAGGACGGTGGGCAGTTGCGCATGTACCTGAACGATGAACGCGTGCACGACGTGCAACCTACCGGCGGTTGTCTGGTGGTGTTTCTTTCTGGCGAAGTGCCGCACGAAGTGCTGCCGGCGAACCGTGAGCGCCTGTCGCTGACCGGCTGGTTCCGCCGCCGTGGCAACGAGCCGTTCTGATGGACAAGATTCTGGTCAGCCGCTGCCTGTTGGGCCATCGCGTGCGTTACGACGGTGGCGCGAGCGGGCCGTTTGATTTGCTCGAGCAGTGGATTGCCGAAGGGCGTGTGGTGCCGTTGTGTCCGGAAGTCGCGGGCGGTTTGCCGACGCCACGGGCGGCAGCGGAGATTCCCGGAGGCCAGGGCGCTGAGGTGCTGGATGGAACTGCTGCGGTGATCACCACCGAGGGTGAGGATGTCAGTGCGCAGTTTCTGGATGGTGCGCGGCAGGCGCTGGCTCTCGTGCAAAAGCATGGCATTCGGGTGGCGGTGCTGAAAGCCAACAGTCCATCCTGTGGAAACCTGCTGACCTATGACGGGACGTTCAGTGGGGTGAAAGTCACTGGCGAAGGCGTAACCGCTGCACTGCTCACACGCCATGGCGTGCAGGTTTTCAGCGAACTCGAACTCCCACAAGCCGCAGGAGCCCTGACCCAACTCGATTAAAACCCCACGCAAATCCACATGTGGGAGCGGGCTTGCTCGCGAAGGCGTCGTGGCAGTCACCCTATATTTCCATGACCCACCGCCTTCGCGAGCAAGCCCGCTCCCACAGGGTTTTGTGTTCACTTGGGTTCAGTGAGCCACTTCTCGGTCAGCGCCGCCAAGCGTCCATCCGCCCTGATCCGCTGCATCGCGCTTTCAAGGCTGGCGTGAAACGCCGGGTTACCCTTCTGAAACGGAATCGCCAATTCCACCGGCGCGCTCGCCTTCGGTTTGGCATCCGTCAACGCCTGCACCAGCACCATCGGTTGCGGCTGTGCCGGCTCATCCTTCTTCGCCAGCATCTGCGCCTCGACCTTGCCATAAGACTCGACGTCGAAACGATCCTTGAGTTCGGCGGTCAGTGCTATGTGGTTGAGCGCAACGTCGTATTTGCCGCTTTCAACGCCCTGGTACAGGTCGGCTTCGTCGGTGACGATGAAGTCGGCGCGCACATCCAGCTCGTTGGCGAGCATTTGCCCCAGCTCGACCTCGAACCCCGTGAGTTTGTCGCCATCGTCCTTGTAATTGAAGGGCGGTGTATTAGCCTCAAGGGCTATGCGCAGCTCACCGCGATCATTGACGTCATCTATAAGTTCGGCGTGAGCCAACGGGCTCAGAAGGGGTAGCAGGCAGATCAGGCCAGGCAGAAAACGCATGGTCACTCCTTTGAAATCATTATCGCGATGCTCTGATTCAGGCTCGCTTTGCTATGGTTGTCGAGTGCCTTCGACAACGAATGGTCATGAAGTTGTCATGACCGTGCGGATTTTACGGAAAAACTGGAGAAGAAAATGAAAAGCTTTATGTCACGTGCAGCATTGGCCGGTGTGCTGATGGGTGTTTCGGTGCTGGCCAGTGCTGCCACCCCTGCGCCAAAAGGTGCCGAAGTGTTCATCGTTTCTCCCGAGGACGGGGCCACGGTTTCCCAGCAGTTCAAGGTCAAGTTCGGCACCAAGGACGTCGCACTGGCACCGGCCGGTGACGTCACCGCCAACACCGGTCACCACCATCTGCTGATCGACGCCAAGGAAATCGTTCCGGCCGGCGCCGTGGTGCCGACCGACGCCAACCACATGCACTTCGGCAAGGCGCAGACCTTTGCTGAAATCAAACTGGCCCCGGGCAAGCACACCTTGCAACTGGAGCTGGGTGACAAGAATCACATGGCGTTCGACCCGCCAATCGTCTCGAAGAAAATCACCATCAACGTCGAATAAAAAAAGGGAGCCCTTTCGGGGCTCCCTTTTTTTATCAGCGGCGAGTTGCGAGCTACGAGCTTCAAGCAAAAGCTAAGCGAACATCACTTGCTGCTTGTCGCTCGCGGCTTGTAGCTATTCTTAGAAAAGAACGCGGCTACGGATAGTGCCGTTGATGTGCTGCAGCTTCTCTTGCGCCAGATCCGAATACTCGGCGTCGACGTCGATCACCACGTAGCCAACCTTCTCGTTGGTCTGCAGGAACTGACCGGAGATGTTGATGCCGTTTTCGGCGAAGACCTTGTTGATCTCGCTCATCACACCCGGAATGTTCTCGTGGATGTGCAGCAGGCGGTGCTTGCCAGGGTGAGCCGGCAGGGCCACTTCCGGGAAGTTGACCGACGAAACCGACGTACCGTTGTCGCTGTACTTGACCAGTTTCTCTGCCACTTCCAGACCGATGTTGGCTTGCGCTTCGGCGGTCGAACCACCGATGTGCGGGGTCAGGATCACGTTGTCGAGGCCACGCAGCGGGCTTTCGAACTCTTCGTCGTTGGAGCGTGGCTCCACCGGGAACACGTCGATGGCCGCGCCGATCAGGTGCTTGTCCTTGATCGCGTCCGCCAGGGCGTCCAGCTCGACCACGGTACCGCGCGCCGCGTTGATCAGGATGCCGCCCTTCTTGATGGCGCGGATTTCCTTCTCGCCGATCATCCACTGGGTCGCAGCGGTTTCCGGAACGTGCAGGGTGACGATGTCGGACATGCCCAGCAGCTCGGTCAGGTTACCGACCTGAGTGGCGTTGCCCAGCGGCAGCTTGGTCACGGTGTCGTAGAAATACACCTGCATGCCCAGGCCTTCAGCCAGAACCGACAACTGAGTACCGATCGAGCCGTAGCCGACGATGCCCAGTTTCTTGCCACGGATCTCGAAGGAGTTGGCTGCGGATTTGATCCAGCCGCCACGGTGGCAGGAAGCGTTTTTCTCCGGGATGCCGCGCAGCAGCAGGATCGCTTCGGCCAGCACCAGCTCGGCAACGGAGCGGGTGTTGGAGTACGGCGCGTTGAACACGGCAATACCGCGCTCGCGGGCAGCACTCAGGTCAACCTGGTTGGTGCCGATGCAGAAACAGCCGACCGCTACCAGCTTCTTCGCGTGATCGAAGATCTCTTCGGTCAGTTGCGTGCGCGAACGAATGCCGATGAAGTGAGCGTCAGCAATCTTTTCCTTGAGCTGGGCTTCCGGCAGAGAACCGGTGAGGTACTCAATGCTGGTGTAGCCCGCCGCCTTGAGGACGTCGACAGCCGATTGGTGGACGCCTTCGAGAAGAAGGAACTTGATCTTGCTCTTATCGAGAGAAGTCTTGCTCATCTGCGTAAACCTGTATCCCGGAGAAAAATGGCAGGAAATGGTCAACAGACGCTGACCCGGACGACAAGAATGTCGTCTCCGCGGATCTGGCCTTAGGCACTGTCCTGCGGGGTCGATATGCTAGCATAGCCTCCCCGCTAAACACTCATTCCTGCGACGTGAAGCGTTCTCAGGATGACCATGAATTGTTCGAGAGTTCTGTCGATGACCAATCCTGCCCTGATTGATGAACTGAAGACCTTGGTTGAGCCTGGCAAAGTCCTCACCGACGCCGACTCCCTGAATGCGTACGGCAAGGATTGGACCAAGCACTTCGCCCCGGCGCCGAGCGCTATCGTGTTTCCCAAGACCATTGAGCAGGTGCAGGCGGTTGTCCGTTGGGCCAATCAACACAAGGTCGCGCTGGTGCCATCGGGCGGGCGCACCGGACTTTCCGCCGCTGCCGTGGCGGCGAATGGTGAAGTGGTCGTCTCGTTCGATTACATGAATCAGATTCTCGACGTGAACCTCACTGACCGCACCGCCGTTTGTCAGCCGGGCGTGGTCACCGAGCATTTACAGAACGTCGCCGAAGAAAAAGGCCTGTACTACCCGGTCGACTTCGCCTCGGCAGGCTCCAGCCAGATTGGCGGCAACATCGGCACCAACGCCGGCGGGATCAAAGTGATTCGCTATGGCATGACCCGCAACTGGGTGGCTGGCATGAAAGTCGTCACCGGCAAGGGCGACGTGCTCGAACTGAACAAAGACCTGATCAAGAACGCCACCGGTTACGACCTGCGCCAGCTGTTCATCGGCGCTGAAGGCACGCTGGGTTTCGTCGTCGAAGCGACCATGCGCCTCGATCGTGCGCCGAAAAACCTCACCGCGATGGTGCTCGGCACAGCCGATTTCGACTCGATCATGCCGGTGCTGCACGCCTTCCAGGGCAAACTCGACCTGACCGCGTTCGAATTCTTCTCCGACAAAGCCCTGGCGAAAGTCATGGGTCGTGGCGACGTACCGGCGCCGTTTGAAACCGATTGCCCGTTCTACGCGTTGCTGGAATTCGAAGCGACCACCGAAGAAGTGGCCAACAGCGCATTGGAAACCTTTGAACATTGCGTCGAGCAGGGCTGGGTGCTGGACGGCGTCATGAGCCAGAGCGAAACCCAACTGCAAAACCTGTGGAAGCTGCGCGAGTACATCTCCGAAACCATCTCGCACTGGACGCCGTACAAAAACGACATCTCGGTCACCGTGTCGAAAGTGCCGGCATTTTTAAAGGAAATCGACGCGATCGTCGGCGAACACTATCCGGATTTCGAAATCGTCTGGTTCGGCCACATCGGCGACGGCAACCTGCATTTGAACATCCTCAAGCCGGATAACTTGAGCAAGGACGAGTTCTTCGCCAAGTGCGCGACCGTCAACAAGTGGGTGTTCGAAACCGTCGAGAAGTACAACGGTTCGATCTCCGCCGAACACGGCGTCGGCATGACCAAACGTGATTATTTGACCTACAGCCGCTCGCCGGTTGAGATCGAGTACATGAAAGCGGTAAAAGCGGTGTTCGACCCGAACGGCATCATGAACCCGGGCAAGATCTTCGCGGTTTGATCTGTAATCTTTGATGAATCAATGAAGGCAGGAGTCGGTAAATGAGCTATCAGCACCAGTACGTCGACGGCACGCGCATCCACTTCCCGATCGGGAAAGTCGTGTGCATTGGCCGTAATTACGCCGAACACGCCAAAGAACTGGACAACCCGGTGCCTACCGAGCCGTTGCTGTTCATCAAACCGGGCAGTTGCGTGGTTGAGCTGGAAGGCGGTTTCGCCATTCCGACCGAGCGCGGTTCGGTGCACTACGAAGCGGAAATCGCCGTGTTGATCGGCAAGCCGTTGTCGACCAAGCCGAGCCGTGAAGAAGTGCTCGATGCGATCTCCGGTTTCGCCCCGGCGCTGGATCTGACCCTGCGCGACAAGCAGGCCGAGCTGAAAGCCAAGGGCCTGCCGTGGGAAATCGCCAAGTCGTTCGACGGCGCGGCAGTGATTGCTCCGTTCGTGGTCGGCAGCACGTTTGCTGACCTGACCGACATCGGCATTCGCCTGACCATCAACGGTGAAGTCCGCCAGGACGGCAACAGCAGTGCGATGCTCAACCCGATCGTGCCGATGATCCAGCACATGGCCGGCTGCTTCTCGCTGCAGGCCGGTGACGTGATCCTCACTGGTACGCCAGTGGGCGTCGGCCCGCTGAATGTGGGCGACGACATCGTCCTGGAACTGGTGGGCGCGAGCAGCTTTAACAGCAGCGTTCGCTAACCCGCCATTTCCTGATGGTGTGAGCTTTTGTGGCGAGGGGATTTATCCCCGTTGGACTGCGCAGCAGGCCCAAGATTTTTGGGGCCGCTGCGCGACCCATCGGGGATGAATCCCCTCGCCACAGAGGCCTGGCCGGTATTTTTGTGTCTTGGCCCACAAACCCACACGGCAATCCCGCCATTTGCCGTTTTTTTCACATCCTGTCTGGATAATTCCGGAAAATCTGGCGTCTGAGCCGGCCTCTTTGTGCTATTACCCATAGCCTGAATTTTCGGAACGCGTCCCTCGATGTCATCTCAAACTCAGCTCAAATCCGCCCGCCGTTCACGTTTTGCCCTGCGTTGGTATACCTGGCTGGCGCTGGCCCTTGCCGCCGCCTATGGCCTGGCGTTCGCCATGCATTGGGATGACCGTGGCGTGCTGTGGGTGCTGGAGCGTTTCGAGAGCCCGACCGAGCAAAAGGAAAGCGTCTGGTTGCCGGACTACCACGCGGTGATCGATGCGAAGTTGCTGCCGGGCATGGAGAAAGACGAAGCCTCCGACCTGTCCTATAACCCGCAGACCAAAACCCTGTTTTCGGTAATGGGCAAAAATCCGTTCCTCGCCGAACTGAGCCTGCAAGGCGACGTGCTGCGCAAAATGCCGCTTAAGGGCTGGAGCAATCCGGAAGGCCTGACCGTGATGGAAAACGGCCTGATGGCCATCGTCGATGAGCGCGAGCACATACTCTCCATCGTCAAAGTCGACGCCGACACCCGCGAACTGAACATCGCCGACTTCCCCAAATACGACCTCGGCCCCTCGAAAGACCAGAACAAAGCCTTCGAAGCGATTGCCTGGGATCCGCGCAATCAGCAACTGTTGCTGGGCGAAGAACGGCCACCGGCGCTGTTCACCTGGAAAAGCGACGGCACCCAGACGTTGACGGGCGACAAGCAGAAACTCGCCAGCGATGAGCTGGACATCCGCAATCTCTCGGCGCTGGCGGTGGATCCGCGCACCGGCCACACATTGGTGCTGTCCGCTGATTCGCATCTATTGCTGGAGCTGGATGAGAAGGGCGATCAAGTCAGCTTCATGACCTTGCTCGGCGGCTTCAACGGCATCAAAAAAACCATCCCGCGCGCCGAAGGCGTGACCATGGACGAGGCGGGCACGCTGTACATGGTCAGTGAGCCGAACCTGTTCTACCGCTTCGAAAAACAGAAATAACGGCCTCATCAAACCTCGTAAGAGCTGCCGAAGGCTGCGATCTTTTGACTGTCGGACGCAGAGCGTCTCCGGCGGCATTCCCACGCAGAGCGTGGGAAGATCAAATACAGGGTTGTCTTGTGGTTTGAGGCAAGTGGCCATTAAGCTTCAGTTCAGACGGGCGTGATATTTCATCCGCCTGTTTTGATTCCGAGCCCGCCCGAATGCGTCGACTTGCCCGTCCCAAACCTCTGGTCATCATCGTCTCGGTGATTGCGCTGATCGCGTTGATTGCGATCGGCCAATACCTGCGCCTGTTCGAGCGTGCCTGGTTCAACCTGCACACCTTATGGCAACCGCAAAGCACGGAATCCATTGGTCTGGATCAATATCGCGTGGAAATCGAAGCGCGGGTCATCGACGGTCTGGACGACGATGTGTCAGCGCTGACCTTCGATCCGGTGCGCAAAAGCCTGTTCACCGTGACCAACAAAAATGCCGAGCTGGTTGAGCTGTCGCTGGAAGGCAAGATCCTGCGGCGCATCTCGCTGATCGGCTTTGGCGATGCGGAGGCTGTCGAATTCATCAGCGCCGACACCTACGTGATCACCGACGAGCGTGAGCAGCGGCTGATCAAAATTCATCTGGAAGACGGCACCACGTTCCTCGATGCGGCGGATGCCGAGCAGATGACCCTTGGCGTGCACATGAGCGGCAACAAGGGGTTTGAAGGTCTGGCTTACGACTCGGTGGGCAAGCGCCTGTTCGTGGCGAAAGAGCGCGACCCGATGCTGATCTACGAAGTGCATGGTTTTCCGCACTTCAACCCGGAAAAATCCTACGCGGTGCACGTGATCAACAACCCCAAGCGCGATGCCGGGATGTTTGTGCGTGATCTGTCGAGTTTGCAGTACGACGAACGCAGCGGCCATTTACTGGCACTGTCGGATGAATCGCGGTTGATTCTGGAACTGGATGTCAATGGGCGGCCGTTGAGCACGATGTCCATCAGTGGCGGGCGTCAGGGTTTGAAGAAAACCGTGCCGCAGGCGGAAGGCATTGCGATGGACGACGATGGCACGCTGTACATGGTGAGCGAGCCGAACCTGTTTTACGTCTTCAAAAAACCTGCACAGCCCTAGCCAACACCACAAAACCCAATGTAGGAGTGAGCCTGCTCGCGATAGCGGAGTGTCAGTCAACATCGATATCAACTGACACACCGCTATCGCGAGCAGGCTCACTCCTACAAGGGAACTTCATTTGCCCATAAATAGTGGGCAGTTTGGCTTACTCAGCCTTCAGGGTTTTCACGCCCTCAGATGTACCCAGCAACAACAAATCAGCCGGACGTGCCGCGAACAAGCCGTTAGTCACCACGCCAACAATCGCATTGATCTGCGCTTCCAGCTCCACCGGGTTGGTGATCTGCAGGTTGAACACATCCAGAATGATGTTGCCGTTATCGGTCAATACACCTTCGCGGTACACCGGGTCGCCGCCCAGTTTCACCAGTTGGCGGGCAACGTGGCTGCGGGCCATCGGAATCACTTCGACCGGCAGCGGGAATTCACCCAGCACTGGCACCAGTTTGCTGGCGTCGGCGATGCAGATGAAGGTCTTGGCCACGGCCGCGACGATCTTCTCGCGGGTCAGGGCGGCGCCACCGCCCTTGATCAGGTTCAGGTGCGCGTCGCTTTCGTCGGCGCCGTCGACGTAGAACTCCAGATCGCTGACGGTGTTCAGCTCATACACCGGAATCCCGTGGCCCTTGAGGCGCGCGGCGGTGGCTTCGGAGCTGGCAACCGCGCCATCGAATGCGCCCTTGTGCTGGGCCAGGGCGTCGATGAAGCAGTTGGCGGTGGAGCCGGTGCCGACCCCAACGATGCTCTTGTCGTCGAGTTTCGGAAGGATGAAGTCGACGGCGGCCTGAGCCACTGCCTGTTTGAGTTGATCCTGGGTCATGCGGGCTCCGGAAGCGGGCAAGGTGAGAACGGAAAGGCCGGCATTATAGGCCCCATGTCTGGGAAGGTCATTGTCCTATTGGCAGATCAAAAGATCGCAGCCTGCGGCAGCTCCTACAGGAATCGCATGCATTCTGTAGGAGCTGCCGAAGGCTGCGATCTTTTAAGGCGCGGCTAAAACCTCTGGATTCGTGTGGTCGCCCGGGCAAAAGCCGGGTTAGACTCCTTGGCCCTGCCCAACCCGCTCAGTGATGCTTTCCGATGCTCGAACAGTACGTCAAAAAGATCCTCACCTCGCGCGTTTATGACGTTGCCGTAGAAACCCCGCTGCAGAACGCTCGCCAGCTCTCCGAGCGGCTGGGCAATGACATTTGGCTCAAGCGCGAAGACTTGCAGCCGGTGTTCTCGTTCAAGATTCGCGGCGCCTACAACAAGTTGACTCAGTTGACCGAAGAAGAGCGCGCCCGTGGCGTGGTCACCGCGTCGGCGGGCAACCATGCGCAAGGTCTGGCCCTGGCGGCGAAAGTGCTGGGCGTAAAAGCCACTATCGTCATGCCCAAGACCACCCCCGAGATCAAGGTCGAAGGCGTGCGTTCGCGTGGCGGCAAAGTCGTGCTGCACGGTGATTCGTTCCCGGAAGCCTTGGCCTACTCGCTGAAACTGGTCGATGAAAAAGGCTACGTCTACATCCACCCGTACGACGATCCGCACACCATCGCCGGGCAGGGCACCGTGGCGATGGAAATTCTGCGCCAGCACCCGCAGCCGCTGGACGCGATTTTTGTCCCGGTTGGTGGCGGCGGTCTGATCGCCGGTATCGCCGCGTACGTGAAATACCTGCGCCCGGACATCAAAGTCATCGGCGTCGAGCCAGACGACTCCAACTGCCTGCAAGCCGCGATGGCTGCCGGCGAGCGTGTGGTGTTGCCGACCGTGGGCATCTTTGCCGACGGCGTGGCGGTGGCGCAGATCGGCCAGCACACCTTCGACATCTGCAAAGACTACGTCGATGAAGTGATCACCGTCAGCACTGACGAGATCTGTGCGGCAATCAAGGATATCTACGACGATACCCGCTCGATCACCGAACCTGCCGGCGCCTTGGGCGTAGCCGGGATCAAGAAGTACGTCGAACAACGCGGTGTCAGCGGCCAGACCTTCGTCGCCATCGACTCCGGCGCCAACGTCAACTTCGACCGCTTGCGCCACGTCGCCGAGCGCGCTGAACTGGGTGAAGGCCGCGAAGCAATCATCGCCGTGACCATCCCCGAGAAGGCCGGCAGCTTCAAAAACTTCTGCGAAGCCATCGGCAAGCGCCAGATCACCGAATTCAACTACCGCTACAACACCGGCAGCGAAGCGCACATTTTCGTTGGTGTGCAGACCCACCCGGAAAACGATCCGCGCAGCGCACTGCTGGCGAGCCTGACCGAGCAGGGTTTCCCGGTCACTGATCTGACCGACAACGAACTGGCCAAGCTGCACATCCGCCACATGGTCGGCGGGCACGCGGCGCACGTAATTGATGAAGTGGTGTTCCGCTTCGAATTCCCGGAGCGTCCGGGCGCACTGTTCAACTTCCTTAACAAGCTCGGCGGGCGCTGGAACATCTCGATGTTCCACTACCGCAACCACGGCGCTGCTGATGGCCGTGTGGTCGCAGGCCTGCAAGTGCCGCACGACGAGCGCCATCTGGTGCCGGCGGCGCTTGAGGAAATCGGCTACCCGTACTGGGATGAAAGCGAGAACCCGGCCTATCAGCTGTTTCTCGGCTGAGCGGCTACGCTGATGGGCAAGCAATAAGGAATTTTGACAATGGAAACGTTAACGGCCCTGAAGATGGCTCACGTGGTCGCCACCGTGGTTTTGCTGGCGAGTGCGCTGGGTCTGGCGATCTGGGTGTTTCTGGCCAAGCGCAAAGGTGATGCGACGGCGGGCAGCCGCACGTTGCAACGGCCACGGGTGTTTGTCTGGCTGCTGATGGGCCTGGCGCTGCTGAGCATGCCGTTTACTGGCTGGTGGATGGTGCATCTGGTGGGCTGGCCGCTGGGGCAGACGTGGATTCTGGCGTCGAGCGTGCTGTACACCGTGGCGGCGTTGGCGTGGTTGTGGTTGCTTGTGCGTTTGAATCGGTTGCGCAAGGCGCCGGGCGGGGTGGGGCGGTTCAGCTTTGCTTTGGCGTTGTTCAGCTTCGTGTGCTTTGTCGCGATTGCCGGGTTGATGGGCGCAAAACCTGTTTAGGGCTTGAGACCGAGTCGATCCATTCGCGAGCAAGCCCGCTCCCACAGGGGGATTTGTGTACGACACAGATCCAATGTGGGAGCGGGCTTGCTCGCGAAGGCGTAATCAGCCGCGCAGACTGATCACCGGCCAACCACGCTTCTCGGCCTCAGCCCGCAGATTCGGATCCGGATCAACAGCGACGGGATTCGCCACCTGCTCCAGCAACGGCAAATCATTCATCGAATCGCTATAAAAATAGCTGTCGTCCAACGAATACCCGGTCTCTTCCAGCCAACGATTCAGTCGCGTCACCTTGCCTTCACGGAAGCACGGAATATCCGTGCTGCGCCCGCTGTAGCGGCCATCAACCATTTCACATTCGGTAGCGATCAGGGTTTCAACGCCCAGACGCACGGCAATCGGCGCGGTGACGAAACGGTTGGTCGCAGTAATGATCACCAGCTTATCGCCAGCATCACGGTGCTTTTTCAGCAGTTCCAGCGCCTGCGGCAGCACGATCGGCTCGATGCAGTCGCGCATGTAATCACTGTGCCATTGCTCGAGCACGGCCATGTCGGTGCGGCCGAGGATCTCCAGGCAGAAGTTCAGGTACGCGGCGTTATCCAGTTTGCCGGCCAGGTAATCCTGATAGAACTCGTCGTTGCGCGCTTTGTACGCAATCGGGTCGAGGAAACCGCGTTCACACAGATAGTCGCCCCAGGCGTGATCGCTGTCGCCGCCCAGAAGGGTGTTGTCCAAATCGAATAGAGCCAGGCGCATTGCAGTTACCCGCTGATAAGTCTGTAAAAAGGCGACAAGAATACGGTCTTTTCACAAGAGTGCACATAAGGTAGGAAGCTTCGTTGCCGCCTCATCAACCTTTGTGGAACAATGCGGCGACATGCGTTTGCGAGGTTGTGCCCGTGATCGACCCCGATGGTTTCCGCCCCAATGTCGGGATCATTCTGACGAATGACGCCGGCCAGGTGCTATGGGCTCGCCGTATCAATCAAGATGCCTGGCAGTTTCCGCAAGGGGGAATCAACCCTGAAGAGACGCCGGAAGACGCCTTGTACCGCGAGCTGAACGAAGAAGTTGGCCTGGAACGTGAAGATGTTGAAATACTGGCCTGTACTCGGGGCTGGTTGCGCTATCGTTTGCCGCAACGTCTGGTGCGTACCCACAGCCAACCGCT
>Ga0160445_100468_pt1 | contig 20735 bp, 20 predicted proteins | sample HID1972M_E1MG_FD_108215 | JGI IMG/M metagenome (GOLD analysis project Ga0160445, IMG submission 108215) | Enriched pill bug-associated microbial communities from UW Madison campus, WI, USA - HID1972M_E1 MG | ecosystem: Host-associated > Arthropoda: Insects > Digestive system > Unclassified ... | reverse complement strand
TCTGGCAAAAAATGCATTGAAACCTCCGAGAGTTGCTAAATTGATAGCGCGTTTAGCGAATGAGTTTCAACCGGAATCAATTATAGAATTAGGTACTTGTTTAGGAATAACGACTCTTTATTTATCGAAGGCGTCTCCTTCCTCTCGTATTATAACGGTAGAGGGTTGTCCTGAAACTGCGAAGGTTGCAACAGAGAATTTTAAGCGTTTAGATGCTAATAATATTGAAACACGCACAGGCAATTTTGATACAGTATTTCCAGAGATTGTTGAAGAACTTCCTAAGATTGATTTTCTTTTTATCGATGGGAATCATCGGAAAGATGCCACTCTAAAATATTTTTATGCCTGTTTACCAAAGATGGATTCAGGTTCTATTTTAATTTTTGATGATATTTATTGGAGCGAAGGAATGAAAGAGGCCTGGCAGGAGATCAAGAATCATCCGCAGGTAACTGTAACTATAGACTTGTTTTATATAGGTTTAGTGTTTTTTAAATCTGATCAGGTGAAAGAGAACTTTAAAGTACGCTTTCGCTAATTAGTAAATTTAAAAGCTTTACTTAGAATTTAAAATGCTTGCCCGAGTGATAAATAAAAACCTCCTTGTCGTTCTTCTCCAGGATTCTTTTCACCAATAGCATAATCTATTCTGACACTTGAATTATGTTCCAGATCGAAAAAATAACGAACTCCTCCTCCTCCCGATAGCTTCAAGTGCGATAGATCAAGTGATTCCTTATATACTGTCCCTGCTCCTAAAAAAGCAGCTAGTCCTATTCTTGGGTGTATTCGATAACGTAATTCAACTTGGTTAGCAAAATAGTTCCTATCCCGGTACCGCCCTTGATAGTATCCTCTCATTATTTCATCGTTACCAAGTTGAGGAGTTAAATAGAATGGAATATTATCTGAAAAGAGGGTTTCGAAAACGCTTTGGATTCCAAGAGTTAGATCTTTTTGTAAGGGGAAGAATGCTCTTAGATCTAAGGATAGAATTCCGCCGGTGTAATTATCTTCTCCCCAAAAATCAGGTACATATGCATATTTTACCCGCCCATATAAGCCTTTTGTAGTTTCGGTATTAGAATTTCTGCTATCATATGATTGTGAAAACCCAAGTGCTAAATATTTGCCGCCATAACCTCCGTAAACCTCTGAGAGGTCAAAGTTCCCATTTTCAGTTTCTTCTTTATAAGTGAAATTCTCGAATAAGATGTTTACTCCTGTATAATATTTTTTTACTATTTTTTTTTCTAACTCGAAATTGAATTGAATGAACCGTTGTGTAAGTAGAGTTTTATCGCCGGCGAGCGTTTCGTCGCCTATGCCATAATAATTGAAAGGATATTTTTTATATCGGAGTGCAGCAACGTAATGGTAATCGTTATTTTTAGTCCAGATATCAGTCTCTAATTTTAAGTTGATTTGTTTTTCGGTGGTAAAGCTTACTACTGTATTAATGTTAGAAGTGTAGATAGTAGTATCTGCTTTGTCTACATAAAAGTTGTAAATACCAGTTGCTCCTAATTCTATTTTTGTTTCTTGTGAATAACCTAATACAGGTAGGACAAGGAGGCTTGGTGAGCGTGTACTATCTTTTGTTGTAGTGGTAAATTTTTTAATGATTGGATTGTCCCACAGCTTCTTTTGTGCAAAAAGTTGATTGTGAAAGATAGATAGGAAAGCTATCAGTATAAAAACTTTCAGAGATATTTTCATATTGCGGGCAAAGGTAGGAAATGTAGGCTAAGATTATCTTATTTATAGCTAACTTTGGGGCATTCACTCATTATTCTTTATTTAATACTATGGAAAGAGGGCCAATTTCTCAATTTATTGAAAAAAATTATTTACATTTTAATTCTGCTGCTTTAATGGATGCAGCAAAGGGATATGAATCTCATCTTGATGAAGGAGGAAAGATGATGATTACATTAGCAGGGGCGATGAGTACAGCTGAATTGGGTATATCATTAGCTGAGATGATTCGACAAGATAAGGTTTCTATAATTTCTTGTACAGGAGCCAATCTTGAAGAAGATATCATGAATTTAGTGGCACATTCACATTATAAACGGGTGCCAAACTACCGCGATTTAAGTCCGCAAGAGGAATGGGATCTTTTAGAGAATCACTATAACCGTGTAACAGATACTTGTATTCCTGAGGAAGAGGCTTTTCGAAGATTGCAAAAGCATATTTATAAGATCTGGAAGGATGCTGACAGCGCTGGTGAAAGATATTTCCCTCATGAGTACATGTATAAAATGCTGAATAGTGGCGTTTTAGAACAGTATTATGAGATTGATCCCAAAAACTCCTGGATGTTAGCTGCTGCGGAAAAGAATCTGCCAATTATTGTTCCTGGTTGGGAGGATTCAACGATGGGTAATATTTTTGCCTCTTATGTTATTAAGAATGACTTGAAAGCATCAACTACTAAGAGTGGTATTGAGTATATGGGTTATTTAGCTGATTGGTATACTAATAATTCAGGAGGCAAGGGAGTTGGATTCTTTCAGATAGGGGGAGGGATCGCAGGTGATTTCCCAATCTGTGTTGTTCCGATGCTTTATCAGGATCTGGAAATGGAGAATATTCCTTTCTGGAGTTATTTCTGTCAGGTGTCAGATTCTACTACTTCTTATGGATCTTACTCAGGAGCTGTCCCTAATGAAAAAATTACGTGGGGAAAATTAGATATTAACACTCCGAAGTTCATTGTAGAGTCTGATGCTACTATTGTTGTTCCTTTAATTTTTGCATGGGTATTAAAACAATAATAAACGAATTATTTATTCTAATTTTTTAATAATCAAATTTCATCTTTATAGAAAATTAGCCTGCTTGTTGATTAAAGCGCTTTTTAAGTAATTTAGAATAATTATAAATTAGTAAATTAGGTCATCAAATTGTCAGGGATATATTAATAAGTTATACTTTTGTCCTTCGAGTCCAAAATAGAGTTCAGCTCTATGTGGCCTTATTCAATTTGTCACACATTTTATCGTATAAAACTCTCAAAATGAGAAATATCTCTTTAATTTTTAGACGTGTTGCAAAGTCAGTAGGCTTAGTAGCTATACTAAGCATGACAACCCTTTTTGTGCAGGCACAAGATATCAAGGAAGGGGAATCACTTTTTAAAGCAGATTGTAGCGCGTGTCACGGCGTTGATCGTGCTGTAATTGGACCTGCCCTGAAGGGTGTTACGGAACGTCATGATGAAGCCTGGTTAATTTCATGGATTCATAATTCGCAAGCTTTAATTGCCTCGGGTGATGAAGTTGCGGTAAAACTATTTGAGGATCATAACAAGCTTATGATGCCTGCATTCCCTACATTAACTGAAGATAACATCCGGAATATTCTTGCGTATGTGGATGATGCATCAAAACCTGCGCCAGCTGCTGCTGCGGGTGCTGAAGGTGCAGCTGGTCAACAGGCTGGTGCCAGTGGAGATGTAAGTAATTTCATGTTTGGAGGGCTAATCGTTGTATTGATTATAGCATTCTTAGTTATCCTGGTTCTGAATCGTGTGATCCGGACTTTGGATAGAATTATTTTAAAGAACAGGGAAAATATCATTGAAAGTGAGGAAGGAGAAGATGATGGGGGGGAGTCTTCAGGGAAAGTTTTCGTAGATAAGTTAAAAAAGCTTTCCCGAAATAAAAAACTTGTTTTCTTTGTTGTTTTAGGTATTGTTGCACTTTTAAGTACAGCAGGATGGAATGTAATGTGGAATGTTGGTGTTCATGAAGGTTATCAACCTGTTCAGCCTATTAAATTTTCACATCAATTGCATGCCGGGGTAAATCAGATTGATTGTCAGTATTGCCATAGCGGTGCTGCAACTTCAAAGAATGCATCTATTCCTTCTTTAAATGTTTGTATGAACTGTCATAATCATGTAACAGCTTCAGAAAAATATAATGGAGAAGTATCTCCTGAAATACAGAAAATTTATAATGCTATAGATTGGGATCCTGATACCCGTACTTATGGAACTGACACGAAGCCTATTGAATGGATTCGTATTCATAATCTTCCTGATTTGGCGTATTTTAATCACTCTCAGCACGTTACTATTGCTGGTATTGAATGTCAGAGATGTCATGGTCCGGTTGAGACAATGGCCGAAGTGTATCAATACTCTCCATTAACAATGAAATGGTGTATTGAATGTCACAAAGAAACTGAGGTTAACTCTAAAGATAACGCTTATTACGACCAATTAATTGCTGCTCATGATAAATTGAAAAGCGGTGAGAAGATTACAGCTGCTGTTCTTGGCGGTATAGAATGTGGTAAGTGTCATTATTAATAAATAAAAACGTAGATAATACGATTATATAAAGCTTAAATGGATAGCAACAAGAAATACTGGAAAGGTTTGGAGGAATTACATCAGACTCCTGCTTTTGTTGAAAAGAAGGGTTCTGAGTTTACAGAGAATATTCCTATTGAAAATGTGTTAAATGAAGCTGGTTTAAGTACTAAGACTCCGCGCCGTGATTTCTTAAAGGCATTGGGTTTTGGGGTTGGAGCAGTAACTCTTGCTGCATGCCAGCGTACTCCAATTCATAAGTCTGTACCTTATATTATTAAGCCCGAAGAAGTTACACCTGGTGTTGCAAATTATTACGCTTCAAGTTATAAAGGTCAAAGTCTTGTTATTAAGACTCGTGAAGGTAGACCTATTTTTGTTGAGGCAAATACGAAAGCACTTTTCGCCGGTAATGGTGTGAGCCCTTCCACTCAAGCATCTGTGCTTGACCTATACGATATGTCTAAATTGAAAGGACCTCGTTCTGGAGATGAAGGTATTTCATGGGAGGAGGTTGATAAACAAGTTATTTCGGCGTTAAATTCAGCATCGAGTGCAGGTAAGCAAATCCGTATTGTTTCTTCAACTATCAATAGTCCTTCGGCTTTAGCGGCTATTAATGAGTTTACAGTTAAATATCCAACTGCGAAACTGGTTGTAGTTGATGCGGTGTCTTATACCGGAATGATTAAAGCCAATGAGCTTAGTTTTGGAAAGGCTGCAGTTCCACAATATCGTTTTGATAATGCGGATGTTATTGTAAGTGTTGGAGCAGACTTTTTAAGTACCTGGTTAGATGGTATCGAGAATACTAAGCAGTATATGGCCAATAGAAGTCATACTTCTTTAAAGAATGGCAAGATGTCTCGACACATTCAATTTGAAAGTGGTTTGAGTTTGACAGGTACCAATGCGGATGTTCGTGTCACAGTAAAACCTTCTGAAGAAGGGGCTCTTTTAATTGCATTGTACAATGAACTTACAGGTTCTACATTACCTAATGCACTTAGTGATAATCAAAAGGCCGCTACAGCAATTAAATTAGTAGCTAAAGAGCTAAGTCAGGTAAGAGGCAGAGCGCTACTCGTAGCGGGATCTAACGATACAAATATACAGTCTCTTGTGAATGCCATTAACGTTCATTTGGGAAGTTATGGTTCAACGATTGATTTGGATAATGCATCCAATCAATATAAAGGAGATGATCAAGCTTTTGCTGAGTTCTTAAGAGAAGCAAATAGTGGATTAATTGATGTTGCTTTCTTTGCAGAGAGCAATCCGATATATGAATACTATGATAGCAAGGGCGTTGAGAGTGCATTGTCTAAGATTAAATTTAAAGTTTCCTTTGCGGATCGTGAAGATGAAACTGCATCCTTTGCAAATATTATTGCTCCAAATTCTAATTACTTGGAATCTTGGGGAGATAGTGAGCCTTACGCCGGATATTATACACTTGTACAACCAACTATAAACCCTGTTTTTGATTCGCGTCAGTTCGAACAAAGTTTCTTGATCTGGGCTGGAAATACCACTCCTTATCATGACTATGTAAAAGCTTACTGGGAACAGAATATTTTGCCACAAGGAAAGAACTGGTACGATGCTCTTCAAGAAGGGTTTGAGTTTAAAGGATCTAGAGGTGGTAGTGCGCAATCGTTCACATCTTCTGTTTCTGATCTGGCAAATCTGATTGGGACACAAAGCAAAACGATTGCTAAAGATATTGAACTACAACTTTATTTGAGTGGTGGAATTGGAGATGGTAAACAAGGTAATAATGCTTACTTATTAGAATTGCCTGATCCTGTTTCTAAAGTTACATGGGATAACTACGCAGCTATTGAACCTAAATATGCAGAGTCATTAGGTATTGGGGTGAATGATTTGATTGAGGTAAAAGCTGATAATGGTTATTCAATTGTATTGCCTGTATTACTTCAACCAGGGCAGGCTACTGGTACTATTTCAGTAGCGCTTGGTTTTGGAAGAACGAAAGCTGGTAAGGCTGGAAATGGTGTTGGTAAAAATGCCTATCCATTTGTAAGGCTTGTTAATGGAAGTTTGCAATTTAATAATTCAGTTGTGATTAGTAAGGCAGCTGGAACTTATGAATTAGCACAAACACAGACTCACCAAACTATTGAAGGTCGTAATATAATTCGTGAGACTACTTTCGCAAACTATAAAAATAATCCTGCTCACGGAAGTGGTAATACAGGTGAAAAACATAAGACTTACGATTTATGGAATAAATATGAGCAACCAGGTCATAACTGGGTTATGGCTATCGACTTAAATGCTTGTACAGGTTGCGGAGCATGTATCGTTGCTTGTAGTGTTGAGAATAACGTTCCTGTTGTAGGACGTGATGAAGTTCGTCGCCGTAGAGAGATGCACTGGATTCGCATTGACCGTTATTATAGCTTTGAAAATAATAATGAAGCTGTAACACGAGAGGGAGAAGTTAATAAGTTGAGTGATTTGAGCCAGGTAACGGTTGTTCATCAACCAATGTTATGTCAGCATTGTGATCATGCACCTTGTGAAACTGTTTGTCCGGTTTTAGCTACTGTCCATTCGTCTGAGGGATTAAATCATATGGCTTATAATAGATGTTTTGGTACAAGATATTGTGCTAATAACTGTCCATATAAAGTTCGTCGTTTTAACTGGTTTAACTATTGGAACGACTCAAGATTTGATAATTACTTGAATAATGAATTTACACAATTGGTATTAAATCCTGATGTTACTTCTCGTTCTAGAGGTGTAATGGAGAAATGCTCAATGTGTATTCAACGTATACAAGCTGGTAAGTTAAAAGCTAAGGCTGAAAAACGTCCGATTAAAGATGGCGATATCCAAGTAGCCTGTGCAGCAGCTTGTCCATCGAATGCCATCATTTTTGGAGATCGTAATGATCCCGATTCTGCGGTATCTCAAGCATTGAAAAATGAGCGCGTATATTACGTGTTAGAAGAATTAAACGTTCAACCGGGTGTTGGTTATATGACGAAAGTGAGAAATACTTTCGAAGCGTAAACAATAATAATATATCTGAAATATAAAGAATATGTCATCGCACAACGAATCTATTATTAGAGAACCTCTCGTTACGGGGGAAAATATTACTTACGCTAAAGTCACAGACGATATTCTCGTTTCCGTAGAAAATAAGCCTAATAAAGCTTGGTGGATTGGGTTTATCGTAGCTGCTTTGGGTGCACTTCTTTGGGTAGTAAGTGTTAGTTATACATTTTGGACAGGAATTGGAGCTTGGGGATTAAATAAAACTGTGGGTTGGGCCTGGGATATTACAACCTTTGTTTGGTGGGTTGGTATTGGTCACGCAGGAACGCTAATCTCTGCTGTATTATTATTGTTTCGTCAAAATTGGCGGAACTCCATTAACCGTTCTGCAGAAGCAATGACGATTTTTGCTGTTATTTGTGCAGCAACATACGTAGTTGCCCATATGGGTAGACCATGGTTAGCTTATTGGATTTTTCCTATTCCTAATCAGTTTGGATCTTTATGGGTAAACTTTAACTCTCCATTGGTTTGGGATGCATTTGCAATCTCTACATACTTTACAGTTTCTTTAGTATTCTGGTATGTTGGGTTATTACCTGATATCGCAACTATCCGTGACCGTGCTATTGGTTTAAGACGCAGAACTTATTCTATTCTTTCATTTGGATGGAACGGATCAGTAAAGACCTGGCAACGATTTGAGATTGTGTGTTTAATATTAGCAGGTATTGCTACTCCATTGGTACTTTCAGTACATACTATTGTATCTATGGACTTTGCGACCTCAGTTATTCCTGGATGGCATACTACTATTTTCCCGCCATATTTCGTAGCAGGAGCAATATTCTCTGGATTTGCTATGGTACAAACCTTATTACTTGTTGCACGTAAAGTATTAGGATTGGAAAATTATATTACAATGTTCCATATCGAATCCATGAATAAAATTATTCTGGTAACAGGATCAATTGTAGGTATCGCTTATCTTACTGAATTTTTTATCGCTTACTATTCTGGAAGCGAGTATGAGCAATATACTTTCATAAACAGATTTCTTGGTCCTTATTGGTGGGCTGGTTGTTTAATGTATGGATGTAATGTTTTAATGACCCAATTAATGTGGTTCAAAAAGATCAGAACTAATATTGCACTTTCATGGATACTATCTATTGTGGTGAATATCGGTATGTGGTTTGAACGTTTTGTAATTATCGTTACTTCTTTACACCGCGATTATTTACCATCAAGTTGGGCAATGTTCTATCCTACTGTAGTAGATGTAGGTATATTTATAGGATCAATAGGACTATTCTTTACATTGTTCTTATTATTCCTTAGAGTTCTTCCACCAGTAGCGATTGCTGAAGTAAAACTACTATTGAAAACTCAAAGCTTTGAAGCTAAGAAGAAATTGATTCAAGAAGGACATCAGCATGCTGAAGAAGTGAAATACTATACCGCTTCATTGGAAAAATACGATGTAATTACAGAAAGTGATATTAAGGAATTAGTAAAATAATAAGGATGAGCACGATAAAATATATATTAGGAAGTTTCGGAGATCCTGACGAGATGATGCATGGTATCGATAAGTTGCAGGAAAATAACATTGTTATTTATGATGTTTTTACTCCTATGCCTATACACGGTATTGAAGCGAAGTTGGGGGTACCTCCTTCTAGGTTGCCTATTGTGGCCTTCTTATGTGGTTTACTTGGGTTTACTTTAGGTTTCTCATTACTTTATTATACAATGGTTTATGATTGGCCAATGAATATTGGAGGAAAGCCTGCTTTTGCTATGCCCAATTTTGTGCCGGTTACATTTGAGGTAACAATTTTAATTACTGCCTTGGGTATGGTTGCTGTATTCTTTTTCAGAAATCATTTATTTCCTGGCAGAGCCCCAAGAGTAATGGATTTTCGTGCTACGAATGACCGATTTGTAATCGCCATTGATGCAAAGGAGAATACAGACCATGTTAAAATAGAAAGTTTATTAAAAGAAGCCGGTGCAATTGATGTTTTGCATAACGAGAGGAAATATGTTAGCTATGAATAAGATTAGAATAATAGGATCTGCATGCATTGCTGTAGCTTTAGCCGCTGTCGTTTCTTCTTGTGGAGATGGCAAGACGACCAGTACAGGAATGGAATTTTCGCGGAATATGTATGATCCAATAGGGTATAATCCTGATCAATTAAATAATAATTTTGCAAATAAGATAACTGCCCAAACACCTCCGGCTGGGACTGTTCCGATTGGTTTTGAGAAGTATCCATACGATAATACGATGGAAGGATACGAGGCAGCAAGTGTTAATTTTCATAATCCACTTGAAAGAACAGAGAAGAATTTGAAAGATGGTGAAGTGTTATATCTTCGATTCTGTCAACCTTGTCATGGTGAATCAGGTCATGGTGATGGAAGTATTGTTAAGTTAGAGAAATTTCCTCCTCCTCCATCATATGCTACGGGTAATTCCTCTCGTGGAGGTTTAATGAAAGATTTAACTGATGGCAAGATCTATCATACCATCTATTATGGATTAAACTTAATGGGATCACATGCATCACAGCTTTCTCCTGAAGAACGCTGGAAGGTGGTAATGCATGTTCACGAATTACAACAACGATAGAATAAATAGATATTACAAATGGAGACTAATCAACATTCTTATAACTTTAGTGAACAATTCGACTTTTCAGGGAAGCCAAAAACCTGGAGTTTGATTGCCATTTTGATAGGAGTAATTGCTATCGTTTATGGCTTTGTATTTAATGGAAGTGAAAGAACTTTCGCCAACTTATTATTAATGAGTTATTATTTGGCATGTGTTTGTGCAGCTGGTACATGTTTTTTGGCAATTCAATATGTAACTCAATCAGGATGGTCAGCAGGAATGATACGTGTTCCACAGGCCTTTTCTAGTTTATTGCCTATTGCTTCTTTAATATTATTTGGTGTATGCATTGCCGGGTTATTCTCTCACAACTTATATCATCATTGGTATGGAGAAGGATTGGTTGATCCGGAGAGCCCTAACTTTGATCCTTTAATTAGTGGAAAATCTGGTTATTTAAATGCTCCGGGCTTTTTACTTCGTGAAGTAATACTTATGGGTGCATATAGTTTCTTCGCTGTCATGCTAGCTAAATTTTCTTACAATGAGGATTTAGAAGGTGGAATGAATTCTTATAAAAGAAGTTTTAAATACTCGACCTTCTTTTTAGTGATCTTCGGATTTACTTCTCCTCTTTGGATTTTTGACACTATTATGTCATTAGAAGCACACTGGTTTTCAACTATGTTCGGATGGTATAATTTTGCTGCTTTATGGGTTAGTGGTTTGTGCGCTATTACATTGACTATTATTCTTTTAAAGAAGGCCGGTTACATGAGCTGGGTAAATGAGAATCACCTACATGATATGGGTAAATTGATTTATGGTTTCTCTATATTCTGGTGTTATGTTTGGTTTGCACAATTTATGTTAATTTGGTATGCGAATATGCCAGAAGAGACGGTTTACTTTTATAAACGTTGGGAACCAGAATATAAACCTTGGTTTTGGTTGAATATTATTATTAATTTTGTAGCTCCTATTCTTATTTTAGTCAACAGATCGTGGGTAAGAAATCCGAAAGTATTAGCGGGAGTTTGTATTATGTTGCTTCTTGGTCATTGGCTGGATTATTATTTAATGATTATGCCAGGAACGGTTGAAGAGCATAGAGGATTTGGATTAACCGAAATTGGAATGGCAGTAGGTTTTGCCGGTTTATTTGCTTTCTTAATGTTGAATAGGTTGAGTAAGCATTCTTTAGCGCCGCAAAATCATCCATTTATTGAAGAAAGTTTGCATCACCAGATTTAATTTTTGCTTGTATATAAATTTAGAGTTTAACTGTTATAATTAAAATGAGATTAAAAGGATTCATTCATATTAAAGGAGTTTTTGGGCTCGTGTTTGGACTGTTGTTCCTGTTCCATAGCCCTAGTTTTGCCCAAACCGATACGGCAGCAGTTAATGCTGATACTGAACAGGTGGCAACTACCGATAGTTCAGCAGTTGACTCCGCTACTGCAACAGATGCTGCTACCACTACTGATACTGAAGTTTCAGCAACGTCAGCTCCAGCATCTGATAGTGCAACAGTTGTAGCAGCTGAAGAAGATGCGGGTATTCCTGCCCAGGTTTATGTTAACTTCTTTTATTATGTCTTATTATTTGTTCTGGTATGTTTTATTGTAACTATTCTGGGTCAAGTATTAAGTGTATATGAATTAACACAAGGTTTGCGGAGGAAGCTGCCCGTTAATAACTGGCATTCACATCAAGCTTGGTTTTTTCTAGTAGGGCTAATTGTGTTCCTTTATGGAATATACTGGTCGTATGCACATCACGGTGCTCAAAGTTTCCGAGAAGCGGCAACTGAACACGGTGCACGTATTGATACACTGTTTATAATTACTACAATTATTACAACCATTGTATTAGTTCTTACTCATATTGCTCTGTTCGGTTTCGCTTTTAAATATAGAGGTTCTGACAAAAGAAAAGCATACTTCTACCCTCATAATAATGCCTTAGAAAAGATTTGGACGATTACTCCTGCTGTTGTTTTGACAATCCTTGTTTTATTTGGATTCTTTACATGGCGAGGTATTACAAATATTCCTGAAGAACAACAAAAGGAAGCTTTACAAATAGAGATTACTGCAGAACAGTTCGCCTGGAATATCCGTTATGGCGGTAGAGATAATACAGTAGGAAAACGTAATTTTAAACTTACTACTCCCGTAAACGGATTAGGGATTGATTTTACTGATAATAGTGCTTTGGATGATATTCGGGCGGGAGATATTGTGTTACCCGTTGGAAAACCAGTTCATTTTACTATAAATTCTAAAGACGTTTTACATTCTTTTTATATTCCAGAATTCCGTGTTCAAATTAACGCCGTTCCGGGAATGCCCACATTCTTTTACATCGTTCCAAAATATACGACGGAGGAAATGCGAGCGAAGCTAGATGACCCAGATTATAATTTCATTCTTTTATGTGCTAAGATCTGTGGAAGCGGCCATTATAACATGCAAAAGAAAGTGATTGTAGTAACGGATGCAGAATATAAAGAATGGTTAAGCCAGCAAACTTATTACTTTGATGACACTATGCAGAAGGAGTTTAAGGAACTATCCCAACCTAAGCAGGCAAATCTGGTAATAGATGGTAATAAAATGGTATCAAATAACTAAAAATAGGAGTTAAAAGACTTATGGCAACTACAACTACTCTGCCAGCAGCAGATTATAACAACGATCATCATGATCATGGGCATAAGGAAACATTTATAACAAAATATGTTTTCACCCAAGATCACAAAATGATAGCCAAGCAATTCCTGATTACAGGGATAATAATGGCGTTCATAGCACTTTTTTTATCAATTCTTTTCCGTTTACAATTGGCTTGGCCTGAGAAAGATTTTCCTATTCTGGAGGTTTTCTTAGGTAAATGGGCTGAAGGGGGACGCATCAAACCGGAGTTTTTCTTGGCCTTGGTTACTATCCATGGTACAATCATGGTGTTTTTTGTACTAACGGCAGGTTTGAGTGGAACTTTTAGTAACCTCTTAATTCCTTTGCAACTTGGTGCCCGTGATATGGCTGCTCCATTTATGAACATGTTATCTTACTGGTTCTTCTTTGTTGCTTGTGTTGTTATGCTATCTTCATTCTTTGTAGAAAGTGGTCCTGCCTCTGCTGGTTGGACAATATATCCTCCGTTATCAGCTCTTCCAACTGCGATCAGTGGATCTGGAACAGGTATGACACTATGGTTAGTTAGTATTGCGATATTTATTGCATCTCAAGTAATGGGAGGTATTAACTATATCAGTACAATCCTTAACATGCGTGCTAAGGGAATGAGCCTATGGAGGATGCCATTAACAATATGGGCGCTATTATTCACTGCTATTTTAGGTTTATTATCATTTCCGGTTTTAGTATCTGCTGTTGTATTGCTTTTCTTTGACCGTAGTATGGGAACAAGCTTTTATCTATCTGATATAATTGTTCAAGGCCAGATGCTTGCTCATGAAGGAGGAAGTCCAATATTGTTCGAGCATTTATTTTGGTTTTTAGGTCACCCAGAAGTATATATTGTAATTTTACCTTCTTTTGGTATAGTGTCTGAAGTTATTTCGATAAACTCAAGAAAACCGATCTTTGGATATCATGCAATGGTTTATTCTTTGCTTGGTATTTCAGTTCTTTCCTTCTTGGTTTGGGGTCACCATATGTTCGTTACAGGGATGAGTCCATTCTTAGGAGGAGTGTTTATGATCACAACATTGATTATTGCGGTTCCTTCTGCTGTGAAAGTATTTAACTACATCGCAACTATTTGGCGAGGAAATATACGATTTACACCAGCAATGGTTTTTGCAATTGGTATGGTTTCCTTCTTTATATCTGGAGGTATAACAGGTCTGTTTGTTGGTAACGCTGCAATTGATATTCAGGTTCATGATACTTATTTTATTGTAGCTCACTTCCATTTAGTTATGGGCTCTGCTGCTATTTTTGGTATGCTGGCTGGAGTTTACCATTGGTATCCTAAAATGTACGGTAGAATGATGGATAATCGTTTAGGTTATTTACACTTCTGGATAACCTTTATTGGCGCTTACTTTGTATTTATTCCTATGCACTTTATGGGAATAGATGGAGTTCCTCGTAGATATTATGCATTTACTTCTTTCGAATTCATGGAGAAATGGCTTTCAGTAAACGTGTTTATTACATGGTCAGCTATTATGGCAGGATTGGCACAAGTTGCATTTGCCTGGAATTTCTTCTATTCAATGAAACACGGAAAAATAGCTACGCAAAATCCTTGGGGTGCGAACACACTAGAATGGACTACTCCTATAGAACGTATACATGGTAACTGGCCTGGAGAGCTTCCAACAGTTCATCGTTGGCCATATGATTATAGTAAGCCAGGACATTCAGAAGACTTCATACCACAAACGGTACCTTATTCAGAAACAATGAGCTCTAATTTACCACATGATTTTGAAGGAAATCCAGAAGCTGAGAGAATACAGCGCGAGTGGGAAGTACAACAACTTATAGTAGACGGAGAAGGTAAGTAATTAGGAGGGAGAAGGCATGTACTTACCAGCTGAAAAAAGATTTATAATGGTAATTAAAATTACCATTATTGTTCTTTATGTTGTAATACTTGCCGGAGGTGTTGTTCGAAGTACAGGTTCAGGAATGGGATGCCCGGATTGGCCAAAATGCTTTAATCGGATTATTCCTCCTACTGACGTTTCTCAGTTGCCTGCGAATTATGAACAGCATTATATTGACGGTCGTGCAAAGAAGAATGAACGTTTTGCCAACACATTGGATAAGCTGGGCTTTTCAGAATTAGCGTTTAAGATCAGGAATGATAAAAGCATATTAGTACATGAAGATTTTAATGCAGCTAAAACCTGGACAGAATATGTTAATCGTTTGTCAGGTGCTACATTAGGTTTGTTCTTGATATTATGCTTAATCTTTTCAACCGCATTTTGGCGTTTTAAGAAGCGAATCTTTTTCTTAAGCTTGCTTAATCTTTTCCTTGTTGGTTTTCAGGGGTGGTTGGGATCTATAGTCGTTTCAACAAATTTAACACCATGGGTCATAACAGTTCATATGCTTTTGGCTCTCGTTATATTATGTATTGCCATTTATACTTATTTCCAAGCGAGAATATCAAGGGATAGAAGTATTTTGTCAAATCATGAGTTTGTTTGGGTAAAAGTATTAGCCGTTTTTGTTCTTGCTTTAACTCTTGTTCAGGTCGTTATTGGTACAGACATTCGTGAAAGAATAGATGAGATATCCGTAAGCTTTAATGGCGGACAACGTGAATTATGGATATCGCAGCTTGGAGATAGTTTTATTTGGCATAGAGAATTAGCATTGGTTGCTTTTATTCTAAATTGTATTTTGTTCTTTATTATTCGTTCTCGTTTCGCAAAAAATGGCGATCAAAGTTATATGGTTAATCTGATGATGATTTTAATGTTAGTTCAGATCATAAGTGGCTTAATCTTGGCATATTTTAACATGCCTGCCTATATGCAAACAGTTCATTTGGTAGTAGGAACCTTAGTTTTTGGAGTTCAGTATTATCTTATATTATTATTAAGTAAAACCAGCCAATATATCGGGCTTTAAAATAAAAGGTGAAAGATTTTATAGATGATTTTAAAAAGCTGGTAAAGCTACGACTAACACTTACAGTAGTGTTTTCTGCTTCCATTGCTTTTTTAATTGGGAGTCGTGTACAAGGGGATATTAATTGGATTAATTGGATAATCCTTACAGTCAGCGGATTTTTGGTTACCGGCTCAGCAAATGGGTTTAATGAAATATTGGAACGTGATCTGGATAAGCTAATGACTAGAACAGCCGATCGCCCCTTACCTTCGGGAAGAATGAAGACCGGACAGGCGTTGATCCTTAGTCTGTTTATGGGTCTTTTCGGAACGATCTTATTGTTTAATCTCAATATATTAACAGGAGCCCTTTCTGCATTTTCTATTGTTCTGTATGCTTTTATTTATACACCTGTTAAGAAAATGTCTCCTATAGCTGTTTTTGTGGGTGCCATCCCTGGTGCATTACCACCATTAATAGGTTATTTTGCGGCTTTTGATCAACCGGTTATTTCATGGATACCTATCATATTATTTACTATTCAATTTGTATGGCAATTCCCGCATTTCTGGGCAATTGCATGGGTGTTGGATGAAGATTATAAAAAAGCGGGGTTCCGACTATTGCCTACTACAAAGCGTGATAAGGTAAGTGCTTTCATGGTCTTATTTTCAACCTTGCTTCTTATTCCGGTAGGTTTATTGCCCACCTTTATGGGATTCGGTGGTTCTATAGTGGCCATTGTTTCTGTAGTGGCAACTTTGTTATTTATTTGGTATTCATGGCAATTATTTATAAAATTGGATATTGCTTCTGCAAAGAAGGTTATGTTTACATCATTTTTTTATTTGCCACTTATTCAATTAACATTATTATTTGATTTTATTTCATAATGAGTACTCATACTGAAAATAATATTGAGGATCCAGCTAGAGCGAGTGCTTTTAAAGCAAAGCGATTTGCATTGTGGCTGTTTATCATTGCTTCTTTTATGATCTTTGCTTCTCTAAGTAGTGGATTTATTGTTTATACTGCAGGAGGGATTGATAAAGGAATTAAAATAATTCTGCCTAAAGCTTTTATTACAAGCACCGTGGTGATTATAGCAAGTAGTATTACGGTGCATCTGGCCCTTTTGGCTACCCGTAAGGGAGAGTCAATGAAAAGGAAGATACTATTAGCTCTTTCTGTTTTATTAGGATTTGGCTTTTTTGCCTCACAATTTCATGCCTGGCAAGTATTGGTAGAGCAGGGAGCTTTCTTTATTAATAACAACGCATCTCAATCTTTTATTTATGTTTTTACCGGCTTCCATTTAGTTCATATTTTTGCTGGTATTATCGTGTTGTTATTTGCATTTTTTCGACCATTAAACAAGTTTCCTTTAACTCAGAATGTTTACAATATGGAACTTAGTGCGATGTTTTGGCATTTTCTAGATATTTTGTGGATATATATATATGTTTTCTTACTTTTGAATCAATAAACTTTTATAATGAACGCAACCATTTCAAAATTAGATGAAGTAAAGACTGGCAATTGGTCAGGTGGAACCTCCCCATTCAAAATTGAATACGGGAAAATCATGATGTGGCTTTTCCTGCTATCAGATGCCTTTACTTTTACTGGCTTCTTAGTAGCTTATGGAGCACAGCGGATGTTTATCCAGGATACATGGCCTAACCCTGATCATGTTTTTCAATCAATCCCTTTTATTACTGATACAGGTGCACCGCTTGTATACGTAGGAATTATGACCTTTATCTTGATCATGAGTTCTGTTACCATGGTGTTGGCGGTAGAGGCAGGTCATCGCCACTCTAAAAAAGAAGTTGTCATCTGGATGATTCTTACAATCATTGGTGGTATGACATTTTTAGGTGCTCAAGCTTTAGAGTGGTCGCATTTGCATCATGAAGGGTTTTGGTTTGGAGCTATTCCAGATTCATACCTTGGAGCTCAACAAATGGGTGCTACGCAATTCTCCAGTTACTTTTTCGCTATAACAGGTTTCCATGGTTTTCACGTAACGGTAGGTATCACTGTAAATATTATCATTTTACTAATGACGCTCTCGAATGTTTTTGAAAGACGAGGAACTTATTTAATGATAGAGAAGGTAGGCCTTTATTGGCACTTTGTAGATCTGGTATGGGTGTTTGTATTTACATTTTTCTATTTGGTTTAATTTTATAAAAGATATATTTATGACAACAGATGAACAAATCGAAGCGCATCGGTATGCGCATGCGGAAGCTGATATGACTAAAAGTAAAATATGGAAAGTTTTCTTTTACTTATTAGGATTAACAGCTATTGAGTTTATTATAGCCCTAGGTTTTGTAGAAACAGGATTAATTGAAAAAGGAATTTCTGTAATTGTAGTATATATCCTTTTGACGCTTTTAAAAGCATTTTATATTGTAGCTTATTTTATGCACCTTAAATTTGAAGTAAAAGGATTTAAAGTAATGCTCGCCATACCATTGTTGCTTCTTATTTATATGATAATATTGGTCTTTATTGAAGGTCATTATGTAGGTATGTTCCTGTATAAATAATAAGCTTTGATACTTCAAATGGAAGGAAAATGAATGGTTGAAAAGAATAAAAAATATTCTTTAGGAAAGATAATAACCCTGGTAATAATTTTATTAATACCAGGGTTATTACATTTATATTTAAGGCAGACAGGAGAAAATATATATATATCCCTTCCCTATTTAGGTAAGGAAGAATTGGGTAGCATTAAAAAAGTGCAACCTTTCCAATTAGTTAATCAGGATGGGAAGACTATAGACTTTCCAGAAAGAACTTCTCTCACCGTAGTTAATTTTATGCACACTGATTGTGAGGCTTTTGGTAATATGATGGAATTAGCGATGGATAAAGTTGCCAAGAAGTTTGGAAAGCATCCAATGGTTAATCTATACAGCATCTCGTTAGATTCAAATGATACCCCTGAAGTATTAAAAACTCTTTCGGGCAAATATCATATTCAAGAGACGAACTGGCAATTTTTAACTGGCAGTGAGAAAGAAACATCGAGAATTGCCAGAGAGGAATTTTTACTAGATGGGTTTCGTGATACCCTTAATAATGATGGAATAATTCATAGTCCGTTTATTGTTTTATTAGATACTAAGCAACAAATCAGAGGCTATTATGAATTTTACACAAAGGACGAGGTAGATAGGCTTGTTGGAGAAATGATTTTGTTAATTACAGAGGAATCTAAAGGTAAAAAGAATGAATGATAAATTAATATTCAGGATTGTGTGGACGATTTCTGCAATCGTTCTGTTGGTTATTATCTTACTACAAGCTCATCTTGTAAATCTGTTTCCCAATCATGATGTACTTCCTAAGTGGGTACAATTCTTGCCAACTTTAAATGCATCAATAAATGGTACATGTACCATCTTATTATTGATTTCTTATTATTTTATTCGTCAGAAAAAGATTAGAATACATAAGGTTTTAAACATTACTGCGTTTATATTATCGTCGATATTCTTAGTTTCCTATTTGATTTTTCATTCTGCAGGTTTGGAAACAAAGTTCGGTGGAGAAGGTACAATCCGGTATGTATACTTCTTTATTTTAATAACCCATATCATCTTGGCTGCAGTAGTTTTGCCATTGATTTTGCTAAGTTTTTACCATGGGATGAAGATGCATGTTGAAAAACATCGTAAATTAGTACGGTGGAGTTTTCCTATTTGGTTGTATGTCACTATCACCGGAGTTGTTGTGTACTTAATGATATCGCCTTATTATTCATTTAATTAGTGAAGACGTTTTAAGAAATTTGATATGAAGTCATTATTGGTTAAAATTTTCGTTATTAGTGCTTTGGCGGTTGTGTTTCTTGGAGTGCCCATTAAAGAAACAAGTGCACAATGTGCCATGTGTTCATTAACGGCTGAGAATTCTGTAAAAAATGGGAATACACAAGGTAAGACATTGAATAAAGGTATTCTTTTTCTTCTTAGTTGTCCTTTCCTTGCAGCAGGACTAGTGGGTTTTGTTTGGTTTAAGAAATACCGGGGTTCTGAGGAATCCGATGATCGTGCTCCAATACTTTAGATCTCTATTCTACAATGGGAGTTTCACATTCAGGGAAACTGAGCGCTATGCTTTCTTGCAAATGCCCCCGCTGTCGGGTTGGTAAGATTTTTTATGGAAGCCCTTATTCTCTAAAACGGCAACGAACCAATCAAGTATGCTCTCATTGCGGTTTATATTTTGAGATCGAACCAGGATACTTTTATATATCAATGTATATAAGCTATGCGTTTTCAGTTATTGAATTATTAGTTGCTGCGTTTATTTTATATTTTTTTGTAAGGAGTGAGTCGCCCTGGTTTTATTGTGTCGTATTAATTCCATTAATCATATTGTTATCGCCTATCAATTATCGGTACTCCCGGGTAGTTTTGTTACATCTCTTCTCTCCAAGTATCCGATACGATCCCAAATATAAAATTGATAGTTAATACATGGCTAGATATTCCATTTTACTCTCAAAAAGATAGATTTTATTTAACCATATATCGTTACTTTTCTCGTGTAAAAGGGAAAGTTGCGTTTGTTGAAATAGGGCAATCTCCGTCTCGCTTTTAGCAATTATTTGTATGCAGAAGGTTTCTCCTTCATTTGGAGAATCGTTAACCTTCAAAAGAGATTGAGACTTGAATAACTCACTCTGTGCTATGGTTGGTAAAAAGACATGGATGGTCCATTCTCTAAACTCATCTTTAATATCGTTATTCGCAATAACTGTTATATTATAAAGTATCATAATTGCGAAGGTAGGGCTTTTCCACAATTAATATTTAAAGCTGTATTTTAAATGTTACTAATTATCATTCTTTTAGCACTGATTTTTTTCCTAATTTCACTTATTGTTCATATTGGCAGTTGTTTATTATAATACTTGCTAACGTATAGGCTTATTCGGGAGGAATGCATGAGAAGAAGCATACTATTCTTTTACTTTGTTGGATTGTTGATTTTTCTTTTTTCTTGTCAAGAGAAAAAAGACCGGCTACCTGCGGAATTATTTTTCCATACCACAGAGAAAAGTAATTTTGAAATATCACCAAATGGAAAATATATTTCATTTCTTGAAAATTAT
>Ga0160445_100467_pt1 | contig 20783 bp, 12 predicted proteins | sample HID1972M_E1MG_FD_108215 | JGI IMG/M metagenome (GOLD analysis project Ga0160445, IMG submission 108215) | Enriched pill bug-associated microbial communities from UW Madison campus, WI, USA - HID1972M_E1 MG | ecosystem: Host-associated > Arthropoda: Insects > Digestive system > Unclassified ... | reverse complement strand
GTAGAAGCGCAGCAGCAATCTCGCGATCGTCGTCTTTCCGCTGCCCGTGCGCCCTAGCAATCCCAACACCTCTCCGGGTTTCAAATCCAGATTGAGACCCTTGATGGTCGGGGACTCTCCGTAGTTGAACGACATCTCGTTAAACGATACCGCAACCGGACCGTCCGCAAGCTTGACGCCGGGACCGTCCTTAATGCCGGACTCCATCGCCATCAACTCGCGAATGCGATGCATGCTGGCGTCCGCCTTCTGCAGATCCTCAATCTGGGTCCGGATCTTCTCGATCGGCTTGGCCAGCAGCTCCGTGTAGAAAAAGATCAAATATACGGTGCCGATCGTAATGGCTCCCGTCTTCCACAGATATGCGCTTATGACGAACGCCATAACGTTGCCGAGCGCAAATACGATGATCGTCGTGATCCACATCGACGCGAAGCCGAGGAACGCCTTCTGTCTAAGCGGCAGCATGCGGCGGATCAGCCCGTAAAATCGGCCCATGACGTAGCCGGAAGCGCCGTTCGCCCGCGTATCCTCCGTCCCCTCCAGATGCTCACCGGTAAAGCCGTAATACTCCGCGTTAATGCTCCTCCAGTCGCGCCACACCGGCGCGGCGTATTTGCGGATATGCTGCACGATAAACACCGCGAATACGACGAAGAGCAGCATGCCGGCGCCAATCCAGACGTTCTCGAGAAACAGCAGGACGATGATGCCGATCATAAGGAGCAAATTGCCGCCCAGATGAATAATGAAGCTGGAGAAAAAATTGGCCAAAGCGTTTACGTCGCCATCCACACGCTCGATAAGCGAGCCCGACGTATTGGACTTATGAAAGTCCATGTCCAGTCGCAAACAATGCTCCGCCAGATCGCCGCGAAGCTTGTTCGTTGTTTTCCATGCAAGATTTTCGCCGACATATGTCGATATGATCGCTATGATCTGTTGCATGATAGAGAAGCAGATAAACAGCAGGGCAGCGTACATCAGCTTCTCCAGAGGCTCGTCGGAGCCTGCGGTGTCAATAAAATAGCGAATGACTTGCGGACTCGCTAGCTGCAGGCCGATCAACCCGAACAGCAGGAGCGTCAGAGCGATCAGCGAGCCTCGGTGCGGGAACAAATATTGTCCCAATAACTCGGCATACACCTTCATACCGCCAGTTTTTGTTGTTCTATTCATCCTACTCACTTCCCGCTTTCTCCCATTTGGCAAACGTACGTTCCCTCATTCTATCACAAAGTCTCCTATATGGGTTGTATCTCTTTGAGTGATTTGATATTTTTGAAATACTATAGTAAGGCGAGGAGACGAAATAACGATGGGTATCAAATTGATTTCTTGGAATGTGAACGGACTTCGCGCTTGCGTCGGCAAAGGTTTCCTGGACTACTTCAAGGAGATGGACGCGGACATCTTCTGCCTCCAGGAGACGAAGCTGCAGGAAGGCCAGATCGAGCTGCCGCTTGGAGACGAATACTACCAATTTTGGAATTACGCGCAAAAGAAAGGGTACTCCGGCACCGCCATCTTTACGCGATATAAGCCTCTATCCGTCCGTTACGGCATGGAGACCGACGAAGAGCCGGAAGGCCGCATCATTACGTTGGAATTCGAACAGTTCTATATGGTTACCGTCTATACGCCGAATGCGAAACGCGACCTCTCCAGACTGGAGTACCGGGTGGAATGGGAGGAGCGATTTAAATGTTATTTGAACGGACTGGACAAGCTGAAGCCTGTCGTCGTATGCGGGGATTTAAATGTCGCGCATGCGGAGATCGATATCAAAAACGCGAAATCCAACCACGGCAATTCCGGTTTTACCGCGGAAGAACGCGGATGCATGACGAGCCTGCTGGATTCCGGCTTCGCCGATACGTTCCGCCGGCTCTATCCGGATCGCTCTGACGTGTACACTTGGTGGTCCTTTATGCCGAAGGTGCGCGAACGTAATGTCGGCTGGCGGATCGACTACTTCCTCGTGTCGGAGCGGCTGGTCCCGCTCGTCAAGGACGCCGGCATCGACGCCCATATTATGGGCAGCGACCACTGCCCCGTAACGCTGGAGATGGAGGAGTTGGAGCGCTGAGCTAATGATTCGCAGCCATGGCCTGGGGCAGATGTCCGCTGCGCGCCAATCGGGGGCAACAACGCTAACTTGTCAGTTTCTCTGCCATGTCCGCCCATAGAGGCCATGCTTCCAAATAAGCAGGCAAATCTTGCGGATGGTGCATAAGACAGATCGCGATTCTGCAATAGAGCTGGAACGCCGTCTCGAGAATCACTTCCTCTGGTTCGACCGTCCGTATGTTCAACTCGTTGTAGGCGCCCAGCAGCGTCTCGACGTTTAAGTCGTCCGGAGACGAGCAAAACGCGTAAGTAAAATCGTAAAGAATCGGCCCGGCGATCGGCGACGGGTCGATGACGCCTTTCATTTTGTCCTCGTCGAACACGAAATTATGAACGCCGGTGTCGCCGTGCAGCCAGTACTTATCCTCCTCGCCCCAGTCCCGGAGCTTCTCCTTCCATACCCGTTCGACCAGTTCATGGTCCTTCGCAGGCAGGTAGTCGCCAATCCGTTCCGACGCGAAGACAAGGCTTCTCCCGTTGAATTCGCGCCATGACTCGCAAGGCGAATCCGGTCTTCCATATCCTTGGAACGATTGTTCCGGCGTATAATGATTAAGCAGGCCTCGCGCCAGCTCGCTCATCCAATCTTTTTTGCCGCCGCGATTGACGTGCGTTGTTCCCTCCTGATACTCATACAGCAAATAACGGTGCTCCGGATCCACATATAGCAGCTTCGGCAGCAAGGGAGCCTCTGCGTAACGGCTAAGGAATTGCGCCGTTTCCCGCGTATATTCGGCCTCTTCGAGCTTTAGCACGTACGACGGCGCTCCGTTCCGGGACAGTATATAGACTTGCCCCTCCGTCGTTCCTTTAACTGCCTCGGCAGCCAGCTCCTCCACTCGGCCTACAATTTTCAAGTCTGCCAGCTTCTCCATCATTTCACGCAACGATCCGTCCATCTTCGTCCCCTGCTTTCCATGTCGTCCAACCTTAACCTTCCAATAGATTAAGTATAGCCCATTCTCCAAGCTGCGCCCGGTAAAGTTTAGCTATAAATTTCCTCTCACCTTGCGGAGACAGCTTAAGGGGATTTACAGTTCTAATAACGATTCATTAACGACTACGGATCAGAAATCAAAAACCATGCGGTCGGAATCATGACGATTCCATGGCATGGAAAGGGGAAGAAGATGAAAGAATACCAATGGCAAAACTGCCCGCCGAACGTTAGACGGCAGGCAGAGCTGATCACCAATTACTTGCATGATTATTTAGGGAGCGCGCTTGTCGGAGTATACATCCACGGCAGCATCGCGCTTGGCAGCTTTTTGCCGGCCAGGAGCGATCTCGATCTGCTGATCGTCGTCGATCGCATGTTGACGGCCAAGGAACGATTCAAGCTGATGATCGCTTTCCTCAGCCTGCATCGTCAGCCTGTGCATGTGGAAGCCAGTATTGTGCGCAAATCGGATATGGACAACTGGACATTCCCGACGCCCTACGAGTTCCACTTCAGCGAACATTGGCGGAAGCGGTTCGAGGCGATGGAGGCCCGCGAGGACGACTCGTTTTGGCAGTTCGAAGACAAGGCGACGGACAGCGACTTGGCTTGTCATGTCAAACTTGCAAGACAGGCGGGAATCGCCTTATACGGTCCGGAGCCGTGCGACATTCTACCGGAAGTGCCCCATGATGATTTTTGGCAATCCATTCGTGCAGACGCGGACTATTACGCGAAGCACAGCGGCGATCTGGAGAACGCGGGCATCTTGTCCCTGCTTCGCATCTGGGCCTATAAGGAGCTTGGCGAGATCCTCTCCAAAACCGACGCCTGTCGCTGGGCTGAGGGCGCGCTTCCAGAAGAGCTTCGCCACATTGCCGTAAACGCGATGAATGAATATGCGATGAACGTGGTCCCCGCACACTACAACCAGAACGAGCTCCTCGCTTTCAAAACCTACTTATTGAATCGGATAGATGCAGTTGTTTCGGTTGGTTGATAGTTTCGCTTGTGAAATTCATACGGTGGAGGATAATTTTACGGAAGGGACGACTTTATCCAGCGACAACCTGTTCCTGGAGTAACGTTAGCTGTAGAAAGATAGATTCTTGAAACGATTTTCGGACAGGGTCAACTCCCCTCGCCTCCACAATCAACCCCCAGTCCGCGTAAGGACTGGGGGTTGTGTTGTTGTCGTGTTATCTCAATTTATCTAATAGGTTGTAATAATAATAAGTTTTTGATCTCTGTCTTCCATCAGAAAAAATCATTTTGTTGGATTCTAAAATGTTCAAGTACCTTCTACATGTCGCTTCTGATAAATCAGTCGAAGAACAAATGGTTTGGACTGTAAAAATTGGTTTTTGAAAGATGCAGTCGACTACTTTTTTTACTCCGCTGCTATTAATCAATGATTGTGCTAAATCTAAATCATGATCATATAAGGTATTCACATCATTGATTAGTCGAATATTCTTATCAGCTTGCTGAATAATTGCCACTAAGAAGAACTGTATCCACTGGTTCCAATCCCCATTATACCTTGTATCATTAAGATAACGATAATACTTATGCTTATCTCTTTCGAGAGCTTCGCTTAAAAAGAAATTTGGATAGTCAATGACCTTCTTGTTAAATAGGTATAAAGGGATCAAAATGCGGCCAATCCGACCATTTCCGTCCAGAAAGGGATGTATGGTTTCAAATTGAGCATGAATGATTGCAATTCTAATTAATTCATCAAGTTTATCTCGAGGATCGTTAATATAGATTTCGAGATTATTCATAAATGTGTCTACTAGCTGTGGTTGCGGTGGAATATACGTTGCAGTCTCCATAGAACAGCCCTCAGGGCCAATGAAATTTTGTATTTTTCTGTACTCCCCCGGGGAACGATTACCGCCTCGCACCTCATTTGACATAAGCGTTACGTGCATTTCTTTAAACAATCTTGTTGAAAGCGGTAATACAGCAAGTTTATCCATGCCCTCACGAAGCGCGTGATAATAATTTAGCACTTCTTGAATATCTTTGTTATTTTTTCTACTATGTGCCTCCACTTCAAGAACTTCATCAAGAGTTACTTGAGTGCCTTCAATTTTAGTGGATTGAACAGCCTCATTAAGCATTACTGGATTCAATAGCAAATGAGACGGGAGCTTTGTATTCTGAAGCAGTACTTGATATTGAGCTACCTTCTTATTGGCTTCAATGAGTTCGTGAATAAACATCAGTTGATCTATTCGTTCACTAGTAAGGGGTAAGTTGTCAGGCGTGAAAGGTACCTTAGCCATTCTAAACCTCGCCTCCTGTTCTTTTGACGTTGATATCTTATTTACATCTTACCCTAATTATGATTGTAAATACTACGATTATTTTTGATAACAATCATTATTGTTAGTTTTTGCACCTTATTTTCATCTATAGAATAAAAACCGCGCTCCTGAACGCAACGTTCAGAAAGCGCGGTATACACTTCGAGGCTATTTTTGTTTCAATAAATTCAAAATAGCTTGAATCGCTTCGGCACGGCTTGTATGCGCTTTGGGATCGAACACCCCATTGCCTTTCCCTTGCATCAAACCAATCGCCAACACTTGATTAATGTCATCCTGAGCCCATGTTGCGATACGGTCTGCATCGATAAATCGATCAAGCGCTTCGCTTGCGTCGGACGTTTGGCCTGTCAATCGCACATAGGCTCTGAACAACATGACTGCCATCTGCTCCCGGCTGATCTCGGCATTCGGGGCAAAACGTTCTTTGTCTATTCCCTTAACGATACCCGCCTCATAAGCTGCAGCCAATTCTTTTGTATACCATGCATTGGCGTTCACGTCGGAATAAGTGACAGCCGTAGTGCTTGCAGGTAACTTCAATGCGCGAACTAACATCGACGTGAATTCCGCGCGGGAGATCAATTGCTTCGGTCTGAAGCTGCCGTCCGTGTAGCCCTTGACAATACCAAGATCGACAGCTTCTTTAATCGCGGCTTCCGCCCAGTGCCCGGCGATGTCTGTAAAATTGGTCGAAGACGCTTCCGGTGTATCCGTATCATCCGGATCGGGATCCTCAGCCGCTTCCGATGGCACTGTCGGTTGTACGGGATTAGAAGGATAATAGGTATACGGCAGTGTCTTGAATGTCCCTGTCAAAGCCTCGCTTTCATTGCCTGCCGCATCGATTGCAATAATCTTGAAGTTAAAGTTCGTGTTCTCTGCCAGCGATGCAACCGAATATTCATTTGAAAGTCCGCTAACCGTGCTAACGAATTGATTGTCCAGATAGATCTTGTAACCAGATACACCGACATTATCGATCGCCGCAGACCAGCCCAGTTTCATGCTTGTTTGCGTAATATCCGTTGCAAACAACTCGCTTTGCGGCGGCCACGTAGGACTGATCGATTCGCTTCTCGTCTCGAAAGTGGAGACGGTGGCATTGGCTAGCAAGTTCCCGCTTGAATCTTGAACTGCAGATGCTGGAATAGACAAAGTATAGCTTGCGTCATTAATCAACTCATCATTGGGCTGAATAACCAGATCATAACCTGAAGCTGTTACCTGGACAGGCACTTCCACGTCACCAAGATATAGTTTTACTTCGTGAAACGAAGTTCCCGGTTGAATGACTTCGTCGAATGTTGCAATCATTTTCTTGTTAATCGATACGTTTGCCTGCTGATGCAATGGATTCAGATTCCGTAGAACAGGTGCATATATGTCTGACCGATCGATTCTATACTTGTATAAATCCGCACCATTCGCAAAATACAAGTTGCCCTCATGATCTTGCGTCAAATGCGTGCCGCTATCTGCGAGTAATTCCATTTCCAACGTTTCTGCATCGATGCGGTATATACCGCTAGGAATTCTGACATACAAATCTCCACTTTGATCAACGACCAGATAAGTTGGTTTAAATGCGTGGTAGGTTGCGCACCATGAACAAGAATAGAGCTCTTTTGTCAGAACCGTCTCCTTGGTCGTCGGATTGAACTTGAACAACGTATTCATGGTCAGCCCCCATATATTCCCGTCTTTATCCCATTCTAAGGACGAGATTAAGGTTGCGCCAGGTACCGGTGCTCCTTCCCACGCAACTTCCTCAAGCGCTTGGTCCCAGATAAATAACTTTGCTTCTGTTTCTGTCGGGTATCCCCCAAGTCCTCCCCAAATCGATGTCCCTCCATAGATCAATCCGTTTTTGGATAGCAACGGGACAATGCTTTGATTCTCGACGACTTGGCGATGAACGCTGTAATTGCCTGCTTCGGGATTATAAATGGTCAAAGCGCCGCCCAGCAGCCCATAATCGGGCACTGTTCCCATCGCGAGCACGTCCCCGGACCAAGTAAAGCCGTATGGCCGATCTTGGCCTTCCGCTTTCAGCCCGACGATCGATTGAGGATTTGAGCCGATCGCATAAGGCTGTGCAAAATCAAAGCTGTAAAGGTATGCACCGGGGTAGATGCCCATATATAATTTGCCGTCATAAAATAGGCCCGACTCGATTTGGTTAATTGCGCCTTTCGGATATTCATAAAACTCATCCGTAACCGGATCATAAGCGGACAATCCGCCAGATTGAAAGCCGCTCGTATAGATTTTCCCATCGTGACCTGTGCCCACCCAGTTGATAATCGTGGGTTCTCCCGGGATTTGGCTTTCTGCTATTTTAATGCTCCCAGTCGTCGGGTTAATCATCCGCATTCTGCCTACGGCATCAATAGTGATTAATGTCTCTCCTGGGAAATCAGGCTCGTTTAAGTGAACCCATCCAAAGCTTCTCGCACTCCAAAACCTGGAGTCTTCTCCAATCAGCGTCTTGTTCTTCGTCACGGGATCATAACCGATTATTTTTCCTGCACTGAACATGTAAACCTTGTTATCGGAGCTTAAGGGTGATACATCAATGCCGCTTATATTGGTCAAAGTATCGATCCATTGCTCCTCAACCAGATCATAGACAAGCACTGCTCCTGCATTCACAACTCTGGCGAATAAATAATCTCCCCGCACATTGACATCGTATACGCTCGATTCATTCGCATAAGCCGAAGGGAGCGCAATCTCATTCTTTGTGCCCGTGATGCTGTCGACTTCAAATAATCTGGCTTTTTCAGTGCCGAGGCCGACATAAAGCTTGCCATTCCACCAGTCGATCGAACGCGTATATTTAACCCCTTCGACTACACTGCCATAATCCTGGAATTGTTCTGTCTCGGTGTTGTATTGAAAAACTTTACCATTCGGGTAAGTGCCTCCGTAGATATTCCCCGCGTCATCAACGGCCAAGCGCCACAGAAATGTCTCTCCCTCAATCGCTACTCCCAAGTCGGTCATTTGACCTTGCTGGCCGCTGCTGCCTGGCGTCCAACGAAACAGTTTTCCGCCGATCGTCGAAATGTACACGCTTCCATCTTGAGCGGTAACCAAACCCCATGAGCCTCCCCCGCCAGGCAACTGATGCTGCTCCACAATGGTGTTCGTATGCGAATCGACAACAAAAAATCTTGCAGTCGCTCCATTGATAACGGTGTACGTCCACTCCTCGTTATTGGGACCTGTGCCGTAGGCGGCAGCATTTATGCCGACATTATGAACTGCCGGTCCAAGGTTGAAACTTTTCTTCTCTTGCTTGACATAGGTAACATTATCAAAATAACTGATGCATGTCCCCAAGCTATTGGAGTGCAGCATAATTTCCGCGTATACGGCATCAGCAGGCACATCGTCCATAAATGTCAAGGTAGACCACTCGTTCAAGGGCTGCGTATAATAGGCCTTAATTTTTGAACTGAGCAATTCGTTGCTTTGGTTATAATAATAAATGTAAATCAAAGGACTTCCTTGCTCGACGTAGGCATCAACTTTTAACAAATAAGGATTGCCCCCGCTGATTGGTACTTTATTGCTCCGCAGATAGACAGAGGTTTCCGTACTTGTATCCACCAACTTCATCGCTTTACCTGTCCGGCTTCCGGGCAGATTATCTTCTATAGTGATACCGCCCGTGCTCCAAATTTGATTCCAGCCGGGAATTTTGTTGTTGACAAGCGGCAGCTCGAATCCGGCATTTGGTACATCGGATGTCAGCATTTCAAGGGACACGTCGTCAAAATAACCCGTAAAGGTGCCTGGTCCATTGGAGTGCAGCATGACTGCCGCATGCGTAGCTTCGACAGGAACTCTTGTCTCCATATAAAGTGTCTTCCACTCATTAGTAGTCGCTCCGTAATAGCCCTCGATCGCATAAGGAGATATTTCATTCCCGTTACTGTCATAGAAATAAATGATGATGACTGGCGCACCAGATTCAATATAAGTATCTAAGGATAACAAATATCGTTTGTCTGCCTGAATCGGAATTTTATCGCTTCTCAGATAGACCCCGCCTGCCGTGCTCGAATCCTCCAACCGTAAGGCTCTCCCGGCACGATTGTCGGGCAAGTTGCTCGACACACTGATACCCGTTGTGCTAAATACCTGTGTCCAGTTTTGACTTTTTCCGCTGACAAGCGGCTTCTCGAATCCCGCGTTGGCTACTGGACCAACGATTTGCTCGATCCTGAAATCATCGAAATAAGCAGAACATGTTCCGACTCCATTCGAGTGCGGCATTACCGCGGCGCTTACTGCTCCTTCAGGCGCAACAGCTTCTAAATAAATCGAAGTCCATCGCTCGGAAGGCGTCCCGTAATAACCATCCGTTACACTCGTTAACTGCGTTCCATTCACGTCGTAGAAATAAATTATCATCACCGGCGCGCCGGATTCAATATAGGTATCGACAGCCAAACGATAGGTTTGCCCCTGCACCACTGGAAACTTGTCACTTCTCAAATAAACGGCCGAAGTTGTACTTGCGTCCACAAGCTTCATGGCTTTGCCAGTATGTCCTGCTGGCAAAGACTCTTCTATTGTAATGCCGCTTGTGCTCCAGATCTGGGACCAGCCAGGTATGACCCCGCTCACAACGGGCTCCTCGAATCCTGCGTTTGCAATCACATTAACTTCATTGACTTGAGTCGTTGGATCGTCGTTTGCCTTGACGTCGCCAATTGGAAAAAAAGTCGCACTAAGCATGCTAAAACAAACAAGACTGCATAACCAAGTTGTCATCTTGTTTTTCATAGCCACGAGAATCACCTCTTTCCGCAAAATGTTGTATTAAACTATCACAAAGCAACGTATCAGCGAGTGCAATTCAATCTCCGTGCCTGAACAAAGTGCCGATCGCTCCTACGGCGTCGGAATAATTTCCGTAAGCCCGTTCGCAATCGTTAAGCGAATACTCATGCGTAATCATGGCTTGGACCGATATGCGCCGCTCAGCCAGCAGACGAATATATTCCGACGTATTCCGGCCTTCGGTCCAACGCACATATCCGACGGGATAATCGACATTGTCCCGCTCGTACCGTTCGTCGTAACGTCCCGGCCCTCCAGCGCGCGATATGAGCACCTGCGCTTCCTTGGCGAACATCAAACCCCGGTTGAACTCCGTGCACAAGTCTCCTACCACCACAATTTTTCCGCGATCGCGCAGCCAGCCCAGCGAGGCGTCAATCAACCCCGAGCCCGATCCGCCGGCACACAGCAATACGGCATCGGCGCCGACGCCGCCTCCCGTCGCTTCCTCAAGCTCGCCCACCAGCTTTTCGCGGTTATCATATACCCGGGATAACCCGTATTTTCGCAGCATATCTGCCCGTTCGGCATCCACATCCAGGGCGATCGTCCTGTACGCTGCGGCATGAGCAATCTGAGCAATCAAATTGCCCAGGATGCCAAGTCCTACCACAATGACCGATTCGCCAAAAGCCAACCGAGCGGTTCGCAGCGCATGGATCGCTATCGCTCCCAATCCTGCATACGCGGCTTCCCGGGCATCCACATGCTCCGGCACCACCGCCGCCAGATTGGCCGGTACCGACAGCCATTGCGCATGACATGTATACGGGGCGCCGTAACAGGCGACCCGCTGTCCTTCGCGAAAGCCATGCGCGCCTTCTCCCACTTGCTCTACAATTCCGACCGCGCTGTATCCCAATAGGCGCGGATCGTCCAAGCTGCCGCGAATCATCCCAAGCTCGGTGCCCGGACTAATCGCGGAATATTCGGTCCGCACGCCCACATGTCCCGGCAGCAGCTTCGGCTTCTCGATATCGACGACGGCAACGCCGCTCCGTAGCGCAGCTATCGCTTTCAAATTCCGACCCCTCCTTTGTGCCGCCCGATATACGGGCGCTGTTATTCGTTAGACAGTTTTCTGTATTCGCTTGGCGAGGTGCCATAATATTTTTTAAAGGTCGTCGTAAAAGTCGACGAGTTCAGATAGCCGATTCTCTCCCCGATTTCGGCAATCGACAGCTGCGAATCCTTGAGCAGCTCTCTCGCATGGGTCAGTCTGATTTTGTTGAGATATTCGACATAATTGACGCCGAACGTTTTCTTGAAGTAGTTCGAAAAATATTTCGGAGTCGTCCCTGCCACCGCGGCAATTTCATCCAGATATAAATTCCGCATATAATGCAATTCAATATATTGGGCAATAAAGGACGGGTTCAGCTTGCGTCCGTTCTCCTCTTGCTTGGCATGCCCCGCCAATTGTCTCGCGGCATCGAGCAGCGCGTTCTCCATTTCGGCATAGTCAGGCGCTTGCTCCAGCCGTTGCATAAAGTGCCGCTCCAGTTCGTACAGCTCCTGGCCGGTCCTCGCCGAACCTTCCGTGTGCCCGACCATGTAGAAGAACATGCTGTTCGCCAGATGGATCATTTGATGATAATGAATGCGCCGCTCGGCATTTTCCCTGATCGTCTCCCGAATCAATTGCGTCGCTTCCTGCAGCTTGCCGATCATCAAATAATGGGATAGCTTCTCCATCTTCTCGATCGGGTAATAAGCCAACCGTTTGTACTGGATTTCCGCCACATCCATCACCGGACTGCCATCGTTGACGGCACGGTACAGACTTCCGCCTTGCACGGACAAATAGGCCCGGCGGCAGTTCGACACATTGGAGGTATAGAGAGCGCTAACGCAAGCCCACAATGAAAATCCGGAAAACTCCTCCTTCTGCAGCCGGGTCAAGGATGTTCTCAGTTGTTTGATCAGACCGCTGCGCTCCTGCAGCCGTTCGACGCCAAGCATAACGATAAATTGCAGATGTCCGGCGTGAAACGCGTTGGCTGCCAAACCGTCCCGGCCGAGACCCTGCTCCATCCGTCGCTCCATGTCCTCTATCGTCCAATTCTCCGCCGATTCGTTTGCAAGCCGGCCAACCTGCACAAGCGCCATGACAAAGTGCTTGTGGCGGTAGAAATCGGCATAGTAGGTCTGCATTCGGATATCTTGCTCGGTTTCGTGCGGCAATCCGTCCAGCGTCTGAAGGAACGTTGATCTTCGCAGCTCCTCATCGGCATACGCCTTTTGCCTCCGATTGTCTTCATTCTCGGATTGCAGCCTGACAATACCGCTTAATATTTTGCGGAAATCGTTGCCCTTGCTGTTGCCTCCGCCCAATTGCTTTAAAATTCTTTTGACGGGATTGTTCAAATAGACACTGAGCAGCAAAGACAGAATGATAGCGCATACACCTGCGGTCAACATAATTTTTAAATTGGCTCCAGCAACGGCATCCACATTGGCGAACTGGTAGGGCAACCGCTCCATGTAGATAAAGTCGTTATAGTCCGACTTCAGAATCCGGTATTCGTAATCCTGGCGTTTGACCGTCACTTCGCCGGCATTGCCCAAATAAGCGTCGCTCAGCGCATCCACCAAATTCCAGTTGTCGTCGGTGCTCATCAGCATGTCGCGATTCTGGTCCAGAATCATCATGGAGCCGCCGGAAAAAATCGGACCCTGGTTCACATGTTTGAGCAATGCTTCCAGATCGATCAACACCAGAACATTTTTACCGGATGAACGCAGCTTGTTGCCTCCGGTAACAACCAGCAGCTTTTTATTTTTGTGCTGATTCGAGTTCTCGCCGGTATTGACTGTAAACGGCGATGCCGGAAAAACCTTGTACGTTTTTTTGCTCCGCATATAATTTCGCCAGTAATCGGCGTTGTAGGTCTCATGCAAATATTTTTTATCGAAGAAATAGTCGAAGCGGTTCGTGCCCTTGGTGGTAACGACAATATCCGAATCGTCATAGAACACGGCCACCTCTTCGATAAAGTCGTAAGGAGCCGACAAATTGGCGATATGCTCGATCATCGTGTAGGCAATGGACATATCCGTGCTGTCATCGATCATCGAGCGCAGGCTGTCCGTTCCGGGCATTATGTGGATGGTGTGGATCAAGTTGTTGACCACCCTGAAGCTGTTGTCGAAGGCCTGCACCGTCGATTGCATCATCATTGAGTTTTTGTCGGATACTTCTTCGTAGATGCCCGATATCGAATTGCGGTACACCATATAAGTCGAGACGAACATAAGGACAATAACCAACATCAAAGCCAAAAATATTTGCATAAGCCCTAGGCTGGTCATTCTACGTCTCATTGCGCACGCCCCTATCGATACGATGTCCCATTATTTTAACACATTAACCTTTCTCCGAGCCGAGCATCACTCCTTTTGCGAAATACTTTTGAGCGAACGGATACACGATTAATACCGGGATCATCGCGAGTACAATCGTCGCATTTTTCATCGCCTGGGGCGCCAGAGCCGCTTTGTCCACCAGACCGGCAGTCGAACCCTCGTTAAAAATAAGCATGCCTCGCAGCACAACCTGCAACGGATACAACGCCTGATCGTTTAAATAAATCATGGGCAAGAAAAAGCTGTTCCAGTGCCCCATAAAGTAAAACAGGCCGATTGACGCCATCGCCGGCTTGGACAACGGAATGACGATATTGAACAGAATGCGGAACTCCGAAGCTCCGTCGATCAACGCCGCCTCGCGGATCTGGGAAGACATATTCTCATAGAACGTCTTTAGAATAATCAACTCGAAGGTCCAGATCGCATTCGGCAGCACGAGCGCCCAGACCGAATCGATCAATCCAAGCTGCTGCACGATCAGGTAATTCGGGATGATGCCCGGGTTCAGGAACATGGTGAGCACAATCATCAGCATCCAGAATTTCCGGAACACCAGATCCCGGTTCGCAAGCGGGTAAGCGGCTATCGCTGTCATGAGCAAATTGACGAATGTCCCGAAAGCGGTATAAAATATCGTGTTTAAATAGGCTCGCGGAATTTTATCGTCCTTAAGCACTTCCGCATACGCCTCGAAATTAAGCCCTTTGGGCAGCAGCCATACTTGCCCTTGCGACACGCTGGCCGTATCGCTTAGCGATACCGCGGCAATGTACAAAACGGGGTACAGGGTCGCAATAGCTACTCCAACCAGCATAATCGCATTGATAACGCCAAAAAACGTAAACCTGGCTTGGCCTACCATAATCCGCTCCCTCCCAGCCGCTTGCTGATATAATTGGCTCCCAGCAGCATAACCATGGCAACCAGCGCTTCGAACAGACCTACCGCCGCCGCATAACTGTAATTGGACTCCAGCAGTCCTTTGCGATATACGAAAGTGGAAAATACATCCGCCACCTCGTAAGTCATCGGATTGTAGAGCAGCAACACCTTCTCGTAACCGATACGAATCATCGATCCCGTCTTCAGGATAAACATGATAATGACCGTCGGCAGAATGCCGGGAAGCGTTACATTCCATATGCTGCGGAACCTGCCGGCGCCGTCCACTCTCGCCGCCTCATACAAGGTTGGATTAATGCCCGCTACGGCAGCCAGATAGATAATGGCGTCGTAGCCGGTGTTGGTCCATATTTCCGATGTAATATACACAGGCCTGAACCAACTCGGATCGACCAGGAAATAATGGCTTTCCAGGCCAAGCGATACCAACAGCCGATTGACGATGCCGTTTGTCGGCGACAGAAAGTCAATGATCATGCTGCTGATAATAACAACCGAAAGAAAGGCCGGCAGATAACTGAATGTCTGAATCGATTTTTTGAACCGGGCGACTCGCACTTCGTTGAGCAGCAACGCAAGAAGGATCGGGAACGGGAATGACGCAATCAGATTAAAAAAACCAAGCGTTAACGTATTTCTGAACAGAAGAAAGAAGTCGTCGCTGCCAAAAAGTTTAGAGAAATGCTTCAGCCCCACCCACGGACTGTCAAAAATGCCGGTAAACACGCTGTAATCCATAAAGGCTATGGCCAATCCGGAAAGCGGTCCGTAACGAAATATCAAATAGAAAACTAGACATGGAATTAATAGAATCAGCAGTTGCCGGTCCCGCTTTATCCGCTTGCGGAGATCGGACCAATAGGACCGAAATACACGCATGCCGCCTTTCCGCAAAGCCGTCGTATTTGATCCCGCCATACATGATCACTCCTATCGATGTTGAGCGGCGATCGGACACCGAAGCATCCGATCACCGTACCGTGTTGTTCGCGGCCTTACATTCGCCGCTGCCCGACAAATCATTTGGAGCTGTCGAACCGTTCTTGAGCTGCATTATAGATGCCGATATATTCCGTCACGCCAATCTTGGCCGCATTCTGCACCCAAGCTTCCCATTCGCTGTTGCCGTAGGCCTTGTTCAGAACATACTTGGAATTAAATTCGGCAGCCGCCTTTTCGAGCGAAGTCTGTATTCCCGCAAGTCTTGCGTTTTCTTGATCCGTAAAATTAAGAACGGGATCAAGCGGCTCGAATTTGTTGTCCGACAGCATCATATCCTGGGCTTCCTGCTCTTTCTCCGTGAAATTGTAATAGACGCTTCGTCTGTCGGGAGCCAGGTACATGCCTTCCATCCACATGCCGTAACGATCGTTCAACACATTGATATCCACCGTCGGCAAATCGGAGAGCTCTGGATACGTAGCTTTGCCGCTCTCATCCCATGTAAAGTTGACTCCCTCCGCGCCTATGGTTACCAATTCCGCGCCGGACGGGCTGCTCAAATAATCCAGAAGCTTGAGCGCCGCTTCCTTATTGGCGTTATTGGCCACCGTTATGCCCCACGAGGCGTCGATTTTCGGCAAGGTGCGAATGTTTCCGGTTGGCCCGATCGGGTTGGCATAACGCAGATCAAAGCCCGGATTGACGTCTTTGATCTGGTTGTAGAACAAGTCGAGCCGTCCAATCCAATCCCAAGTTACGAACGATTTATCCGTTGTCATCTTCGCCGTCCACGAGTCGGGGGTATCCGTTAGAAACTCGGGATCGATCAATCCTTCATTGTACAGCTTTTTGATAAAATCAAGCAGTTCCTTGTGCTCCGGTTGAATCGAAGCAAACTTCCAGACCTTAGACGCTTCGTCATAGTAGGCCGGATAGCTGTCTCCCGCTATCCCCCATCCGTAAGCCAGATCCTTAAAGATCAGCTCCTTCGTTTTGGATGCGAACGGATAGGAATCCGGGTACGCGGCTTTCATCGCCTTCAATACCTCATAGAATCCGTCCGTATCCTTCCACATTTCAAGACCTAATTCTTTCAAAATATCCATTCGCGCCATCAGCCCATGGTTGACGTCCCGATTCATATTGTAGATCGGCCAAGCATACAACTTGCCGTTCTCGTCTCCGTAGGATTTGATCACCCATGGGTTCTCCTCTACGTACATCCGGTTGAAGTTGGGGAGAATGTCGAGATAATCGTTAATGGCAACAACGGCTTTCTGCCCGCCAATCTGCTTTAACTCTGCAGGCTTCAATCCGTGGAAAATATCCGGCAGCTTGCCCGAAGCTACGGTTACTCTCAACTTGTCCTGATACGTAGAGTTGGAGAATGCCTGAAAATTAACTTTAATGCCTGTTCTTTTTTCGATTTCCTGAGCGACCAGCTTGCCGTTAGGATCCGACTCTCCACTGAGCATCCAAGTAATGGTTGTTGGTTTATCCACCAATGGAAGCGTCAATCCGCCGGTATCGCCATACGTATTCGGCTGCTCCGTGCCGGCGCCGGAATCGGATGGCGCTGCGGACGGCGATTGCGTAACGTTTGCGGTGCCGTTGTTTTTATTCCCCGCGCCGTTGTTGTTCCCTGCGCATGCAGCCAGCGCGGATATCAGGAATACGCAAGCGAGAATGGCACTTAACCTTCTTTTCATTTCTTGTCCTCCCCATTTTCATCTATTTGATATTGGACGACCATTTGGCGACCGGTACCGGGTCCCTTCGGTCAACCACATTCTATATTTGGCTTTGGACTCACGTAAAGAAGGCGTTTTCAACCAGCGGCATTTTAACTCCGCAGACTTGTTAAATTCAAGATAAATCCCTGAAATATCAAGGATTTAGTGGCTGTAGAAAATGCTAAAGAGGTAGAAATTCATAATAAAGTCCGGATTATATTAGTGTAAGATACTCTCACAATAATACAATCCGGACTTCTCTAAGTCTCAAGTATTAACCGAGCGACAAGACGAATATCATCCCAATCAATTGTCATGTTGCCATCCAGATCAAGATGGGCAATCTCCGCCCAATCGGGATCGGAGTTTTTCTTATCTTTCAAGGAGATCATCTTGGACAAGTCGCCGATACTTATTACGCCATCGCCGTTCGCGTCTCCAGCGACGACATCCGGAGCATCCATGATCAAAGCCGGCGCGCTTGGCACGCTTTCATGATGCTGACGATTCACGGCGGTAACGATATAACCGATTGTCCGCTCGGATTCAGCAGCCGTGTCCAGAAAGCTAAGAGCCGTTCTCCCGTCTGATTTTCGAACGAATGCCGCAATGGAGGACGGGTCGTCCAAGTCGGGCATACCCTCCTCATCGATCCGATATACGACATAGTAAGCGTTCCTATCGCCGCTGTCTTCCCAAGCCACAAGGACACCTTCCGGTTTCTGTTCCGCACGGACATCTGCAGGGACTTCAGGCAGTTGATTCGCGCCGTCTGCCTTGGCTGGAATCATGGCCGGAAATTGGAAGACCGTTTCTTTTAACTGATTCAGAATATTAAGCGGATTGGCAAGCAAAGGCTTGCTTGAGTAAAAAATGCCGCCTTTCACCTCATCAAACATGCGATTGTAGCGAATCTGCTTAATCAATTCATCCGGCTGATGCCATTGATTATCGGAATTGTTGGCAATTTTGTAGGCGGCTTGTCCGATATAAAGCTCGACGCCTCTATCCTTTACTTCATTGGCCCACCATTCTACCAGCACATCGTAATCGGCAACGGCCATTTCAGTGCTCCAATAGATTTGAGGAGCGATATAATCAATCCACTTATTCTGAATCCAGGACCGACTGTCCGCATATACCGCATCATACGACTGAAGGCCATTCGTCGCCGAGCCGGTTGGATCCGTCGAAGCGTTGCGCCAAATGCCGAACGGGCTAATGCCAAACTGCACCGAAGGTTTCTCCGCTTTTATCTGCATATATAATTGCTCTACGAATTGATTAACGTTGCTTCTGCGCCAGTCGCCTTTATTGCCGTATCCGTCTCCATACTCCAGGTAAGCCGCTTCATCATCAAATTGCTCTGATCCTGCGGGATAAGGATAAAAATAATCATCGATATGGACGCCGTCAATATCATATTTTTCTACAACCTCAATAATCGTTTCAGTCGCGAAATTACGTACGCCTGGGATACCCGGGTTCAAATACAATCCGCTCCCATATGGCACTACCCAGCCATCGTCCATTTGCCTAATCGGGTTATCGGCCGTCATTCCATTCATATTGGGACGCGTATTGGCGCGGAACGGATTGAACCAAGCATGAAACTCCATATTTCTTTTATGAGCTTCCTCGATGGCAAATTGCAGCGGATCATATCCCGGATCCGTTCCTTGAGTTCCCGTTAACCACTCCGACCAAGGAAGAATGTCGGATGGGTACAAGGTGTCCGCGCTGGGCTTCACTTGAAAAACAACTGCATTTATTCCGATCTCCTGCAGCCTGTCGAGCATATGGATCAGCTCTTGCTTCTGCGTCTCTTGGCTTGAATACCGGTTCGATGGCCAATCAATATTGCTCACCGTCGCAATCCATGCCCCTCGGAATTCTCTCTTAGGCGCAGGATCGTGCAAATCGGCCGCCGTGGCAGGAGCTGTATTCCCGAATGCCAACAAAAACGAGAGAATACCTGCCGCTATTGTCAATATACTATGACTTTTCATTCCCCTTCTGTCTCCTCTCATGATGCTCGCCCCGCTCAAGGATTCATACCGTCCATCATCGAGATAATGACTTGAACCGCTTCCGCCCTTGTCATAAGTCCATTAGGCTTGAACATGTTGTTTCCTCTTCCTTGCAGCAATTTTTTCTTCGCGACAGCAGCGATCGAAGGTTCGGCCCAGAACTGCATTTCGGAAGCGTCACTAAATGTAGAACGATCGGAGGCATTGACATCCAGCTTCAATATGGAAGCCATCATCACTGCCATCTCGCTCCGAACAATGGATCGTCCAGGACGGAATGTGTTGTCATCGTAACCGTTAATAATACCTTCTGCCGTCAAGGCCGATATTGCCGCTCTCGACCAAGGCTCCATCAAGTTCTGATCTTTGAATTGCATCCAGGCAGTCGAATTCTCCTCATAGTCGAACGCTCCATGGATCATGACGGCAAACTCGGCGCGACTTACCTCTCTGTCCGGACGGAATGTGTCGTCGCCGTACCCCTTTATAAAACCAAGCTCAACCGCACGCTTAATATTGTCTTCCGCCCAGTGTCCTGAAATATCCGCAAAAGAAATTTTCGGATTTTCGATTGGCTCTTCGACAAGTTGAATTCCAATCTGTTGATTCACATCATGTTGGGTCGAAGCAGCTGTACTTGTCGCAAGCTTAACCTTATTCAGCTTGATCTCAACCTCTTTGCCATTGTCAATAACCTGAAAAATGACCTTGCCAAGAATAACCTCGCCACTTGCGCCGCTGACATTGCCCATTTTAGTACTGACAAGCAAAAACGTGCCATCGTTTGATGTTTCGATCGGATAGATCAGGCTCGATATGCTGCTGCTCGCCTTCTTGAATTGAAGCATGCTTGTATCAATATTCAACTCCATTTCATATCCATATAAGTCTTTTACATTGTGGCCCGTTATCGTAACTTCGACTTCATCTCCCATTTTGGCTTCTTTCGTATTGATTTCAATATCGAATGATACGGATGCCGCATGCGTGATTTGAACACTGCTATAGAAGGTTACAAGAATAGTGAGTATCGCCAAAGCGAAGGATTTAAGCTTCATCCGGTTTATCTCCTTTTGGAATTGCTTATATTCGAACGAAAGGAAGCACCGTGGCTCCCTTTCGTCCGCATTGATGCAATTAAACTTTAAATGCGAGTTCAAAAGGTGCTTTTTGAACTACCGCTTATGCTTTGCCCAGGATTCGGCGCGCTACGTATACAAGGTCCTCCAACCCGATCTCGCCGTCATCATTGTAGTCGAATGCTGCGTACTTCGCAGTCCACTGCGGATGTTCATCATTTATGCCATACGCGCCAACGATCGACGACATATCTCCAACCGTGAACTGACCATCCTCATTCACATCGCCTGGCTGTGGAACGTTAACGGACGCCCGGAATGCTGCCAATACAGCGCTCAGTTCCTCCATAACATCGCTAACTTCCGCTTCTGTCGCGTCACCATTAAGCGCGACAAGCTGTGCCGCATCAATTGCCGCTTTTAGAACAGTCTTGGAACCGATAGGGTATTGACCAACAGCCGCT
>Ga0160445_100462_pt1 | contig 20849 bp, 15 predicted proteins | sample HID1972M_E1MG_FD_108215 | JGI IMG/M metagenome (GOLD analysis project Ga0160445, IMG submission 108215) | Enriched pill bug-associated microbial communities from UW Madison campus, WI, USA - HID1972M_E1 MG | ecosystem: Host-associated > Arthropoda: Insects > Digestive system > Unclassified ... | reverse complement strand
CCGGACAGTGATTTTATGATGAGTAAGGTAAGCCAAGAGCAGCTGGCGATGCTGTTGCAGGAGACGACGGCTTCCTTCAGGTATTGGAATGATCTAGATGGAGGCTATGAGAACTCCGTTTCCCGCGTTTCACTGTACGTATGTCTGTATAATGTGGAGGGTATTCCAGCAGGTGCGTACCATTATGACAGCGATGCTCATGCATTGCGATTGATACATCCTGGGGATTATCGGCTTCAACTGCAGCGGGGAATGCCTTCCGATAATGTGAACCTGTTTCAAGTACCGTTATGCTTTCATATAGCTGGGGCCAAGGATCATCTTACAACAACGATGGGGTACAGGGGATACCGCATCCAGCAGATGGAAGCGGGGATGCTTGTACAGCGATTGCTGTTAACAGCATCAGCTATCGGGTTAGGGGGACATCCGCTTCTTGGCTTTGACGCCCGATTATGCGACGAGATCTACAAGATGTCTTCGCAAGGATTAACCAGCCTAATCCAAGTCCCGGTAGGCCCTTACCGTCAGAGCCCTCGTATAACGGGAGGGTTGCATGGCTAAAGAACCCCATCCGCGCGAGGATGGGGTTATTCCCTGCTTTATGCACATAGTCCAAAAAATATGCAAAGAAATGCATTCCAATATTTGATAGATTTCAATATCGTTTAATCAGTCGGAATACACTGTGCTTCATTTAGAGATTCATGTTTTTGTCATCATAAAAGAATATAACGGAGGTTGATTGATTTATGATAACCGAAGTTTCTATCTTACCCATTCAATCTGTCTATTCTATTGACAATCACATCATTACGGCCACAGTTTTAAATGAAGAACCTTTATTAATGAAGTTTGATCGTGTACTAAGCGATGAAGAATGCCAAGCACTTATTGATTCTGCAGCATCCCGTCTTGAAAAATCGAAGTTGGCTAATAAAGAAGTGAGCCAAATTCGTACTAGCAGCGGTATGTTTTTTGATGAAAATGAAAGCCCTTTAATTACTAATATTGAGAACCGCATATCAAGCTTGATGCATGTGCCAATTGTACATGCCGAAGGGTTGCAAGTTTTAAAGTATGAACCTGGACAAGAATTTAAAGAGCATTATGATTTTTTTGGGTCCAATAATCCCTCTAGTGATAATAATCGAATGAGTACATTAATCATCTATTTAAACGATGTAGAAGAAGGAGGAGAAACCACATTTCCGAGTTTAGAGATTACTGTTAAACCGGTTAAAGGTTCTGCTGTTTACTTCGAATATTTTTATAGTAATCAAGCATTAAATGAACTTACGCTACATAGTGGCAAGCCTGTTATCCGCGGCGAAAAATGGGTGACTACGCAATGGATGCGTAAGCAACGAATTCGGGAATGTTAAGTTGAATGAAGGGATCTCGCCGTTATTTTGTATTTTGTAGGATAACCGCCGGTATGTTTCTTAAACATATTGTTAAAATAACTTTGGTTATGATAACCGACCCGGATCGCAATTTCCTGCAGAGGCAAATCGGTAGTCGTAATCAGCTCCTTGGCTTTCTCGATACGTTTGATGTTCAAATAGTTGGAGAAGGTATCATTCATGGCCTTAATAAATTGTTGTCCCATATACGCCGCATTTACATTAAAAGCAATGGATATGGTTTTTAATGAAATGTTTTCCATGTAATGACGATCGACATAGTCCAGCATGCGCTTGATGATCGGATTCATATCATCGTCTCTCAGATGAGCAGCCTGCAAAGCTGTCTGTGCTAGAGAACTAAGCCAAAGCTTTATTTCATCCATGTTTTTTTGTTGCTGCAGCTCTGCTACAAGACTTCCCTGATTTTTAATCTGAAACGCATGATCAGGGTCTATTTTATGGGTATAGCTAAGCAAGTGGTGGGCAATTTCAATCGTGACATTCTGTACGAGCGAAGGCGAAACACCTCCTGCACGGGATAGTTCGGATAATGTTTCCTCGATAAAGCTCAATACTCCTGCGTCATTGCCGTTGATCAAATAAGACTGTAACCGATTATAATCGATGTTGATTGGAATGATGTTTTTTAGAGGAGACTGCTCCGAGTCATCCATAATTGTATTCGTTGGCAGTACAAGGCTGTAATCCATTAAATGCAGTGCGCGTTTATAACTGAGATGGACGTCGTGCAGCTCCTTTTCCCGGGTCCCGACCGTAATAAACACATCACGTTTAAGATAGGCTGCAATGGCTTCGGAGCAGTCCTTTAAAACACTCCGGATTTGTATGGTTGTATCTTCGGATTCGCCAGGAAAAATACATACGATATATCCATAGGGATCACAGACTATGACAGCCCACGTTGCAAGCTCTGAGCAAATATTTTCGGCGGCATACTGAATCAAATCCCTGTCGCGATCGGTATCGGAATCTTTATATAAGACTTTTATTAAGCTGACGATGATAGAAGGAGAATCAAATTTGATGTTTAGCAAATCGGCTCTTTGTTCAAGCTCCTGACGTCTGATTCGATTTACTAACCAGCGGTTGATAATATTATTTCTCAAAATGACTGCATCGCTTCTCAATTGTGTTTGTTCCGATAAATCGCTTTCTATTTTCCAATGTATCCCAATCAATGTATCGGACAACTCTTCCCGATTTACCGGTTTGAGCAAGTAATTCTCAATTCCGAGCATAGCTGCTTCCTTGACCAACGGAAAGTCGGCATGACCGCTAAGAATGACGCATTTGATTAGCCGATTGAAGGACTTTGTCCATTGGATCAATTGAAGTCCATCCACTTCAGGCATTTTTATATCCGTAATCAGGACGTGAATCGTTCTTCCTTCCATGATCGCCATCGCTTCCGCTGCGGATTGGACTGTGCCGACTACCTCCATGCCATAATCTTCCCAATCAACCAAACGCTGCAATCCTTGAATAATTTTCGGCTCGTCATCAACCAGCAAAACTTTGTACATCACTCAGCATCTCCTCTCGGCTCTTTGTTGGAATACAGATACGTACGGTAGTGCCCTTATCGGATTTGCTGTCAATATCCACTCCGTATTCCTTGCCGAATAATAATTGAATACGCCTATGAACATTGGAAAGACCAATTTTATTATGATTTATTTCACTAGTGATTCTGAGCTGTTCTCTGATTTGATCCCTCGTTGAGTCATCCATCCCCTGCCCGTCATCCGATATTTCAATCACAATCTGCTGCTCTTGCCTATAACCTTGGATCGTTATATGGTTTTCCGGTCTTGAATGATCGACGGCATGAATCAAAGCATTTTCAATGATCGGTTGCAACAGATGTTTGGGAATACCGAATTGATGGATGTTTTCATCGATTTGGAAGTCGAATATCAGGTTGTTGCTATACCTGACATGGTACAGTTCGAGATAGTTGTTGCAAAATTCCAATTCATCTTTGATCGTAACGACCAACTCTCCTTTGATGCTGTTTCTAAACAGTTGGGCAAGAAGCTCAATCATATGCCCTGTACTCTCATCTCCATAAGACAATGCTTCCATTCGGATGACTTCCAGCGTGTTGTACAGAAAATGGGGATTGATTTGGGCTTGAAGCGCATGGATCTGGGCGTCCTTCTGCAACAAATCGGAAATGTAAATCTTATTGATATAATCCTTAAGCATATTGCACATATGATTGAAATTAACCGCTATGCTGTTGATCTCATCCTGATTTTTGCTGACGGGAATCCGGTAATTTAAATTGCCCATCTGTACTTTCTGGATGGCTTTATTGATGAGATTAACCCTTCTTGAGAATAATCGAATACTGACGATACCGAAACATAAGGCAAACGCCGCGCACACTCCAGCGATAAGTACAACCGTGTTTATGGAGGACTGGATAGAAACCATCATTTGAGAGCGCGGCAGTATAGCTACGACATAATAGCCGAGTTTCTCATTATACAAGGAACTGACGAGACTAGATTGCTCCAAGTTAATCGGTGTCGTCGGACTGTCTGGCCGGAAATGAGGGTATGTCATCCCGTAATAGTCGCCGGTAGTATCCAAAATCACGTCGCCGTTTTGATTTAATACCATGATTTCAGGTGAAAACTTACCGCTAACCATTTTTTCGAAATGGCGGACAATTCGTTCTGCGTTATAGTTTACGGTCAGGATGGCGATGCTTCGGTTGTACAATGAAGTGTTATCCCCGGCGGAAAGGGCAAAGGGCGCGCGGATGTTCGATGAAATCGAAAAAATACGCAATTGCTTTGAGGTTCCATAATCTTGAAGATATGCGGGAGTAATAGAGAGACCATAAAAATCATCGTCCATTTTTCTGAAAGAGGATGTGTTGTTCGCAATAAAACTCTGGCTGTTCAAGATCAAATGATTAGAGGTAAACATGAGGTCTTTGCTGATCTTCTTATAAAGTACGGCATCAAAAATATCGTTATCCAGGGATGCAACTGCATTAAGGTAGTTATTGATCACGGTTGCACCCATGTAATCAGCTTCGTTATAATTGGTAATTTTTCTGGACAGAAAGTTCATCATACTTTGGTGTTGTACCGGATTAAGATAAATCTGTCTTGTTAGTAAAGTTACAGATTCCGATTTTTCTTCCATATAATTCATTGCATTGGAAGCGCTTTCTTTAACTTTGTATAGACCGTCTTGTTCGGCGGACCGCTTTAGACTGTGAATGACGGACATGCTAAATAGAATGACCGTAAGGATAATGATCCCCGTGTAAATGATAAGAAGACGATTAAAAAATTTCCGTTTAATAAACCTGGAATATAGTGACATCATCGTTTAGTTAACCTCCAGGCAAAGAGTTCATAATTATTGCAAATTACTAAAATTCTGATCATAGCATCCCATTATGGGATCGTATTACTATGAACCTACGGGACTTCAGAAATTAAACATATCATAGATTAGGGGTACTTAGATGTCAACAAACAACTTGCAGGTCAATAAACAGAAGGTGTACATGGCCAAAAGAAATAAGGGGATGGATTCTGGAAGAATAACCCTGCTGCTAATGGCAATTCCTTGCGTTATTATCTTGGTCGTATTTTCTTATCTCCCATTGGCGGGTTGGGCTATGGCCTTTTTCGATTACAAACCGGGGCTCAAAATGTTTGATACCGAGTTTGTGGGTTTTAAGTGGTTTGTGTTCGCGTTTGACGACCCGGAGTTGTCCAACGTGCTTCGCAATACTCTTGTTCTTAGTTTTCTCAGTCTGTTATCTACGCCGATTGCTGTAATCTTTGCCATCTTCCTTATGGAGATGACCAATAGCAGACTACGGAGGCTTATCCAGACGATAAGCACATTACCCAATTTTATCAGTTGGATTCTGGTCTTCTCTTTTGCTTACGCCATATTTGCCCCAGGGGATGGCATTCTCAATAAAGTACTGCTCAATCTGGGTTGGATCTCAAAACCGCTTAACCCTTTGGCAAACACCGACATTGTCTGGTATTTTCAAACAGCCATCTCGATATGGAAATCGCTTGGCTTTGGAGCCATCATCTATATTGCTGCAATTGCAGGGATCGATCAGGAACAATACGATGCAGCTTCGGTGGATGGGGCGGGTCGATTCAAGCGGATGTGGCATATCACTTTGCCCGGTCTGATTCCCACTTTCATCACGCTGCTGCTGTTGAATATCGGCGGGCTGCTAAATACGGGATTTGAACAATACTTCCTGTTTCAGAATGGACTTACCCAATCCAAGATCCAGGTGCTGGATGTGTATGTTTATAGACTTGGCATCACGCTCAATAATTACCCGATGTCTACGGCGATCGGAATGGCCAAGACGCTTATCAGTGTTATTCTGCTATTCAGTGCCAACTACATTTCGAAGAAATTGAGAAATCAATCGATATTTTAACAAGGAGGGAAAACGATGAAAAAAAGAGATTATACCTTTCAAATGATCAATGCAACCATTTTCTTGTTTTTCGCTTTCTTGTGTATCTATCCCTTCTACTACATCTTTATTGCCTCTGTGAGTGATGCGCAAGCTGTAGCCATGGGAAAGGTGCTTTACTTCCCCATCGGATTCCATCTGGATAATTTCAAAAGTGTTCTAAAGCTGGACGGAATTCTAATGGCCTTCGGTATCTCAACCGCAAGAACGATCATTGGAACTGCTTTGATGTTGTTTTTCTCCATCATGTTGGCCTATGTGGTAACTAAAAATATTCTTCCAGGCAGAAAGTGGATATATAGAGCTACTGTGATTACGCTTTTCTTTAACGCCGGACTCATACCTTGGTTCGTTATCATGAAAACTCTATCGTTAAACAACACCTTTTGGCTCTATGTACTGCCCGGAATGATTTCGCCCTTCGCAGTTATATTGATCAAGACGTACATGGAATCGATTTCGACTGCGCTTGAGGAGTCGGCCCTAGTCGATGGAGCCGGATACTTTACGATTTTGTGGAGGATTACGGCACCGGTTTGTCTGCCGGTAATCGCAGCTGTAGCGGTGTTTAATGCGGTTAGTCAATGGAATGCCTGGCAGGACAACTTTTTCCTTGTATCCAATCCGAATCTTCAAACGTTGCAGCTCATGCTTTACAACTACCTGCAGCAGGCGGAGTCTCTTGCCCGGGCAGCCATGCAGGGGAATATCAATCTGGAAAATGTCGCGAGCAACAAGCAGCTTGATTCGTTTTCGATCAAGACCACAATCACTATGGTAACGGTATTTCCGATCATCCTTGTATACCCGTTTATGCAAAAGTTTATTGTAAAGGGCATTATGCTTGGATCGGTAAAAGGATAACTTTCGTTATTGGCCTGCTTGCAGGTTACAATATGCATGATTTAAAAAACACAGGGGGTATGGGTATGAAGAGGCGAATGGGAAAATGGTCAACTGTGATCCTCATTGCTGCACTCGCGTTAAACACTGCGTGCGCAAATAACAATCGCGAGCAGAAAAACAATAACGCTGGTGAACAAGCGCCGACCAATCAGGGTGAGAAAGTCGCTCAGGAAAATCCGAGGGAAAAGGTAGGCTTGTCATTCTGGGCAGCGGAATTGTGGGCCAGTTCTCCGCCAGGACGTCAGGAAGATCCGATTATGAAGCATATCGAAGAGAAGTTTAATATCGAACTCGATATGGAAACCCAGCCATCCGATGAGAAGCTGGCAGCCATTCTCGCCACTAACGATTTGAAAGATATTATGGTTATTCCCAAGAAAAATTTTGATCAAATGAAAAGCCTGGTTATTGATATGGAGCCGCTTCTCGAAAAATATGGACAAGACATTAAAAAGAACATCAGCCCGGAAACGATTTCTTATTATAAAGAAATGTTCGGAGATGGGCAATTGAAATTCCTTGGTTCCGAAATTAGCACGGACGGCCCCGTATTGCCAGAAACGATCTGGGCGGGACCCTATGTAAGATGGGATTATTACAAGGAACTCGGTTATCCGGCAATCGAAACGCCCGATGATTATATCAAGGTTGTCGCAGATATGAAAAAGCTTCATCCTAATAACGAGGATGGAAAGCCATACCATGGGTTCTCATTATGGTTGGACTGGGGCTACGGAATACTGGCCGATCACTGGAACGTAAGACGCCAAGGAGCAGAGGTTATAGGCGGACTGACGAATATTCTTCAGATCGACAGAGAGTCCTTCGAATACTTCAACAAATACACCAATGAAAACTCGGGATTCTGGGCTGATCTTGATTTCTGGAATAAGGCCAACAAAGCGGGGCTCATTGATCCGGACAGTTGGACGCAAAAGTATGATCAGGCTGTTCAGAAATATAATACGGGGCAGGTACTTGCCACCTATATTAACTGGGTAATTGGCGGATCAAACTCTTATTTGCAATCCAAGCAGATCTACGACAAAGGTTGGACCGCAGACAACCCCATTCCTATGAGTGGAGAAAACTATTATTACAATACGGCAAACAAAGGACAAAACTTTGTGTATGCCATCAGCAAAGACTCAAAAAATCCGGAAAGAGCAATGGAATTGATCAACTACTTCTATTCTGTTGAAGGCGTGCTTACGATTATCAATGGAATCGAAGGACAGGATTGGGTAAACGAGAACGGCGAGTATACGTATACAGATACTTATTTCGAGAACGAAAAAGACGCCGAAAACGCCTTGAAGTTCGGATATCGGAAATATGCGAACCAATCCGGACTGGATATTACGGGTTTCGTCCCCGGCACTAAGAACCCGCTTGATTTCAGAAATAATCAATCCTACATGGAGATCCAACTGGAAAAACCCGAAAATGCGCTGAAAAAGGAAATTACCTCGTACTACAATGCGGAGTTTCCGAACAAGATACCGCCCAAGGGCCAAGAATACGGCAAAACACGCATAGCGGAGCTTTCTCCGTTGCTGCCGCCTAGCGAGCCGGATGAGATTAAGCTGATTTCGGACCGTATCGTCAATTATCTGAACCAGGAGGTCATCAAGCTGATTCTTGCGGATGACTTCGGCGCTCACAAAGCAAAGATCATCAAGGAACTTGAGAAGATGGGGATTGACAAGGTTTACACTTTCTGGGACGGGGAAATGCAGAAGGCCCTCTCGGAGCTTAACTAGTCATTAACCTCCAAACAAAGATTGGCAAATGAGAACTCCCCCTTACAAAAGGCGGAGTTCTCCTAATAAGGGGGGCGGTACATTTGGCAAGCGACGGGATTCGGGATTACAGCAGCGAGCCCACACAACCTATTCGGATTGAAACGGGTAAATACCTGGTCGGGGCACAAGTATGCAATCTGTGGAACAGCTCTTCCGCATGGGAGAAAATCAAACCTTTTGCAAATCGAAAGCCTGTACTTGGTTGGTATGATGAGGCGGACCCTTCCATTATTGATTGGGAGATCAAATTTGCTTTAGAGCATGGCATTCACTTCTTTATGAACTGTTGGTATCGATCCAAAAATAATTTGGGGAAACGTCCGATTACGGCCGAATACGATCATTGGCTAAGAGGTCTGGAACACAGCAGGTACGGGGATCAAATGAAATATATGATCATGTGGGAGAACGCCAACGACATCGCTTCCGGAGTGGATTCTGAAAGCGATCTCATTGAAAATCTGCTGCCATATTGGGTTGAAAAGTACTTTTCTAAATCCAATTACCTTGTTCTGGATGGAAAGCCGGTTCTGTCGATTTACAATATCGGTCTGTTGGTTGAGCAACTTGGTGGAAGTCTTCCTGCTGCAAGAGCGATCGAGCTTATGCGTAAGCGCTGTATAGAGGCTGGATTTAAAGGTTTGATCCTTTTCGGTCAATATTGCTGGGGGCCGGTAACAGAGCGGAATCAGCTTATGAAAGATATCGGTCTGGATTACAGCTTCTCGTATCACTGGCCTACGTTTGCGGATGGCTCTACCAATCCCGGAGCGGAATTTTTTGGCGACAATCCCGATTCCATGATTCTCGCGCAGAAGAAATGCTGGGAAGAGCAGTCCCTGGGGGCTGTTCCTAATATCGTGACTTGTTCCATGGGATGGGATTCGGAACCGTGGGGTTATTCTTGCACAGACCAAACATGGCGCCTTGAACCCCGTGATTTTCAAAGATTATGCGAAACGGCTAGACAGGAGCTTGATACCCGGCACGGCGGCGGGTTGGAAAGTACGATCATTTTGCTGGATAACTGGAATGAATACGGAGAAGGGCATTATATCTTTCCAACCGAAAAATATGGATTTTCCTATTTGGAAGCTGTACGTGAAGCATTCAGGACAGTTTAGAAGCGAATATGCGGAAGGGGATGGGATTTTTGTATCGGAAACGAATAAACAAAATCGCAATTTGTATGTTAATCCTTTCAATTTTCTTGCCGTGTTTGGGCAATATCGGTCTGGAAGAAAATAAAGTTGAAGCATCAGAAACGACAAATGATGAGGACGGGTATGCCAATATAGCTCCGGGAAGCCGGGCCGACTCGTCCTCTCATCTGGGGATCAATACCGCAGTTAAAGCGGTAGACGGCGATCTTAACACAGGATGGGTTGCGGCAAATGCAACATTTCCTCAAACCATTATCCTTGATTTGGATGCGATCACTACGCTGGGAGCGGTGAAACAGCATTTTCAGACAGATACCACTTGGTACTACCGTATTGAAGGTTCCAATCAAAATACGCCCAACAACTGGTCCTGGTCCGTTCTGGCCGACCGTACCCAAACCGGTGTTAGCGGCAGCACAATAGAAGAAATGGTTCAGGGAAGATACAGATTTGTCAAACTTGTGATTACCGGTTCTGGAGACGGGAGCCCGGCAAGCAGCATGGAGTTTGAAGTCAGAGGCGAATCCTATGTTCAGCCGCGGGATCTGGTTCCGACCCCCGTTCCTGTCGATACCGGTGACAAAATCGTAGTGGCGCAGTCGTGCAACTTATGGGGAAGCAGATATTTTTGGGAAAGCACGAACCCCGTTCTTTATCCGGAGCGGACTCCACTCATGGGGTATTATGACGAGAATTACGACGTGTCGACAGATTGGCAGATCAAGATGGCTGTCGAAAACGGCATAGACGGTTTGTTTTCATGCTGGTTTAGACAAAAAGGAAATAAGGGCAAAGCCCCGGTTATGTCCTCCTTTGATGGCTTGACGCACTCCTTGGCCAACAGCGCTCAACATAGGGAGTATTTGAAATGGGCCATACAATGGGAAAATTCCAATGATTCGGCCGACGGTGTCTCGGACATCAATGATTTCCTGGACAACGTGGTCCCTTTCTGGATAGAGGACTATTTCTCCAAATCCAATTATCTGAAAGTTGAAGGCAAGCCAATCGTATCGATCTACAGCTTGTCCAAATTCATAAGCGATGTCGGCGGCGAAGAGAATGCCAAAAATGCCATTACTCAATTCCGCCAGGCAGTGGCGGTTGCCGGTTATCCTGGCGTTATCCTGATGACAGCCGAGAACACGAATACAACACAAAGTTTCGCTGCCGCTAAAGAGATCGGTATCGATTATATTTATTCCTATCACATCCCGACCTTTATGGATACGTATCCAACTGACGCGAATATCACGTCTGAGAGCTATGTCCAGTCTCACATCGAGTCGTGGAATAATTTCGATTATAACAGCGAAGTTCCCTATATTATGACTTTATCGAGCGGCTGGGACGCACGGCCGTGGGGCACGCCTGCACCTGTCTGGGAGATCCCGCCGAATTTGTATGAAGGACTTTTGGACGAAGCGAAAACCAGAATGAATGCTAAATCCGATGGGAACTTGAGCGGCAAATTGCTATTTCTCGACAACTGGAATGAGTATGCCGAGGGCCATTATATCGCCCCTACAGAAAAGTATGGGTTCGATTACCTCAATGCAGTTAGAAGAATTTTCTCCAACGCGACAACCGAACCGGACAATCTGCTCCCAAACAAAAACCAGATTCCGCAGTTGCTTACCATTAAGCATGCTACAAGCTTGACTGTAACAACTGCAAATGGAGCAGACACCATTCCACAGCCTTATGGAACATTGCAAATGGACTATCAGGCAGAGCCGCTGGATGATGACGGTTTTATGTCCGTCAAGTGGGAAGTTTACGAGATGGATGGAGTCACGCCCACAACTAAGGCTTCCATAGCTGGCGACGGTCTGCTAACGGCGAAGTCGAACGGTCAGGTGAAAGTGGTAGTGACGGACAACGGTCAGCCGGAATTAAAGGGCGAAAAAATCATTACAATAAGCAATCAGCCTGAGAACCTTGCGCGGGGTAAAACGGTAACCGCCTCTACCTATGCCGATTATGGCGAAGCGGGAATCTATTATCCATCCAACGCAGTCGACGGCAATATGGATAGCTGGTGGCTTGTAGATGGCGTACAATATCCGTCTTGGTTACAGGTTGATCTGGGAGAGCCTAAAGCTCTCGGTACAATCATTCAGTACGCGGCAGTACCCCAAACCTATAAATTTAAAATAGAGGGTTCATTAGACGGTGAAAACTGGGTGTTGATGGTAGACCGCAGTATAGTGGGTGTCACCGGGGATAAGATCACAGAGGCGGTCAATGGGAGCTATCGGTATGTAAAAATGACGTTTCTTCAAGCCAATGCCTGGCCGTCCAGCAAGGAGTTTGAAATCTATGGCAGTACCGGAGAAGTCATCCCGGAAAATATCCCCGTAGCCGCCATTGAAGTTTCGGGCGAGGGAGGAACAAATGAAATCGCGTTAAACGGGCAGAGTTTACAGATGATTGCCGATGTTCTGCCTGCAAATGCCACTAACAAAGCCGTTGCATGGTCTGTCTGGGCGGAAGACGGCCAATCGCCGACAGATGCGGCATTTATAAATGACTCCGGGCTGCTCTATCCCAATAAAAACGGAACGGTTCTCGTTCGTGCGGAGGCTGGAGACGGTTCGGGAGTAATGGGTACCGTTCCGGTCGATATCTCCGGGCAGAAAGTGAATCTCGCTTACAAAAAACAGGCAACCGCTTCGGAATACACCAATTACGGAGGAGATGCGGTGTTTTCCCCGGATCTTGCCGTAGATGGAAATCCGGAGACAAGATGGCTGGTGGATGGTGTAAAGTATCCATCATGGCTTGAAGTCGACCTCGGTGAGAAGTATGCCCTGACTCATGTCTACCAATGGTTTGCGGACACGGATATCAAGACCTACAAATACAAGATCGAAGGTTCGGCGAACGGTTCGGATTGGGAGACCCTTGTTGATCGAACGAATGATGGCGTACATGGTCCAATGATTACCGAAGAAGTAGAAGGAATCTACCGATATGTACGAATGACACTCACCGATGCCAATGCTTGGCCGAGTAGTAGAGAGTTTAAGGTATGGGGAGAAGCTTTGCCGCCAAGCGAAGGAGAAACGCCTATTGGCGTTCCCGTTATCCAGACAAATCCTATCGAAGTTAAGTTAGGTAATAGCGTTCAGCAAGTTACCGTGACTAGAGAAAAGAACGACAATAATCAAACAGCGGTCAGATTGTCGGTGACTGCGGACGTCCTGGCGCAAGCTTTCTCCTTGAGTAAACAATCTGCGCTCGTACTCGAGGTAAAGAACACGGATCCTGTGGTCAAGGTTGATATTCCGGCTTCGGCTCTTCTTGATGCGGCAGAGAAATGGTCCGATGCAGGCTTACTAATCAAGGTGGCTGACGCCAGTTATCTACTTCCTACAAAGATAGCTAAAAATGTTCCCAGGGATACGAAGATCACCATTACGATTACAAAATTAGCCGAAGAAACGGCGGATGCCATTAAAAGCCGAGTTGCAAAAATGGGATCCATGCAGATGTTGGCAAGTCCCGTAGCTTTCAGAGTCGAATACGATGGCAAAGTAGTCACGGAGTTCAGCGGCAACTATATCAGTCGAACACTTTCGTTTGCTTCCGCTTCGGATATTTCGAAAGTGACGGCCGTATGGGTGGATGACGATAACGGCTTGCATTTTATGCCTTCGGTCATTTCTCGTAAAGATGATCGTTTTGAGATCACGATATATTCCCCTCATAACGGGATCTACACGGTAATCGAATCGGAGAGATCCTTTAACGATCTTGTTGGACACTGGGCTGCAGAGGATGTCAAATTGCTGGCAAACAAACTTATTGTCAATGGGATGACCAATAAGGAATTTGTACCTGATGCAAGTATTACAAGAGCGCAGTTCGTAGCGCTACTCGTACGATCCCTTGGTTTGTCCACTGCTGTAACGGATTCGAAATTTTCGGATGTTGGAGAAGGGACTTGGTACTCCGGTTCGGTCGGAGCTGCCAGTAAGGCAGGGGTAATCCATGGTTATGAAGACGGTTCTTTCCGACCGCATGACACTATCACACGGGAGCAGATGGCTGTGATGATTGTGCGAGCGATAGAGTTTACCGGTAAAACGATCAAATCGGCGAAACCCGTTCTTGACCCATTCGAAGATCAGGGAGACATTTCCGGTTGGGCGTTAGAATCGGCAGCAATCACCCGACATTCAAATATTATGCAAGGTTTGTCAGATTCCGCATTTTCTCCAAAGGAAGAAGCGACACGAGCTCAAGCTGTCACCATACTGAAGCGGATGCTTCAATATTTGCAATTTATCGATTAAGAGGCTGAACGCGGGGTGTTTATGGTTGAATGAATTTACAAATCGAAATGTATTGTCGCATGTTTGGCGTTCGTTAAATGAAGGGGAAATAACGATCGGCTTTATGGGTGGCTCCATAACGGACGGGAGGCCCCGCAACAACTGGCCCGAACCGGTTGCCGCATGGTTTGGCGAACAATTTCCTTCCGCTAAAATATGCATTGAGAACGCGGCTATTGGGGCTACCGGCAGCGATTTGGCGGTGTTTAGGGCGCAGCGAGATATCATTGACCGTGGATGTGATTTGGTATTTATCGAATATGCGGTTAATGATCTATTTGTCGGATCCGAGCAGAGAAATAAAACAAGGGAAACGCTGATCAGGTCTATCCTTGCCAATGGGAAATGCGATGTCATTCTTGTATACACCTACCATCAGGATATGTATACGACCATGATGCAAGCAGAAATGCCTGCATCCATAGCGGAATTCGAACAACTGGCGGAGCATTATGGAATCGGGTCTGTGTGGGTGGGACTCCATGCTTTGAACGAACTCAAAAAAGGGAGATTCGGTTGGGAAGAATGGCTGCCTGACGGACTCCATCCATCGACTCGGGGAAGTTTGAGCTATGCTCAAGGCGTGATTGCATTTCTTGAGGCAGAGCGTGCAAGGTCCATCCAAACGGAATCGAAAGCTGCTCCGACATCATTGCCGGCACCCAAGTTTGATGGATTATGGCATTCGGTATCTCTTCTTCCTCTGAAAGCCGCATCTATTGAAGGTCCTTGGGTACGCAAAAGGTGGCTGCATCACGTCTGGATCGACCAAGTACTTGAAACATCGGCAGTGGGGGCGAAGCTTTCGTTCTCCTTTTATGGGAAAGGTCTGGCATTAGGTATGGATTTCGGTTGGAGGACGGCTGAATTTAACTACCGGATTGATGATTCGGATTGGGTTTTCTCCGACCGTGCAAGGCCGGAGTGGCTGTCCGATGATGGGCTGTTTTCCCTCTATCTTGTTTCGGACTCGTTGCAAGAAAGCAATCATCGGTTTGAGTTGGAAGTGGTGCATGGAAATACCCCTAATTGTAAAGGGACAAATTTCCGGCTTGGTTTTATCGGCGTTATAAGGAATTTATAAAGTGCTTTAAGGAGTGTTGGTAGATGAAATTGAAGGCAACGGATCGTTTAACGCCATCCAGCGACGGAAGCGTACGTATTGAAGGATATCTGGGGCAAAGAATGGCCTCCTGTATTCACAACGGCGTCATGGCCGCCAATCATGCTTTATTCCAGATCCCGTTTCGGGATAAAACGGATGAAGGCGGTAGTTGGGGAGGGGAATTTTGGGGCAAATGGTTTACCTCCGCCGTACTGGCCTATCAGATTGAACCAACTGATCATCACGGAGCGATTTTGGCTGACGCGGTTCAGGGATTGATAGATACGCAGTCGGAAAATGGCCGCATCAGCAGCTATGAGAACGATTTTGGGGATTGGGACATCTGGGGAAGAAAGTATGCCTTGCTCGGACTGATCGCCTATTATGATTTGACCGGGAAAAAAGAGGCATTGCAGGCGGCTGTATTAGCTACGGACGAGCTTATTCGGATATCCGGTCCCGGCCAAAGAAAGCTGACGGAAACGGGGCTCTCGCTCTTGGAGGCATTATCGTCTTGTTCCATCCTGGAGCCTGTCGTATTGTTGTTTCAGCGTACAAGTGATCAGAAGTACCTTGATTTCGCCGAGTACCTCGTTTCGCTTTGGAGCGAGCCGAGCGCTTACAATCCAAACGGAATCCGACTGATCGAGGATGCCATTGCGGGAATCGAACCCTTGAAAATTGCATCGCCTAAAGGTTACGAGATGATGTCCTGTTATGAGGGGCTGTGCGAATTATACCGAGCAACAGGAAAACACGAGTACCTTGAAGCCGCAATCAAATTTGCGAATTTGGTAAGAGAAAAGGAAAGTATGATCGTAGGTTCCGGCTCCAGCGGCGAATTGTGGTGCGACGGGACTAAAAGGCAGACTGAACTGCTGGAGCAGCCTATGGAGACCTGTGTCACGACAACCTGGATCAAATATTGTTACCAGCTGCTGCGTCTTACGGGCGATCCGAAATGGGCAGATGAAATGGAAACGACGCTATACAATGCATTGCTCAGCGCAATGGTTCCTGGCGGCAACTGGTGGGCCTACTTTTCGCCATTGGCTGGGGAACGCGTGCCTAGTCATATGCAGGTTCCACTCGTACAGTGCAGTTGCTGCTCGGCCAATGGTCCGCGCGGACTCCTCACGGCGCCCGGGTGGGCGGTCATGAACGATGATTCCGGTATAGCCATAAATTTGTATTATCAAGGGAATTGGAGTGGACGAGTGAACAATGGGGACGAAGTTGGCTTTGAGATGGAGACAGCTTATCCTGAACCAGACAATATTAGAATCAAGGTAAAGCAGAGTAAAAGCTGCTCTTATACGATAAAGCTTCGTATTCCTGCATGGAGCCGACAAAACGAGCTTCAAGTAAACGGCGAGCGGATTGCCTGTATGCCTGGGACGTATACGGAAATCCACAGAGAATGGAAATCGGGGGATGAAATTCACCTGAAGCTGGATTTAAGGGGACGCGTGATTACGGCGCCGGGGAATATAAACCAAAAGGCCATTATGGTGGGACCGATTGTACTTGCGTTAGACAGCCGGCTTTCCGACGGAGAGAAGCATGTCAGTCTTTGGCTCGATAATCAACAGGTGGAGCGAAAGCACAACCAAGACTGGAACATTGATTATGTTCTCCTGGATAACTGCTCCGATCAAGAAACCTACATTGATCTTGTGCCTGTTGCATCAAAGCCCGAGGGGGTATGGATGGCTTTTGAGGTACCTTTTCTTATCAGGCCGACTCATTTCGTCGGACATAAAGAAAGCAAGCTAGTTATGTGCGATTATGCATCCGCGGGCAATGAGTTCAGTGAATCAAATCTATTCCGGGTTTGGCTGCCCCAGCCCTTATTTATGGAACAAGCTTTTCCGAAAGGGACTTGGCATATTCTCGTACATTCCGAGGATCGGCCTGAGATTCCCGACGGAACGCGGCAACTGGAACAAACAGGATTTTTGAGTTTGTAGTCTTAGAACCTGCTTTCTGCAAGAATGTGATGTCGCCGTTAAGCACAACGCACGCCTCCTGTTCCGGGAGGCGTGCGTTGTTTAATATCGTTAATTGTTAAAAAACCGTATAGCTTTATCCAAGTAGATCTGGCGCTCCGGCGTGAGGTCTTCCTCGTAGTAAATGGCGCCGACAGGGCATGCGGCTTCGCAACCTCCGCAGTCGATGCAAATATCGCCGTCAATAAAATATTGGTCTTCGCCAAGCTCGATACAGTCGACAGGGCAGACATCCACGCAATCGGCAGCTTTTTCGGTGATGCAAGCTTCTGTTATGACAAAGGCCATTTGTTTTACCCCTCTTGAATTGCGGCTTCGTAGCGTCTGCCGACTTCCGCCCAATTGACGATGTTCCAAAATGCCGCAATGTAGTCCGGGCGTTTGTTTTGGTATTTGAGATAGTAAGCATGCTCCCACACGTCCAGGCCGAGAAGTGGAGTTTCTCCTTCCATAATCGGGCTGTCTTGGTTAGGCAAGCTGGATACTTTCAATTTGCCGCCGGCAACGGAGAGGAAAGCCCAGCCGCTGCCGAACCTGGTTGTTGCCGCTTTGGCAAAGCTGGCTTTAAAATCCTCGAAGCCGCCCAGCTCGCTGTCGATGGCCGCCGCTAATGCGCCCGTTGGCGCGCCTCCAGCATCAGGGCCAATCGTTTCCCAGAACAAGCTGTGGTTCGCGTGGCCGCCGCCATTGTTGCGCACAGCCGTACGGATTTCCTCCGGAACGCCAGCAAGATCTGCAATTAATTGCTCCACGGATTTATTTTTCAATTCCGGAGCAGACTCGAGTGCTGCATTTAGATTCGTTACGTAAGTGTTGTGGTGGCGATCATGATGAATCATCATCGTTTGTTCGTCAATATGGGGTTCAAGCGCGTTGTTCGCATAAGGCAAAGCAGGTAATTGATGAGACATTTTCATTCCTCCCAAAATTTAAATGGATTTGTTATACGGCTATAATACCGCATTCCAAAAACTTATTCAACATAAATGTATAATTAATATAAAATGTGGGGAGCTCTTAACCTCATTTAATCGCATTTTTTCCGGGTCCCTTTAAAATTTGCCGTTCTAAAGCTGGCTCCGCAGCCGCACGTAGCTTTAGCATTCGGGTTGTCGATGGTAAACCCGCCTGTCATGCCTTGGTGCAGGTAGTCGATTTTCATGCCTTCCAAATATTCCTCGGTCCGTTGGTCCCAAACGACTTTAAAGCCCTCGTTTTGCAAAGAGCGGTCATGCTCCGTCAAGGAATCGTCCAATTTAATGTTATAAGATAAGCCGCTGCAGCCTCCATCGTCGATCCCAACTCGAAGGAATAAGCTTTCAATGCCGTTTTCTAAAATCATTTCGCTAATCATCGATTTGGCTTTATCGCTAATTTCGATCATGGCGCAATCACCTCGTTAATAAAGTTTGGCTACACTGTATGAATTGAATTGATTTGAATTATTAAACTTATTATATATAATAGTATATAAAAGGTCAAATATATCGTTGTCTGACACATATCGACTAAGTAAATGGTATGATGGTAGTATCTTATTAGAAGATACGGTATACGATAAGAACAGAATAGTTAGTGGACGGTGATAACGAATGACGAATATAGAGCAAGGCCAGCTTTCGACAAGAGAATATATCCTTCAGCTCCTTAAGACGCGAGGCGCGCTCAGCACGAAGGATTTGACGGAGGAGCTCGGCATCACGGTCATGGCTGTAAGGCGCCATATTCAATCGTTGGAGCGGGACAATCTTATCGCTTCCAAAACGATTAGGCAGTCTATGGGCAGACCGACGGCGGTGTATACGTTAACCGGGCAAGCGGAGGGATTTTTTCCCCGAAAATACCATACATTAACGTTGGAGCTGCTCAATGAACTGGAGGACCATTTTGGCGAAAAGGCGGTTGATCAGCTCTTTGATGGCCGCAAAGACAAAATGTTGAAAAAATACGATCAGAGCATGCAAGGCAAGGATATATCCGATCGTGTCTCCAAGCTTGCGGAAATTCAGAATGAGAACGGCTATATGGTCGAGTGGGAAAAGGTTAACGACGACGAATATTTGCTGAAGGAGCACAACTGTCCGATCGAGCAGGTGGCTTCCAAATATCAGCACGCATGCCAATGCGAGCTTCAGCTCTTTAAATCTCTGCTGGGGGATGCGGATGTGTCGCGGACGGAGTGTCTGGCCAAGGGCGGGCAGCGATGCACCTATTCCATCAAAAAGAAAAAAGAAAAAAAACAGTGAGACCGTCAGCGACGTCTCACTGTTTTTTTCATAGCTTCATATTGCTGCTATGGCCTGGCGACAGCTTCGCAGTAGGATCGATATACACCTTCGCATTGTTAATGGCTGTGGGCGCCTCACCGAAACCGACCGCGATCAGCTTTAATTTTCCCGGATAGGTCGTAATATCGCCAGCCGCGAATATGCCCGGAATGTTTGTCTGCATGCGAGTATCAACCGCAATGGAACCGTTTTGGACATCCAGGCCCCAGTCGGAGATCGGGCCGAGCGAGGATACAAATCCAAAGCTGACAATAAGCGCATCGCATGGGAGCTCTTTGGTCTCGCCGGATTTAGGGAAAGCAACCGTAATGCGCTCGATTTGTCCATCTCCATGGAGCCCCGTTACTTCCGCAGGCGTGATGACGTTAACCTTCGATTTCATTAGATTGTCTACGCTATGCTCATGCGCGCGGAACTTGTCCCGCCGATGGATGAGCGTCACATCTTTTGCAATCGGCTCCAGCATCAGCGCCCAGTCGACGGCCGAATCGCCTCCTCCATTAATGACGACGCTTTTGCCGGCATACAGGCTAAGGTCTTTTACAAAATAATGGAGGTTTGCGTCTTCGTAACGTCCAGCTTCCGCGAGCTCTAGCCTTCGAGGCTCAAAAGCTCCGATGCCTCCGGTAATGATGACTGCTTTGCTGTAATGGACCGCTTTATCGGTGACAATTTCAAAATGGCGCTCGTCCCTCTTTATAACCTGCTGAACCTTTTCTTCCAAGCAAACATCGACGGGGAACAGGCTCATTTGATCCTCCAAATTTTTGACAAGCTGCGCGCCGGTCACCTTAGGAAATCCGGCAATATCATAAATATGCTTCTCCGGGTACAGGGCGATTGGCTGTCCGCCCAGTTGGGGCATACTATCGATAATTTTAACGCTTGCTTGGCGCATTCCGGCATAAAACGCTGCAAACATGCCAGCAGGTCCGCCTCCAATAATCGTGATGTCTGTAAATGCATCTGTATGTTCAAGTTCCAAAACCGTTCGCTCCTTCATATTTTGAAATATATTATAGTTTAATGTATATTAAATATATTAACGCATCGATTTTATTATTTCAACAACAGAGAGGGATCGTATGGAGTACATCGATATTGAAGCTGCCGAGAAGTTATTGGGGCGCCATTACGTTGTTGCTGGAGAGGTTATTCATGGGAATGCCCTGGGCAGAGAGCTTGGATTTCCGACCATTAATCTAGGGCATGGCGCCGAGCAATATGTTCCTCCTAAAGCAGGTGTATACGCAGGCAGCGCGGAGATTTGCCATAGTCCCAATGAAAGCGAGCATCGTCATGCGCTTATTAGCGCCGGCT
>Ga0160445_100457_pt1 | contig 21087 bp, 8 predicted proteins | sample HID1972M_E1MG_FD_108215 | JGI IMG/M metagenome (GOLD analysis project Ga0160445, IMG submission 108215) | Enriched pill bug-associated microbial communities from UW Madison campus, WI, USA - HID1972M_E1 MG | ecosystem: Host-associated > Arthropoda: Insects > Digestive system > Unclassified ... | reverse complement strand
TGCCAAGCTCAGGATACGGATCCGGGTAAAAGGAGCTGCGAATTAAGGATAGGGACAGTGCATTGTCCGCGCCCCGAAAACCGTATTTATTGTTCGTCACCAGCATCACCGACGACTGTTTTTCGTTCTGCGGAACGCCCACCGCAAAGCTGTTTGCCGGTACATCGAATGAAAGCGGCTTGCGTTCGATCACTCCGAACGGCACATCATATTGGTACGATTTAGTATTATAAGCAAGAGGCCAATGGAAATTTAATTGAGGAATGCTTTGATCCGACTTGCCGATCTCTTGCCAATCACATTCCACCTCATAATCAAGCTCGGTGCAATTGCGGTCAAGCGATACCGTCGCCTTGAGCAGCGAACGGCCAAAGGAGAACTCATATTGCAGCGATTGGCGAACATCGCCCCAGGCCCCTCTTTTGATTTTCACTTGCTGATGAACGTTTGTCACGCTCATATAACGCCCTGTCCACCATGCGCTCATCCCTTTATCCGGATCCTCCTGGATGAGTCTGAACACGCCGGTTGGACGCGCCCCGTCTACCAATTGTTCGCCTGTCGATTTGCGAATCATCGAGCGAACCGTTGCATCGACGGGATCAAGGGTTACTTTCAGCCATTCATTTTCAAGCACGTACCCGTCTTCTTCATCTATACGAGGATCGTCCGGCAGGAACGGCTTTAGCCTGTCATCGCCTTCCGACACGGTATAGGTGGCATACCCGCAAGCAGGCACTTTAACGTAGGCAAGCAGGCGCATATAATCGTGATTCCAATACCAGTGCAAACCGTTGTCCAGGATTTGATGGGGTACTGCCTGGCCGTTGCCGTCTTGCACGAGTAACGAACGAATGGGCGTTTTCCAATCCCATAACGTGATTTCCACCACTTCTTCCCGCTCGTATGCGGAGGAGTTGAAAAGATGAACAATCCTTTTGTTGCCGCGACCTCGCTCGACCTGCGTAACTTTGAAGCCCCCGGCACCGTACCCGGCTCCGGCGCCCTCCGAAACCGAAAATTTACTCTCCTTTCCAACAAGGCTGGATGTATCGATCATTGCGGCAATCTTCTCCAAAGCCAGCTTGCGATTCGTATTGGCAATGGCCATCGTGTTCTGGAATAACCCAAGCGCATGCTCCCGTGTTTCCAGCACCCCAGAGCCTGGAAGAATATCATGGAACTGGTTAAATAACACGTTCCTCCATGCCTTCTCAAAGCTATCTCCCGGATAGCGAGCTTCTTCGGCCACCGCCGCTGCCGCATTAAACAATTCCGCTTCATTAAGCGTCGCTTCGCCAATTCGGTTCGCTGTCTTAATTCGGCTTTGCGAGGTATAGCAGCCGGTAAAAACAAAGTTCTGCTCTCCCTTGAGGACCGGGAGCTGCTCGGCAATCGCCTCCGCTGCGGCAAAATATTCGCGGTACGTTCCAAATCGGAGCTTCGGATACACCGGCCAGCTTTGCATGTCCAGCAGTCGTTCCAGGTCGCGTCTCGTCGGACCGCCTCCGTGGTCGCCAACGCCATAAACGTTCAAATACATTTTTAATCCCGTTTGCAGACAAATTTCCGGCACATACGAACCAAGCAAGGCTTGTATATTGTCATTGTACCAGGTCGGTTCCCGATAGACGATGACGGATTTGCCGGAAGGCGCTTCCCAGCGATACAAGGCAGGCGCTTCATTGCCGCGGCAATGATAGTAGTATTTGACGCCTCCGTTCGCCAGGATTTCCGGAACGTTGACGCTGTGCCCAAATGTATCGGGTTCAAAATCGAGATTGAGACTATCCGGATCCAGGTCGAATAAATCGGACAAATAACGTTTCGTATAGAGCAGATGACGAGACAGACTTTCGCCGCTCGGCATATTTTTGTCCGCTTCCACCCAATGCGACGCCGTGACTTCCCAGCGTCCTTCTTGAACCCGTTTCCGTATTTCCTGCAGCATCTCGGGTGCATATTGTTCGACGATACGATAAATGGAAGCTTGTGATTGCGAGAAGGTAAACTCCGGATATTCCTCCAATAACGTCAGCATCGTCCGAAACGTATCCAGCGTAACCGCCACCGTCTCGTCCCAAGACCACATCCAGTTCATATCGATATGCGCGTGGGATACGCATAAAATGTCGTAGCTTTTCGCTTCGGTCGCAAGCGCTTCGAGCAGCTTCTCGGCATGGAGCGCTGTTTGTTTGCCAATAACTCCTTCATCCGCCAGGCTGTTCTCTACGAAAGTTAACGCCGCATCAATCTGTTCGTCGAATTCTCCTTTGTTGACCTTCGACATTTCATAAGCAAAATACAATTGCGAAACGATCCGTTCGCCCCAATATCCGAGCCTGGCTGTAATTTTTTCTTCCCAATATGTCTTCGGCTCAGCTCCAATCAACATCCGAAGCCGATTATCGATCGATGACAGCATGATACCAACTCCCTACCCTTTTATTAACTATTCAGCGCTTTTACAATCCAATGTCGCTCCTCAGGCATGATACCCTCGAAGTAATGAACAACCGTCTGACCGGGAGCAAGCAAAAACCCATCCTTAAGCGGCCTTACAACCGGTTGACTCGCAGCAGCAGCATCATCAACATGAGGAGTTGTGCCGCTTATCCGTACCCAAAGGGCAACTGTCTCGCCGCTATTCGTGACGGACATCCTTGTTCCGCCATCCTCTTCCTCCGTTTGCCATTCGAGCACCGTCCCCGGCATCGTTAAGAAAGCTTGCAACGGCGCCGCGTCTTCCCGCTCCCTGACTGCGAACGCGTATTCATTATCCGATAATACTCGCTGTTCCGAGGCATCGATAACTCGCAGCGTTACGAAAAACGCGCCGCTATCCGGGACGTCGAATTCCATCGATCCGATACGTGTCGTAAGCATCTTTAGATTGTGATGCTCGAACAGGCCGTCGGCCAGCTTGTCGCCAGTCCCAGTAAAGGCCTGCCATTCCACATCCCACTGTCCCGACTCGAAACTGTCGTTCGTTATGAAAACCGTCGCCCGATAAACTTCGCCCGGCAAATAAGCAATCGCATCGTATTGCAAGGAAACATGCAGATTGCGGTTGGCTTTCGCCACCCAGCTATAAGCCAGCTTCGGGTCGCCGTAATAATCGATCGCGCTGGTACAGGATAAGTTCGGGTAAGGTTCGTTGAACTGCCACAGCAAACTTCCGCTGCAATAAGGCGCGCGTCTGCGATTCGCTTCGACCGCATAACGAATCCCTTCCGCCTGCAGCCATTGGGATACCTCTACCATTTGTTCAAGCGTGTTCAGGGACGTACCGAACAAGCCGTTAAGCTGCTCGTCCATATTCCAGTATTCGTAACCATGGAGCAGCCACTCGGCTGAACCCGAATGCTCCGCTCCCAGCTTATCCTCGGGAAGAAATCGTCTTAAGCTCATCATGGAAGCAAAGCCGTCTCCGCCGTATTCGCTGTGGAGCAGCGCATCGCTGCCATTATACAGCCGATAATGCTCGGTAACGCCCGAATATTTCCAGGGCCCATGCACATCGTGCATAACGCCTTGTCCGCCCTTCTCCGCATCGAGAAAAAACGTTGGTCCCGTCGGCGAGGTCGGCAAGTAAAGCCGCGATGCATCGAGGTCCGACACCAGGTCGCGAAGGACGCGAAGGTTGGTCTGTCGATCGGTAAGCGGCATCATTCGCTCACCCAGATGTCCGCCCTCCGTCAATTCGTTGCCTCCGCACCAGATAGCCATAGACGGATGATTTCGTTTCTCCCGGATCGCATGCCGCATCGTTCGCGAGAGGGTATGAAGGAATTCCGGCTTCACTGATGGCTCGTTATTAAAACCTGAACTCGATTGCATCATCTCCTGCCAGATCAGAATACCCGCTTCGTCGCATAGACTGTAGAATAATTCCTTTTCAATTAACCCGCCGCCCCATACGCGCAGCATATTAACGTTAGCTTGTTTGGCAAGCATGATCAGATGCTTTAGCTGTTCCTCACGCTTTCTGCCATACAGTTGATCGACGGGAACCCAGTTCCATCCCTTGATATAGATCGGCGCTCCGTTAACGGCTATCGTGTAAGCCAGCGCATCCGCCGGAGCCCCCGGATTAGCTTGAAAAGCCAATTCGCGGAAACCGACCTGCGCGTTATACGAATCGGAGAGGATATTCGAGCCGTTTTTCGCATCGGCTGTCTCCAGCCTGAGTTCCAGCCGATACAGGGGCTGTTTTCCGTAGCCGTTCGGCCACCACAAACGCACATGGGGCACCTCCATCGTAAACCGTACGGATTGCAATCCCGGCACTGCCTCGCCGCCATGGCTGATCGCTCCGACAGACGCCCCCTCCGGATCATACAACTCTGCGATTAACCGGTACGGACCGGACTGTCCGCTCTCCAGCACGACGCTCACGTTCAGTTCGCCTGCTCCATCGGAACCCGGCACCGCCTCAAGCTTAACGTTTTCCAACTCGCAGCCTTCCGTAATTTTCAGACAAACTTCCTTCCATAATCCGATGTGGACCAGGCGCGGGCTAAAATCCCACCGATAACCGAATCGGCTTTTTAGATGATCCACCCGATCCGTATAACCAAGCTGCGCCTCACCGTCCGGGGAACGCTCCAGCACCACGACCAGCCCATTGCTTTCTCCATAACGGAGCGAATCCGACAAGTCGAACTCACCCGGCGTAAACATGCCGGAGTGGCTGCCAAGCTCTTTGCCGTTAAGCAATACCTTCGCCGCATAATCTACCCCCTCTAGCACAAGCGCGACTCGTTTGCCCTGCCAAGCCGGCTCCGCGGTAAAGGAAGTTTTATATAGCCAATCCCTCTCATTCACCCATTCGCATGCGGGAGCATTTATTCCAAAATACGGATCCGGCAAATAACCCGCGCGGTGCAAATCCCAATGCACGCTGCCAGGCACTTCAGCGGGAATCCAGGGGACAACTCCTCTAAGCTCCACGTTTACTTCCATGCTGCGTCCAAACGCCCAGAAACCGGGGTACGAGCCTGTCAGCTCCCAATTATCCATCAATGCTACTTTCATGACCGTCCGCCTTCCCTTCCCTTTCCGTTAAAAACAAAATGAATAGGAGGGGAATTGCCTCCTATTCACCCGCAGTATTTTATTGGTTAAATTCGCTCATAGCCTTCAATCTTTCATTTACAATGTCTCTGCCGCCGTTTTTCTCGAAAGCATCCAGCATTTCTTTTGTAATTTTACGCGTTTCTTCTTCCGACTTGGCAAACACGGCTTTCGAAGTCCATTTATCCAACTCGCTCCACATCACGCCCCATTTTTGCTGCTCAATAGGTCCTGCCGACGTTAATTGAAACTCGAGAGGAAGCGGCTCTCCAATGGATGCCTCCCAAATCTCGGTTCCCATTTTCGCTTCTTCCGATCTTGGGTTCGTATCTTCTGCCGGTATCAAAATCGATCGCGTAAGATTATAGGAATCCAATCCCGTTCTTTGCAAGAAGGTGTTGTTCTGCACCAATTTTTCTTCTTTGGATTCTGGCGTTTCTTCGTACAATCCCTCGGCATTTTTAACGTAATATTCGCCTTCGACGCCGTATTTCAACATGCGGGTTCCTTCCTTGGAAGCATTCCAGTTCAGGAACTCCATAAGCCTTTCGATATTTCTTGGATCTTTGGCGAATTCAGTTGAGACGACCAGGGAGTTAAATCCTCTGTCGCTCGGGTTGGAATATACGGGAACGATGGATGAGCCTGTCACTTTGAGCGGCGGCGACGGCACAAACCGCGTTTCCGGATTTTCCGCCTTCAAGGCTTTATTAACCGTATCCATGTCCCAATAAATACGAACCGTATAACCGACGCGGCCGGATGACAGTTTCTCCATGTATTGATCAGTTTGCTGGGTAAGCATCTCCTGATCAAGCAGGCCTTCCCGGTACAGTTTGTTCATGAACACCATATATTCTTCGATATCGGGATTATTAAATTGGAATTGGAGCGACTTATTATCCTCCGAAAATTTGACCCAGCTTTTCGTCCATGCATTCGCGATGTACTGCCGGAAAACATCAAACGTAGCAGGTATGATTTTTTTGCCGTTGACATCCGGAATTTGATCGCGGAATGCCTTTAATACTTCATACAACTCATCCGTCGTAGTCGGCGCGGACATGCCAACCGCCTTTAGCCAATCCTCCCGGATCACCGGCCCGACATCCGCCATTAAAACTCCTTTTTTGGCCGCTAGATTAATAGGAAGCATATACATATTGCCATCTTTGGCTCTGTGCACCGCATCATCGTATGCTTTGTCGTTGTTGGCTACCAAATCCGGGTATTTTGCGAGCCATTCATCCCACGAAATGACAAGTCCCGCTTCCCCCATTTTTTTGACAACCTCAATGGCGCCCGGCACATTCTCAAGCTCCAGCACATCCGGTATATCTCCGCTGGCAAGCATCAAATTAAGTTTGTCGACCATCTTGTCTGTTTGCCGATCTGCTACCGCCTTTATATCCACGTTTTTATTTTCTTTTAGCCATCCGTACATTTCATTATTTTCCTGCAAAACGACATCTCGCGATAAAGAATGATACACGAATTTCAGCGGATCCTCTTTTACCGGTTCTGCCGGCGCACTTGCGCTTGCGCTTGGCGACCCGGAGGTCGATCCCGTATTATTTTCTTTGTTCGAACATGCGGCAATGACGCTGAATAACAGACATGCCATTACGAACAATGTCACGCTCTTTTTGGTCCTTTTCATCTCTTACATCCCCTTCGTATGGTTAGATAATTACTTTTGTAGCGCAATGCATTATATAAACACCTTAGCCTTTAATAGAGCCTACCAATACCCCTTTTACGAAATACCTCTGCAGAAAAGGGTACAGGCAGACAATGGGCAAGATGGTTACAACTAAAGTCGCCATTTTTACGGAATAACTGGTCACCGATTTGACGCTTTGTTGAGAAACTGTAGATAAGCTGCCGGCGATCATCTGAGCGGAGTCATTTTCTCTAATGATCTTCATTAATAAGGTTTGCAGCGGAATCAGCTTCGGATCTTGCACATACACCGTACCCGAGAACCAATCATTCCAATGACCAACGGCCGTAAATAAAGAAATCGTCGCAACGATCGGAAGCGATAAGGGAACTACGATTCTAAAAAAGACGATTAGGTCGTTGGCGCCGTCCATCTTGGCCGACTCTTCCAGACTTGCGGGCAACTGCTGAAAGAAGGTTCGGAACAAAATAATGTACCAGAGCTGATAGAGCGCGGGTATGATATACACCCATAAGGTGTTTAACAAGTGGAGATCCTTTAACAGCAAGTAAATCGGAATCAATCCGCCATTAAAAAACATCGTAAACAAAATCATGGCATTAACAAACTTTCTGCCTTTCAAGTGCCTCTTGGATAATCCATAGGCCATGATCGCTGTGAGGAATACCGACAACACCGTCCCGATCACCGTTCGTAGAATCGTTACTTTATACGCATCTATAATTTCCGATCTCGCGAAAATGACGATGTAATTACTCCACGTCGCCTCTCGCGGCCAGAAGTAAATCCCGCCTCGCAAGGAATCGATGCCATCATTCATGCTCAGCATGAGAATCCGCCAGAACGGAAACAGAATAGAGAAGGACAGCAAACACAAGATCGTATAATTGAACACGGAAAATACTTTTTCGCCCCAATGTCTCCTCATAATACGCCCTCCTCTCCTAAAATCTTGACAAGGGCATTGACCAGGAGAAGCATAATTAACCCTACTATGGATTTAAAGAGGCCGACGGCTGCCGCGATTGAATAATTGGCTTGAAAAATACCGGTCGTCATGACATAGGTATCAATGATTTGGGCTCTGTCCATAACAGCAGGATTCTGCATGACATAGATCTGATCGAAACCTGCATTTAATATGCTGCCCACATTTAAAATGAAAAGAATAATAATCGTGCTGCGGATACCGGGGAGCGTAATATGCCAGGTTTGTTTCCAGCGGCTCGCTCCATCCATGACAGCGGCTTCGTAGAGATCAACGTCGACTCCTGATAGTGCTGCCAAATAAATAATGGATCCCCAACCTATGCCTTTCCATATATCCGATGCGACCACCAGCCCCCAGAAATAATCTGGATTGCCGAACCAAAAAACAGGTTCTTTGAGCAAGCCGATATTCATTAAAAAAGTATTCACAATACCCCCCTGGTCAACAGTCAAGAGCTCATACCAGATCCCGGATACGACGACCCAGGATACGAAGAAGGGCAAATACGTAACCGTCTGCGTAATGCGCTTGAACATCTTCTTTTTGACTTCGTTCAATAGAAGAGCAAGGATGATCGGCGCGGGAAAACCGATTAATAATTTCAACAAGCTGATCGCGATCGTATTGATCATAATGGAATTAAAATTAAAATCATGAAAAAAATCGCTAAAGTACTTCAATCCAACCCATTCGCTGTTATACACGCCTGCGACGATATCATAATCCTTGAAGGCGATTAACACTCCATACATAGGCTGGTAACAAAAAATCAGAAACCAGATGACGCCGGGTATAACAAATAAATAAAGATAACGATCGTTCCATATTCCCTTGCTCATGCCGTAAACCCCTTTGCTTTAGCCTTTAAAACGCTTTCATGTTTTCAGTTTAGCATCGGGCAAAGCGGAATCAAATTCAGGATCTTGCACAAAAATATAACTATTTTACGATAACTTTTGCTACGGATATTTAAGTTTAACTAAAAAAAAACCCTCTCCCAGGAGGTAGTCTGGGGAGGGATTGTTTACGTATTGGGCGGCGGCATAACCTCGGCTGGGATAACAATCCTGACCAACGTCCCTTGATCCGGCGCACTGGCCATTAATACGCCAAAGTCGTTTCCGTACCGCAGCTGTATTTTCTCATGCACATTTCGAATGCCATAACCGCCCTTCGTCATGTATTGTCCAGGCAGAGGCACCTCTTTCAACCCGATTCCGTCATCCTGAACTTCAAGTATGATGCGGTGTTCTTGCCGATAACCTCTAATCGTAATAGTCGTTGTGCTTTTTTTCGTTTTGGCTCCATGAAGAATCGAATTTTCCACGAAAGGCTGCAAGATGAGTTTAGGCGTGTACGCATCCAGAATGTCGTGCTCAATATCGTAGATAACTTCTATTTTCTCTTCCATTCTTATTTTTTGGATATTCATATAAGCTTGTATTTGCTGAACCTCTTCGCCGATCGTGAGGTATTCGCGCCCTTTGTTTAAAGATAGTCTGTAGAAGATTGATAAGTTATCCACCATGGAGATGATTTTTTCTTTCTCATCCTCTAGCACCATCCAGTTGATCGTCGCCAACGTATTGTATAAAAAATGAGGATTGATCTGTGCTTGCAGGGCTTTCATTTCCGCTTCCTTCTGTATGATCTGGCTGGCAGTCAGTTGCTCGATAAGCTCTCTTATTTTACGAATCATTCGGTTGTAGTTTTTAGCGAGCTTGCCGATTTCATCCCTTCCATCGATGGCAACATGCATATCCAGGGACAAGTCATCTACTTGCTCCATATTGCTGGAGAGGATCGAAATTCTTCTGGACAGCCTGCTTCCAATAGAGATCGCAATCAAAATGGAAATCACGATACTAATAACGACAATAAAAATGGTGAATCGCTTCACCGTATTCGCGCTCGACAACAAATTTTCCAAGGGCATTTCTCTAAAATAGATCCAGTTGGAGCTCTTCCCTTTCTTGAAAAATACCAAGTTCTTTGTATCGTTTTTTGCCACAATGAAGTTGCCCGACTCTTTCCCTTCCATTTTGTCCAAATAAGCTTGATCCAGCTTTCCATTCGTTCCAGGCGAAGATTCGAAACTGTTGAATATGACTTCGTCTCTCTCGTCCGCAACGAAAAAATGGTCTCCATTGTTCGGGTCACTGGACATATACTCGCCGAATACCGTCTCGTATCGAATATACATTTCCAAAATGCCTACGATTTTTTCAAAGTTGAGAATCATCGGTTTTACGATCGCGATCCTCGTTTCAAGAACAGAATCTTCATTTACAGCAGAGTATTTCGGTTTAATATCCTCATCTGTAACGAACCATATTTTCAACTTGGAAAATTGGATGTAGTCATTTACGTTGAACTGGTCGGTCTTTGCAAAATACTGCTTATACCACCAAGTATCCACAGCATGCTGTACATTCAGTAATTTTCCTCCTGCCTCCGGCAAGGAATCGTTATTTTTAAATATGAAAATGTCCAATATATTATTGGTCGTATCGATTTCCTTTATCTCATAAGCCTGAGATATCGTATTAAGGAATTCATAGGAAAAATCGGCTGGCGACTTATAATCATGGGATAGGGCAAGTACAATTTCTTTATTATTCGCAATCTGATTCATTAACTCATAATACGTGCTCAGCTTATCCTCGATATTCATTTCGACTTGATCCAGGGTTTGCCCGTAAGAGATGGTTGCCTGATTATAGATATACTTCTCTACGTTGGTGTAAGAAAAAATGCCTGCGGATAATACCGCGAATATAATTAAAGCACCGTAACTAAAAATCATTTTATTTTTCAAACTAATATTATTCATGCGTTTGCTCACGCCCCGATAGTCCAGCTTCCCTGAATTCTCTAGGACTAACACCGAACATGCTCTTAAAGACGGAGCTGAAATACGAAGTGCTGTTAAAGCCTGTTTTTTCAGCAATTTCATAGATTTTTGCATCGGTTTCCGTTAGAAGGGCCTTTGCATGCTTCATCCTGACTTTTATCAAATAATCAATAATGCTTTCTCCGACGTTTTCTTTAAAAATATTGCAAATATAGCTTGGCGTTAAAAATACCGTCTTCGCCAGCTCATCAATCGTAATCTGTTCATCGTACTTCTGCTCAAGCACATGGATAATCGACTGCACGACTATGGAGTGTTTACGCGACCTTTTTTGATGAATATATTTCGATAACGTCGTCAGTGCGTTTATGAGCCATTCTCGAGCATCAGGAATGGTATCGAAGCGATAAATCGGTTCCCATAGGCGCTCCTCATGTCCATAGATGGTTTCCACTTTTTCATCCATGTTATAGATGATCTTATAAATATCGCTCAGTATTCGAAAACAAAAGGCTTTTAACGTATGCTCCCTTGCATCGGATGGAATCGGCAGCAGCTTTAATATCTTGTCAATATCTTTATCGATCTGCTCATATTTCCCGATTCCAACATCCGCGATCAATCGCTCAATCTTATCTTCAAGGCTCACAGGATGATTTATTAGAGGATAAAAATCTTGAAAACAAATGGTATTCCCTTTGCCAAGATAAAACTTTTGCCTCGATGCGATTTCCGCCTCCCGGTAAGCTTCGTGCAGCTCGAAAAACATATTTTTTTTGCGACTGACGCTTATGGTTATCGTTTTATTAAACAAATCATGCAAGGATTCCCTTATACGGTCAATCTGCTGAAGCGTCTGATTTTCATCTTGGCAAGTGTCATAGAGAATGAGGATAAATTCGTTTTCTTTGGACATCAACGTCATTCCAGTATCCGAATACGCTTCGAGCAGGTAATGATAAAACCTTAAGAACAACAATTGATGGTCTACTTCGGAATGATGCTGTTCCTGCCCGTTATCGATCTGAATCAATAACAGATTGTAACCGTTTTCCGGAAAGGTAACGGATAAGGCTTCCGCCCTTTTACTGACCGTATCTTCATTTTCCAAGTATCCATAGACCAGATCCTTTATAAACTTCTCCACAAGAAGCGGCTTGCTCTCCTCGAGCTGTTTCCTCATAAGAAGCGATTCGGACTCCGATTTGCGCTCCGAAACGATTTGCGCCCCCAGTTTTTCCAATTTATCTTTTAATTGCCGAATGTTAATCGGCTTCAACATAAAAGAATACGCTTTCAATTCTATAGCCGACCTGGCAAATTCGAACTCATCATAACCAGTGATAATCATGATTTTAAGTTGCGGATTCAGCTCCTGAGCCTGCTTGGACAATTCCAACCCATTTAAGCCCGACATCATAATATCGGTAATCAAAATATCGACTTGATAAGTTTCTATAAGACTTAGCGCCTCATCGCCATCCTCCGCACTGCCGACAAGCTCCATCTGAAGTTCATTCCATGGGATATGCCGGGAAATACCCTCTCGCTGTATTCTCTCGTCATCCGCAATGACAACCTTTAGCATAAACAATCCCGCCTTAAATGTGATGTCTTGCTTTAGCATAGCATTCGATAGTTATGCGTTCCATATCATACCGCGGAATGTACGAAAAGACCATGCAAAATATTGCACGATGTTATAAGTATATTTTAATTTTCTACACACTCTTTAAACGATTGTCCTTCATTAACCCTATAGCTTCCAACTGTCAATTAACAAATAAATGCCTGTAAACAACAAAATGACATAGGTGAATATCCGAAAAAACCTCTGATTAACCTTGTTAAATAAAAGTTGACCCAGATACAGACCTAACCCTACAAGAGGTAGAGCCAGACCGCTTGATAACCAGACGGTTTTACTTGTTCCGGCAAAAATGATTTGGATAAATAAACTCATTAAATAGATAAACAAATAAAAGGCCAGCGTCGTGCCTCTTAGCTTTTCTTTTGAAGTATCTGTTCCCGAAAAATAAAGCAAAACGGGCGGTCCGGGCATGCCTATGCTTGCTGTCAGGGAGCCTGATAATCCTCCGACAAACAAATCCTTGCCCTTATTTTGATTGATACGAAACTTAAGTATTAATAACATGGTTAATAACAAGATGATGATGCTTATTCCCATTTTCAATTTATTGATGTCTAAAAACAGAAAGGTAACGATTCCCAGTGGTAAACCAATGACACTCCCCGCTATGAGCCGCTTTAAAATGCCCACATCTATATCTTTTTTTATTTTTGTTATTAGGGCAAACGATATAATGAGCGATAAAATCAAATTGATTTGAATCGCTTCCATTGGTTCAAACAAAAGAAGAAGAAATGGAGTGGCTAGAATAGAAAATCCGAACCCCGTGCTGGTTTGCAATATGGAAGCCATCAAAATAATGATAATAAATAGAAGGATCGACATCTGTTTATTGTAACAGTTTGCAATTCCGATTAAAAGAATCGCAAAAAAGGCGAGGCTGCCCCGTAGATGGACAGCCTCGCCGATCAGGATCGTTTATTTGGAATCTTTGTACTGTTCTCCGCTTTCGCCTTCAAGCTTCGTATAAAAATGATTGCGGGAAGCTTCCTCAATCGCGCCATATGCCCAATGTTTGTGATCGACATCCTTCCAGGAAGGAACAGGAACGTGGGTCAGCGGTCCGCGATTAAGAACCCGATTAATGATCGTTACGGCCTCCGCTCTGGTCAAATAACGATTCGGCTTGAAGTCGCCCTCTTCGTAACCGATCATGTATCCCGCATTCGACACGGCTGAGATTGCTTGATTTGCCCAATGTCCCGCGCCTACGTCATCGAAGCCGGATTGCGGTTCCGACGGCAATTCGAGCTCCAGCCATCTGGCAAGAATCATTGCCATCTCCGCTCTCGTAATGCCAGACTCCGGACGGAAATTCCCTAACGTATCGCCAATCATCCACCCAAGCCCATTGAGCCGTTCAATGTTCAACGACGCCCAGTGGCCTGCATTTACATCCGGATACAGCTGCTTAAACGAAGCCTCAACTTCAAGCTCATTCACTCTAAACAGGATAGATGCCATCTCCGAGCGCTTAACGGATGCATTCGGTCTGAAAGTGCCGTCCGTATATCCGTTCATATAGGCGGTATGATGAGCGGACTCCGGCGTCTCCTCTTCAGCCTCTTCTTCCTCGTCAACTGGATCGACAGGGAAAATAATGACTGGAAAACTCTTTAACTGAATAATCGTAAATGTACTAAACTTATTGATTTCGATTTCCAGACCGACCGGCTCGCCATCCTTGTAGACGACAGTGCCTTGCTGAACAACCTTTTCCCCATCGCTGTGTTCAATGAAAATCCGCAGCGAATCAAGGAAGCTTGCTGCATTGCCAGTCGGCACTACAATACCGTTCTTGGCGAAAGGAATAAACAGCTTTGTATTGTAATTGCTGTAGTTAGTCTCGATCTCCAGCGAGGAGCCGAGCACCTCAACTTGACGACCGCCTGCCGCAGTCCGAACGACAGATTCATTCGGAATTGCATTGTTGATTGCTTTCTGTTTGTCTGCATTTTCAACCGGTACAATACGGAAGAACAGATCCAGGAAGCTTTCATTCATTTGCGCCAGCATATCGTTGGCCATGCTCAGATGCGCAAAGTCGGTTTGAATTTCAAGCGAATTCCCGTGACCCGCCAACAAGGACATCGACTGCTGCGGAATTTCGATCGCGTATTCATCAGCCGGATCTGTATCTTCATTGACGTATATAATCGCCGGGTTGTCAGCGGTCAATGGATTGCCGGTAAACGTACCCGCGCTGGCTGCATCGAATATCGCCTTATCGATCTTGGATCCGTCGGACATTGTAATACGGTTAACGTCGACTTGCTGCTCTTGCTCTTGTTCTTCTCCGCCCTTGATATCGACTTGGCGTCCAACTGACTCGCTTGATTTGTCCAAGCTTTCGGATTTGACGATCAGCAGGAAGGTTCTGCTCTTCGTAATGCCGTTCTTGGAAATTTCGGCGGTCAGAATGACACTGACATCGTTAGCTTGACGGGCAACCGTCGCTTCAATCCGGTTGTTTAATGGCGAGTTGATCGCTATAACGCCCGGTTTGGCGGATTGCCATTGTACCAGAGTATCATGCGCTCCTACCGTTAGAACGAATACGTTTTTCGTCACGCTTTCCCAAGTATCTTGACCCTGGTACTCTACGGATAGGCGGCGCAATGCATTGTTGATCTGCTCCTCGGTCGTCAACAGCAAATCCACGATCAGCTTATCGCTTTCCAGCTTGCCTGACTCAATGATCGTAATTTGCAGCTCGTTTGTCTTAATCGGTCCCTTGACCGTAACCTCTCCGGTCGAACCCGAAGTGTTCGTCGCGTTGCCAACTTCTTTGCCTTCGGAATCGTAGACGACGACCGTTGCGCCGTTCGGGACATCCTTGACGACGATCGTATCCTGTTGAACGCTGATACTTTCAATCTGTTCGTTCGTTGGTCTGGATGATTGATCGCGCGCAATAAAGCTGTTTTTCTCGCTTTCCAGCTTATTCGGCTCCGTGACGCTGATCAAATATTGTACTCCCGCATCAAAGCCCGGATTCATTGCAATAACCAGATTTGTACTTCCGGATGTTGTGTACGACTCGACGGTTGCTCCAGGGGCAACATTCTTAACGGTAATAACATCCTTGCTGGCGTTAACTATTGCCTGTTCCTCTCCAAGAGCAGTTGTCTGCTCCAATCCGGCAATGACCGATACAGTGCTGCTCTCCAGTTTGTCCTTCTCCTTAACGGACACCTTCACCGTATCGCCGCCGGCTATGCCAGGGGCTGGGATCGTAATCGCCAAGTCCGCGGAATCGAGGCTTTCGTTGGTTATCATGCCGATCAATTGATTGCCGGCATTATAAATATAAATCGTTGCGCCTGCGGGCACCGAAGCAACTTGGACCGTATCCTTCGTCGCATTGGTCGTAACACGATCAACCGTCAACGGGTCGGACATTACCAGAATGTCTACCTCAACAGCCGGACTTTCGAGCTTGTTCGGCTCCGTGATCTTTACATGAACCACTTCCGCTTCGCCAAATCCGCGTTCGATCGTGACGATTACCGTTCCCGCCGTTTCGCCGTTGTTCGTCGCTGTTTCGATAATCTCGCCATCTTCATCGTACACCGTTACCGTCACCGTTGCACCTGGGGGAACGTTCTTCACCGTTACGGTATTGTCCGTCGCATTCGCCGTAATGGACGAAGCCGTGGGCTCCTCGCTTTGATCTGTGACTGCCTTTGCAGGTGTTTTTTCGCTTTCTGCTCTGTTGCGTTCCTTAATCGTTACGTCAACTGCTTGACTGTCACTCAGACCGGGCGACGGAATCGTTACAACGACCGAACCCGCTTCGTCTTCTTCGTTCGTTGCAGTGCCGATCGGATCGCCGTTTGCAGCATACACCTTGATTACAGCGCCTGCCGGAACGTTCGTTACCGTCACCGTGTCGTTCGTGGCATTGGCGGTTATCGCCAATTTATCAAGCGCGACGCTTGGCAGGTAGCCCACCTCCGCTTGCTGCGGAGCACTCTCCAGATACCCGTCGATGACGATGCTGACTTGAATCTCTTCGCCCATGCCTTGCAAGTTGTCCAGCTTCAGTTGCCCGGACGTTCCGCCTTGGGTGAGGCGGCCCAGCTCGTTGCCGTCGTTGTCGTATACGATGATCGTCGCGCCAGACGGCACCTTCGTCACCGTTACCGTACCTTCCGTGCCATCCGCCTCGATGCTGGATTCGCTTGGCCATACCGCCTCGATTTGCATCTCCGCTTTGACCTTCTCGCTCTCCAGCTTATTCGGTTCCGTAATTGTTACATAGACGGAGTCCGACTCGTCATACTCTCCAGTGATTGTGACGGTTACCGGTCCCGCTGTTTCGCCATCGTTCGTCTCCGTGCCGATGACCTCGCCTTCTTCATCGTACACTGTCACTGTCGCTCCTGGCGGAACATTCGTTACCGTCACCGTATTATCCGTCGCATTCGCCGTAATAGACGATACATGCAGCGGATCGCTTTGTTTAGCGGTTGCATTTGCGTTTGTTTTGCCACTTTCCGTCTTGTTGCGTTCCGTAATTGTGACATCAACCGCTTGCCCATCCGTCAAACCACCGGCTGACGTAATGGTTACAACGACCGAACCCGCTTCATCCTCTTCGTTCGCTGCCGTGCCGATCAACTCGCCATCCTCATCGTATACCTTGATTACAGCGCCTGCCGGTACGTTCGTTACCGTCACGGTGTCGTTCGTCGCATTGGCGGTTATCGCTGTTTCCAGAAGGGCAGCGCTTTGCTTGTAGACCACGTTCGCTTGCTGCGGCGCACTCTCCAACTGCCCTGCGATTACGATGCTGACTTGAATCTGATCGCCCATGCCTTGCAAGTTTTCCAGCGTCAACGGTCCCGCTGTTTCGCCTTGCTTAAGTCGGCCTAGCTCCTTGCCATCCTTATCGTATACAATAATCATCGCGCCTGCCGGAACATGCTCTACCGTCACCTTACCTTTTGTACCGTCCGCCTCGATACTGGAATCGTTTGGCCATACCGACTTCGTTTGCGTCGCAGCTTCGGTTTCCTCGCTCTCGGACTTGTTCGGCTCCGTAATGGTTACTTTTACGATAGTCCCGTCGTTAAGGCCGCCACCGATCATGACGATTACCGTTCCCGCTGTTTCGCCGTTGTTTGTCGCTGTGCCAATTTCGCCAACTTCATCGTACACCGTCACCGTCGCGCCTGGCGGAACGTTCGTCACCGTTACAGTATCCGTCGAGGCATTGGCAACGACAGTGACCGGCTTGGCGCTCTGCATATACGCAGCGATTACCTCAATCGTCTCGCTTGCCGATTTGTCGCTGTCTTTCTTCGATACGAATACACTGTCTCCATCCGCAAGATCGATAGAAAGCTCGACAATAACCGTGCCAGAGGCATTGCCTGTATTTGTCGCAGTTCCAATTACTTTGGGTTGATCGTCATAGACGATAATCGTCGTGCCCGGAGCCACATCCGTTACCTCAACCGTATTGTTGGTCGCGTTCGCAGACACCTGACCCGCCGTTAGCGGTTCGCTCTGCTCATAAGTTACCAACTGCGAAGCTTTATCGCTCTCCAACTGCCCGTCGATCAAGATACTGACATAAATCTCCTCGCCCATGTCTTGCAAGTTTTCCAGCGTCAACGGCCCCGCTTTTTCGCCTTGCTTAAGGCGGCCCAATTCCTTGCCGTCCTTGTCGTATACAATGATCGTCGCTTCAGCCGGAACATCGCTCACCGTTACCGTGCCTTCGGTGCCCTTTGCTACGATGCTGGTATCATTTGGCCATTCCGATTGAACCAGAACCACTGCTGTAGTCGGCTCGCTTTCGGACTTGTTCGGCTCCGTGATCGTTACTTTTACGTTAGTCTTATCGTTAAGGCCGTTTTCGATCTCTACGATAACCGTTCCCGCCGCAGCGCCGTTGTTTGTCGCCGTGCCAATGACCTCGTCATCTTCATCATACACCGTCACCGTCGCGCCTGCCGGAACGTTCGTCACCGTTACGGTGTCATCCGTCGCATTCGCCGCAACGTAGATTGGCGCAGCGCTTTGATCGAAATGCGCAATAACGCCCATCTTCGCGCTTTCGAGCTCGCCCGCTACTTGCTGCGTGACGAACAGTTGTTGTTTATTGGCAAGATTCGTGTCGATTGCAACAACAACATCGCCTGCCGTGCCGCCTTCGTTAACCGCTTGGCCTAGCAGAACGCCATTCACATCGTAGACGCGAACGATCGTTCCTGGAGCAATGTCCGCCGCCGTGACGGTATCCGTCGTCGCATTGGCGGCAAGCTGATCCGCCGCTAGCGATTGGCTCGGCACTTTGCCGTCGACGCCGACTTTATCGCTCTCGTATTTTTTTACTTCAATAATAGAAACCTCATAATGATCGCCGAGTTCGATTCCCGGAGGGAACATGTCGATGACCATGTCGCGCGTATTGGCTGTCCGGTTATAAATCGAGGCGATCTCATCGCCATCCTTGTCATACACGATGACCTTTGCGCCGCTCGGCACATCCTCGACCGTAATGATGTTTGTCGAGCTATTCGCCGTAACATGAACCGGCTGATCGCTTGTTTCCAGACGGGTCGTTGCCGAAGTTCGATGGCTCTCGATTTCGTCATGGTTCTGAATCGTCGCTTCTACTTGCTGCAAGTCCAGCAGTCCGTCCGCAATCGTGACGGCCAGAGGGTTCGGTTCGGCAGCCGCAGCGGCTTCGCCGATTAACTCACCGGAAGCAGGATCATAGATACGAACCGTTGCTCCTGCTGGCACATCCGCTACATAGACCGTGTCCTTCGTCCCGTTGGATACAATCCGCCCAACTGCGAGCGCTCCGCTGCGCACCTTCGGCCTTATCGCCGTTTTGTCGCTCTCAAGCCGGATTCCGGTTTGATACGTAATGTAGATATTTTCTTCGCTGCTTAAGGAGAATGACAGATCTTCCGCTGTGAGCTCTACGGTTCCGCCAGTCTCAGACGTAAACTGCAACGGATCACTGTCGCTCTCGCTCCGGTAGATCGAAATTACCGCTCCTGCAGGCACTTTGCTCAGCGTTAATTGCTGATCCGTCGCATTGGCGACAATATCTTGCGCCAAAGGCGCAGTAGACTTGCCCACCAGTGTTACTTCAGTAGTTGTAAATATGCCGCTTGGACCTTCCGCCTTCACCGTAGAGGGACCCGACGTCCCGGAAGACGAAATGTATACCACGGCTTTGCCGTCAGCATCCGTTACAACCGACGACGGTTCGACGATTGCATCGTTCGTAGCCGTCACCGTAATCGGAATGTCATTTTGCCTCGTGCCGCCCACTGCTGTAATATCCAGCTTCCACCTGCCGTCCTCTTGCTCCGTCTTTGCGATCGTGTATCTTGTCGGCGCTTGCACATACGAATTATTGCGGACATCGATCGGGGCAAAATCGTTGGTGAAATACCATTTGGTAATATCGTGATTCTGATAAGCGCCGCCCGTTGCCGCCGTAAAACCTACATAAACGTCGCTTGAATTCAAAATCGATGTCAAATTTACATTTGTCTGAGTAAGATTCGCCGCTGTCGGCCTTGTATCGGAATTTTTGTTGACCCGCACTTCGATTTTCTTATTGAGGCCATCATAATCAACCCAGGCGTGAATCGTGCCGGATTTCATGTCCAATGTCGAAGTTGACAGAGCCTGTACGTTACTTCCTCCCAGCACGCCGTTGTAATTGATTCCAATATGGTTGCTGCTGGGATCTCCCAGGCCCGTTCCATTGTTCCACGTATCGAATTCGATGCCTACGCTTTGCTGAATGCCTTGGTAGCCCATTCCCCCGCCAGCCGCTCCCGCGGCGTTCGAAAAGGTTTGTACCGTAAACACAATACCGTCAGCCCAGCCCGGAGAAACTCCCCCGCCACCAGACAATTCAAACGTAAAATAAGAACTGAAGGAACGATCGTTTTTCAACGACACGCGCTCCATATTAAAGGCTGTTCCCCATTTTTGTTCAGCTGCGGGAGTCAATCTTAATCGGCCATTATTGTAGCTCGTAACGCCGTTCGTTTTCAATCTGCCGTCATCGCTGAAAGAATCGTACTTGAACGTAATAAAGTTGTCATCCGCCGCATAGACGCTGCTTCCGACTCCTGGAATTGCCACCTGAATGATTAATAGCAACGCCAACAACGATAATTGAAATCTTTTCAAGCTTAGCATGCATACCTTCCTCTCTGGCATCTAGTTAAACTGCTGGTCCATAAACATATAAGTTTTTTCCAAACATTCGCTAATCGAGTATCTTTCGACACGGGTAAAATAGACTATGAATTATGTTATTTCGTCATAGAGCCTCCCTCTCGTAGGTAACATCTAATAGGATTGCATGCTCATCTGACAGCGAATTTCGACAATATCTACTGAAATAGTACCATTGCCCACTGAACAAACGCTGAACAAGTTCTGTTCGTCACGCCATGGCTCGCAAACGAAAAAAGGAACCCCCTTCCACTTTGCAGTGAAAATCGGGTTCCTTGTCGCGTTTATTTATTTGACTTGTAGTCCAGCGGGCTAATTCCGATATATTTTTTGAACACCTTGGAAAAGTACGTCCGATCCGAGTATCCCAGCTTTATGGCGACCATCTCCACCGACTCGCCCTGTTCAAACAATTGCTTGGCAATATCCATCTTGTACCTATGCACATATTCGGTAAAGTTAATGCCTGCAATCTTCTTGAAATAGCGCGAAAAGTAGCTCGGATTCAGATACAGATGGTTGGCTACGGAAACCGAAGACACGTTTTCGGCCAAATGGGTGCTGATATATTCATTGATTTCGTGCAGCCTTGGCTCCTTCATGGTCTC
>Ga0160445_100453_pt1 | contig 21164 bp, 18 predicted proteins | sample HID1972M_E1MG_FD_108215 | JGI IMG/M metagenome (GOLD analysis project Ga0160445, IMG submission 108215) | Enriched pill bug-associated microbial communities from UW Madison campus, WI, USA - HID1972M_E1 MG | ecosystem: Host-associated > Arthropoda: Insects > Digestive system > Unclassified ... | reverse complement strand
GTTGCGTCTATGGCAGCTATTATTGTTTCTCTTTTAAGATAATATTCAAGTAATCTAGAAACTTTATTCATGAACACACAGCATTCAAGTATTAAGCAGCAAAAAGTTAAAAGTGAGATTACTATAAAGGATGTTTTTCTTAAAATTCAGGAGTGGTGGGAGTATTTACTTAGTAAATGGCTTATTATTTTAATTGCAGGTTGTATTGGAGGCTTGCTCGGCTTGGTATATGCGGTAAATAAAAAGACCATGTATACAGCAACCCTGACATTTGTATTGGAAGAAGAAGGAGGAAATAACCTGGGTAATCTTGGAGGCCTAGCAGCGATGGTGGGTTTTAATCTTGGCTCAGCAGGAGGAGGGGGACTATTTAAGGGAGATAATATCATGGAACTTTATAAATCCCGTTCCATTATCAGTAACAGTTTACTCAGTAAATCAAGTAATAATGATTCCCTGTTAATTGATCGTTACATCACTTTTAATGAGTTAAATAAAGACTGGCAGGACGATTCTAAACTTAAAAATATTCGATTTTCAATTCCAAGAGAACAATTTACGTTGCAACACGACTCACTCATAGGTCAAATAGTAAATGATATTAATCAAAACTATCTCAAAGTCTCTAAGCCGGATAATTTATTAAGCTTAATCTCTGTCGAAACCAGATCATCAAATGAAAGTTTTGCGAAAGATTTTACAGAAGTATTAGTCAAGAATGTAAACGACTTTTATATTGAAACCCGTACTAAAAAGTCGCAACAAAATTTAGTCATTATTCAAAATCAAACCGATTCAATTCGAAGAGAATTGAATGCTGCAATAGGTGGAGTTGCCATTGCTATGGACGTTAACCCCAATGCCAATCCTGCACGGCAAGTATTAGGCGTTCCTTCTTCAAAAAGACAGGTAGATGTACAAGCCAATCAGGCAATTCTATCGGAACTTGTAAAAAACTTAGAATTAGCAAAAATCTCTATACGTAAAGAAACTCCATTAATTCAAGTAATTGATAACCCCTTGTTGCCATTGACTAAAGAAAGATTCAGTAAAATAAAAGGCATTATAATAGGTGGATTTTTGGCTGGATTTCTTATTTGTGTTTATTTCATGATAAAGAAATATATCACGGAAATAATGGAAAATTAAAAATATCATAATCGCTTTTATAAAACATGAATGTATTAAACCTAATTGGTAGAACGAAAGAGCTTTTTAAAGAAGATATACATCAATACGAAGAAGAACTTCAAACCATTGTTGCTAATTCTAATTTTTTAGTGATTGGTGGTGCCGGCTCTATCGGGCAGGCAGTAACAAAGGAGATATTCAAGAGGAATCCAAAGAAACTTCATGTTGTTGATATTAGTGAAAATAACATGGTAGAATTGGTGCGTGATATCCGTAGTTCTTATGGCTATATCGACGGTGATTTTCAGACCTTCGCTTTGGATATCGGTTCCACTGAATATGATGCTTTCATCGAATCTGATGGTATTTATGATTACGTTTTGAATTTATCGGCATTGAAACACGTAAGAAGCGAGAAAGATCCTTTTACTTTAATGCGGATGATTGATGTTAATATCTTTAATACGGATAAAACTATCCGGCAATCCATCGAAAAAGGAGTAAAAAAGTATTTTTGCGTCTCAACCGATAAGGCTGCTAATCCGGTTAATATGATGGGAGCTTCCAAACGTATTATGGAAATGTTTCTCATGCGTAGAAGTAAAGATATCAATATCTCTACAGCCCGGTTTGCCAATGTAGCTTTTTCAGATGGGTCTTTACTTCATGGTTTTAATCAACGCATTCAAAAAAAGCAGCCTATCGTTGCTCCAAATGATATTAAACGTTATTTCGTTATTCCGAAGGAATCTGGCGAACTATGCCTGATGTCCTGCATCTTCGGAGAAAATCGTGATATCTTTTTTCCAAAATTAAGTGAGAGTTTACATTTAATCACCTTTGCAGATATTGCTGTTAAATATCTTCAGCAGTTAAATTATGAACCTTACCTTTGTAAAAGTGAAGAAGAAGCAAGAACATTAATTTACACCTTACCTCAAAAGGGTAAATGGCCTTGTTTATTTACTTCAAGTGATACAACCGGTGAAAAGGATTTTGAGGAGTTTTTTACCATCAATGAAGTGCTTGATATGCATCGCTTCGATAATTTAGGCGTTATTAAAAATGAACTAAAAATAGAAAATGAAAAGTTGGATCTATTTACAGAACGCATTCAAGAGCTAAAAGCAAGCAGAAAATGGACGAAGCAAGATCTAATTGATCTGTTTTTTAAAATGATTCCTGATTTCGGGCATAAAGAAACAGGTAAATATTTAGATGCTAAAATGTAAAATGAAAGATATCCAATCCATTATATCCTTTATACAAGATTCTTTTCAAACAAAAGAGTTTATTCCATTGCATGAACCCCGGTTTAGGGGAAATGAAAAGAAATATGTTATGGATACCATTGATTCCACTTTTGTTTCTTCCGTTGGTGCCTACGTTGATCGCTTTGAAGAGATGATACAACGTTTAACTCAAACCTCAAAAGCAGTTGCCGTAGTTAATGGAACTGCTGCTCTCCAGGTGGCACTTCGTTTGGCAGGTGTTAAAGCAGGTGAGGAAGTTCTTACACAAGCGTTAACCTTTGTCGCTACCCCCAATGCCATCGCTTATAATGGAGGGGTTCCTGTTTTTTTGGATGTAGATCTGGATACGATGGGACTTTCACCAAAAGCAGTGGAAACTTTTTTAGAAGAACACGCCGAGACCCGAGACAATACTTGTTATAATAAGAGAACAGGTAAGAGAATAGCAGCCTGTTTACCCATGCATACATTTGGGTTTCCCGTTCATCTGGATGAACTACTTGAAGTCTGTAACAGGTGGAATATCACCATGGTAGAAGATGCAGCTGAATCCCTGGGCAGCGAATATAAAGGCAAACAGACCGGAAGTTTTGGTTCTTTTGGAACCTTCTCTTTTAACGGAAACAAAACCATAACCAGTGGCGGCGGCGGAGCCATCGTAACAAACGATTTGACATTAGGCGAGAAAGGGAAATATTTAACCACTACCGCTAAAAAAGCTCATCCTTATGAGTTTTATCATGATGAGTTAGGTTATAATTATCGAATGCCAAATTTAAATGCTGCATTGGCTTGTGCTCAGTTGGAACAATTGCCACAAATGCTTGCAAGCAAGAGAGAATTGGCAGGTCTATATGCTGATTTTTTTAAAGAAAAAGGTATTCAATTTCGTACTGAATTGCCCGATACCCAGGCAAACTATTGGTTGATGTGTGTAGAGTTAAAAGACAAATCTGAACGCGAACTCTTCTTAAAGGAAACTAATGCCAATAGCGTAATGACCCGGCCCATCTGGCAATTAATGTATCGCCTTCCCATGTATGAAAACTGTCAGCGTGATGAACAAAGAAACGCTGAATTTTTAGAAGAACGGATTGTCAATATCCCTAGTAGTGTCAGATGATGTGCCTGGTAACCAACTGATACTAGTTAATCCCAATAAATATTATGAAAAGAGACAAAGTAATTATTATTGCAGAAGCAGGTGTCAATCACAATGGAAGTTTAGAAAAAGCATTCAAATTGGTGGATGCTGCGGTAGAAGCGGGTGTTAACTACATAAAATTTCAAACGTTTAAAGCGGATAAACTCGTATCAACAACAGCAAAGAAAGCGGAGTACCAAATTGAGAATACCCATAATGCTCAGGAAACGCAGTTCGAAATGCTTAAAAAACTAGAACTTTCTGAAGATAATCATGAGAAACTTATTGAATACTGCAATACCAGGAATATTAAATTCTTTTCCACTGCATTTGATTTAGATTCATTGGAATATTTAGCCAATTTAGGAATGGATATGGTGAAGATTCCTTCTGGAGAAATAACTAACCTTCCTTATTTAAAGAAGGCTGCTACTTTATTTCAACAGGTAATTATTTCAACCGGCATGGCCACATTGGAAGAGATCCGCGATACATTAAATGTTTTCTTGAATGCAGGTATTTCAAAGGAAAATATAACGATATTGCATTGCAATACCGAATACCCAACACCTATGAAAGATGTGAATTTACAAGCCATGTTGCATATCCAAAAGGAATTCGGAACAGCCATTGGCTACTCCGATCATACTTTAGGAATTGAAATTCCCATTGCTGCAGTAGCCTTAGGCGCTTCTGTAATTGAAAAACATTTTACATTGGATAAAAATATGGAAGGCCCGGACCATAAGGCATCGCTTGAACCAAACGAATTAAAAGCGATGGTTTCCGCCATTCGAAATCTGGAACTTGCCTTAGGTGGGTCAGGTTTGAAAAATCCTTCGGAATCAGAAAAAAAGAATATAGCTATTGCCCGAAAAAGTATAGTCGCAAAAAAGGCTATTTCAAAAGGAGAAATTTTATCTGAAGAGAATATCACCGTTAAAAGACCGGGTACTGGTATTTCTCCCATGTTATGGGATGAAATTATTGGTAAAAAGGCTCATCAGGACTACTGTACAGACGATTTAATTAAGCAAAAAAATAATTAATACATGGATATCGCAGTATTGACAAGCTCTCGTGCCGATTTCGGAATTTATTTGCCTTTATTAAAACTATTAAACCAGGATTCATTTTTTAACTTAGAAATCATAGCCTTTGGCACACATTTGTCGAAATTTCACGGTTATACCCTTAACCAAATTGAGCAGCATGATTTCAAGGAAATTCATAAAATATCTTCCCTGCTAACAAACGATGATGAAGCATCAATTTCTACTTCATATGCTTTAACTGCTTTAAAGTTTGCGGATTTCTGGGAAAGTCATCGCTATGATTGGGTTTTATGCTTAGGCGATCGTTTTGAAATGGCAGCTGCTGTACAGGCGGGAATACCTTTTGGGGTAAAATTCGCTCATTTGCACGGTGGTGAAACTACCTTGGGCGCTATTGATAATATTTACCGCCATCAAATAAGTTTAGCTTCACAATTACACTTCCCAGCAACCGAAACATTTGCCAAAAGGATTGAGGAAATTACCGACTTTACGAATAGTATTTATACCGTAGGCTCTTTGTCGATTGATGAGCTGAAGGCTATGCCCATTCCAGCTGAAGAAAAATTTCGGAAGGAATACCACATTCAAGGTGACTTTGCCTTGCTCACCTTTCATCCGGAAACGGTTGCTCTAAAAAATAATCAAGCGTTTGCCAATGAAATGCGCATAGCTTTAGAAGAAATTTCAAAAGATATCAAACTGGTTATTACCATGCCCAATGCAGATACCTTTGGCACAATTTATAGAAAAGCCATTTTTGAATTGAAAGAGAAAAACCCTGCACAGGTAATCATCATTGAAAATTTTGGAAAATTAAACTATTTTGCGGCTATGCTCTATTGTAAATTATTAATAGGTAATACCTCAAGTGGTATTATAGAAGCTGCATCGTTTGGAAAGTATGTCGTTAATGTAGGCGACCGGCAAAAAGGTAGAATCCAAAGTGGAAATATAATCAATTGTGCTTTTAATGCTTTGGAGATCCGGCAATCTGTTAAACGTATTTTGAAGTTACCACCTTTTACGGGCTCAAACATATACCATAAAGCTGGAACTGCGGATACGATCATTGAAATATTAAAAAAATCTTTATGAAGCTATATAACGCACATGTTATTGATCAGCAAGAATCTGTTCGGGATGCGTTGGTTAAACTTAATCAATTAGGCATTAAACATATCAAACTTTAGACAAAATGAAAATAAGATTTTACCTCTGTGGTCTATTTATTAGCTTATTGTTTTTTACATGTTCTAAGGAAAAAGATAATTTTGAAGACGAGCCTTATGTAAAACCTTCTTTAAAAGTTTTATATGCGGAAAGTCTGCAACCAATCAATTTAGAAAAATCCTATATTTTTACAGCAGGTTTTGAAGATGCTCAATACGCCTATATTGATCTGATTCGTTTAAGCAATGGCAATCTATTGATGACCTCGATGCGTGATAAAAGTATTGAAGATTTTCATCCTGGCAATATAATTGTTTCAGAAAGTTCAGATGATGGCAAAAGCTGGTCATCAGCACAAGTACTTACAAAAGACATTTCAGGTAATATTAATTCGTCGTTACCTAGTCTTTTGCAATTAGGCAATGAACATATCATGCTTATATTCGGTGTTAAATACAGTTCTTCAAAAATTGATATCCTTACAAAAGAATCCTTCGATAACGGTAAGACCTGGAGTAAACATAAGGCAATTCATGGCGCAAATAGCGGCTATCAGATCTTACATAATGCCAGGGCACTGTATCGCAATGGAAGAATTATTATTCCGGTATGTATACCCAAAAAAGCAGATATTATGTACAGTCTTAATGACGTAGGAGCATTTTATTATTATTCAGATGATAAAGGAAAAACCTGGCAGAAATCTGCAATGATCACTAATCGTATGGCCTTACTTGAACCCGGAATTACTGCTCTTTCAAATTCTGAGCTGTTAATGAACTTAAGAACAAATGAAGGTACAATTTTATTTGCCAGAAGTTTGAATAATGGAATTAGTTGGACGTTTGAGGGATCGGACATTAAGTCTCCTTCATCGCCACAAAGAATTGCAAGGATTCCTCAAACGGATAGTTTACTAATGGTTTGGAATAATACCGACAATAATTTTCCGCAGCATGGTGGAAATAGAAGCCCGCTTTCCTTAGCGCTTAGTACAAATAAAGGCTATACCTGGAAGCACATCATGGATCTTGAACAATCTCCGGGTTATCAGTTTGATTATGCTTATCCAGCCATTTTAATTGATAAGGAAAATATTTTTATAGGTTATAATGAACGTAATAATGCCTATTCATCATTCTCATTAAAAATGATAAAGTTTTCAAAAAAAGATTTAGCCAATATCAAGTAACAATAAAAATATTACTTACAATACCTTATTAAATTATTTTTCTGTGAATATTATAATAATTGACCATGAACCTTTTACGTTAAATAAGAAAGATCATTATTTTATGAATGAATTTTTATTGGATGGAATACAGGTAGATTATTGGTCGGTTTGCGAAGCCGTTCCTTATAGCAAGAACGTAACTTTCCCTAATAAAGTTAAAGGAAAAAATATAGTTTATATAGATTCCTATAAGGAACTGTTAGAAAAAATAAAGAAAATTGACCCAACAACTCTTGTTTTTTTAGAAGTATGGTTTACCTGGTCAACTTTAGAGCTTTTTCAACTACTAAAAAAAAGAAATATTCGCTTTGTACAAATAGACTACTATTTAAATTTGGTTACCGCCTTTAGCTCATACAGCAGAAAAGAAAAATTCGTAAATGATTTTAGTTTCACGAATCTAATGAAATGGGGAATAAATCTGTTCAATTCCAAATGCTTAGAATTTTTAGCCCGTAAAACACAACTTAATAAAAAATCAATTCTATTCCTGACGGGCGGAGCTATTCAGTATTTCCACCCACAAGTTTATAAGAAGTCTATTTCCTATTTTGACGTTGAGGCCTTTGAGAAGATAAAAAGCAATCCAAGATTGATAGCCGAAAAATACGTAACATTTTTAGATATCTTACTTCCTGCTCATCCTGATCTACAAAGAATAAAAGTAAGCACCCTTTCTTCAGCATGTTATTATGAAAAAATGCGAAATTTTTTTGATGAAATAGAAGAGAAAACCGGTTATCAAGTTGTTATAGCTTCACACCCTAAGGCAAACTATAAAAATAATGAATTCGGCTCCCGGAGTTGTATTCATGGAAAAACGGCCGAATTGGTAAAGGATAGCGAGTTCGTAATCACTCACGGCAGCCTCTCCATTAATTTTGCACTATTAGCTCAAAAGCCGCTTCTTTATATTTATTCAGATGAATTTATAAATTCAAAAAACTATTTATCCGTTTTATATCAACGCATGAAAAATGCAGCTGATTTTTTTAAGGCGAAGATTATAAATATAGATTCTTACGAAAAGGATACGCTTAACGGTTTGCAATTTGATTTCCAATCCTATCAGGCATATTTAAACCAATACGTTTTGGCAACAGCATACCCTAAAGGTAATTATGAAATAATAAAAGAAAGTCTTTCTAAATTAGATGAAGGGGTTTATGAATAGTCGAGTTTCAAAAGTACTAAACCATCCTCTTTTTAAATCCGGGTTAATTTATACGCTTACCGACGCAATAAATAAAGGAATACCGTTTCTATTATTACCTGTCTTAACCTATTATTTATCACCATCTGATTATGGAATAATCTCCAACTTTACGGTTATTATCTCCATTTTAGGAATTTTAGTAGGTTTAAGTTTAGATGGGGCAATTTCCGCTAATTTCTATCGCTTAGATAAACCAAAACTTGCCATATACATTTCTAATACCCTTATCATTACTATTTGTTCCTTTCTCATCTGCATTATTTTTATAAGCCTGTTTCAAACACAGGTTTATGAATTAATAAAAATTCCCTATACCTATCAGGTAGCCGCGGTATTTATGGCTTTGGGCCAGGCCATTACGGCCATTAATCTTGCTTTATGGCGTTTAGAAGAAAAGCCATTGAAATTTGGCTTATATCAAATCTCCCAAACGCTAATAAACATTTCTTTTTCGCTGTATTTTATTATCATCTTAAGTTTAGGATGGCAGGGTAGGGTAGATGGCTACCTCATCGCTTCCTTTTCCTATGGCATATTCAGTCTGTTAATTTTACGAAAAAGAGGCTATTTAAAACTAAGCTATCGGAAAAAGTTTTTAATGGATGCCTTGTTTTTTGGCATTCCACTTATACCTCATGGGTTAAGTATTTGGATAAGGTCGGGCATTGATCGAGTGTTTATCACAAAATTAATAGATGAAGCTGCAACAGGTATCTATTCTACCGGTTTTCAGTTTGGCATATTTATGTCCTTCTTAACGTTAGCATTTAACAATGCATTTGTTCCCTTTCTATTTAAACAATTGAGTGTTAATGACACGGTACAGTTAGCCCTTAATAAAAAAAGATTAGTGAAATTAACCTACCTGATTATGGGCGGATTAATTATTTTATGTATTTTCTTTACGTTTTTTTCCATACTTCTGGTAGATAACCTGCTTTCAGAAAGCTATTATGCATCCCGAAAGTTTGTTTTTTGGGCAATCCTGGCTCAAGCCTTTCAAGGCATGTATCTCTTATTTGTAAACTATATATTCTATGTAAAGAGAACCAAGAGTTTGGCATTGATTACCTTTACCTGTTCACTCATTCATGTATTTTTAGCCTATGGTTTAATAAATTATATTGGCGCTATTGGCGCAGCTTATTCCATGGTAATTGTTAGCTTTATTAACTTTGTTGCGGTATGGGTTTACAGCGCAAAAGTATACCCAATGCCCTGGTTCAGATTTAACAAGCCGATCTGAAAATTATATGATTGAAAAGTATGAATAGTTACGAATTAATTCTTTTTGTTATTTCATTATTTGCGATCATTGAGATCATATTAAAATTCGACAATAAAGAATATTTGCTTACTGTATGTTTATATTGGGTATTTGTAGCGGTCTTAATTTGCTTTGCGGGCTTAAGGACAGTGGGTGCTGATTTGGAAAATTATGCAAGTATTTATAAAGTTTTACAATCACCTAATAGCTGGAATGACTGGACGGTTGTTACTTTAGAGCCCGCTTTTAAACTTTTATTTTCGCTTTTAAAAACAACCAACTTTCAAACTGCGCTATTCGTAACCGCAACGATTGCTGTTTTTTTAAAAGCTACATTTTTAAAAAAATATTCCCCCTATCCCATTTTATCACTTGCCATTTATTTTACCTCCATTTTTATAATTAAGGAAATGGGACAAATCAGACACGGCGTTGCCATGGGTATAATTCTGTGGAGTTTTGATGCTCTTTTCCAAAACAATAAAAAACGCTTCTTAATTCTGGTAGTTACCGCAATTTTGTTCCATTGGTCCGCATTTTGTGTATTGCCTCTTTACTTCTTTGCAAATAGAACGATTCCTTCCTATTTATATGGAATCTTTTTAGCTGTAATCCTTGCCATTGTATTTTTAAATCTTACAGCGGTCATTGCAAATATTATTGATTTGGTTCCTATTGCTGGTTTGGAGGGCAGAGCAAATATGTATTTAAAGGGAAATGGCCAGTTTTCAGAAAAGATAGGTATAAACTCAACATTTATACTGCTTATTGTTGTAATGGCTGTCATGTTAATATTCCGGAAAAAGCTTACTGAGAAATATCCTTATTTCGATAATGTTATCAATATCTATTTTTTAGGAATCTTTTATTTCGGCTTCTTTAATTCAATTTCAGAATTTGCACAGCGCTTAACTATTTATTTCAGGATGATTGATATGTTGGTGCTTCCCATGATTATCTCCGTATTTAGATTTGAAAAGATCTTAATTGGTGTACTTTTGTGTTTTAACTCGTTTTGGACACTTAAGAAATATGAAAATTCAGGGATTGGCAAATATTTCTTTCCTTATGAATCCATTATTAATAAAAAAATGAAATGAAAAAGATATTTATTATAAGTGCTTTTTTGCTTCTGGTTTCACAATCCTATGCACAAAAGAATTTCAATGTTCGGGATTTTGGCGCTAAAGGAAACGGCACAACTGATGATACACAGGCTTTTCTAAATTGCCTGAAAGAAGCCGTAAAAGTGAATAGCAGCATTGTACTGATTCCTTATGGCGAGTATAAAATTTCAGAGCCTATTGACGTTTATTATACCGATAAGTCTTTAACCTTAAAAGGAATTTCAAAAAACGGCAAAAAGCCAACAATCACTACCGGAGATAAAAATATAAATATCATTTCATTACGCGGTTATGCGTTTAAAGATGCTTCTCAAGGCAGCGCTACGGTAGAAAACATAAGACTCGTTGGCGGAAATCCTCCTTATACCAACAAACATCCATTTATCCATAAGAGCAAATTCTTTTATGGAATTTATATTGCTGATAAAAACAAGGCATTTGTAAATAATGTAGAAATCGAAAGTATTTACGGTGAAGGTATTGGAATAATTAGCACTGATCAGCAAATGGCAGGGAAGGGCCGCTTTGAATTTGTTTCCGTTAACAATTCAAAGATTATTAACTGTTGGGGGTATAATCCGGAAACCGACGATTATGGTGATGGTATATATATAGCCAACACGCAAAAGGGGGAAGTGAAAAATAATATCATCCATAATAACCTTTTAGTAACTAAACAGTTAGGAAGAGGAGGCATTGTATTGGAATGGCTTGCCGATCATATACTTATTCAAAATAATGATGTAAAAGGTTATGATAGAGGCATTCATTTAGAAGGGACCTGCGGAGGACAGCAAATCATCAATAATAATTTTTCAGGTAGTGACTTAGGGATTGTTTTGTATGAATATAAGCGATCTGAATGTAGCCCTGAGCCCGTTCTTATAAAAGAAAACGTTATTAATAATACAGGGTTCAAAAAGTCATTACAGGTAAACCGGGTAAGAAAGCCACGCAGCATGATTAATTTCCTGGCAAAAGACAATAGCAGGGCAGGAAGTATTATTGAAAGTAATACCTTTACGATTGACGGCAATTACCAATTCGAGGGTAACTCCTTTGCTAATATTATAAGCGATAATTTAATTTTTAAAAACAATCGCTTTGTAGTTATCAATCCGAAAGGTTTAAAACAACCCGTTTTTATTAATGATAACGGACAAAACACCAAACTAATAAATAATTCATTACAAGGCGTAAAAATTAAGCATTAATGAAAGTTTTATTTTTCCTAAGTGATATTTCTTTAAGAGGCGGTACAGAACGGGCCTGCATTGCTGTATGCAATGAACTGGCAAAGCTAGGTTATCACGTATTTATTTTTTCTGTTGGGGGAAATATAAAAAAGCCAGCCTTTCCTGTTCATGAAAGTATACATATAGCTGGTTTAGGAATCAATCATAGCGGCTTAAAGATCCGACTTTTGCTGCCAAAAATTTTTCTTGAATTGAGGAAATTTATAAAAAGGAATGAAATATCCACCTTAATCAATGTAGAAGTAATGGCCTGCCTGTTTACTTTTCCTTTTTTTCTTTTACCAAAAAAGAAGCTTCACTATATCGTTTGGGAACATTTTAATTATCGTGTTGATCTTGGTTTAAAGCAACGAACTTTTTTCAGAAAACTGGCAGCAAAAAACGCAGACGCCATTATAACCTTAACACAAAAGGATCGTAGCATGTGGATGGATAACCTTAAACCTAAAGCTCAGGTTGTTACCATTTATAATCCTTCTCCTTTCCCTTTATCAGATTCCCCTTACCAATCGCATTCCAAAAGCATCCTGGCAGTGGGGCGATATACCTATCAAAAAGGATACGATTTATTGATTGAAAGCTGGAAGATCCTGCAAGAAATGGGGAATGAACAAGTTTCAGGATGGCATTTGTCAATTATCGGAAATGGAGAAGATAAACCGGCAATTGAAAATTTAATTGATCAACTGGCTGTAGCGGATTCTGTCAGCCTCATTCCCAATACAAATTCCATTAGTACATACTATCAAAATGCATCATTTTTGTGCATGAGTTCACGTTTCGAAGGTCTTCCTATGGTTTTAATAGAAGCACAAAGCCATGGATTACCTATTGTGGCTTTCGATTGTTTAACCGGCCCTGCCGATATCATAATTGAAGGTTCAGGCTATTTATGTCAGGCTTTGGATACCGATTGCTTAGCAAATAAAATGCTGAAAATGATAACCAATGTTGAAGACAGAAAAAACATGAGCGATCAGGCAAAACTAGCATCAAATCGTTTTGCTCCTGAGGAAATCGTTAAAACCTGGGATTCATTTTTACAATCGCTTTAAACAATCATAAAGCACTATTTTATTTTCTATGCAAAAAAAGAAACGGCTCGTATATATTTTACATGATATTGCTATAGGCGGTGTTGAAGTCGCCTTATTATCCGCTATTCCGCTACTAACAGAAAAATATGATTTAAAGGTCATCGTTTTAGGCACAATTAATCCTAAATTAATAGCACATTTTACGGAAGATCAGCAAGCTGTTTTCCATACTTTTTCGTATCCTGTTTTATTGTACCCTTTTTATATGAGGAAGATCGTTCATTATATCGTGGAATTAAAACCACATATTATGATCTGTTCCTTATGGCGTGCTATGCTAGTTGGTGTTTTGGTCAAAAAAAGGCACAAGCAGGTAAAGTTCTTTTCTTTTATTCACAGTGTAACTTTTTTTCATTTCTTAAGTAAACGATATACCATTCGAGCTATTAAAAATTCAGATGTGGTTTTAACCGATTCCGATTCTAGCTTCCAATTTATCAATAACAATTTCAAACTGAATTGCCCCATTAGGTGCGTGTCATTTATGACACATACTCCTCCGCCTTATATAAAACGAGGTCCTCTTGACAGGGATAAACCAATTAAATTTATGTTTTTAGGTCGGGTTGATAAGGTAAAAAATCTACCAGCCGTTATCCATGTCATTTCATATTTAAGAGAAAAAGGCTATGATGCCGTACTTGATATCTATGGAAGAAAAGAAAATGCCTATTCTGAAGTTTCAGCACTTGTGGCGACAAAAAAGTTAGAGCAATCCATTTATTTTAAGGGGGAGATTCAACCGGCTAAGAAATTTGAACTTTTTAACCAATATGATTTTTATATTCAATTGAGCTTTGTTGAAGGAATGGCCATGAGCGTTGCGGAAGCCATGCAACATGGCTTGCCTTGCATTGTTACAGCAGTCGGTGAAATTCCTAATTATTCAACAGATATGCAATCTGTACTATTTATCGATATCGTAAACAAAGAAAACTGGATACCTTCTTTACAAAAAATACAACGGGTTATCGATCATCCAGATCTTTATGATTCTATTTCTAAAAACGCCTGGAGTAACTTTCAAGGAAGAAAGGTTTATGCCGAATCTTTACTAGAGAACATTGAACTATGAAAGCATTACATGTTGTGAATATTTCTTTTGTATTACCCTATTACATAGGCGAGCAATTTGATTTCTTTCAAGAGAAAGGGGTGAAATTCTATATTGCCTCCAGTCCTGATCCGTTTTTATTTGACTACTGCAAAGAAAAAAATCTAAAGGCCATTCCAGTCCATATTTTACGGGAAATCAACATTAAGGAAGATATAAAAGCCACAATAAAACTTTTCAAAGTAATTAAGCGGAAAAAAATAGATGTGGTAATAGGCCACACTCCCAAAGGGGCCTTACTCGCTATGTTAGCAGCAACGTTAGCAAGAACTACCAATAGAATTTATTTCAGGCATGGATTAATGTATGAAACATCCAAAGGATTAAAACGATTTGTTCTTAAAAATATTGAGCGGTTTACCGGTAGTTTAGCCACAAAAATAATTTGCGTAAGCCCATCGGTTTTAAGGATTTCCAATCATGAAAAACTGAGCAAACCAAAAAAAAACATCCTTTTAAACCGGGGAACCTGTAATGGAATAGATGCCCTTGTTAAATTCAATCCGGCTAAAATTCGGCAGCAAGATGTCGAGGCACTCAAAATGATGTATGATATCAAGGCCAGCGATAAAGTGGTCGGTTATGTAGGCAGGCTTGTTAATGATAAAGGAATTAATGAACTTATTCAAGCCTGGAAATCTATCCTTAAAACGCGAAAAAACATAAAGCTCCTGTTGGTTGGCCCCTTTGAAAAAAGGGATGCGATTGATCCTGCCGTTCAAAAGTTCATTGATGATGAACCCACAATCATTTCCACCGGCTTAATACAGGAAACGGCTCTATATTATGCATTAATGGATTTATTTATTTTACCATCGTACAGGGAAGGCTTTCCAACGGTAGTGTTAGAAGCCTCTTCTATGGAATTGCCAGTAATTACTACCCAGGCAACGGGTTGTATAGACTCCATCATTAACAATGAAACTGGTGTTTTTACCAGCCTAAAGCCTGCTGATATCGTTAAGCACATCCTATATTATCTTGATAATGAGTCTGTGGCCAACGATCATGGGCAAAATGGCCGGAGTTTTGTGTTAAAGAATTTTGATCAACACGTTATATGGAGAGAAATTCAGAAAAAAGTGTATCAAATTTAAAATTTATGACAGTTGTACTTACAGGAGCTTCAGGCTTTATCGGACAAAATCTTGTTAATGCTATTCAACAAAAAAATCCCGGATCAATTGTTTCCTTAAATTTAAGGCAAGAACCTTTCGAAAAATTACCTGCTGCAACAGCCCTTATACACCTTGCCGGCAAAGCACACGATTTAAAAAACGCAGCTAATCCTCAAGCATATATGGATGTGAATTATGGGTTGACTAAAAAGCTATTTGATGAGTTTTTAAAAAGCGATATTAAAGATTTTATTTATTTCAGCTCAGTGAAAGCCGTTGCCGATACTGTAGAAGGAAGCTTAAAGGAAAATAGGGTACCTGATCCGAAAACCCCATATGGCCAATCCAAGCTCAAGGCCGAGACATACCTTTTAAGCAAGGATATACCAGAAGGAAAACGCTTATTCATTCTCCGTCCCTGTATGATTCATGGACCTGGAAATAAAGGAAATTTAAACCTACTCTATAAAGTTGTTAAAAGCGGGATCCCTTATCCATTAGGTGCTTTTAACAATAGCCGGTCTTTTCTTTCAATTGATAATCTTTTATTTATTATTGAACAAATTTTAAGGAAGCCATCTGTTCAAGGCGGAGTGTATAACCTTGCTGATGATAAACCTCTTTCTACCTCAGAAGTAATTAAAATCATTGGCGAAGCTTCTAATCGTAAAGCAAAAATTTGGAATATATCACCAAAAGTCATTTCCTTACTGGCAAAAATAGGCGATAAAACCTATTTTCCTTTAAATTCTGAACGTCTCAAAAAACTTACTGAAAGTTATATTGTGAGCAATAGCAAAATTAAGCAGGCTCTTGATATACAAGAGTTTCCGGTTTCATCCCGCGATGGTTTATTGCAAACGATAAAAGGATTTAACTAATTTTTTATTAACAATATTTTAATAAACTGTTAATAACTTCTTAAACTCTAAATAATATTATACTTTTGCATCACATTCAATTTCAATACCAAGTTATGGTAAAATAAAAAACAATAAAGACCCAATGGTTGTAGCATATAATAATAAAACACGTTTTATTAAAGACTACTAAACAAAAATATGATCTATTTAGCCGTAATATTCTTACTTTTCGGAGGTATGTTAATCTATACCAAACTAGCTAACAAGTATTTAATCTTTGATAAGCCAAACGAACGCAGTTCGCATGTTATACCAACCATCCGCGGAGGAGGCATAGTTTTCTTGCTTTCTATACTTTTTACTGGTTTTATGTATCACCCGGTATATTGGGTACCAATTTTGGGTGCCTGTTTAATTGGTATTATTAGCTTTTTAGATGATAATATGGAAGTATCCAAAGGGATCCGCTTTGTCTTTCATCTCTTTTCCGTAACCCTGCTTTTTATTTTTCTTGATATTTTCTCAAAAGAATCGGTTTGGGCAATTATTGCCTTGTATATATTGGTAGCGGGAATTATCAATGCCTATAACTTTATGGATGGTATCAATGGCATTACCGGTCTTTACAGCCTGGTTGTTTTAGGCGCCCTTCAATATGTCAACCTGTATCAGCATAGTTTTATTGAAGCCAATTTAATATGGTTTCCTATCCTGGCTTGCTTAGTATTTTTGTTTTATAATTTCAGGGCAAAAGCCAAAATATTTGCTGGCGATGTAGGTAGTATAACGATGGCCTTTTGGGTTATATTTTTGATTTTTGACTTAATTTTGGATACAAATAATTGGGTTTATATTTTATTTCTAACGGTCTACGGTGTTGATACGGTTCTTACCATAGCTCACCGCTTACTATTAAAACAAAATATCTTTGAAGCCCATCGCCTGCATTTTTATCAAATCCTGGCCAATGAACAAAAAGTTCCCCATCGGGTAGTAGCTGTTATTTACGCAGTATTGCAAGCGCTTATCATTGTTCTTGTTTTATTTACTAATTTAAGTTTTCTTAGTATTCTTTTACTGTCATCCCTTCCTTTGGTTGCTTTTTATATTCTCATGAAACCAAGGTTTATGGCAAACCCTAAGCCTGCTAAAATAATTTCAGTTCAAAATTCCCCTAATAAACAACCTGCGCTGGTTCGTCAATAGAAAAGAGGATGGGTGCAACGAACACGAATTACCTAATTTACGGTGCCGGCGGGCATGCCAAGGTTTTAAAAGACCTGCTTTCAGTATTAGCAACAAAATCTGAAATTTTGTGCTATTTCAATGATTCAGACGAACCGAAAGAATTGGCAGGGATTCCGGTTAAGGTTTATGATCCAACCCAATATCTAGAAGGCTCAGTAATTCTTGGAATCGGCAATGGCAAGGTTCGCAAATTATTGGCTGAAAAAGTAAAACATCCATTCGCTACTTTAGTTCATCCCAGCGCTAGCGTTGCTGCTGACGCGGAATTAGGCGAAGGAACGGTTATTCTTGCCGGGGCAGTAGTTCAGGCCGGATCGAAAATTGGCAAACACGTTATTATCAATGCTAACGTAACGGTAGATCATGATGCCATTGTTAGTGATTATGTTACAACCTATCCGGGAGTATACCTCGGTGCTGAATCGCATATTGCTGAAGGCACAACCATCAATTCCAATGCGGTAGTTATGCGCTTTATGAAAACCGAAGCCTATACTGAAATAGAACCTGGAAAGATAATTTCGTAGTTTTTTTATTCACTACTCAAATAGCTTCTTCCTAGCCTAAAAATCTTGAGCATCCGGTAATTATCCTTTGGGATGATATTTTTATGTCTTCTTTGCTGTCAATAAATAATGTTGGCATTATCCTTGCTTTTGCCGCCGAATTCAAAATCAATTTTAAATTGTTAAAAAATAGACAATCGTAATTTAATTGTTAATCTTTCCGCTGAAACTCTATCTTTGCAAAATCGGAAACTCATATAATACATGAAATCTAACATTTACTCTTATCTATTACTGTTATGTGCAGTAATTTCCATAAGCTCCTGTGCTCCCAAAAGGAACTTAGTTTATTTTAAAGATATCACAGACAGCACCGCGTTTCAATCGGTGATCATGAACTCTTACGAACCGAAGATCCAACCGGGCGATATTATGGGAATTACGGTCAGTAGTTTGGATCCTGCTTCCAATGCTATGTTTAATACGGGTGCTTTACAAAGTTCTACAAGTAATATAAGCGTGGCCGGCTCTACTAGTAATTTAGGCAAAGAAGGTTATTTAGTGGGAAAAGACGGTGATATCAATTTTCCAATTATAGGTAAAGTTCACTTACAAGGCTTGACCTTAACTGATGCACTGGAAAAAATGCAAAGTGAACTCATTCAATATGTTAAAGAGCCCATTGTCAATATAAACTATTTAAATTTCCGGGTTACCGTTGTTGGCGAGGTAAATAATCCTGGATCTTTTACTATTGATAAAGATAAAATCAATTTGTTGGAGGCTTTGGGAAATGCAGGCGATATGACGGCTTATGGTCGTCGTGAAAACGTGCTGATTATTCGTGAAAATGATGGTGTACGACAGATGGTACGCATCAATTTAAATAATAGCGCTGCTTTAAATTCCCCGTATTTCTATTTACAACAGAATGACCTTGTGTATGTTGAACCTGATGTGATGAAGGAAAAACAAGTAAGCCGGGATAATTATTACCTGGCCACTACTGCAAGTCTTGTATCAATTTTAACTGTGATCTTAACACGAATTTTTTAAACAATATGAACGATTTCCCTGAAATCCAGGATTCCCAAAATCAAATAGATTTTAAAGCTATACTACTAAAATATCTTCAACATTGGAAGTGGTTCTTACTTTCTATTTTTGTATGTTTATTAATTTCCTTCCTATATTTGCGTTATTCAACACCAGAATATAGCGTATATACCAATATACTACTAAAAGACGACAAAAAAGATGGGGGCGATATTACTTCAACCTTTCAAGATTTAAGTGTTTTTAGAAATAGGCAAAGCATTAGCAATGAAATTGCAACCTTAAAGGGAAAGCCATTAATGTGGATGGTGATAGAAGAAATGAATCTTCATACTACTTATTATAGTGAAGGTAAGATTAAGACACTAGAACTTTATGGAAAAACTTTGCCGATAAAATTAATAAGCGCTCAAATCGATTCATCGGTCTTTGGCTCCCGAATTCAAATCTCAATTATCGATAAAGATCGGTTTACCTTAATTGATCGTGATGGTGAAAGCGAATTTACATTTAATAGCCCAATAAGCAGGTCTTATGGAAAATTTAGTGTAAGCCCAAATAACAGTTCTTACGCTTCTCGTCGAACAATTTTTGTCCAATTTAACGATATCAAAAGAATTGGGAATTATTATAATAATAAGATACAAATAGCTTTATCAAATAAAGAGGCGTCTGTATTAAATATTTCTTTAATTGATCCGCTTCCTGAAAAAGCAATTGGCTTAATCAATAAATTTATTGAAGTTTATCAGCGTGAAGCCATCGAAGATAAAAATCAGATCGCTCAAAACACAGTTGCGTTTATTGATGAGCGTCTAAGCTCCCTGGTTGAGGACCTGGAAGGTGTTGAAAAGAATGTAGAGAGTTTTAAAAAAGAGAATGAACTTTTCGATGTGTCTTCTCAAGCCAATGTGAATTTGCAAGGTGTAACTGAGTATAATCGGCAGGCTGCTGAGTTTCAAACACAAATCGCTGTGGTTGAATCGATGCAGAATTATATGCGTTCATCAAGTAAGGACGAACTGGTTCCTGGAACCATGGGTATACAAGATCCAACGCTTGGTGTTTTGACCCAAAAATACAATGAGCTGCAATTGGAACGCCAACGTTTATTAAAAACAGTGCAGCCTGCTAATCCTTTGGTTATCAATATTGATGAACAAATAAGCAGTTTGAAATCAAATATCTCTGAGAGCCTTTCTAATGTAAAGCGATCCTTAGAAATCAATCGAAATGCTCTGTCAAGCCAAGCAGGAGGATTCAAGTCCGGGGTTTCTAATATCCCAACCATTGAACGGAATTTATTAGAAATTCAGCGTCAACAAGGTATTAAAGAATCTTTATATTCTTATCTACTTCAAAAGCGCGAAGAAGCGGCAATATCGTTAGCATCGGCAATATCCAATGTTCGTATCATCGATCCGGCTATGGGAGGAGGAGCACCGGTTAAACCAAACTCTCAAAATATCTATTTGATTGGATTTCTGTTGGGGTTTATCTTACCAGTCGGTATAATCTTTGCGAAGGATCAATTAAATGATAAAGTTCAGTCCACCACGGATCTTGAAAAATTCACTAAAGTACCAATTTTAGGTGAATTAGCACATAGTGACGAAGAACAAGCCTTAGCTATTACGAAAACATCGCGTACAGAAATCGCGGAATTATTTAGGCTTATACGCACCAATTTACAATTTGCTGCTAACGATGGTGGGGAAAATAAGGTCATGTTGGTTACTTCCAGTATGACAGGAGAAGGGAAAACCTTTTTTTCTATAAACATAGCAGCTTCATTAGCATTAACAGGTAAGAAAATTGTTGTGCTGGAGTTTGATATTCGCAAACCTAAATTATTTAAAGATTTAGGAATGTCCCCTAATAAATATGGAATTACTAATTATTTAGTGAATTCAGAGGTGAAGATCCAGGATATTATACAACCCGTAGATCAAATACCTGGACTATTTGCTATACCTTCAGGGCCTATTCCTCCCAATCCGGCCGAGTTATTAATGAGTTCTCGTATTCCAACGATGATGAATTTCTTAAAAGAAGAATTTGATTACATTGTCATTGATACCTCACCCGTAGGGCAAGTTGCTGATGCCTTTTCTTTGAGTCAATATGCAGACCTGGCTGTTTATATGGTTCGTTATAATTATACTTTTAAACAGCAAATGAATATTGTAAAGGACATTTACGAAAACAAGAAAATTAAAAATTTAATGGTCGTTATGAATGATGCCACGAAAGAAAATGGATATGGTTACGGTTATGGCTACGGTTACGGATATGGGTATGGTAAT
>Ga0160445_100451_pt1 | contig 21357 bp, 19 predicted proteins | sample HID1972M_E1MG_FD_108215 | JGI IMG/M metagenome (GOLD analysis project Ga0160445, IMG submission 108215) | Enriched pill bug-associated microbial communities from UW Madison campus, WI, USA - HID1972M_E1 MG | ecosystem: Host-associated > Arthropoda: Insects > Digestive system > Unclassified ... | reverse complement strand
GTAGTTTTTATAAAATCCCCTCCTTTTAAAACAGGAATTCCATGAATATTAGTATTAGGCTGGAGTTTACTTGCTCCTTTTGCTAAACCAGCTAAGGTTGTGCCTGTCCCACAAGCTGCAAAAATATAATCGTAGCTTCCATTTAATTCAGATATAACCTCTTCGCAGCCATGGACTGCTTCAACAGAATATCCGCCTTCATCAATAAAGAAACAAGATGGGTCATTGTAATGGTATTTTTGGAACAACTCTTCTTTGTTTTTATATTCTTCCCGTGAAACGAAATGAATACTCATGCCAAATAACTTACATAAACCTAAAACAGGATTACCTACACTCTCTCCTCTAATATAGGCAGTGCTTTTGAATTTAAACTTCGCCGCCGCTGCCGCTGTTGCTAATATGTGATTAGACCACGCACCACCAAAGGTTACCAAATGATCTTTATTTTCCTCATTGGCTTTAATGAGTAAGTACTTCAACTTTCTCCATTTATTGCCTGAAATATAGGGGTGAATCATATCATCTCGCTTGATAGATATATTTATTCCTTTTTCTGCACTCAAGGGTAAAATCAAAGTTTGTTCCGGACTAAAAAAATCGAAATTAAATTCCATTCAGATGATATGATGTTTTTTTCATAAAACTAAGTATTTCTAGAGCGTTTGCATAACATATGTTATTTTTGCAAATATGATAGATGAACTCAATCCACAGGACAACGGCGATCAGGATTTATTTGAGCACTTACGAATAATAGTGGATAAGGGTCAGACGCTTCTCCGTATTGATAAATTTTTAATGAATCGTGTTGAGAATGCTTCAAGAAATCGGATTCAAAATGCAATTGATGCAGGTAATGTACTAGTTAATGACCGAGAGGTTAAAGCCAGTTATAAAATAAAACCAGAAGACGTTATTTCTGTAGTTTTCCCTCATCCTCCACGAGATACAGAAGTTTATCCGGAAAATATTCCATTAGATATTCTTTATGAAGATGAGGACCTATTGATTGTCAATAAGTCTGCTGGAATGGTCGTACATCCTGGTTATAATAACTATACAGGAACACTTGTTAACGCGCTGACGTATCATTTTAATTCATTGCCACAAATGCCTGGTAATGATGGCAGGCCCGGTTTGGTTCATCGAATCGATAAAGACACAAGCGGTTTATTGGTTATTGCAAAGAATGAGTGGACAATGACGAATTTAGCTAAACAGTTTTTCGATCATAGTATAGAAAGGAAATATGTAGCCTTAGTTTGGGGAGATATTACAGAAGATGGAACTATTACAGGATATATAGGCAGGAGCTTAAAAGACCGGCGTGTAATGTCTATGTATGATTCTGAAGATCAAGGTAAATGGTCGGTTACTCATTATAAAGTTCTTGAACGCCTGGGATATGTTACTTTAATAGAATGCCAATTAGAAACTGGAAGGACACACCAAATCCGTACTCATTTGAAGTCGATTGGTCATCCCTTGTTCAATGATGCAATGTACGGAGGTGATAGAATAATTAAGGGGACAGTTTTTTCCAAGTATAAACAATTTGTTGATAATTGCTTTGCCTTATTGCCCAGACAGGCTTTACACGCCCAGATCATCGGTTTTACGCATCCAACAAGTAAAAAAAAGATTGCGTTTGAGAAACCATTACCAGAAGATTTTCGTTTATGTTTGGAGAAGTGGAGGTCATATGTTCAATATGACCACGAAGGAAATAAGTAAAAAATTGTTTAATCAGTTATATAGAATCAATGAATCATAGCCGCTTTTTAGATTTTAACGGTCACATTAATCATACGCAAGAAGCTATATTCCATGTAACTAATCGAGGCTTTCGCTATGGAGATGGTTTATTTGAAACCATGCGTTGGGAGAATGGTGACATTCAGCTTTTGAACTATCATATTGAGCGTTTACAAAAAGGTATGGATACGCTGAAAATGGAGGGTGGAAAATTATATGATAGCTCTTTTGTTCGCCAGAAAGTAGCCTTATTGCTCGAGAAAAATCAACTAATAGAAAGTGAATGTAGAATTCGTTTTTCTGTATTTCGTGATGGAGAAGGTCTCTACACCCCTCAGACTAACCAATCAGCTTATGTAATAGAAGTAAGTAAATTAGATAAAAAGGCTAATGTTAATAATCAGTCAGGATTGATTATTGACATCTTCCCTGAACACCGTAAGCCTCAAAATTCACTTTCCAATATAAAATCGAGCAATGCGATATTATATATATTGGCTGGGGTTTATCGTAAAAAACAAGGGTTGGATGATGTTTTGTTAATAAATGAGAGTGGATTTTTAGTTGAATCTTCCAGTTCAAACTTCTTTGTGTGGTATAATGGTATGCTTTATACGCCTGCTTTAAGTGAAGGTTGTGTAGATGGAGTAATGCGTCGTTCTATTCTTGATTTTGCTAAAGAGAATGAAATAGAAATTATTGAGGCCCAGATTAATCCACAGATTTTGAATGAAGCTGAAGAAATTTTCTTAACTAATGCCATTCATGGTATGCAATGTGTCTTGGGATATAAGAAAAAGAGATATTTTAACCGCTTATCGAAGGACCTTTGGCATAAATATGAGCAATGGCAAAGAAAGATTACAGAAGAGACTAAGTCATTTTAATCGGAAACCTCTTAGAAAATCAGAGACACCCATTCTTTTTTTATCCTGAATTTGAAGGTCTAGAATGTGTATATAACCATCCTTGCAAGCAAATTTTAGATAGGTTTTTCCATCGCTTAATGGTGTCCCCGGCCTTTCATTAACTTGAATAAATTCTGGCTTGGCCTTATAAATTTTTAGGATTTTGTCCTCAATAAGAGTAAATGCGGTAGGATACGGGCTTAATCCTCTGATTAGATTATAAATTTCTTGAACAGGGCGATCCCAATTAATACGGCAATCTTCTTTGTGAATCTTTGGTGCAGCTTTTAATTGTTCGTTGCTTTCTGTTTGTGGTATCCCTTCAATGGTACCTTTGGAAATAGCCTGAACTGTTTTAACTAATAATTGAGCACCAATTTTCATTAATTTATCATGGAGGTCTTCTGCTGTATCATCTGGCAGAATAGGTGCTTTTTCACTGAAAAGAATATTCCCTGTATCAATTTCATGCTGTAGTAAAAAAGTGCTTACACCGCTTTCCGTTTCACCATTTATAATGGCATGATTTATTGGTGCTGCGCCACGATATTGGGGTAAAAGCGACGCATGTAAATTTATAGTTCCTTTTGGAGGCATGTTCCAAACTGCTTTTGGCAGCATTCTGAAGGCAACCACCACTTGTAAATCTGCTCCATAATTCCTTATCTGTTCTATGAAGTCAGGGTCTTTTAAATTTGTTGGTTGCAATACTGGCAAATGATTTGCTACTGCAAACTTTTTTACGGCAGACTCTTGAATCTTTTGCCCTCTCCCTGCTGGTTTATCCGGAGCAGTAACTACAGCCACAATTTTTTCTCCTGCATTCAGTAAGGCTTGCAAAGAAGCAACTGCAAACTCAGGAGTACCCATAAATATAATCGACATAAATAGAATTCAGAAAATTTTGGAATACATTCTTTACCTTTGCGAAGGTAAAAATAATATATCGAATTTGAATTTTCCTTTATTTCTTGCTAAGCGGATTACGACTAAAAGCAACCGTACTTTTTCAAAACTGATCGTTCGTGTAGCTATTGCCGGTATTATGTTGGGACTTACCATCATGATTTTGGCTATCGCTGTTCTCCGTGGTTTTAAATCGGAAGTAATTGAAAAGCAGCGAGGCTTTTCGGGCGATATCGTTCTCTTTCAATTCGATTTAAATCCTGCTTATGATAATACTCCTTTTTCATTAAGCGATTCTACAAGGAAAAAATTAAGTGCAATTCCATCTGTTAAAACTATTCAACCTTTTGCCACCAAACCGGGAATCATTAAAGCCAATGACGAAATTGAGGGGGTTGTTTTAAAAGGTATTGATGAAACCTATAATCAAGAATTTATTTCCAGCATTCTAATGGAAGGGAAATCAATTGATTTCTCAGATCAGGAAAATGTAAATAGTCAGATATTGATTTCTAATTATCTGGCAAATCGTTTAAACCTAAAGCTTGGAGATGATTTTTTAATGTACTTCATTCAAGAACCTTTACGAAAGAGAAAATTTACAATAGTTGGTATTTTTAATCAGGGTGCTGAAGAAATAGATAAAACATTTGTAATTGGTAATTTAGGGCTTATTCAACGTTTAAATGATTGGGGTGCTGACACGGTAGGTGGTTATGAGATTATGCTAAATTCATTTAGCAGCTTGAATGAAAGCAAGATGCAAATAAATGATGCATTACCCATTGAATTGAGATCTTTAAGTGTTGTTGAATATTATCCGGAAGTATTTCAGTGGTTGGATCTGTTGGACGTGAATACAGAAGTAATATTGTTCTTAATGGTTCTTGTTGCGGTTATTAATATGATTTCAGCTCTGCTGATCATGATCCTTGAAAGAACGCAAATGATTGGTATTTTGAAAGCACTTGGCTTCTCAAATGGTGGTATCCGAAGAGTATTCCTTTATAATGCAACTTATTTAATTGGATATGGATTGTTATTAGGTAATTTAATGGGACTTGGCTTCTGCCTTATTCAGAGCCAAACAAAATTTATTAAGCTAGATCAAGCATCCTATTACGTAGATCATGTACCTATTTCAATTGGTTTTTCTGATATTATTTTCCTTAATTTAGGAACTTTACTAGTTTGTATATTAGTTCTTTTGATTCCTTCAGGACTCGTAAGCCGTATTAGCCCTGTAAAAGCGATCAGCTTTAAATAAAATAGAATCAAGATTACTCTAACTTCTTTGCTTCGTTCCAATAAACGTCCATCTCAGTTAAGGTCATATCCTTTAAATTCTTTCCTTGCTCTTTGGCTTTATTTTCCAAATAAGAAAAACGTTGAATAAATTTCTTATTCGTTCTTTCCAAAGCATTTTCCGGATTTATATTTAAGAACCGTGCGTAATTTATCAATGAAAATAATAAGTCACCAAATTCATTCTCTGCTTTTTCCTGATCAATTAAAGAAGAATCTTCAATGTTGAACTCTTCCTTGAATTCTTGGAGTTCCTCTTCAACTTTTTCCCAAACCTGACTTTTATTTTCCCAATCGAAGCCAACACCTTTTACTTTATCCTGAATTCTATATGCTTTAACCAATGCCGGAAGCGATTTAGGTACACCTGACAGCACTGATTTATTGCCTTCTTTTAATTTCAACTGTTCCCAATTGTGTTTAACGTCTTCTTCATTAGCAACTATAACATCTCCATAAATATGAGGGTGTCTGTGAATTAGTTTTTCGCAAGCCGCATTCAGAACGTCTGTAATATTAAAAGCCTTCTGTTCGTCTGCGATCTTCGCATAAAAGGTTAAATGCAAAAGGATATCACCCAGTTCCTTTTTGATTTCAGGAAGATCATTTTCTAAAATTGCATCTCCTAATTCATACATTTCTTCAATAGATAGATGCCTTAAGCTGAGCATTGTTTGTTTTTTATCCCATGGACAATCAGTACGTAAAGTATTCAATATAGTGAGTAATCTTTCAAAGGCTGCTCCTGGTGTATGTTCTTCAGGAGGTGGTGTTTTTGACATTTCTTCTTATTTTAGATCGGTAAAGTTTTAGACGCTAACCATATTTTTTCATCTTCATTTAAAAATGGAGATAACTTCTTGAAAACCTCGCTATGGTATTTATTCAGCCAATCAATATGACGTTTTTCTAAAAGTGTTTTGTTGATGATAGAAGTCTCAATATAGCAGAGTGTCAGAGTTTCAAAACTCATAAACTGTCCGAAATCAGAATCTCTATCCAAACGGCTTGCCACAAGGTTTTCAATACGAATACCATAATGTCCTTCCCGGTAGAGGCCCGGTTCAATGGAAGTAATTGTATGGGGTTCAATGGCAATATCAGTATTTGATGCGTTAAAAACATGAGGACCTTCGTGGACGTTCAAAAAGAAACCAACGCCATGGCCGGTGCCGTGACCATAATTTCGAAACTCATCCCAAAGTGGCTTTCTGGTAATTGCATCGATTTGATATCCTCTGGTTCCGAGAGGAAAAATAGCAGTACTTCCTTCAATCATAGCCTTTAAAACAAGAGTATAATCTTTTTGTTGCTCGCCGGTAAGATTACCCAAGGTAATTACTCGAGTGATATCAGTAGTTCCACTTCTATATTGTCCGCCCGAGTCAATCAGAAGCATTCCATTTAATTCTAAATTTACATTACTCTCAGGAGTTGCCTTATAGTGGGGTAGGGCACCATGTTCTTTATATCCGGCAATAGTATCAAAGCTCTCACCTACAAAGCCTTCTTGTTGCGCTCTATATTCTTTTAGCTTTTCTGCCACCGAAATTTCAGAGATAGTTATTTTTCCTATATTTTGTTCTAACCAATAGAAAAAACGGCTTAATGCTACCCCGTCCTTAATCATGGCTTCACGAGTATGAGCTAGTTCAGTATCGTTTTTTATAGATTTTAAAAATGTACTAGGATTGGTATCTTCAATTTTAGTACAAGATTCAGGAATTAAAGCATAATAAGAATAACAGTTCCTTTTAGGATCAACGCAAATGTTGGTATTAGCAGAAATGCTTTTAATTGCATTCTCAATTTCTTCATAAGGAAGAATGGAAATTCCGGTGTTCTTTAATTCTTCTAAATCTTCCCTGCTCAGCTTCTCAGAGTCAATAAATAATTGCACATTTCCTGAACTCAATAATGCAAAGCTAAGAACTACCGGATTGCATTTAACATCTCCACCTCGAATATTAAATAGCCATGAAATATCATCCAAGGATGATATCAGATGAGCTGTAGCTCCCTTTTGTTTTAAAATATCTTGAACCTCCCTGATCTTTTCCAAAGTTGTTTTTCCGGTAATAGCTTTATTCAATAAATAAGCAGGTTCTTTTGGTAGAGAGGGACGATCTGTCCAAATTGTTTTGATCAGATCAATATCAGCTCTGATATTAATTCCTTTTAGTCTCAAGGTATGTATTAATTCTTTTGCAACTGCAATGGAAATTAGTTTCCCATCAAAAGCAAGAGTATTTCCAGAAGAAAGAGTTTCTGAAAGCCATTGTGCATATTCTGCAGCTCCCTGTGCCTTTAGTTTTACTAATTGAAAACCAGAGTCTTTCAATTGATCCGTTGCTTGTACGAAATATCGGCTATCCGTCCATAATCCTGCAAAATCGGTTGTAATTACCAATGTTCCTGCCGAGCCCGTAAAGTTGGATATCCATTCTATATTTTTATATCGGTCGGGTAGATATTCACTGATATGAGGGTCTGCCATAGTAATAATATAGGCATCTATATTCTCATTTTTCATCCTTTCCCGAAGTGCTGAAAGCTTATCTGAAGGTGTCATTTTTGCTAATATTTTGTCTGCAAGTTAGCAAAAAGCGACGACGTTATAAATAGTTTAGGCATTCATACCAACTAGGTATAGATTTATTATTTTAAATACAAAACAGTACATTTATGCTAAATATGGCAAATCAATTAAAGTTTGAATCATCTCCATATCTCAAGCAACACCAAAACAATCCTGTTCATTGGTATCCCTGGGGTGATGAAGCCTTGCAGAAAGCTCAGAAAGAAAATAAATTAATTATTGTAAGTATTGGTTATGCAGCTTGCCATTGGTGTCATGTAATGGAACGTGAGAGCTTTGAGAACGAATCGGTTGCAAAAGTAATGAACGATCATTTTATAGCAATTAAAGTAGATCGCGAAGAGAGACCTGATATAGATCAGGTATACATGACTGCCGTGCAACTTATGAAAGGACAGGGCGGATGGCCGCTTAATGCAATTTGTCTGCCTGATACGCGTCCTATTTATGGAGGTACTTACTTTCCTCCGGAAGATTGGAAAAATGTATTGCTCCAATTAGTAGAAACCTGGAATCACAAACCTGAAGTTGCCCTAGACTATGCTCAACGACTAACACAAGGTATACAGGAATCAGACGTTGTGCCTATTCATCAACTCGACGGACCTTTTCAGTTATCAGTATTGCATGAAATCGTAGATATTTGGAAAGGTTCATTCGATAAAAAGGAGGGAGGCTATAAGCGTGTTCCAAAGTTTCCCATACCAAATAATTGGTTATTCCTTTTAAGATATGGTTTTCTTGCTAAAGATGAAGAAGTATTAGAACATACTCATCTTACACTTAAGAAAATTGCTTCCGGAGGAATTTATGATCAAGTTGGTGGTGGCTTTGCCCGTTATTCAGTAGATGCCAGATGGCACGTTCCTCATTTTGAGAAAATGCTCTATGACAACGCTTTACTGGTAAGTCTTTATTGCGAAGCCTATCAACAAAGACCGACATCTCAGTATAAAAGAGTAGTTTTTGAAACCTTGGCCTGGGTTAAAGATGAGATGACTGCACCTGAAGGTGCATTCTATAGCTCATTGGACGCAGATAGCGATGGGGTAGAAGGTAAATATTATACGTTTACTCAACAAGAAATTGAAGAAGTATTGCATGAAGATGCTCCGTTGTTTATTAACTATTTTCAAGTTACAGAGAGAGGGAATTGGTTGGAAGAAAACACCAATGTATTAGAGTTAGTTGAAGATGCTGACAGTTTGGCACGCGAGGCAGGTTATTCTGAATCTGAATGGAATACTTATTTAAGCGAAATTAAATTAAAACTTTATCAATATCGCGAGAAACGTAACCGTCCCGCGTTGGATAATAAAATTTTATGCTCCTGGAATTCAATGATGATTAAAGCCCATGTAGATGCTTATCGGGTGTTTCGTGAAGAGGAGTTTTTAACGACAGCAAAAACAGCTGCTATCTTTATCGAAAAGAAGCTTTTTAATTCAAAAGGTGATTTACTGCGCCAACCTTCTAATAATGGAAAAGAAATAACCGGCTTTTTAGATGATTATGCATTTTACATTGAAGCATTAATCGCTTTATATGAAACTACTTTCCAGATTGATTATCTGGAAAAAGCAAAAGTGCTTACAGATAAGGTATTAATTGATTTTAAACATGAAGATGATACAGCTTTCAATTTTACTTCTCATCAGTCAGAAAAATTGATTGCTAATAAGAAAGACATAATGGATGATGTCATTCCATCTTCAAACTCTGTGTTAATACGTCAGTTGTTTAAGTTAGGCTTATTTTTTGATAACGATTCATATCGTTCAACCGCAATGCAGATATTGATCAATGTTTATCCACAAATTAAAACGTATCCATCTGCTTTTTCAAATTGGTCGATACAGTTATTAGAAGAAGTCTTTGGCTTAAACGAGATTGCTATAACAGGTCCTGATTACCAACAGAATCAAGAAGAGTTGGATAAACATTATCTTCCAAATAAAATAACAATGGGAGGAGAAGATGAAAACCTTCCTTTATTGGTAAGTCGGGTGGATTCGACCAACAAAATATATGTTTGCAAAAACAAAACATGCAGTTTACCGGTAATTAATATATCGGCATTATTAGAATTAATTTTTAAACCGGAGAATGGACAGAATTCTCCACAATTTTAACAAGATGACTATACAACCCAACAGCGTAGTTGCGCTAACTTACAAATTACACACTGTAAACAATGGTTCAAAAGAATTTGTAGAAGAAGCTGACCAAGCAAACCCATTGGTTTTTTTATCAGGTGTAGGTATGATGTTACCTAAATTTGAAGAAAATATTCAAGGGTTGAAAAAAGGTGATAAGATTGATTTTGAACTCCAGGCTGTTGATGCTTATGGAGATTTAGATGAAAGTGCAGTAGCACAATTGCCTGCCGATATGTTTAAAGAATCAGGAATTCCTCCGGTAGGAGAAATTATCCCTTTGCAAGATAATCAAGGAAATCAGTTTAGAGCGAGAGTAACGGAAGTAAGTCCGGAAGCTGTTGTAGTTGATTTAAACCATCCAATGGCCGGACAAAATTTACATTTTGATATTGAGGTTTTAGATGTTCGTGAAGCTACCGCAGATGAATTGGCACACGGTCATGCGCATGGTGCAGACGGTCATTCAGGTCACTAATTTTAAATTTTTATTAAATTAGAAGAGATTTAGGAATTATTCCTAAATCTCTTTTTTTATAGATGTTATGAATTACTTTTTAGTTAAGTCCGAACCTTTTAAATACAGCTGGGATCAATTTCTTAAAGACAAACAAACCTTTTGGGATGGCGTGCGTAACTACCAGGCACGTAATAATTTAAAAGATATGAAGAAAGGCGATCTTGTCCTTTTTTATCATAGTAATGAAGGTAAAGAAGTTGTGGGTATTGCCAAGGTCGTTAAAGAATCCTATCAAGATCCAACTACTAGCGACGATCGCTGGGTTGTAGTTGATCTGGCACCGCTGGAAGCTTTGAAGCAAGCGGTCAGTTTACAGACTATAAAAGAGGATGAGCTTCTAAAAGATACTGCTTTGGTAAAACAAAGCCGTTTATCAGTAATGCCCCTAAAGGCAGCAGAATTTGACCGTATTATCGAATTAGGAAATAAATAACTTATTATTTAGCAGAATTTGAGGAATCAAACACATGCATTAATTCATGAGCGTCAGAAGCTCTCATCTTACCAGCTAAAACAAGCCGTAACTGCCGGCGTTGAATAGCTTCAGTATAATATCTTTTTTCACTTTCAGTTTCAGGGATTAATTCCGGAACTTTAAGTGTGTTCGAGTTTTCATCAATAGCAACAAAAGTGTAGAAAGCTTCATTGGATCTGATCTTGGTGCCTGAGGGAATGTTTTGTGCCCAAACAGTAAGCCTTACTTCCATGGAGGTATTAAATGCACGGCTAACCTGCGCTTCAATCGTAACCACATCACCCAACTTAATAGGATGATGAAAGGATACAGTATCTACAGAAGCTGTTACAACAATCAGATTGCAATGCTTCTGAGCAGATATCGCGGCTGCAATATCCATCCAATGCAATAAACGGCCTCCCATTAAACTATTCAGCGGATTGGTATCATTAGGTAATACCAATTCATTCATAACGGTAAAGGATTCTTTTGCAAATTTTTTATCCATGGCAAATTGATTAATCGTATTACTCTTCTAATTCCAATATCTTATCAGCAAGCTCTTCCCACCTGTTTTTATAGTCATTCAATTGGTTCTTTGCAGCTTGGTAGAGTTTTGTAAGCTCAGCTAATTTGACAGTCGAATTGTATATTTCAGGATCAGCTAATTGAAGTTCAAAATCCTTGATCTTGTTTTCTGTTTCATGAATATCAGTTTCTAAGCGTTCCAAATCTTTATTCAGGCTTGAAGAATTCTGTCCCTGAACCTTTTTTGTTTCAGGTTTAGCTTCCTTTTTTTCTTTCTTTATCTTTGGTTCTTTGGAAGTATTTTTATTGGCTTCCTTTCTGCTCGCTTGCCAGTCCTCATATTCCTGATATGTGCCGGGATATTGTTTGATCTTCTGATCTTCAATATACCAAATTTTATTAGCTACGTTGTCTAACAAATACCTATCGTGAGATACCACAATAAAAGTTCCCTCGTATTGTTTAAGGGCCTGGATCAGAATATTGATAGATTGTATGTCTAAGTGATTCGTAGGCTCATCCAGCAACAGGAAATTAGCGTCTGCCGTCAAAGCTTTAGCCAATGCCACGCGAGATTTTTCTCCTCCGGAAAGAACTTTGATTTTCTTAAAAGCATCATCACCTGTAAATAAGAAAGAACCCAGAATGGTTCGTAATTCTGTTTCCGTATGTTTAGGTGCAAATGCCTGCAATTCTTGAAGGACCTCGTTTTCCAGATGAAGAGCTTCCAATTGATGCTGCGCAAAAAATGTTTGTGAAACATTATGACCTGATTCACAAGTGCCTTCAAAGTCAGGATCTACACCTGCAATAATTCGTAACAAGGTTGATTTACCTCTACCATTTGCTCCAATAAGTGCAATTTTATCGCCTTTTTCAATAAGTCCGTCTGTATCCTTCAAAATAGGAACGTTCGGATAGGATTTACTGATATTCTTTAAGGTTTTCACATGGCGGCCCGAAGGTTTACTAAAACGGAAGCTGAAATTCACAGTCGGGTTATCATCATCTACAGCATCCACTTTGTCCATTCTATCTAAAGCTTTGATACGAGATTGAACCATTTTAGCTTTACTTGCTTTCGCTCTGAAACGCTCGATCAGCTTTTCTTCCTGCTTTATCTTAGCTTGCTGGTTTTTAAACTGGTTACCTTGAATTTCCTCTCTTAAGGACTTTTCTTCTTGGTAAAAGCTATAGTTGCCTGCATATACATTTAGCTTGCCTTTCCTTGATTCAACCGTTTTGTTGATTACACGGTCTAAGAAATATCTATCGTGAGAAACAATTACTACAGCACCTTCAAACGCTTGTAAATAGGATTCAAGCCATTGAATAGAAGGTAAGTCTAAGTGGTTGGTAGGCTCATCTAGCAATAAAATATCAGGAGCTTGCAATAATATTCTCGCAAGCATAACCCGCATTCTCCATCCTCCGGAGAATTGCGATAATTTCCGCTGTTGCTGTTCTTCGTTAAAACCTAGGCCTGCCAATATGCCTGCAGCACGATATTCTATATTATAGCCATCAAGAGCTTCAAATTCGGCTTGCTTATCGCTTAATTTATGTAAGATATCATCACTATAATCTGTCTCTAACCTCTTAAGCAGTTCTTCAATCTGATCATGTAGTTCATTTTGTCTTTCAAAAGCCTCCATGGAAACATGTAAAATACTTTTATCAGATTGATAAGATAGCAGGTCTTGGTTAAGGTAACCTATTTTCAGATCCTTAGCCATAGAAATAGTGCCCGATGTAGGCTTCATTTCTCCTACGATCAACTTTAATAGAGTTGTTTTGCCAGTTCCATTTGCGCCGATTAATCCGGCTTTTTCTCCTGGTTTTATATGCCAGTTTGCTTCGTCATAAAGTGCGCGAGCACCTATTTCAAAAGTTAAATTATTGATTGATATCATTTCGCTGCAAAAGTACGGATTTTTAAATTAAATTGTTTTCTATCTTTGTTCTTATGTACAAATTGGTTAAACCTCTTTTCTTTTCGATGGAGCCAGAAACGGCTCATTATACGGTAACTAGTGGACTCAAAAGCGTTTTGAAAGTTTGGGGCGCAAAGAATATCTTGAAGACAGCATTCTCCTATGCAAATCCCTCTTTAGAAAAGGAAGTTTTTGGATTAAAATTTAAAAATCCGGTAGGTTTAGCAGCTGGTTTTGATAAAAATGCAGAATATATTCATGAAATGGCTGCTTTAGGCTTTGGATTTATTGAAATAGGAACGGTAACACCTAGACCTCAACCAGGAAATGATAAGCCAAGAATGTTCCGCTTGACGAAAGACGAGGCTTTGATAAATCGGATGGGCTTTAATAATCAAGGAGTAGATGTGGCAGCCCTGCGTCTGAAATATTTTACAGATAGGAATGGTCTTATTATCGGAGGAAATATTGGTAAAAATAAAATTACTCCCAATGAAGATGCTGTAAATGATTATATCATCTGCTTTGATAAGCTTTTTGATGTAGTCGACTACTTCGTTGTAAATGTTAGTTCACCCAATACGCCCGGACTACGCGATTTGCAAGAGAAAGAACCTCTTAAGCATATTTTAAATACACTGCAAAAGCGAAATGAAAGTCATGAAAAGCCAAAGCCGATCCTATTAAAAATAGCACCCGATTTGACCGATAGTCAGTTGGATGATATTATAGAGATTGTTATTGATACTAAGATAGCAGGGGTTATTGCTACTAATACCACTATAAATCGGGAAGGATTAAAGAGTTCATCTTCCTTATTAAGTGAAAGCGGAGGCTTAAGCGGTAAACCTTTATCAGTCCGCTCAACAGAAGTAATTCGCTATTTGTCAGAAAAATCAGGAAAGGCATTTCCGATTATTGGTGTAGGTGGTATCCATTCTTCTGCAGATGCTCTATCCAAAATACAAGCAGGAGCAAGTTTGGTTCAAGTGTATACCGGAATGATTTATGAAGGACCTCAATTAATTAAAGCGATTTGTAAGCGCTTAGTTAATAAAGAATAAGGAACAATCTGGATTTCTAATAGTAAAACCGTCAATAGATAAAAAAAAGCCGGATACTCATATGAGTATCCGGCTTTTTTTTATCTATTGAAATAAATTATTTCTTTAAATCAGCAGATAGTTGATCTAAGATCGCGTTGTTTTTAACAACCTGATGCGTAGCTGGCATTTCAGAACGGCTACCAGTTTCAATGTTGCGACCTAATTTTAGAAATTGAACATCAAGTTTAGCTGTAACTTTGTTCTTTCTATCTTTTCTTTTTAAGCGAGTAACTCCCATTTTTGTATATTTTTTATTTTAATAACGAGGTCGGAAGCGGATTCGAACCGCTGTAAAAGGTTTTGCAGACCTCTGCCTAGCCACTCGGCCATCCGACCATTCCCATTAAGGAATGCAAAAATAGTAAATTAATCTATCTTGCCTAAGTTTTTTTGTTTTTTCTGCTTAATTCTGAACAAATAATAGCAGAAGAGATAGCAACATTTAATGATTCGGCTCTGCCAAATTGAGGAATTGTAATTCTCTCAGAGATCAGAGGTACTAAATCAGGTTGAATCCCACTTCCTTCATTTCCCATAAGGATGATCCCCTCCTCCCCAAAATCACTTTCATAAATAGATTTCCCATTCAGAACAGCCCCGTATATTTTCATGTTGCATGTAGGTAGCAATTTTTTCAAGTCGTAATAAAAAACTTTTATTCGTGCTAAGGAACCCATGCTAGCTTGTATTACCTTCGGATTATAGATATCAGCTGTATCCATGGAACAGATTAGTGTGTCCATCCCAAACCAATCAGCTGTACGAATGATTGTTCCCAGGTTACCCGGATCCTGAATAAAGTCCAACGCTAACGTAAACTTATTTCGCAAATCTTCAATATTTAGAGCATGTTGAGGTATTTGGAATACAGCTAAAACTCCCTGAGGGTTTGTTAAAGCACTTATTTTCTTTAATTCATCTGAACTTATCTCGTTTCCTTTTATAATTCGCAGAAAATTAACCACTTTTGAAGACATTTCAGGAAGGTAAAATATACTATGAAGTACATACTCTTCATTGATAAATTCCGTTATGGATTTGATACCTTCTACAATGAAAAGATTATGGGTCTTCCGAAACTTTTTTAAGTGAAGAGATTTAATTAAACTTATTTGGGACTTTGAGAGCATTTACTTCTAAACTTATATCTTTTACAATAATAGTGCTTTTGCTGCTATTTATTACATCCTGTAGATCCGTCCGTTTATTAGAAGACAATCAAACTTTAGTAACAAAAGTAAAATTAAAAGGGATAGACAATGCCTATGAGGAAGATGCATCGCAGTATATTCAAAAAGAGATTCGTCCAAATTCTACTATAAATTTATTTATTTACAATTTTGCCAATAAGCAAGGAGATCATTATCGGGTTGATAATATTCGTAATGTTGGCGAAGCACCAAGATTGCTGGATAGTTCCTTAATCGAAATCTCACGCAATCAAATAGAACGATTTTTAGCAAGCAAGGGTTATTTCAATGCGAAGGTTAAAGACTCCATCGCTATAAAGAAGCAAAAGGCGAGTATTACCTTTCTTGTTGAACAGGGCGATCCTTTTTTTATTCGAAATTTAGAATATCAGATTGCAGATCCCGCCCTTGATAGTCTCTATAAGCAGGTGCGTCCTGATTTCAGTCATCTTCATGCTACCATGCGCTATGATAGTGATTCATTGGTATATGAACGAGAGAACATATACAGTTTGGCCAGGCGTTATGGCTATTTTGATTTTCTTCGTCAATACGTCCGTTTTGAAGTAGATTCTACGATGGAAGGTAACCTGGTGGATTTGAAATTGATTGTTGATAATCCCGAGGATAAAGCAAATCACCCTATTTCTTATATTGATAGCAGTTTTATAGAAATAGTTAAAAGCGATGGTTCAATGGGCGAACTGCCCCATAAAGATACATTGGATCTGGCGATGCATTATACCGATTATACGAGAAGGTTTAAGGCTGTGCCACTCAACCGTTATATCTTTCAAAAGCAAGGTGATCGTTATAATTATGATAATGAGAATCTTACGTACGATCGTTTATATGAACTAAATACATTCAAGAGCATCAAAGTAAGTTATACTAAATCAGACTCTTCACATATTAATGCCCATTATTCACTTATTCCTTTGAAAAGAATGGCTAATAGAATTGAAGGGGAATATACTTTTAATTCAGGTAGGAGTGGTTTCAATATAGGTAATACGTATACGAACAGAAACCTGTTTGGTGGATCAGAACAACTGGAAGTAAAAGGTCAGTTCGGTATTCTATTTGATTCTCAACTTTCAGGAAGCTTGTTTAATCGTGTTTATAACCGAGATTTTCAATTCGGTGCTACGCTCACTGTTCCCCGGTTAATTGTTCCTTTCTGGATCCCTATTATGGGAAAAAACGGGATGCCGAGAACGGTGTTTTCCACAAACTGGCAAATATTTGATCAGCTAAATACTTATTCAAACCGATATTTCATTAATTCCATCTCTTATATCTGGAATGAAACTCGTTATAAAGTGCATCAGCTTACTCCCATATTGCTTGAGTATCGTATTGGGCGCTTAGATCCAACCTTTAAAGAGCAACTTGATAAAGAGGGTTATCGTTTATATATTGAGAGCAATGACCGCGCTTACATTGGCTTGGGCAGTCAGTATTCTTATACATTTAATACCTTGCGTTTAAATAACTTAGAAAACTTTCTTTATTTTAAAGGCACGCTGGATGTAAGTGGTAATACGTTGGGTTTAATTAGCTCAATAGTAGATTTTAAAAAGAACGCGAGTGGAGAAAAAACACTTTTAGGGGTTCCTTATCTACAATATTCGAAGATTGAGACCGATTTTAGAGTTTATAAACACCTTGGTGGGGAGCGCCAATTGGTATTGCGTATTAACCCTGGTATAGCCGTTCCTTATGGAAATAATCAAAACCTGTTAATTTTTGAGAAGAATTTTTATTCCGGAGGTATGAACGGCATTCGTGCCTGGCAGGCCAGAACACTGGGTCCTGGTGGTTATAATCGTTCTGTTTTGCCTGATACTTTGCGTTTGAATCTAAGAAATCTTGATCAGTTAGGAGAGGTTAAACTGGAAGCTAATGCTGAATACCGCTTTAAAATAATGAATAACTTCTTTGGAGCCAAATTAAAGGGCGCAACCTTTGTTGATGCGGGGAATATATGGCGAATAAAAGATGATGGTTTGAATCCTAAAGGACAATTCAGATGGGATCGGTTTATGGATCAGATTGCAATTGGTGCAGGTGTAGGTTTCCGTTTCGATCTGGAATATTTTGTTTTCCGTTTTGATATCGCTGCTAAAGTAAGAGATCCCCAATTTGAAGGACCTGACCGATGGGTTATCTCTGAAATATTAAACTCGAAAGACTTTAAGGAGCGTTATAATGAAACCAATTTCCCCGATCGATATAACTTCGTTCAGTATAATTTTGGGATTGGTATGCCTTTCTAAACCTTTAGAAAAGGCCTTTGATGCCGTGCACCAGTGTTTCAAAAAAAGTAGTTAAATCCATCCCATGCTTGTAATTAAAATACAGAAATATTAGTATAGCAATAATAACAAGGCTTAGAAGCTTACGGAACATCATTCCAATAAGCACAAATATAGCTGGAACAATAAGCAACACTAGCCAGCTAATTTTTATAGGATTAAGTCCTGGATCACTTTTCAGAACATAAAATAGCTGTCCGTGTGATCCACTTTCGTTGATGTGTTTAATAAAAACGAAGGTTGATTTTTCCACTTTATTGGGTGCAATGGCAATTCCATTATGAAACTCAAGCGGATAGTTAAAATTATTTAAAGAGAACTGGAATGTTCCATTAATATTCTCTAAAGGCTGTTCAAGCGAGTCGGTTGCAATAATTGCCAGTTTATCATTTTTCAGCAAGTTCTCTTCTACGATAAAATGATTAATCTGATTGGTATGTTTTTGTGCAAACGTTATGTTGGGTAGTAGAATAGTTACAGCAAAAACAAAGAATAAATAAATTGACTTGCGCATCCGATCATGTTATTAGACTTGCAATATTAAGGAATTCTTTAGAAATCAGCAGATATAAAAAAAAGAGAGAAATAAATTCCCTCTTTCTAATTTATATGGTTTAGGTAGTTTTATAGTGCAAACCCAACCGAGAATGAAAGTACACGGTTATTTTGTTTGTAATCCGCACCATCCGGAGCAATATCTGACAATCCTAGTCCATAACCTGCACCAAGAGTCAAACCACTCGATAATTGGTATCCGGCAAGGAAGTTTGCACCAAACTCAGTTCCCTTTTGAGTACCATCTTTACCAAAATCGAAATCTTGTTCAGCTGTACCCCAATCTCCTTTATACGAGTTCTTGCCCGATATACCAAAAGCGGCATAAGGTCCGGCTCCTAAAAAGAAATTACCGCCACCTGCAGGAAATTTAACTACTGCATTTACCGGGATCTCAATCCACATTGTATTTTGTGTCAGAGTTCCTAAATCATTATCCATTAATTTTGCTCCTTTTCCTTGAAGAGAAACTCCCGGCTGGATAGAGAACATAGGTGTTATAGGCGCATCCAGGAAACCGGTTACATGGAAGTTGGTAGAAGCTTCAGTATCGTCTGCATTATTACCATCACTGAAATGGTAAGTTGGTAGATTCACACCAGCTTTAATACCATATCCTATTCCTTGAGTTTGAGCAAAAGCTCCAACTGTAAATAATACTGCTACTGCAGATAAAATTAACTTTTTCATAGTTTCTAAATTTGTTTTCTGTTTTTTTAATGTTTAAAACACATATTGCTTTGCAACTGTTAAGCCAAAAAATTCTTTCATTTTGTAACATAATGATAATCAATCAAATATTTATTTTGAATACAAATCCATGATTGTACTTAAACTTATACACTTGGGGATATAAATACCCAATTCTTCTTACTTTTGATGTTTATATACAAACAGAATATGAGTGGACAAAATAGAAAGGATATTTATCCTGGTTTATTAGTAGCAATTATCCTTAAAAAAGATCAGCGTTCTGGGAATCTGACAGAAGGTATTGTTAAAGACATCTTAACTTCTTCAGCTTATCATTCCCGGGGCATAAAAGTTCGATTAGAAGATGGCCAGGTTGGCAGAGTAGCTGAAATTTTAGAAGAAGAATAAGTTCCAATAATCAGAAATATCTTCTTATTCAGATAATATGAATTTAACACTGTACTAATACGAATAGACAATATTTGTCTGCGTATTAATATAGATTATCATAGATGAAAAGAAGATCCTTTTTTAAGAAAGCATCACTAGCAGTTGCTGGCGCAAGCATGCTTTCTCCATTTGATTTATTGGCTTCAAAAAGAAGCCGCAGCATTTTAGCAAATAATGCTGGTTCAGCAAAGAACATTATTTTCATGGTAAGTGATGGAATGAGCATTGGCACACTTACCATGGCTGATTTACTTCTACAACGAAAAGAAGGTCGTAGAAGTAAATGGTTATCCCTCTATGATGAAGGAAAAGCAACTCGTGCATTAATGGATACAGCTTCTGCTAATGCATTGGTAACTGATTCTGCAGCTGCCAGTTCTGCATGGGGAGGCGGTAAACGAGTAAACAACGGTTCTCTGAATGTTAATCCCGACGGATCATTCAATAAACCGATTCTTCAGAAGTTTAGATCGGCAGGTAAATCCGTAGGCTGTGTTACTTCTGTTCCAATAACACATGCAACACCCGCTGGCTTCTGCGTAAATGTTGAAAGCCGGGACGACCAGTCTGAGATAGCGGCTGAGTATTTAAAATTAGATTTTGATGTTCTATTGGGTGGAGGGACAGAGTTTTTTAGTGCAGAGAAGAGAAAGGATAAAAGCAATTTGTTTGATCAGTTCTCTCAAAAGGGTTATCATGTAGTACAGAATAGAAATGATCTGCTCCAGATTTCGAACACCAAACCTTTATTAGGTGTATTCCATGAAGACGGATTACCCTATACGCTCGATATCCAATTTGACAATAAATTAAAAACTAAAATACCTTCTTTATCCGAAATGGCCAGGCAGGCAATAAACCGGTTGAAGCAAAATAAAAATGGTTTTGTTTTGCAGGTAGAGGGGGGAAGTGTTGATTGGGCTGCACACGCCAACGATGCCAGTGCATTGCTATATGAGCAAATTGCATTTGACGAAGCATTATCAGAAGTAATATCTTTTGCAGAAGAAGATGGTGAAACACTTGTTATTATAACAACTGATCATGGAAATGCCAACCCTGGTCTTTTTTCCAGTAATGATAAATTTGATAGAATTCAACATTTTAAGCAAACCAATGACAAGGTATTGAATAGTATCAATAGGAATTTTAATTCGAAACAAGTAATAGATTGCATAGAATCGGCCCAGGGATTTGTAATTAAAGACGAAGAAGCAAAAGAAATTTTAAAACACTATAACCAACTGGATAGTGAAGGTTTATATAACCCAAATCATTTACCTTTCAAAACTTTCGCTGAAATTCAATCCAACTATACAGGTATCTCATTCGGATCTACCGATCACTCAGCAGATTTTGTTGAATTAGCAATGTTTGGTCCTGGAAGTGAAAACCTCAGGCATTTTGTAAAGAATACAGACCTGCATAATTTCATGCTACAAACCGCTGGTTTAATAGAGAAATCCTAATTGGAAAAAACTTAGAAAAGACAATAAGGCTTTTCATTCAAAATACTAAAACACTAAAATTTTATATAGACGATTATGAATAAAATAATTGATCCGGCTACTTATGGACTGTCGGTTATACTATTAACCTGTTAACTTCTTTTTTTGTCACTTATGCCAATGCTGGTTCAACAAAGATGGTATCTGATGATCTTAGCAATATCTCTTTACAGCAAGGAATAACAGGTACGGTACGCGATTCTTTAGGTAATAATATGCCAGGTGTAACAGTGCTGCTAAAAGGCACTAATCAAGGCACTGCTACAGATATGGATGGTAGATACAGTTTATCTGTTCCTGCTAATTCAACATTGGTGTTTACAATGATTGGGTATGTGAAGCAAGAGATAGCTATAGATGAACGAAATATAATTGATGTTGTATTGAATGAAGATGCATCTTCATTAGAAGAGGTAGTTGTAACAGCTATCGGAATCCGGCAACAGAAACGTAAAATTGGATATGC
>Ga0160445_100448_pt1 | contig 21384 bp, 16 predicted proteins | sample HID1972M_E1MG_FD_108215 | JGI IMG/M metagenome (GOLD analysis project Ga0160445, IMG submission 108215) | Enriched pill bug-associated microbial communities from UW Madison campus, WI, USA - HID1972M_E1 MG | ecosystem: Host-associated > Arthropoda: Insects > Digestive system > Unclassified ... | reverse complement strand
AAAGCAGCGGCTTCGGGTGGAATGGCAATCTCAGAGATTATTACTCATGTAGATAAATCTGCTTTTAGTAAGGAGCAAAAGACTTTATATGTAAAAAATGAGAAGGCACTTAAAGAGCACGCGACTAAGATTGCTGCCAATGTAAATAACATTGAGGTTCAACGTGAATCTTTTGAAAAGATGAGCGAAGATGTTTATGACTTGGTGAAAACTTTTGGTGGTGGAAGGAAGCTTTATAAAGCTCATTGTCCAATGGTTGATGCTGATTGGTTAACTGAAACCAATGAAATTAAGAATCCTTATTTTGGTGAGAGCATGCTTACTTGCGGTTTAATTGATGAGATTGTATTCTAATTATGGTACATCGCCTTATAGAATGGTCTTTACGGAATCGGTTTATTGTATTAAGTTTTAGTATTGGGATCTTTATCTGGGGGATTTTTTCTGTAAGGAATAACCCCATCGATGCTATTCCTGATTTATCAGAGAACCAGGTTATTGTTTTTACCGAATGGATGGGCCGGTCTCCTCAATTAATTGAAGATCAAATAACCTATCCCTTAGTTACCAACCTGCAGGGTTTGCCTAAAGTCAAGTATGTGCGAGCTACCTCCATGTTTGGAATGAGCTTTATCTACGTGGTTTTTGAGGATAACGTGGATGTTTACTGGGCACGTGAGCGTGTGTCAGAAAGATTAGGTACAATAACCGGCTCGCTGCCACAGAATGCGACTCCTCAATTAGGTCCGGATGGAACAGGAGTAGGACATATTTTATGGTACACATTAGATGCACCAGATTTGGATCTGGGAGAGCAAAGAGCGATTCAGGACTGGTATATCAAATTTGCTTTACAAAATGTTCCGGGCGTAAGTGAAATAGCTTCTTTTGGAGGTTTTGAGAAACAATACCAGGTAACGGTTGATCCAAATAAGCTTTTATATTATAAACTGTCTGTTCCGGATGTTATTACTGCTGTTCGCTCAAATAACAATGAGAGTGGCGGAAGAAAGTATGAAGTAAGTGATATTGGTTATATCATTAAAACCAATGGTTATCTGGAATCTATTGAAGATATCCAAAAGATACCTGTTGGGAATCAGAATGGAGTGCCTATTTATGTTTCTGATGTTGGAACTGTGCAAATGACTGGTGAAGCTCGATTAGGCATATTTGATCAGGATGGTGAGGGTGAGAGGGTAGGAGGAATTGTGGTTATGCGCTATGGAGAGAATGCAGCTCAAGTCATTGATGATGTGAAAGCTAAAATGATTGAAGTCAGTAAGGGGCTTCCTGAGAATGTAAAGTTTGATATAGTTTATGACAGGGGGGAACTAATTAAGGAATCGATCTCATCCATTAGAAATACATTAATTGAAGAAATGATTATTGTTTCTCTTATTGTTATCATATTTCTCTTTCATTGGCGCAGTGCATTAAGCATCATTATTCAAATACCTATTACCGTAGCTGCCAGCTTTATTTTATTGAATGCTTTTGGCGTATCTTCTAATATTATGTCATTAACAGGTATTGCTTTAGCTATCGGAGTAATTGTAGACAACGGAATTATTATGAGTGAGAATTCATATAAACACTTATCTGACCGATATCATGAGTGGGAGTTAAGTCAAAAATCAAAATCTGAATAGCATGAATTGGTTTAAAAGATTATTCAAAAAGACGCCTCAATGGATATCTGAAGAGGAAAGACTTCAAATTATTGAAAAAAGCAGTAAGCAGGTAAGTCGTGGTGTTTTCTTTGCCACAGTGATTATCATCACCTCTTTTCTTCCGGTATTTATGCTGACTGGGCAAGAGGGAAAGATGTTTCATCCTATCGCTTATACCAAGACTTTCATCATGATTGTGGATGCTTTATTGGTGTTAACATTGGCGCCTGTACTGATTTCCTTTTTTATGAAGGGGAAATTTAAACCCGATAGTGCGAATCCGGTAAATCGTTTCTTAGAACGGATCTACGAGCCTATAATAGAATGGGTTTTAGAGTGGCGGAAGACGACACTGGCTATTAATATTCTTGCATTACTAATTACTATTCCTGTTTTAAAGAATATGGGTTCTGAGTTTATGCCAACACTGGATGAACAGAGCATCCTTTTTATGCCGGTAACCTTGCCTGATGTAAGTAATAATGAGATTAGAAGGATTCTGCAGGTGCAGGATAAGATCATTAAGCAGGTACCTGAGGTAGACAAAGTATTGGGCAAAGCGGGCAGAGCCAGTACATCTACGGATAATTCGCCCCTAAGCATGATTGAGACCATGATTATGCTTAAACCGAAAAGCCAATGGCGGGAAGGAATAACGAAAGATGATATTATTAAAGAACTGGATACAAAGCTTCAGATCCCCGGAGTAGTGAATGGATGGACTCAACCGATTATTAATCGGATAAATATGCTTGCAACCGGTATTCGTACAGATGTTGGAATTAAAGTATATGGACAGAACCTCGATACTATTGCCAGTGTTTCTGAAAGAGTAAGGCACGCTTTGGAAGGTACAGCAGGTGTTCAGGATCTTTTTGTAGAACCGGTAACTGGCGGGAAATATTTAAATGTAGATATCAATAGAGACGCGTTAGCGCGTTACGGATTGAATGTTGACGATGTCAATCAAACAGTTGAATCTGCCATTGGTGGCGCTCCTGTTGGGCAGACCATTGAAGGAAGACAGCGTTTCAGTATTAATGTTCGTTTATTACAGGATTATCGAAACAGTATCGATCAGCTGAATCGGATACCTTTGATGAGTCCTGTGTTTGGTGAGGTTCCTTTGAGTGCTGTGGCTACTATTAAGTTTGAAGAGGGTCCGCCTATGATCACTTCAGAAAATGCTTTATTGCGTGGAGCGGTTATGTTTAATGTTCGTGACAGGGATTTAGGAAGTACAGTTGAAGAGGCAATGGAAAGACTTAATGCTGCTGATGGTATTCTGCCACAAGGTTATTTCTTAGAATGGAGCGGGCAATATGAAAACCTGATCCGTGGGCAGCAGACATTAATTTGGATTGCGCCGATTGTTTTGATTATCATTTTCTTCTCGCTTTATTTTGCGTTTCACTCTATTAGGGAGGCTTTCCTTAGCTTAATAACAATACCATTTGCATTGATTGGAGGTGTATATATGGTTTATTTCTGGGGTGCAAACCTTTCTATTGGAGTCGCTGTTGGTTTTATTGCTCTTTTTGGAATTGCTGTTGAAACAGGTATTGTTATGGTAATCTATTTGAATGATGCAATGCAGCAATTAATTAAAGAAAAAGGCAACAGCAGAGAGACGATTAGTAAAGCGGATTTGAGGAAGTATGTGATATGGGGAGCAAGTAAGCGCTTACGACCTAAAATTATGACCGTTTGTGTTTCATTATTTGGGTTGGTACCTATACTATGGGCAACCGGGGTCGGTACTGATATTATGAAACCTATTGTGCTGGCTATGATTGGAGGTGTTTTTACATCTTCGATTCACATCCTTTTAGTGACACCGCTTATATTTTTAATGTCTAAAGAGTATGAATTACGAAAATTCGGAAAACTTGAAATCCATGATGCACCGCATTAAATATACCTGTCTGTTTCTTCTTTTAATGCCTATAAGCTTATTTGCACAGGATTCGTTGTTGCTGTCGCTTAACGAGATTTTAACGAAGATAGAGAAACAGAATGTTTCACTTGAATCATATGAGTTGAAGGCAAAGAGTTATAATTTTAAATCAGAAGCAGCGACTTCCTGGATGGCTCCTATGGTTGGAGCAGGAACTTATATGACACCTTATCCCGGACAAAATCCGATGGCGGATGATAGAGGCTCTCTTATGTTTCAAGTGGAACAGGACATCCCTAATTTCGCAAAGCAGAAGGCGGATAAAAAAGCTATTACTTCTCTTGGGGACATAGAATATGCTAATCGGGATTTGAAAATAAATGAATTAAAAGCTCAGGCAAAAGGTCTGTATTTTAATTGGCTGATTGCTTTAGAAAGGATAGAAGTTTTGTGTGAGAATGAAAAAATCATGCAAACGATGAGAGAGGTTGAAGAGATCAGGTATAAATACAATCAAAGCCAGTTGGGAAGCATTTTTAACATTGATGCTAAAATTGATGAGAACCACAATATGATCTTGACACAGGAAGGAGAGATTGCTAAGTCACGGGCTTGGCTCAACTCGCTTATGAATCAGAATGGAGATACTTATTTTTCTATTGATACGTCAGAACAGCTGGCATTTATTCCGCAGGCCGTATTGGATACTACTTCTTTGGCCGTACAGCGAGCTGATATAATTAAAATGGAACGAGAGATTACCAGTATGAAGTTTGAAGCAGAAGCTATGAAAAAAGAAAGCCGCCCTGGTCTTAAGATACGGTTTGATCATATGTCGCCTCTTGGTGCAGGTATGATGCCAAACTCTTATAGTATCATGGGAATGATATCAATACCGATCGTGCCATGGAGTAGTAAAATGTATAAGAATGAAGTTTTGGCTATGAACCTGGAAATTGATGCTATGGAAAAGGAGCGGCAAGGTATACTTTTAGAAAGTCAAGGGAAAGTGTATGGAATGCAATATGAGATTTTGAATGTGCAGAAACGATTGGAAAATCTTGAATTAAAAATTATCCCTTCTTTAAAACGAGCATTGGATGCGAATTTTCAATCCTATCAAGAAAATAAAATTCAATTACCTGTTATTCTTGATAACTGGGAAGCATGGAATATGATGCAGAATAATTTGTTGGATGAAAAGTTAATGTTTTATCAACTGATAATAGACTATGAAAAAGAACTATTTAGGTAACTTGTTTATCTTTCTGTGTATTATTTTTTTGGCTTCTTCTTGTAAGCAGAAAGCTGTTGAGCAAGGGGTATTACATAGTAGAGAAGAGTTAAGTAATGATATAAAAAAGAGTATTCAACGTATAAATGGTAGGATCGTTTCTCAGGCTCCGGTTATTTATGCTGATTCCGGGAGCAAGGTTTTGGAATTAGAAATACAAGGGCGTATAGCATACGATACACGTGAGAAAACGATGATAAGCAGTCGGGTGGCAGGTAGGATCGAGAAGTTGAATGTCAAATACAATTATCAGCCGATTAAAAAAGGGGAGCTAATTATGGAGGTTTATTCCCCTGATTTGGTTGCTGCTCAGCGAGAACTTCTTTTCCTTCAGAATGGAGACTCCGGAAATGTGAGGAGTTCAGCTATGAAGAAACTTTTATATCTGGGAATGGCACAGTCTCAAATTGACAGGGTATTAAGGTCTGGAGTTCCTCAATATAGGGTAGGAGTTTATAGTCCGGTTAATGGATTTATTGTAGAAAGCGGATCCTCTACTACAGTGGACCAGGCAGCTTCGGCTGTCATGATACGAGAAGGTCAGTATTTAAATGCAGGTGAAAGTGTTTTTACTGTTTATGGAAATTCAGGATTAGTGGCTGAGTTTTCTTTAGATCCACAGGATGCTTCATTGATTAAGAAAGACCAACGTATTTTGTTCTCTTCCCTTAGAAACCCTGATGATTCTTTTGTGGAAAATATTGATTTGATCCAGCCGATTTTTAGAGAGGGAGAAAACTTTTCATTAGTACGTATTTATGTGCCTGCAGAAGGATTCATTATCGGTGAAATGTTACAAGCCAAGGTGCCTGTCTTTATTAAAAATAGTTTGTGGCTTTCTCAATCATCTGTCATTGACCTCGGGATGGAATCAGTTGTATTTGTGAAAGAGGAAGATGTTTTTGTTCCTAAGAAAATTGAAGTGGGGGTTAAAACAGACGGCTTGGTTCAGGTTCTGACTCCTATTAATGAATGGGCGATTGCAAAAGATGCTTCTTATTTGATTGATAGTGAAAGTTTCATCGCTCTTAAAGATATTGAATAATGGAAAGGAAGATTTTTATACGCAGTTTGATCTTTTCAGTGGCAGCTCCGTCTTTATTGATTTCTGCTTGTACAAATAATGAGATTACAAATACAGATGCCGTTCAGACTTATACATGTCCGATGCATCCACAGGTAATACAAGAATTTCCTGGTAAATGCCCTGTTTGTGGAATGGATCTGGTACCATTTGATCGTACAAATAAGGAGAGATTCCTTACATTAAATGAAAATCAGCAAATTCTAGCCAATATTACAACAGTTGTTATTGGGGAAGGTTCTTTAAATAGCAGTTCTTATTTGAATGGACATTTAGCCGTCAATCCGGATCAAACGAATTTTGTTAGTAGCAGGCTGTCGGGAAGGATTGAAACTTTATATTTGAAAGAAACCGGGATATTGGTTAAAAAAGGGCAGCCTATTTATAAATTGTATTCGGAGCAACTGCTCAGTCTTCAACAAGATTATCTTTTGATGGAAGCGCAAGCAGAGAAATTGAGCAGTGATAAGCGGTTTAGAGAATTGGCTAATGCATCCCGACAGAAATTACTTTTATATGGGCAAACAGCAGGGCAAGTTGATCGGTTAAAACAAGAAGGTATTGTGCAGCCCTATGTAACATATTTGGCTCCATCTTCCGGATCGGTTTCTGAATTAATGGTGGTAGAAGGTCAGTATGTAGAGGAGGGCTCTGTATTAATGCGCCTCGAAGATTATAGCCGGCTTTGGGTAGAAGCTGATATTTATCCGAGTGAGGCGGCTTCTATAAAGACAGGCAATAAGCTTAAAGTAATTGTTGCAGGTTGGGAAAGTGAACCACTGGAAATGCTTGTTCAATTTATAGCTCCGGCTATGGCTGCCGGTGGGCAGACACTTCAGTTAAGAGGTTCTATTGAAAATAAGAATAATTGGCAGCCCGGGTTACAAGCTAAGGTATTATTGCCTTATGATTCGGACAGTGGAGAGCTTACTTTGCCAATTGATGCTGTTATCAGGGATGGAAAGACGGAACATGTTTGGATAGAAACTCAGCAAAACATGTTTGTGCCTAGAAAGGTTGTAATTGGAAGAGAATCATCAGATAAGGTTGAGATTAAGCAAGGGCTTGTAAAAGGAGATAAGGTGGTTATAACCGGCGCTTATTTATTATATAGTGAATATGTTTTGAAAAAGGGAGAACATCCAGTGTCTCTTTAATGATATTATTCTGTAAATTAATCTGAAACGATGATTTGAAATATTACAATTAATACAAATAATACTATTCGTATTAATTTCTTAAATGAGTAACTTTACCATTCTTAATTAATAAAGTGTCAATTAGCTCGGATGAGGTATTTAGGAGAAAATATAAATTTTGTAATGCGATAGATGGAAATACTTATTATTTTAATCTTAATATTATTAAATGGTTTTTTCGCTTTATCAGAAATTGCATTAGTATCCGTAAAGAAAAGTCGTTTGGAGCACCTGGCTTCACAAGGAAATAAGAGAGCTGAGACAGTATTACTTCTTCTGGCGAGCCCGGAGAACTTTCTTTCATCTGTTCAGGTAGGAATTACATTGATCGGTATTGTAGCAGGTGCTTACGGAGGAGCAACTTTAACCGTAAATATGGAGGCCTATTTATCTCAATTCACTTTCTTGGGAGAATATATTCATACAGTTTCTTTAATTATTGTAATTGGAGGGATTACTTATGTTTCTATTGTGATTGGTGAACTTGTTCCTAAAACATTAGCAATGAATAATGCTGAGCCCATTGCCTTATTTACCATTCCAATTATAAAATATTTTACTTTAATTGCTTATCCGTTTGTTAAACTTTTGTCTTTTTCAACAAGTTTAATTGTTAAGCTTTTTGGTATTAAACAACGTGAAAGTGAAAGGATTAGTGAAGACGAACTGCGGTTTTTGCTTAAGACTGCGGGTAAACAAGGGGTCTTGGAAAGCGAAGAGACTCAGGTTCATCAAAATCTTTTCATGTTTACCGATCAAACTGCTAAATCAATGTTAACGCATCGTTCAGATTTAGAATGGATAAATATTGATGAAAGTGTAGACGAGATATTTGATTGCATAAAGGAAAGTACACATTCTAAGTTTATAGCTGCAGAGGGGTCGATTGATAACATACGCGGAATTATTCATATTAAAGACTTTCTTGGCAACTTTAGAAGGGAAGATTTTAATATTCTGGAAATTGTTCGTAAGCCAGTAATTATTTCTCAAAATACGCCTGCATTTAGGATTTTGAATACTTTTAAATCTCAAAAGCAATATATGGCTATCGTAGTCGATGAATATGGAGGAATTGTTGGAATCATAACCTTGTATGATCTTTTTGAAGCTATTGTTGGTGATTTGCCTGAGGAAGATGAAGATATCAATATTTTAAAAAGAGAAGACGGTACTTATCTGGTTAATGGTAAGACTACGATCATAGAGATCAATCAATATTTTGGCCGTGATATTATAGAAAAGGACCATTCAAAGTATACAACGATATCAGGTTTTGTATTAGATAAGATAAGGCATATTCCTCTGACCGGAGAAAAATTAAATGTTGATGATCTTTTAATAGAGATTATTGATATGGATGGTTTGCGAATAGATAAATTATTGCTTTTTGATAATCAGGTTGATATTGAATAACGATCAATATATTAAGATGAACGAAGAATTTTATCGTCATATACTAGGGAAGCAGATAAGTGTTCAAGCTGTGCCTTCCAATCAGGTAATTGCTGATTGGGTATTTAATCTTTTGAATTTAGTATTTCCTGAACGTTCAGTGTCCCATCAATACTCATTGAAGGATATTAAAGAATCCTTTTATAAATTAGAGAAAGAGCTGGTACAATTATTAAATGCTACAAAGGCTTGTAGTGATTGTAATAATGAGTTAGTTGCTGAAACTTTTTTTAAAGAATTCCCGGCTCTCTATAAGAAGATGAACACCGATATTTCGGCTATTTTAAATGGAGATCCGGCTGCCAAAAGTGAGTTTGAAATCATTAGAACCTATCCTGGCTTTTTAGCTATTTCCTTTTATAGAATAGCACATGCGTTGTTGAAGCTTGATGTACCTTTGATCCCGCGTATTTTAACGGAGTTGGCTCATTCTAAAACTGGTATTGATATTCATCCGGGAGCAGTAATTGGTGAGTACCTTTATATTGATCATGGAACGGGTATTGTAATTGGTGAAACAACGATTATTGGCAAGCATGTTAAAATATACCAAGGTGTTACATTGGGCGGTTTAAGTGTAGAGAAGTTGTTTGCGAATACAAAAAGACACCCTACTATAGAAGATCATGTTGTTTTATATGCCGGGGCTACTATTTTAGGTGGCGATACAGTTGTTGGGCATAATTGTATAATTGGTGGTAATGTTTGGTTAACCAAAAGCGTTCCTCCAAATTCAACTGTGTATCATCAATCTACGGTTAAAGTGATTGATACTAAAGACAGAATTCAATGAAGAATATTATAGATTGTATTGGTAATACTCCATTGGTAGAGATTCAACATTTGAATCCTAATCCTAACGTAAATATTTATGCGAAGCTTGAAGGTAATAATCCTGGAGGAAGCGTAAAGGATAGGGCTGCTCTAAATATGATTCAAGGTGCTATCGAACGCGGTGATATTAAGAAAGGAACTAAACTTATAGAGGCTACGAGTGGTAATACAGGCATTGCGTTAGCAATGATTGCTAGCACCTATGGTTTGGAAATAGAGTTGGTTATGCCTGAAAACTCTACAAGAGAGAGAACATTAACTATGGAGGCATTTGGTGCTCAGGTAACGCTATTGGAATCTATAGAAGCCTGCAGAGATTATGCTGAAGAAAAGGGTGCTGATGCTGGTTATTTTTTGATAGATCAGTTTTCTAATGAGGATAACTATAAATCTCATTATAAAAGTACGGGTCCGGAAATATGGCGTGACACAGATCATAAGATTACACATTTTGTGAGCTCTATGGGAACTACCGGTAGTATTATGGGTTGTTCGATGTTTTTGAAGGAACAAAATCCGGAAATTCAAATTATAGGGTGTCAACCTACTGAGGAATCGTCTATTCCTGGTATTAGAAGATGGCCTGAAGAGTATTTGCCTAAGATATTTGATCCTAAAAGGGTTGATAGAATTATTGATGTCTCTCAGGAGCAAGCAACTAATATGGCGCGTCAGCTTGCTCGGAAAGAAGGTATTTTTGTGGGTATGAGCAGTGGTGGTGCATTTGCAGCTGCATTGAAACTAGCGAGTGAAGTGGAATCAGCAAACATTGTGTTTATTGCTTGTGATCGCGGAGATCGTTATTTAAGCAGTGATTTATTTGGTTAATACAATAGTTAAATTGATTATAGGATATAAATAGTTCTAAACGTATAAAAGTTTGTGTTTTAAATAATCAAAATCTGAAAAGTGTAAATAATTGCAAACAAAAATTTACATTTGCTTAAAATTAGGGTAATATTATGATCAAGGTACTCGACTTTGAGGCGTTGTAAATAAATTAATTTAAGTATGCGTAAGAAATTATCTGATAGGGTTGAGTCGTTTAAAGATGCAACAGCAATCAAGGAGAGGGGTTTATATCCTTATTTTCGTTCAATAGAGTCTGCTCAAGATACTGAGGTCATTATTGATGGTAAAAAGGTGTTAATGTTTGGGTCAAATTCTTACCTAGGTTTGACCAACCATCCTAAGATTAAAGAAGCTTCTAAGGCAGCTATTGATATTTATGGAACCGGTTGTGCGGGGTCACGTTTTTTAAATGGTACTTTGGATATTCACCTTGAACTGGAAGACCGATTAGCAAGATATGTTGGTAAAGAAGCTGCTGTACTTTTTAGTACAGGTTTTCAGGTTAACCTAGGCGTAATATCTTGTTTATTGGATCGTAATGATTATCTTATCTTGGATGAATCTAATCATGCTTCTATCATTGATGGAAGTCGTTTGTCTTTTGCACGTACTATCAAGTATGGCCATAATGATATGGACGATTTACGTAAGAAATTAAGTCGCTTACCTGAGTCTTCTGCTAAACTTCTTGTAGTAGATGGCATTTTTAGTATGGAAGGTGATTTGGTTAAACTTCCGGAAATTGTTGAGCTTGCTGAAGAGTTTGGTGTTAATATTATGGTTGATGATGCTCATAGTTTAGGCGTTATTGGTTATAAAGGTTCTGGAACAGCTTCTCATTTCAACCTTAATGATGATGTAGATCTCATTATGGGAACATTCAGTAAATCATTGGCTTCTTTAGGAGGTTTTGTTGCCGGTACTAAGGAGACCATCGAATTTATAAAACATAGGGCGAGATCTTTGATGTTTAGTGCAAGTATGCCTCCATCATCTGTTGCAAGCGTAATTGCTGCTTTGAATATTATTGAATCTGAACCGGAACGTATCGAAACTCTTTGGAAGAATACTCGTCATGCCTCTCAATTATTAGTGAATGCCGGCTTTGATATCGGGCATTCAGAAAGCCCGATTCTACCTATATATATCAGAGATAATGATAAAACATTTAAGATTACCAATATTCTGCATAATAATGGAATATTTGTAAATCCGGTGGTATCTCCAGCTGTAGCTTCGAATGATTCTTTGATCCGGTTTTCGTTGATGGCTACTCATACCTTCAGTCAAATTGAGGAAGCTGTTGAAAAGATTTCCGCTGCATATAAGATTGTGCAAGAAGAGACAGTTAACATCACTTTATGAAAAAAATAATAGCAGTAAAGGGATCAAAAGGACTTAAAGCGTTTATTGATTTTCCACATACGCTATTTAAGAATGATCCGAATTACGTTCCTGAGTTATTTATAGCTCAGCGTGATATGCTTACGCCGGGAAAGCATCCATTTCATGAACATTCTAAGGTTCAGCTATTTTTGGCTTATGAAGATCAGGAAGTAATAGGTAGAATTGCTGCTATACGAAATAATAATCACAATAATCTTCATCATTCGACTGATGGTTTCTTTGGTTTTTTTGAATGTATTAATGATCAGGAGACTGCAGACCTGCTGATACAGACTGCAGAGAAATGGTTAAAGGATCAAGGGCTAAATACTATTATTGGTCCGGTAAATTTTTCAACAAATGAAACCTGTGCCCTTCTGATAGAAGGTTTTGATGGTTCACCAATGGTGATGATGCCTTATAACCCCCCTTATTATTTACAGTTATTAGAAAATCAGGGTTTTAGTAAGCGCATGGATTTGAGAGCTTATTATTATGAGGTGGGAGCTTATGATGATCGTTCTGTAAAACTTCTTGATATTATTCAAGAGCGTTTAAAAAGGAATTCAATTGTTGTTCGAAAGATCAATATGAAGAACTTTGTAGAAGAGGTGAGAGCTGTCAAAGAAGTATATAATAAAGCATGGGACAGTAATCAGGGTTTTGTGCCCATGACTGATAAGGAATTTGACCACATGGCAAAGGATTTGAAGTTAATTTTAGATCCTGATTTTTGCCTGGTTGCTGAACAGAATGGCAAATTGATTGGTTTTGCTTTAGCAATACCCGATATTAATCCTATTCTTAAAACTATTAAAAAAGGTCGTTTGCTTCCCTTTGGGATTTTTAAGTTATTGGGAATGAAAAAGAAGATCAAAGGGATACGTATTATGACCTTAGGTGTGGTTGATGGCTATCGGAAGATGGGAATTGAAGCTTGTTTATATGGTTTAATTATAAAAGCTTTCCAAGAGAAAAACTATACGTATGCAGAGGCCTCCTGGACTTTAGAGCATAATGATTTAGTAAATAAAGCAATAGAACGTATCAATGGTATTCCATATCGTAAATATAGGATATTGGAGAAATCCATATGAAAAAGAGAGTCCTCATAACAGGTGCAAGCGGTTTTGTAGGGTATCATTTAATTGCAGAAGCTTTACAGAATGGACTGGAGGTTTATGCGGCTATTAGACCGAATAGTAAGATTGAACATCTCAGCCAATTTAATATCAATTATACTTATTTGAATTATACTTCTGTTGAAGACCTCAAAAAAGAGATTGAAGATAAGAAATATAATTATATTATTCATGCTGCAGGAATTACTAAAGCTAAAACTCTAGCTGATTACAATCAGATAAACGCTGAATTTAGTAGAAACCTGGCTCTTGCAGCTACACAGGTTGGCGTACCGATTGAGAAGTTTGTATTGGTGAGTAGTTTAGCAGCTTTAGGACCAATTCAAGATCTGACGGCTCTGATTCAAGATAACTCTACACCTAATCCAGTTACCAGTTATGGTAAGAGTAAGTTATTGGCAGAACAATATTTATTAAAAATACCAGATCTACCCTTGGTTATTATTCGTCCCACAGCTGTATATGGTCCAAGAGAACATGATTTATATGTAATTTTCAGAGCGATCAATAAAGGGCTGGATCCTCATATCGGCAGATTTAGTCAACAGCTTAGTTTTATTTATGTAAAAGATTTAGTTAAGGTACTTGTGAGGGTATTGAGTTTGACATCTCATAATGAAGTGTATAATATCACTGATGGTGTTGCTTATAACCGTTATGCACTGGCTGATGCTGCTAAGTTGATTTTAAACCGGAAGGCGTTTCGAGTTCATTTACCGGTATTTATGGTGAATGGGTTAGCTATCTTGATGGATCGATTGTATTTGTATAAAAAGGATACTCCGGTTTTAAATAAGGAAAAGATGAGCGAGCTTACCGCAGTTAATTGGGCTTGTGATATCAGCAGAATTCAAAAAGATTTAAACTTTATACCCCAATATAGTTTGAAGCAAGGCCTTTCTGAAACTTTAGACTGGTACAAAGAAAGTAAATGGCTTTAAGGGATTAGCCGTGTTTTTGCCTCTTTAAGCCGATGCCTGCGATAAAGAATAAAGCTGATCATAATTAGAATCCCCGCGACCCCTTCGAAAGCTACAACCTGTACTGTTCCAAAAAGATGTGCGAAATAGCCCATTACCAATGCTCCAATGGGTAGAACTCCTTGAAATGCCATAATATAATAACTCATGGTTCTTCCTCGCATCTTATCGTCTGTATGTGTTTGCAAGTACGTATTAATAGAAGAGTTTTGAGCCATTAATCCCAATGCACCGGTGGCAGTGAAAAATAACCCCATAATTAAAGTTGGAGATAGCGCTAAGCCAAGTACGGATATCGATAAAATAAAGCTTGAGCGTATGATTATTCTTGTAAAGTTACGGTGTGATTTGAGGGTCGCCATATAAATTGCACCAATTAGGGCACCAAAACCTCCACAACTTTCAAACCAGCTAAAGGTTGTGGCATTACCACTAAAGATATCCTTTGCAAATACCGGCAGGAAGGTAGTGTAAGGAATAATCAATAAGCTGGATGATGCCATTAATAAAATTAATGAAGAAATGTTAGGAGATGCTTTTAAGTATTGAAACCCTTCTTTTAGATCGAACCAGATATTCTCGGTTGATCTTTCGTTTGCTGTAATTTTGATTTTCATAAGTAAGAGACAAATCAACACAGCGATATAACTGAGGAAATTAATTAAAAAACAGATATTTTCACCAAACGAACTTAGAATCACCCCTGCGATAGCTGGTCCAATTAAGCGGGCACCGTTAAATACAGATGAGTTAAGGGCAATGGCATTGGGTATATCTTCTTTTCGATCTACCAGATTTACTACCAGCGACTGGCGTGCGGTGACATCTAAAGATGTTATTAAGCCCTGCACCAAACTTAATATTCCGATCCATAAAATATTATAGTAATTTAACCAGACCATTAGAGCCAGTGTTCCTGCCTGAAGCATTAGGATGATCTGAGTAAACCAAAAGATTCGGAATTTATTGTGCCGATCTACAAGGCTTCCTGCAAATGGAGCTAATATAAGAGATGGGAAAAGGCTGGCGAAGGAAATTAATCCCAGTATAAAAGGTGATCCGGTGAGGCGATATACTAACCAGCTGATGGCTACCCGTTGCATCCAGGTTCCTATAAGAGAGATTGATTGTCCAGTAAAAAACAATCTGTAATTATAGTATTTAAGGGAACGGAATAGCAACATACACGATAAACAGGAGCCGTTATTTTAATTAAATATACGTAATAAACGGTATAAAATGATGTAATTTCGTATTTATGAAGAGTGTGCATATTGTAGGAGCAGGTCCGGCAGGTTTAATGGCAGCATATCAATTTGCTTTAAAAGGGTACTCAGTATTGGTATATGATCATAAATCTGCACCGGCGCGTAAATTCTTAGTTGCCGGTCAGGGGGGCTTTAATTTAACTCATTCTGAAGATCTTGAATTATTTCTTAGCCGCTACGATGCACAAAGAATTCAAGATGTTGTTCGCGGGTTTACTAATGAAGATACTGTTCATTGGTTACAGTCTATTGGCATTGCAACCTATGTAGGTTCTTCAGGAAAAGTCTTTCCTGAGAGGGGGATTAAACCTATTGAAGTATTACAAAAGTGGTTGACAGCATTACAAAGACTTGATGTTCAGTTTTTCTTTAATTATAGTTTGGTAGATTTTGACTCTGAGAAATTGGTTTTTAAGACTGATAATGGTAACAAAGAGGTGTTTTATCAGCGGTCTGTTTTTGCACTCGGCGGTAAGTCATGGGCGAAAACCGGTTCTGATGGAAGCTGGGTCTCATTTTTTTTGGAGAAAGATATACAACTAAATCCTTTTCAGTCATCTAATTCAGGTCTGGAAATGGTTAAACCTTGGCAAGATTTAGCAGGTAAGGTTTTAAAGAATGTTCTTTTATTTAATGAATACGGCGAAAAATACGGAGAGTTCATTATTACGGATTATGGTATTGAAGGCTCTGCAGTATATTTCATGAATCGTTTCATAAGGAAAAAAACTTTTCCTCAATATATATACGTTGATTTGAAGCCTAATCTTTCTCGTGAAAAAATTATAGAATCAATAAGTTCGGGAAAGATCTCAGAAGTATTGAAAAAGAAACTCAGGTTGGAGCCGGTGAAATTGGCGATGTTGAAAGGCTTAGATAAAGCAACTTATACTGATCCAGTTTTATTGGCTGATAAAATTAAAGAGTTTCCAATTGAATTAACAGGATTTAGACCCATTGATGAAGTGATTTCAACTTATGGGGGTGTGGAATGGGAGGAGTTGGATGCTCAATTATTTTTGAAGAAGTATCCCGCTATTCAATGTTGTGGAGAAATGCTTGACTGGGATGCTCCCACAGGCGGATATTTACTACAAGCGTGTTTTGCTTCAGGTTATTATACTGCATTAGGTATATAGAATTTTAGTTCAGACTAGTGCTACCTCTGTAATCAAACTATTTGCTTTTATAGATGTTTTTCTAATCAATCTATTGATTATGCCAGAAGGACCGTCTATTGTTATATTAAAAGAACTTATTGAGGAACTTCATTTAGAAGGTTCAACCATTTTGGATGTGAAGGGAAATACCAGCATAGAGAAAGAAAGAATGATTAATAAAACTGTGATTGGTTTTAAAAGTTGGGGTAAGCATTTCTTAATCTGCTTTGAGGGATTCACTTTAAAGATTCACTTTTTAATGTTTGGCACTTATTTAATTAATGAGCAGAAGGAAACTCCCTTGCGGTTAGGCTTGATATTTGAAAATAATGAACTTAATTTCTATACCTGTTCTTTAAAATTTATTGAAGGTGATATAAATGACGTGTATGATTGGGAAGCTGATGTTTTATCTGAACAATGGAATCCATCGAAAGCCGGTTTGAAATTAAAGGAAAAAGGAAATACTTTGGTATGCGATATATTATTAGATCAGGATATATTTGCGGGTGTTGGTAACATTATTAAAAATGAAGTTTTGTATCGGATTTGTGTTCACCCTCTAAGTGTGATAGCAGCTCTGCCAATTATTAAACAAGAAGAACTTATTAAGGAAGCCAGACAATATAGTTTTGATTTCTTAAGATGGAAAAAGGAATACACATTAAAGAAGCATTGGTTAATTAATACCAAAAGCATTTGTCCTTTAGGTCATCATGTATATAGAGATTATTTGGGAAAAACCAACAGAAGAACCTTTTTTTGCATTGAATGCCAAAAGCTATATATAGTTTGTTAATGAATCAATTTCGCCGTGATAGTACATGATAGTCTAATCAATTCTGTTTTTTAATCTTGTAATACGATCTTGCACAAGTGAGCACATTTTGTAAGTTCTAAATTAAACTATTAGCTAAAATACTAGTTTAATAAATAATTAGTTTGATGTTTTCACCCTTAAACCAGGTAGGTTAATATTGTAAATAAATTTTAATTAAAATAAATGACATGAATAAAAAATGTTTTATTGTAATAATGGCAGGTGTAGTAACGAGTTCATCAGCATTTAGCAATCCACAGACTTCAAATATACTGAATGAGAAATCTGTGCAGTATTCAATGATCAATCCCGTAAATACGATAGATGATACGAAAAGCAATGTTAAAACATCTCAACCCGCTGGTGAAACTATAACAATAAAAGTTGTTCCAGGAGAAATGCGATTTGATAAGACGAAATTTTCTGTGAAGGCTGGTTCTACTGTCAAAATAATAGTTGAAAATCCTGACTTTATGCAGCATAATCTTCTTATAGCTAAGCCTGGCTCTTTGGATAAAGTTGGTAATGCAGCAGATGCCTTAGCCGGAATGGCAAATGGTGCTGAGTTGCAATATGTACCAAAGATACCAGAGGTATTATATTCTACGCCTTTATTAGATCAAGGTGATAAATTTGAACTGACTGTGAAGGTGCCTAATGTAACTGGTGATTATCCTTTTGTATGTACTTTTCCAGGTCACTGGCGAATTATGCATGGTATAATGACAGTTACTAAGTAACAAACTCTTTATAATTCTACCGAATTAATTTATTTAATCCCCATTCTTTACTCTTATAAAGTAAAGAATGGGGATTTTTAGTTTAATAAGTTTTTGGGGCTATAATATGCTGTTTGTTAACGACATTGGTTCATATCCATTTAATTATTGATAATTTAATTCGATATTCAAGTTTTCCATAATTAGGAATATCTATCTATTTCTGAGGTTTAATTAAATAATAATTCTCCATTAAATTGTGAATTTGTTGCTGTATCAGGATAGAGCAGGTTGCCGCTACCTACGGTGCTGGCTATATTTACTTTATAACCATAGTGATTTTATAACCTTTAAAACCAAAACTTATGATGCGATTTTATCTTTTCTTTAGCCAAAGGCTGCTCATGCTTTGTTGCAGCCTATTATTTAGTCTTACTGTTTTTGCTCAGCAGCCCGTACAGGTTTCAGGGATTGTTAGGGACGAAGTTGGCCCGATTGGCGGGGTCTCCGTTCTAGTTAAAGGCACACAACAAGGGACTGTAACCAGTCCAACAGGAGCCTATACAATATCGGCTGTACCAGGTACTGTGCTTGTTTTCCGAAGCATCGGATATGACGAGCAGGAACGAACTGTTGGAAGTGCTGGGACAATTAATGTAACCCTTGTAAGCGGATCAGAAGGCTTGGAAGAGGTTGTTATTGTCGGTTATGGTACTCAGCAGAGTAAAGATGTAACAGGGTCTGTATCGACCGTTTCAATGGGAAATGTGAGGGATCAAGCATTAGCTTCTCCTGATCAAGCTCTTGCCGGACAAGTGGCAGGTGTGAATGTAAGCACATCCAATGGTATACCTGGAGGAGGACCTCAAATACAAGTTCGTGGTATTGGTGCGGTTGGAGCTACTAGCGAACCTTTATATGTAATAGACGGTTTCCCGGTTCCTAGTTCTTCCAGTCAACGTTCCAACCCAATGAGTGAAATTAATCCTCAGGATATTGAATCCATGACCATCTTAAAAGATGCATCAGCTACTGCTATCTATGGATCAAGAGGTGCAAACGGTGTAGTTATTATTAACACGAAGAAGGGGAGAAGCGGTAAACCTACTATAGCTGTAACGGCAAGTACCGGTTTACAGGAAGTTCCTCAAAAGGGAAGACCTGATTTAATGAATGGTCAGGAGTTTGCTCAGTGGAGACAAGAAGCTTTAATGGACCAGATACGATATCAGGAGGGAAGAGAACCTTCATTGGATGAGATTCCTGAAGTATATCGTAATCCATCATTAATTGGTGAAGGTACAAACTGGTTCGAGGAAGTAACTCGTGTTGCTCCAATGTCAGACGTCAATTTAAGCTTTAGTGGCGGTAACGATAATATTAAGGCATACGTATCCGCAGGTTATTTTAACCAACAAGGTGTTATGCTTAATACCGGATTTGAACGCTATTCATTGAGAAGTAATGTTGACGCGACTTTAACAGATAAATTTAGAGTAGGAGTTAGTTTATCTCCATCTCTAACTTATACAAACGGAAACGTTAGAGGGCAAGGTAGAGATGAGTTTTTTGATATTGCCAATCCTATCTCACCGGTTTATAATGCTGATGGTACATATAACGCATATCTTGATGAAGCGCCAGGAGCATTTGGACTGCCGAATCCTGTTATGTTCTTAGAAGAAACCGTTAATAAGGGCAGTAGTGCAAGAGTTCTATTCAATGCCTATGGAGAATATGATCTAATAAAGAACTTAAAGTTTAAATCAACCTTTAACGTTGATTATGGTAGTGGTGAGTCAAGATATTTTAGACCTTCAACTTTAGGCAATACAAACACTCCACCCCCTTCCATTCCAAGTGGTAACTATAGTGGCAGATCCTCTATGAACTGGTTAAACGAGAATACTTTAAACTATGATTTAAGATCAGGTGATCATTCATTTGATGCATTAGTAGGTTTCACAGTTCAATCTAATAAGATGAGATCTCACACATTTAATGGTAATGAGTTTGCAAACGATGATATTGAAGCTTTAAGTGCAGCAGCTAGAATTACTGCCGGAAATATTAATATAAGTGACTGGGGACTTGTTTCCTATCTTGCCAGAGTAAATTATAGTTACATGGATAAATACCTTGTAACAGCTACTGTGAGAAGCGATGGCTCATCTCGTTTTGGAGCAGATAATCGCTGGGGAACATTTCCTTCTTTAGCCTTAGGTTGGAGATTATCTGATGAAGCCTTTTTGAGAGATGTAGAATGGTTGAATGAATTTAAGCTTCGGGCTTCTTACGGTTTTTCTGGTAACTTTAATATTGGTAACTACTCTTATATGAGTAATATAGGTACAAGTGACTATGTATTCAATGGTGGATTAGCAAGTGGCCGATATAAAACTAATTTAGGAAACTCTTTCTTAGGTTGGGAAAAAATGCGTGAATTGAACTTGGGTTATGATTTAAGCATTTTAAATAATAGATTGACAATGACAGCAGATTTCTATATTAGAAACACGCAGGATCTATTATTGGAATCGGAAATTCCTCAATCTTCTGGTTTTGCAACGGCTATGGAAAACCGCGGAGATATTCGTAATCAAGGTTTAGAATTGGGAATTAATTCACGTAATATTAATGGTGAAAACTTTAGATGGTCAACAAACTTTAATATTTCTTTCAATAAGAATAAAGTAGTCGCATTGGGTAGAAGTACAGATCCTTTATATTCTGGTAGCAGTAGTGAAGGTAATCCAACTAATATTAGTGTGATTGGACAACCTCTTGGTATGCTTATAGGATATAGAGTTGAAGGTATCTATCAAAATCAGGCTGATTTGGATAAATATCCTACTTTCCCTGGAGCTGTTCCAGGTAATATGCGATTTAAAGATGTGAATGGAGATGGTGAAATTACACCGTTCGCAGATTTTGAAGTAATCGGAAACCCTTATCCTAAATTTACATGGGGACTTACTAACTCATTTAATTATAAGAACCTAGATCTTCGTGTTTTAGTGGTGGGCTCTGTTGGTGCAGAAATGCTTCGGGCAACCAGCTATTATACCTGGAATATTGACGGTGTGTTTAATGTTACCAAAGATGTTGCTGACAGATGGAAGTCTGAAGCAGATCCGGGTAATGGAATCGTTCCAACAACATCTGGTGATGGTAGAGGCCGTGTAATGTTTAGAGATTCTCATTCCGGAATGGTACATAAAACAGACTATGCCTGGGTGAAGAATATTACCTTAGGCTATACATTTAAGAATGGAATAGGAACCAATTTCTTGAAAACTGCGCGTATATACGGTTCGGTTCAAAATGCATTTTTAGTTACTAATTATCCTGGAAATCCGGAAGGAACAAACTACAATAGAAGTAGTCAAAGTGCACTTGTACCGGGACTTGATTATTCGAACTATCCTGTACCTCGTATATTCACATTGGGAACCAACTTTACATTTTAATTAATTAAACCGAAATAGAGATGAAAATAAAAATATATGCGATAGCGCTCCTCCTTCTTAGTATGACATCCTGTAATAAATTATTAGATGTGGATCCTTATACTTTCTCAAGAGGTGAAGACTATTATAAGACAGAAGACCAGATACGTTT
>Ga0160445_100444_pt1 | contig 21533 bp, 18 predicted proteins | sample HID1972M_E1MG_FD_108215 | JGI IMG/M metagenome (GOLD analysis project Ga0160445, IMG submission 108215) | Enriched pill bug-associated microbial communities from UW Madison campus, WI, USA - HID1972M_E1 MG | ecosystem: Host-associated > Arthropoda: Insects > Digestive system > Unclassified ... | reverse complement strand
GAAAATTATTCTCGCAAACAATAATTTGCGCTTCCTCCTCTTTAACGCCCTTTTTCTCATAAGCCCATTTTCGACAGATCTTCAATGCAGTTTCTACTGCTTCAGCTCCCGTATTCATCGGCAACACTTTATCAAAGCCAAAAAGTTGAGTTATAAATTTTTCATACACTCCCAATTGATTATTGTAAAAAGCACGGGAGGTCAAGGTCAGCATTTGCGCCTGACTCACTAAAGCTTCCACTATTTTTGGATGACCATGACCCTGATTCAAAGCAGAATATGCCGATAGAAAATCAAAATACCTTTTACCTTCTACATCCCATACATAAACTCCTTCCCCTTTCGCTAATACAACAGGCAAAGGATGGTAATTATGGGCTCCGTACTTACTCTCTAATTCAATATAATCAGATGATCCTTTACTCTTAAACAATGACATTATGCTTCTAAATTTACTTTCCAGGCAATTTACAAAATATAATAATAACAGTTTTAGATTATCAATTATCTTTGGTACAGAATGAAGATGTATAAAAACATCCTAACAAGAACTTCTTAAAATTTATTTATGAAAAACATCAGTTTTATAACCAATATTCGAACAGCCACACTTCGCGAAATACAAGATCTTTCAACTGACCAGCTCAACGCAATTCCAACTGGATTCAACAACAATATTATTTGGAATGCAGGACATCTAGTGGCTTCCGAACAGCGTATGCTTTATTCAAGAAGTGGAAATGCACCTCTTGTTTCATCCGAGTTTTTCGACAAATACCAGAAAGGCACACGTCCTAATGGACATATTGATGAAGAGGCAATTGAAGAGATCAAAAAGCTTCTTATTTATTCGGTTGAAAAGTTTGAAAAAGAGTATAAAAACAATTTTTTTACGAGCTACGAGCCCTGGACTACCTCATATGGTAATACCATATCCAGTCTCGATGATGCTATTGTTTTTCTACCCTTTCACGAGGGCCTACATTTAGGTTGCATAAAAGCACTTAAAAAGCTTGTACAATAGTTCAATACTTCTTAAAAGTCTACTTATTCACTCAAGCTATACTTAAACAGTCCGTTAACAGTCCTTGAACAGTCCTTGAACAGTCCTTAAACAGTCCCTTTACCACTGTTCAAGGACTGTTCAACCACTGTTTGACCACTGTTCAACCACTGTTTGGGTAAACCGAATATACTGCTGTAACTATACCAATTAATTTTATCTTCATAACAGGTACTTCTTTCCAATACAATCCCTATAGTTCAAGATTTTTAAAAAGGGTAATAGATGACCAAAAAGGGTAAGATTTTTGGCAACGATTGCGCACATTTTATTGATCCAATGTGATGTCTTGTAATTTTCATTTATTAATATTGTATATAGACCTCTAAAATAAGCACCTATTTGCTATGAAAAACAAATTATCCAGGCGTGATTTTATACAAAATAGCTTTGCCGCCGGTATCGGTATTTCCATGACTAATCCCTTGTCGGTTTTCTCAATGCCGCAGAGACATCAAATGAGCCTGGGCTTGGTTACTTATCAGTGGGGGAAAGACTGGGACCTGCCAACCCTGATTGCTAATTGTGAAAAAACAGGCTTTTTAGCTGTGGAACTCCGAACACAACATGCCCACGGAGTGGAAACCAGTTTAAACGCTGCCCAGCGTGCAGAAGTGAAAAAACGCTTTGCTGACAGTTCAGTAACCTGTGTAGGTTATGGCTCCAATTTCGAATACCACAATCCCGATCAGGCAAAGCTTCGTGAAAATATTGAACAGACAAAAGAATATATCAAACTCTGCAAAGATATCGGCGCAACCGGGATCAAAGTAAAACCCAATACCTTGCCGGCTGAAGTTCCAAGAGAGAGAACCATTGCTCAGATTGCTACTTCGCTCAATGAAGTGGGTAAGTTTGCGCAAGATTACGGACAGCTCATCAGGGTGGAAGTCCACGGACCTATTACCGCTGACATTCCCAATATGAAGGCCATCTTTGACCAGGTGACAGAAAAAAATGTAAAAATATGCTGGAATAGCAATGAGCAAGACCTGGCGCCTCCCGGCTTTGCAGGAAATTTTGATATGCTAAAAGAATGGATTGGAGACACAGTGCATGTTCGTCCATTTAACATTGATGACTATCCGTATCAAGAATTATTAAATTCATTAACAGATATCAACTACAAAGGATGGATACTACTAGAAGCAGCCAACGAAGTTCCAGACAGGGTTGCTGGCATGAAAGAGCAGCTGGAGCTTTTTAATGGCTTGAAAGCAAATATCAAGACGAGATAAACACAGGACCTCCTTTTTATGCCAATAAAAAAAGGAGAAACCATTATATGTTTTCTCCTTTAGTAGCGGGGAGCAGAATCGAACTGCCGACCTCAGGGTTATGAATCCTGCGCTCTAACCATCTGAGCTACCCCGCCATATTTTATATACTATTCTTAAATAATACGCTTAAACAAGAATCATTTAATCGTATTTCTTAAGCATCTGCCAAAAAAGAAGGTTCCTTTTTTCGGTTTGCAAATATAGTTTAATTTCCCTTTCTTTAGAAAAAAACTTTACAATCTATTTTTGCACTTTAATTGAACAAGATATATATGTCAGAAAAAATAAAATTCCATTTAGAATATGAAATAAAATCATCGCCCAAAATTTTATTCTCTTTTTTAGTCGAACCAAATGCATTATCTCAATGGTTTGCCGATGAAGTGTCAACTCGTGAACATGTATATACTTTCACTTGGCATGGCGATAGCCGAAAAGCTAAATTAATAAATGAAAAAGAGAATAAACTTGTTCGCTATAAATGGTTAGAAGATGATCCTTATTATTTTGAATTGGAAATTGTTCAAGATGAACTTACAAACGATGTTGCACTTGCTGTAACTGACTTTGCAGATGAGACTAATCTAGAGGACCGCAAATCAATATGGGATAACCAAATCGACTACCTCTTAAGCGTTTTAGGTGCTTAAATCATAAATTTCTCCTTACCTTTGCAAGGTGAAAAAGATTCATATACTTGTACTTAAGGCATTCATAAAGCCTTTCATCGTTACGTTTTTTATCGTAATGTTCGTACTCTTGATGCTTTTTCTATTTAAATACATCGATGATCTTATCGGGAAAGGCTTCGAGTGGTACGTCATCCTGCAATTACTTTGGTATGCGTCTGCAACCAATGTAGCAATGGCACTGCCGCTATCTATGCTGCTGTCATCTATCATGACCTTTGGTAATCTGGGAGAAAGCTCTGAACTTACCGCGATTAAAGCAGCAGGTATTTCATTAAGAAAGGCGATGATGCCTTTAATTATATTTGTTTCCCTTTTTAGCATGGGGGCTTTCGTATTTAGCGACTACATGCTTCCAATAGCCAACCTAAAAATGGGTTCTCTATTATATGATGTGCGTGAGAAAAAAGCAGACTTTTTAATAACCGAGGGTGTTTTCAACAACAGTATCCCAGGCTACGCTATCCGTGCAAAAAACAAGAGTGAAAAAGGCAGCAAACTCGAAGATCTTATTATCTATCAACATACACCGAATACTTCAGGCACAAATGTATTAATGGCTAAGGAAGGGAAAATGTATAACACCCCTGATAATAACTACATGGTTCTTGAACTTAAAGATGGAGTTCGATATGAGGAAACATCCGGATCAAAAGTTTATAATCCCAGACAGCTATTTACACGTTATTATTTTGATCAGACAGAACAGAAGTTCGATATGTCGGCATTTCAAATGAAAAGGACAGATGAAAACCTGTTCAAAAGTCATTATGCAATGTTGAATTTAAGGCAATTAGAATATTATGCCGATTCTATATCTCATTACAATGATAGTTTGCGTACAGAAGTATTTAAAGAACTTGAACCCTACTATAAAATATATTCTCAATACCCACCTGCTAAAAACGCTTCAAACCCGATCAGCTATAAAAATACTCCTTTGGAGGTTATCCCCGAAAGCAATAGAATGATCGCCATCGCTGAAGCTCAAAGTCAGATACGCTATATCCAAGATGTACTTTCTATAAAATCTACTACTGATGCCGAATATTCGACCTCAATCAGGCGATATGTGATGGAATATCAGAGAAAATTCACTTTATCAGTAGTTTGCTTAGTCTTCTTCTCAATCGGAGCGCCCCTGGGAGCTATTATTCGAAAGGGTGGTCTGGGCTTACCTGTGGTGATGGCAATTATTTTCTTTTTGTTCTACTATATAATTTCAACTCTTGCAGAGAAATCTGCAAGAGAAGGAAGCATAAATGAAATATTCGGAATGTGGACCGCCATTATCGTTTTAGCTCCATTAGGAATCTTCTTAACTTATAAGGCAGCTACCGATTCTGCTTTATTTGATATTGAGCAGTATAAGCTCACATTGAAAAGAATATGGGATAAGCTTAGGAAGCGAACTTCGGCCTAGTTTAATGACGGTCATATTATCTAATAAACATTCATAAAGCGTACTTTTGTACAAATTTTCAATACCTATACTATATGGCAATTCGTTTAAATACAATCCAAGAAGCGATTGATGATATAAAAGCTGGAAAAGTAGTTATCGTAGTTGATGATGAAGACCGCGAAAATGAAGGTGATTTTGTTACAGCTGCGGCGAATGCGACGCCAGAAGTAATTAACTTCATGGCAACTCATGGCAGGGGTTTGATATGTGTTCCATTAACTGAAGAACGATGCGATGAGTTAAAATTGGACCTAATGGTAGGCAAAAATACAGCGGCTTACGAAACAAACTTTACAGTTTCCATTGATTTAATTGGCCACGGCTGTACAACTGGTATTTCAGCGTCTGATCGCTCAAAGACAGTTCTGGCACTTGTAAATCCGGAAACTAAACCAGAGGAGCTAGGCCGCCCAGGGCATATTTTCCCTCTACGTGCAAAAGATGGCGGTGTATTACGTAGAACCGGGCATACAGAAGCTGCCATTGACTTAGCCAGGTTAGCTGGCTTTGAACCTGCAGGAGTCTTGATAGAAATTCTAAAAGAAGATGGAGAAATGGCACGCCTGCCTGATTTAATGCTCATAGCCAAAAAGTTCGATTTAAAAATCATCTCAATCGAAGATCTGATTGAGTATCGTTTAGACCAGGATTCTTTGATCACAAAAGAAGTTTCTGTTAAATTACCAACTGAATGGGGCGACTTCGAACTGTCTGCTTATACTCAAAAGAATACAGGGGAACAACATGTTGCACTTATAAAAGGCTCTTGGGACCCTGGTGAACCTATTTTAGTAAGAGTACATAGCTCATGTGTAACTGGTGATATTTTTGGCTCATGCAGATGCGATTGCGGTGCGCAACTACATGCCGCTATGGAAATGATCGAGAAAGCTGGCAAAGGAGTGATTGTCTATATGAATCAAGAAGGAAGAGGCATAGGTTTAATTAATAAGCTTCGTGCCTATAATCTTCAAGAAAACGGATTAGATACAGTAGACGCCAACCTAGAATTAGGCTTTAAAGCCGATGAAAGAGATTATGGTGTAGGAGCTCAAATACTTCGAAACCTCGGCGTTACAAAAATGCGCTTAATGACTAACAATCCTAAGAAAAGAGCTGGTATAATTGGTTATGGTTTAGAGGTAGTAGAAAACGTGCCTATTGAGATCAAATCTAACAAACACAATGAACTTTATCTGCGAACCAAGCGTGACAAACTGGGGCACTCAATTATGAAAAACATATAAAAAATGAGCCTTCAATTATTCGATTTAATAAGAAAAACTTGTAAAGACAAAATAGTTAAGGAGATTTAAAACAAATACCATTGAATTTCTCTTTTATAGGATGAAAACATATTTTCTCACTTAAAAAATTTGTCATGAAAGCAAAAATTTATTCCCTATTAACAGTATTATTGTTAGCTTTTACATTTAGTTCTTCGGTTTCCGCTGCTACAGCAGCCCCTGATAATCCAACTAAAACAGAGGAAGAAATAAATATACGTATGAATGAAATGCGTGAACGTGTAAAGGAAATTAAAGAGTTGGATAAATCAGACTTAAGTAAACAAGAGAGAAAGGATCTTAAAAAGGAATTACGTGAAATGAACAAAGAAGCGAAAGCGCTTGGACAAGGTGGAGTTTATCTTTCTGTAGGAGCAATTATCATCATTATCCTATTACTTATTTTAATTCTTTAAAATTATACACTAATTATTTAAAGCACAAAAAAGGGAAACATATGTTTCCCTTTTTTGTGCTTTAAATAATTAGCATTTTATCTCTTTTGTCATGAGTTTTTTGTAAAATTGCTAATTGCTTAAAACCAGTCCTAAAATATATCACATACTTAACCCTGTATGATACTAATTGTAGATGATAAGCCGGAAAATCTAGTATCCTTACGTGGCTTTTTAGAGCATAATAACTTTAGTGTTGACAGCGCATCTTCAGGTGAAGAGGCATTACGCAAAGTATTAAAAAAGGTTTATTCATTAATAATCTTAGACGTCCAAATGCCAGGAATGGATGGCTTTGAAGTAGCTGAAACAATACTAGATTATAGTAAGGCAAAAGATACCCCTATCTTATTTCTTTCTGCTGTAAATATTGATAAAGAATTCATTACTCGCGGCTATCAATCAGGAGCGGTAGATTACATAACCAAACCTTTTGATCCGGATATTCTATTACTAAAAGTAAAGACTTTCAATCGATTGTTCGAACAAAACAATCAATTAAAGCAAATCCAAAAATCTTTAAAAAAGGAAATTGAACAGCGCAAGGTACTTGAGAAAAAGAAAGATGAATTTATAAGTATTGCCAGTCACGAGTTAAAGACTCCTTTAACCAGCATGCGTGGTTATATTCAACTTTTGGAACGTATGATCAGCAAAGAGAACAATGAAGATCTCAAGACATATATTTCAAAAGCTAGCTTTCAGATCAATAAACTAGGCGACTTAGTCTCAGATTTATTAGACATATCGAATATGGAGAGTGGGAAAATGAAATTCAATATACGTCCTTTTTCTTTTCAGGATATGTTAAACAATGCCGTCGAAAATATTCAACATATTTTCCCCGAACACACTATATTAAGAGAAGGGTCTGCCAATATAATTTATCTTGGAGATGAAATGCGTCTTGAACAAGTCATCATAAACTACTTAACAAACGCCATCAAATATTCACCAGATAAGCGAGAAATAAAAGTAGAAGCTATTATCGAGCAAGACACATTAGAAATCCGTATTACCGACTCAGGAATTGGGATTTCTAAAGAATTACAAGATCAGCTTTTTGAGAAATTCTTTCGGGTAGAAGAATCTTCTAATCGTTTCCAAGGCTTAGGTATAGGATTATATATTTGTCGTGAAATTATACAGCGTCATAATGGAGTTTGTGGAGTAACCAGCGAGTTGGGAAAAGGATCCACTTTCTTTTTTAAACTTCCAATAAAGAGTGATATTTAAAACATTTAGATTATAATTAAGTACAATAAATGAGACAGTTATTCAATCGAATCCCATTAAATTTAAAACTGCTTTTTAGTGCAGTTATTCCTTTACTGGCGTTAATATATTATTTTTATATTATCCAAGCAGAGAAACAGCTCCAGATTGTTACCACAACCAATTTTATAGGTCGTTTAAATAACACAGTTGCTACTGCTAATTTGATTGATGAATTGCAGCAAGAACGTCGCTTTAGTTTAAGCTTAATATTAAAAAGAGAAAACAACAACAACCTAGTTGATCAACGAGAGGAAACAGACATTGCTTTCAATGAATTAGAAAAACTCTCTATAGTTGGCTTTACAGAAGACTATAAAAAATTTACATTTATTAATGATTTACAAGACTGGAGAAAAAGAATAGACAGTGATGATATTACAGCAAACGACGTATTGTTAAATTATCAACTTCTAATTGACCGTTTGCAGAGTAATCTCGATATCCGAACTGACAATCCGATTCTGATCCAGAATTCAAATAGTAAGCTGGAAGCGAGTGCCGCTCTATCTGGAATGACTAACCTTATTGCATTAATGCGTTTAGATATTTATTTAAACCTTACTCATAATGTATCTGTATCCACATCCTTCTCTGAATTTGAAAAAAACTATGACTTATTCAAATCTTACGAATATGAACTATTAACGAACGGAGACAAACAAATCATCAACAATTACAATAAGTTGAGAGAAGAATCCGGACTCAACCCAACGATAAATTACTTTGATACAATTATAGAAACAAAAGCGATCACTAATTCCATCGATGCTGAAGAATGGTGGCGCACTTCGGCTGCCGGAATGGATGCATTAAAAGCTATGCATCAAAATATTTTAAATGAGATTCAAAAAAACACACAACAAGCCTATCAAAACAGTATCGAAGAACAAAGGTTTCTTTTTATCTTCTTAATACTTTTAGCTCTTCTAATATCGATTATTATCTTCTTCGCTGTTAAGTCTACAACAGAACAAATTAATAAATTAAAAAATGAAGCTTATAGGATAGCTCTCGGCGAAACAGGCATTGAATTGCCTCAATATCCAAATGATGCACTTGGAAGGCTTGCTCAATCATTTATTCAAATTGATAAAAACAATATAAAGATAGCCAAGGCAACAGAAGAAATAGGAAAGAATAATTTTGATGCAGACTTCAGTGTAAGAGGGGAAAAGGATCAACTTGGCCAGTCTATTTTAAAAATGAGAGAATCACTTAAAAGCTTCTCTTTATCTAAGGAAAATGAGATCTGGGTACAAACCGGGCTTTCGACTATTAATAGTGTTTTAATAGGGCGAAAAAATCTCGAAGAAACTTGCAGCGCTGTATTAGCATCATTAGTAAACTATTTAAACGCTGATATAGGAACTCTTTATCTCTGTAATTATACAGATACTTTAGAACTCCAATGCAGTTATGCTACAATCAACAATGATATAATCCCTAAAATTATTCGTCTGGGTCAAAACCGTTTAGGCTCTGCAGCAAAAAACATGAAACCTGTAATTATAGATCATGTTCCTGACGATTATTTGGCAATAGGAAGCAGTGTAGGAAAGTCTCAGCCTACTCACTTATTACTCATACCTCTTGTTCAAAACGGACAAATAGAAGGTATTATAGAAATTGCTACCTTCGTTACTTTTCATGAAGCTTCACTGGATTTTGTTAAGCAGGTAGCAGTAAACATTGCAAGTACTTTCCAGAGTATGAAATCTCGTGTCCGTCTTCAAGAACTGTTAGAAGAAACACAAACACAGACAGAAGAGCTGCAAACACAACACAGCGAATTAGAAAACCTCAATACAGAATTAGAAGCGCAGACACAAAAACTACAAGCTTCTGAGGAAGAACTAAAGGTGCAGCAAGAAGAATTGTTACAAGCTAATCAAGAACTTGAAGAACGAAGTAACCTATTAGAAGACCGCAACCACCTTATCATCGAACGAAACCTAGAAATTCAGAAAAAGGCTGAAGAATTAGAGCTAAGCACACGCTACAAATCTGAATTCTTGGCAAACATGTCGCATGAACTTAGAACACCTTTAAACTCTATTTTGCTTCTCTCACGTTTATTAAGCGAAAATGGGACTAATAACCTTAGCGCGGATCAAGTTGAGTATGCAGAAGTTATTCAAACTTCCGGAAAAGGCTTATTATCATTAATCGATGAAATTCTGGATCTATCTAAGATCGAAGCGGGAAAAATGAGTGTTGAATTCAAATCAGAAAACATTGATGAAATTGTTTCGAGAATGCGTTCTCTGTTTGGAGAGATGGCTAAGGAGAAACGCCTGGACTTACAGTTTTCTGTGAGTGGAAATATACCAAGGTCAATAAATACAGATAGATCTCGACTTGAGCAAATCCTTAAGAATCTACTTTCGAATGCTCTTAAATTTACTGCTAAGGGATACATTCAACTACGGATTGAGCCAAACCCAGCAAATCCAGATTCCATTGAGTTCGTTGTGAAAGATACCGGTATTGGAATAGCGCCAGACAAGCAAGAGCATATCTTTGGAGCCTTTCAGCAAGCAGATGGTTCTACACGTAGAAAATATGGTGGTACTGGTTTAGGACTTGCGATTAGTAGAGAATTAGCTAGATTATTAGGCGGCACACTCACATTAAAAAGTAAAGTAGGTTCTGGGAGTGAATTTACTTTAACAATTCCGATTAATATAAATACGGTTTCCGAAAATAAAAAAATGGAAGCGATCATCCAACAATCTCCCAAACCAATTGATCCTATCATCAAAGATAAAATTGATGATGAGGAAGATACGCAAACTTACATAGCCTCGGTTATTCCAGAGGAGATCCCGGATGATAGAGATAAGATCATGAAAAAAGATAATGTCATTTTAATCATTGAAGATGACCCTTCTTTTGCAAAATCACTACTTTCTTTTACAAGAAAAAAGGGCTATAAAGGTCTTGTTGCAGTAAGGGGAGACTACGGGATAGAATTAGCCTTCAAATATAAACCACAAGCAATCTTACTTGATTTGCAATTACCTGTCAAAGACGGATGGCAAGTAATGAAAGAATTAAAAGAAAATTCTTCAACACGTCATATCCCGGTTCATATGATGTCATCTTATGAAATAAAAAAAGAGAGCCTTCGAAAGGGTGCCATTGATTTTATCAATAAGCCCGTTGCCTTCGACCAAATGAATGAGATATTCCTTAAATTAGAGAAAGCACTATCAAAGGGACCTAAAAAAGTTTTAATTATTGAAGAGAACCTTAAACATGCTCAGGCTCTCGCACAATACCTGGATAGTTTCCACGTAAAAGCAGAGATTAAAGAAAATATTGCTGAAGGTGTCTCAGCGCTACAGAGTAACGAAATTGATTGCGTTATACTCGACATGGGTCTTCCAGATGAAGAAGGATACAAAACACTGGAAACGATTAAAGAAAATCCAGGTTTGGAGAATTTGCCTATCATTATTTTCACCGGCAAAAACCTATCTCGTATTGAAGAGCAAAAAATTAAACAATATGCCGATTCTATCGTAGTAAAAACAGCACACTCATATCAACGTATACTTGATGAGGTAACACTATTTTTACATTTGATAGAAGAAAACAAAGCAGCCGAAGGAAAAGCTAAACCTACCAAAAACACAGGAAGGTTTAACGAAATTCTGGAAGGAAAAACAGTATTAATTGCAGACGACGACATTCGTAATATATTTTCACTTACCAAAGCATTAGAGAGCAATAACATGAAAGTGCTCTCAGCCAACGATGGAAAAGAAGCCTTGGAAATCCTTGAAGCGAATCAAGACGAAATAGATATTATCTTAATGGATATGATGATGCCAGAATTAGACGGCTATGAAACTACTACACGTATCCGTAAAAACCCTAAAATGGCCAACCTACCCATTTTAGCAGTTACCGCAAAAGCAATGATAGGCGATCGGGAAAAATGTATTCGTGCAGGGGCATCCGATTATATATCAAAGCCAGTAGATATTGATCAGTTAATTTCTTTATTAAGAGTATGGTTATATAATTAATTAAACAAGCTAGAACCCTTTAGTTTACGTATGAAAACACAAATATTAGTCGTTGACGATGACTCCAAAAACACTTTTGCATTACGCGCCGTACTTCAGTCAAGAGGTTTTATTTGTATCTCTGCACAGTCTGCACAAGATGGTTTAGATCATCTGTTGGACAACAAAGAAATTGGCATAGTTTTGATGGATATGATGATGCCGGACATGGATGGTTATGAAGCTATAGGCAAAATCAAAGCTGAGGAAACTTTAAAAGACATTCCCATTATAGCAGTAACTGCTCAAGCAATGGCCGGCGATAAAGAAAAATGCCTATTGGCAGGAGCATCCGACTATTTACCAAAACCGGTAGATATTGACCTGTTAATAAATAAAATTAACCGCTATTTGGATAATGGAGTTACAAACAGTTAGAGATGAAGATATAGAGGTTTTACTACTAGACTTACACCGAGCGCATGGCTATGATTTTTCAGATTATAGCCGTGCTTCTATGAAGAGGAGGTTGATTAGACTCATTACGATCGATAAATTCCCGAGTTTCGCTGAAATGCACTATCGTTTAATCCACGATAGCTTCTATTTAAGACGATTCATTGAAGAAATTACAGTAAACGTTACTGAAATGTTTCGTGATCCTGAATTCTTTAAATACTTAAGACAACATATCATTCCTACCTTAGGCACCTATCCTTTCATTAGAATATGGGTCGCGGGTTGCGCCTCTGGTGAAGAGGCTTATTCGATTGCAATCTTATTAAAAGAAGCTAATCTTTTACACAAGAGTTTAATTTACGCTACCGATTTAAATCCCCGAGTTCTGGAAAAAGCAAAATCAGGCATTTTTCCGTTAAAATCAATTAAACAATATTCTGAAAATTATCTCGCCAGCGGTGGATATGAAGACTTCTCATCCTACTACTCTGCAAAATATGATGTGGCCATTTTCAATGAGACACTTAGAAAAAAAATGGTTTTCTCAACCCACAACTTAGTTTCCGATTCATCTTTCAATAGCTTTCAATTAATACTATGCCGAAATGTATTAATCTACTTTAATACGCACCTGCAAAGTCATGTATTTGATCTAATGGATAAGAGCTTGGATAACCTTGGTTATTTAGCGATGGGAACCAAAGAAACCCTTCGCTTCGCAGGTATTTCCTCTAAGTACAAACAAGTAGATCCAAAAGAAAAGATTTGGAGGAAACATGATAGCTGATCTAATTACAATCGGGGGCTCAGCTGGTAGCCTGCAAGTTATTCTCGAAATTCTTCCTGAATTAAGATCTGATCTGTCCACTTCAATTGTTATTATCTTCCATAGAAAAGCTACACCTAATCCGGAAATGCTTATCAGCCTCTTGAGTTTAAAAAGCACTCTTACTATAAAAGAGGCTGAAGATAAAGAAAAGATAAGACCTGGTGTAATATATATCGCGCCAGCCGATTATCATTTATTCATAGAAAAAGATCATTCTTTTTCACTTGATGCTTCAGAAAAAGTCAATTTCTCAAGACCAAGCATTGATCTCACTTTTATAACAGCTGCAGATGTGTATAAAAATTATATGATTGGAGTTCTTCTTTCAGGAGCAAACTCAGATGGGATACGCGGATTTGAAGCCATACAATCGCAAGGAGGCTATTGCATTGCTCAGGATCCAGTTACTTCGCAGGTTCCCTATATGCCTACAAAAGCAATTTCTAAAAAAGTGGTCGATTGCATTGCAACACCTTCTGAAATTGCATACATTATCAACAAGTGCCAATCTTCGTCTACCCTTTAATCGCAATTCTATTATTTAAACATACTTGTTAAATTAATAGATCGACAAATTCTTAAAATTCGTTATGTTTGTGCTGAAAATTTTCAAGCATTACCCGCACTAAATGTTGACACTCGGTGAGATAAAAAAACCCATTGCTGAACAACTTGATCTATTTGAAGGCAAGTTCAAACAGTCCATGCAAAGCTCAGTGCCACTTTTAGATCGTATAACCCACTATATTGTCAAAAGAAAAGGAAAGCAAATCAGACCTATGTTTGTGTTTTTCGCAGCGGGAAATTGCGGTCTCATCAACGATGCGACACACAGAGGTGCAGCACTGGTTGAATTATTACATACAGCTACACTGGTTCACGACGATGTTGTCGACAATTCCAATGAACGGCGGGGATTTTTCTCCGTTAATGCTCTTTGGAAAAATAAAGTTGCAGTACTCGTCGGCGACTTCTTACTATCAAAAGGATTAACACTTTCCATCCGAAACAATGACTTCAAGCTTCTTAAAATAATTTCAGAAGCAATGGAACAAATGATTGAAGGAGAACTACTCCAAATGGAAAAAGCAAGACGTCTGGATATCGACGAGGCTGTCTATTTTGAAGTTATTCGTAAAAAGACAGCATCCTTAATTGCTTCTTGCTGCGCATGTGGGGCCGCATCTGTAACTGCAGACGAAGAGGTTATCCAACGAATGGGTCAATTAGGAGAAAAGATTGGTATTGCCTTTCAGATCAAAGATGATCTGTTTGATTTTGGAATTGATGATATAGGAAAACCATTGGGAAACGATATCAAAGAAAAAAAGCTTACGCTGCCTTTAATCTATGCCTTAAAACAAACCAAGAAAGCAGAAAAACGTTACTTTATTAATCTGGTGAAAAACCATAGTGAAGATTCAAAAAAGGTAAAAGAGGTAATTGACTTCGTAAAATCAAGTGGTGGTTTGCAATATGCCCACGAAAAAATGCTGGAATATCAAGACGAGGCTTTCAAGATATTAAACACTTTCCCTGAAAGTGAATACCGTACAGGACTTCAACAATTAGTTCAATTTACAACAGAGCGTAAAAAATAAAACATGGATTCTTCTTTTCTAACACATGAGCTTCTTTTCTTTGGTGGGTTTTTAATTTTTATCGCTCTCATGCTTGCTATTGATCTAGGCCTCTTTAATAAGAAGAACGAGGCTATCAGCTTTAAAGCAGCAGCAATCATGAGTGCTGTTTGGGTAACTTTCGCACTTATATTTTATATCATACTCCGCATCTGGGGAAACGAGCTGCACGATGTACAAGACTTTGAAACACTCGTTGCGGTCACCGAAAAACACATGCATAGCATTCATCTGATCCCGAATGACTTTGCAGCAAGCTTAAAAATCTATAATAACAACCTAGCTCTTGAATTTATTACAGGTTATGTGGTAGAATATGCACTATCAGTAGATAATATTTTTGTAATGGTTTTGATCTTCAGTTCCTTTGGGGTTGATCCTAAGTATTACCATCGTGTATTAGTTTGGGGGATATTAGGAGCTTTGATATTCCGTTTTATCTTTATCTTCTTGGGAGCTGCATTAATTAGCCGTTTCGACTGGATTCTATACATCTTCGGAATCTTCCTGGTTTATACAGGTATCATGATGTTTATCAAAAGAAACGAAGAAGAAACCATGGATCCGCAAGAGAATAAGATAGTACGATTCGCATCCAAACACTTTTCCGTAACACCCAACTTCGTTGGTGATCAATTTTTTCATCACATAGACGGGAAGAGGTATATCACGCCCCTTCTACTTGTATTGTTGATGATAGAGTCAACTGATGTCATATTTGCTGTCGATTCCATCCCTGCTATCTTTTCAGTAACTCAAGATCCTTATATTGTATTCTTCTCCAATATTTTTGCCATACTCGGATTAAGATCCATGTTCTTCCTTTTAGTAAATGTAATCCACAAATTCCATTACTTAAAAGCCGGTCTAGCTTTCCTTTTGGTATTTATCGGGGCAAAAATGCTATTACATACACCTTTAGAAAGTATTGGCTTTACAACCTCACATTCGCTATTAGTGATTGTTACCATATTAGCCGGCAGCGTTATTCTATCACTTATTTTCCCTAAAAAGGAACCAATAAAACCTGTAAAAAAAATAAAATAGAAACGAGAACTTCTTAAGAGGCTTCAGTCATCATTGCTAAAACATCATCTAAGAAAACGCGGTCATTTGATAGGCGTGGAACTTTGTTTTGTCCACCCAATTTTCCGCGCTTCTTCATCCAGTTATAAAAAGTACCTTCTTTAGCAATATGAATAATAGGCTCTTTCAACGCTAGGTTACTAACACGTTTTGCATCATAATCTGAATTAATCCGTCTTAAAGCCTGATCCAGCACCTCAAAAAAGTGTTGGGCACTCTCCGGGTGTTTTTCAAACTCTATGATCCATTCATGGGCACCTGCTTCTTTATCTTTAAAATAAACTGGTCCGGCTGTATAATCCTTTACAATAGCACCTGTAGCCTTAGAGGCAGCACGAATTGCATCTTCAGCGTTATCTACAATAAGTTCTTCACCAAAAGTATTAATATACTGTTTGGTCCTTCCACTTACCTGAATACGATAGGGAGATAATGATGTGAATTTTACAGTATCTCCAATCATATAACGCCATAAACCTGCATTGGTAGAAATAATGATCGCATAATTTTTCCCTAGTTCTACCTCACTTAGATTCTTGGTTTTAGGATGCTCATCCAATAGGTTCTCCATGGGCAGAAACTCAAAGTAAATACCATAGTCCAGCATCAAAAGCATTTCATCAGAATCAGGAAGATCCTGGATAGCAAAATATCCTTCCGAAGCATTATAGTTTTCCATATAATACATATTCTCAGAGGGTATTAGCTGATCAAACTGCTCACGGTAAGGTTTAAAGCTCACTCCTCCATGGAAATAGAACTCTAAATTGGGCCATACTTCTAACAGGTTAGACTTTCCTGAAATCTCAAGTATTCGCTTTGCCAGAACAATATTCCAGGTAGGAACACCAGATATACTGGTAATATTTTCTTTCAGCGCCAAATGCGCAATCTTTTCTATTTTATCTTCAAAGTTGGGGTTCAGGGTTAATTCAATATCCGGAAACCGATGATACTCTGCCCAAAACGGCAGATTCTGAACAATGATAGCGGATAGATCGCCCGATGAAGTCTTTCCAATCTCATTAATTTGATGGCTCCCTCCTAATACAAGGCCTTTTCCTTCAAAAACAGCATTATCTGGCCGGTTCTGACAATAGATACTCAGTAAATCTTTACCTCCTGTATAATGGCAATCTTCCAATGCTTCTTCGCTAACGGGTATAAACTTACTTCTATCTGCAGTAGTTCCCGATGATTTAGCAAACCATTTAATCGGGGAAGGCCACAATATATTCTGCTCCCCTTTTAACATTCTTTCTATAAAGGGCTTTAACGTATCGTAATTCTGAATGGGTACACGCTCCTTAAATACCTCCGGACTACAAATAGACTCATAATCGTATTTCTTACCCCATTCCGTGGCCTGGGCTGCAGTTATTAGGTCGTGAAGCCATTCTTCCTGAACCTCATTTGGATATTTTTTAAACAGCTCAATCTGATGCATGCGCTTCTTCATTATCCATTTCAGGATCGAATTAACAATCGCCATAGTTGTTTGCTAACGTTTTTTAATTTTTAATTCAAAATGCTGACCCAGATAATACGTTCGTGCCATTTCATTTACCGCAATCTCCTGAGGCGTACCGGTTAACATGATACGGCCTTCAGTTAATAAATAAGCACGATCAGTAATGGATAACGTTTCCTGAACATTATGATCTGTTATTAAAATACCAATATTACGATGCTTCAATTTATAAACAATGGTTTGAATCTCATCTACTGCAATCGGATCCACCCCTGCAAAAGGTTCATCCAGCAAGATGAAATTGGGATTGGCTGCCAAGGCACGGGCAATTTCAGTACGCCTTCTCTCTCCTCCAGAAAGCAGATCTCCACGATTCTTACGCACTTTATTTAAGCTGAATTCACCGATAAGCTCCTCCAACTTAGCCATCCGCTCCTCTTTGTCTTTATAATGAATCTCAAGAACAGCAAGAATATTATCCTCTACAGAAAGCTTCCTGAATACAGATGCTTCCTGAGCTAAGTAACCAATCCCCTTTTGAGCTCTCCGGTACATAGCATCACTTGTAATATCTTCATCGCCTAAAAAAACACGCCCTAAAGTAGGTTTTACCAAACCAACGATCATATAAAAAGAAGTAGTTTTTCCGGCACCGTTAGGGCCCAGTAAACCCACAATCTCTCCTTGCTCAACCTGAAATGAAACATCATCTACAACCTTACGTTGCTTATATTTCTTTACTAAATGTTCCGCTCTTAAAATCATATTATATCGCTAATTTACCGATTCAGTTGAATATTCAGCCATTTTAATTCCCTTAATATTTAATTGGATTGACTTTCTATCCCGCCATACATTTTCTTCAATTGAATAACAAATATCGAATGGCAAGCCCCTACTAACCAGAGAATGAAGTTCTGCCAAACCAAAGCCAATGCAGTCAAAAGCAGGAGAAGCTCCTTGAACCACTCGCATCTTTAAATGATCTTTTCCTACCACATCAGCATAACCCGACAACTTAACACCCTTGCTCAAAAATAAAGGTGTTTCATTTTGCGGACCAAAAGGTGCGAAACGCTTCAATATCCGACAAAATTTACCATCTATTTCACTCAACTCCAAAACCTCATGAATCAGCAATTCCGGAGTCAATAGCTGAGTCGAAATATTGGACGCAACAACTTCTTCAAAACGAGCCTGAAAGGCGCTCACATTTTCCTCCAACATAGATAGTCCTGCTGCATATTTATGCCCTCCAAATTGTTCAAATAGCTCACTGCACTGGTTCAATGCTTCATACAAATCAAACCCAAGTACAGATCTCGCAGAGCCTGCTACCATTCCGTTAGAACGCGTCAAAACAACCGTAGGTCGATAATATTTCTCTGTTAAGCGCGAAGCTACTATGCCAATCACCCCCTTATGCCAGTCTTCTTTATAAACAACCGTAGTTTTTCGAAGTTGAAGCGTCTCGCTACCATCAATCATGGCAAGCGCCTCATTGGTAATCCGACTATCAAAGTCTTTCCGCTGACTATTCTGTACGTCAATTTGTTGACTAAATTGCTTAGCCTCTTCTTCACTCTGCGAAATTAAAAGATAAACAGCATCCCGGGCATGCTTTATCCTGCCCGCAGCATTAATCCGGGGCCCGATTTGGAAAACCAGATCTCGTGCAGAAAAAACTGCTTTATTTCCTGATAATCCAATAAGAGCCCGCAGCCCCTCACAAGGATTTGAATTAAACCTCTTAAGCCCATAATGAGTAAGCACCCGGTTCTCCCCAACAATAGGGACGATATCAGATGCAATGCTAACAGCAACCAAATCCAAGTAACGATAAACCTTATCTTTCGAAATTGAATTCTTCTGCGAGAAAGCCTGAATAAGCTTAAAACCTATCCCACATCCTGATAGTTCCTTAAAAGGATAACCACAGTCTGTCCGTTTCGGATCTAAAACAGCAACTGCTTCAGGTAATGTATCATCAGGATTATGATGATCTGCAATAATAAAATCTATCTGCTTTGAGTTGCCATAAGACACCTTATCCATTGACTTTATTCCACAATCTAATGCAATAATAAGTGAAAAACCCTGTTCATAAGCATAATCAATACCGGCAGTAGAGATTCCATAACCCTCTGCATAGCGATCGGGTATATAAAAATCGATATTGGTGTAAAACTCCGTGAAAAAACTATAAACCAATGCAACCGCTGTAGTACCATCTACATCGTAATCGCCATAGATTAAGATCTTTTCGTTTTTTTTAAGAGCTTCTTCAATTCTGGATACAGCTTTATCCATATCCTTCATTAAAAAAGGATCATGAAGATGATCAAGTTCAGGGCAAAAGAAATGTTCTGCATCCTGGTAGCTTTGGATTTCTCTCTTCGTTAATAAACGCGCTAAAACCTGGCTGATACCTAAAGATTTACAGAGCTCTTCTACCCTTTCAGGATAAAGCAGAACCTGTTCTACCCATCTTTTTTGCATATATTTGTACTACAATTTTGGTAAATATACGTCATGTGAGCCGTATTAGCAACGATTCAAAACACACTCTTATGCAAGCTTTCTCATTACATGAAGGATATTATTCGGTAGGTACAGATAAAAAATTCATCCCTTTTGACCCGAAAACAGATGATAAAAAGGCCCGGAAAGGGTCACTCTTTATTCATGTACAACCCTTCTTAGTCCAACATAATAACGACCTTATTGTAATTGATACCGGCTTAGGACAACACCGGAACGGAAAACTCTTAATTCACTCTAACATCCAGAAAGAAGGCTTCGATCCATCCGATGTTAACCTTGTTTTGATGTCTCACCTCCATCAGGATCATTCTTCCGGAATGGTTTTCGAAAAAGGTGGAAAGCTGGAAGTTACCTTCCCAAATGCAGAATATGTTATTCAGCGTCAAGAGTGGGAAGAAGCCTACAGCGGGAATTCTTCCTCTTACCGAACAGAAATTTTCGATGTTCTTCAACGTAGCGGACAAATTCAGTTTGTGGAAGGCAACGGACAATTGAACGATTATATCCGATATGAATTAAGTGGAGGGCATACAAAAGCTCACCAGGTTTTTCATATCGAAGGAGATGATCAACCCATCTTCTACGGAGGTGATGAATGGCCGGAACCCGAACAAGCCTTGCGCCAATTTATGGCAAAATACGATTATGATGGTCGGAAAGCCATGGAGTTAAGAGAACAATATGCAAATGAAGCGGCTGAAAACAATTGGAAATGCTTATTCTACCATGCCAATGATACATCAATAGCCTCCATAGCCAAACAGGATGAAAGCTTTAAAATAATTCCGATATAGACATGGCCGTCATTATAATAATGATGTAATAATCGTCGTAATTCTAAAGCTCACCTGGTTCATCTATCCCACTTAATTACAATATTATCTTTACTTTTGTAGTATGATTGAACTTCCAGTTATTTCGGCAAACCAATTGCAACGCAAACCCGATTGGCTACGTGTTAAATTACCTGTGGGAAAAGAATATCGCCATGTGCGTAGTTTGGTTGATACCCACAAACTACATACAATCTGTGAAAGTGGAAACTGCCCGAATATGGGTGAGTGCTGGGGAGCAGGAACCGCTACGTTTATGATATTAGGTAATATCTGTACCCGCTCATGTTCTTTCTGTGCGGTAGCTACCGGAAGACCGAAGGCTGTAGACTTAGAAGAACCAAACCGCGTTGCCGAATCTGTACGTCTAATGGAAGTAAAACATTGTGTGATTACATCCGTAGACCGAGATGATTTAAAAGACGGAGGATCAATTATCTGGGCAGAAACAATCAATGCTATCCGTCGCGAAAGCCCGGGTACTACATTAGAAACCTTAATACCAGACTTCCGAGGAATCTGGGAAAATCTGGAACGCGTACTAGCCGTTAGGCCAGAAGTAGTTTCGCATAACCTTGAAACCGTACGCCGATTAACTCGCGAAGTCCGGATTCAAGCCAAATACGATCGTAGCCTTGAGTGCCTAAGACGCATTTCTGAAGCCGGATTACGCACCAAATCAGGAATCATGCTTGGTTTTGGTGAAACCGAAGAAGATGTTATCGAAGCAATGAACGACTTATACAATGTAGGAGTTCATGTATTAACCTTGGGTCAATACCTACAACCCAGCAAAAACCATCATCCGGTAATTGAATGGATTACTCCGGACCAATTTAACCGCTACAAAGAAATCGGATTGCAAATCGGATTCAAATATGTAGAGAGCGGACCATTGGTACGCTCTTCATACCATGCTGAAAAGCATTTATTTGATATGCAGTAAACAGTCTGGATAAACGATAAAACTATCGTTTATCCAGACTGTATTTACCCGGACCGACAAATATCAACCCAAAGAAAACAACCGCCATTTCTAATGCACGAGAGGCAACTGCCATTCCATCTCCGGCAGAGAGATGATAGATACCTGCCATGATCATGGTGAATAATAAGAAAATACAAGCCGGACGATAAAACAG
>Ga0160445_100442_pt1 | contig 21606 bp, 17 predicted proteins | sample HID1972M_E1MG_FD_108215 | JGI IMG/M metagenome (GOLD analysis project Ga0160445, IMG submission 108215) | Enriched pill bug-associated microbial communities from UW Madison campus, WI, USA - HID1972M_E1 MG | ecosystem: Host-associated > Arthropoda: Insects > Digestive system > Unclassified ... | reverse complement strand
CCCTTTCCAAAAAGACGACAACTTTAAAAGAGAAGAAAGACCATTCAAAAAATCAGGCGACTTCAAGAAAGAGGACAGACCAAGAAGAGACAATCCTTTTAAAAAAGACAATCCTTTTAAAAAGGATGACTTTAAAAGAGATGACAACTTTAAAAAAGAAGACAAGCCGTTCAGAAAGTCGAGCGACTTCAAAAGAGAAGATCGCCCGCGGAGAGATACTCCTTATCGAAATGAAGAAAGCTCAAGAGAGTCAAAACCCCGTTCTTTGGGAGACCCTGAGTTAATTCGTTTAAACCGTTACATCGCTAATGCCGGCATTTGCTCAAGACGAAAAGCAGATGAGTTAATTGAAGCCGGAGTAGTTAGCATCAATGGGGAAGTGGTAACTTCTCTAGGCACCCGGGTAAATCCTGCTACCGATGAAGTTAAATATAACGGCGAGCGTTTAAAACGCGAGAAAATGGTTTATGTACTTCTAAATAAACCAAAAGACTATATTACAACTACAGACGACCCACAAGAACGCCGTACCGTTATGCACTTGGTTGAAAAAGCAACTCGCGAACGCATTTATCCTGTTGGAAGACTTGACCGTAATACTACCGGTCTTCTATTAATGACTAATGATGGAGAATTGGCTGAGAAGCTCTCGCATCCTAGAAACAACATAACAAAGATTTACCAGGTTGAACTAAATAAAAATCTTTCTCAAGGCGATTTCAACAAAATCGAATACGGAATAGAGCTAGAGGATGGTTTAATTAAACCAGATGATATTAGCTATGTTCAAGGCGCAAGCAAGAAAGAAATAGGCATCCAGATACATAGTGGAAAAAACCGTATAGTTAGACGGATATTTGAACATCTAGGTTATGAGGTTATCAAATTAGATCGGGTAATCTATGCTAACCTTAGTAAGAAAGATTTACCTCGCGGCCGTTGGAGACATCTTGAAGAAAAAGAAATAGTCCAATTAAAGCACTTTATTAAATAGACATAAACGTTATTAAATGCAGAACGGCTCCCTAATGGAGCCGTTCTGCATTTATCGATAATCATTAGCTAATTAGACCTTTTCGTTTAATAACTCCTTAATTGTAGCTTCAAATTTATTTGTATAATCGATATAGGCTTGTCCCGTAGCCGGACCTGTAAATCCTGAATGAATTGTCCGAACGTTTCCTTTCTTATCAACGATAATGGTCGTAGGAAAAGCGTTAAAATTCTCAAGCGCCGGAATGCTCTTCAATACATCCTCTGTTTTATTTGTATAACCTGTTAATAAAACCGGATAGGTTACTTGAAAGCGATTTATTAGGTTAACAACCGCCTTTTTAGCGCGTTCAGGTTCAGCGTAGCGTTCATATGCCAAACCAATAATCTCAACGCCTTCATTCTTATATTTCTTATAAAAAGGACTCAAATAAGCTGTTTCATCCATACAGTTTGGACACCATGATCCCAAAAACTGAATAATAACAATCTTATTCTTATAACGCTCATCTTTTAAAGAAACCATCTTGCCTTCAGTATCCTCAAATTTAAAAGCAATAGTATTTGAATCAATTTTTAACCTGGTAATATGATAGGCATCTGCCAGCATTGCATTTTCATCCCGCTTTGCCTCCCAATCTGTATGATTACTCGGCCCTGAATACATATCTCCAATAATACCCTCTTTCGATATAGTAGCGACAAAAAGACTTGGGCTAGATCCTGCATAAGAAGATAGAGAAAGGATATCACCATCAATCTCTCCTTGCAAAAAGCGGTAATCTCCGTAATCAGTTAAAAAGGTTCCACTTACTTTATTTCCATCCTGAACGAATTCTCCGATAGCCGATGTAGTATCAGTGCCATTATCGCTTCTAAATAGGACTGACCATCTATCATTAATATTTTCCTTTGCAGCTCTTGGATTCTTTATAAAACGCCAATCCACATTTGGTTTAGCCTCAAAGGGCATATGCTGTATTTTATCAGGGAAATGACGAGTCCACGTACCGGTCATCCCATCGGAACTTAACTGCGCCCGAATCTCGGTTTCATATAATGGAGTTTTAATAATAACTGAATCTCCTACCAGACTAACCTCACTGATATTCAATCGTTCCTTTGCATTCAGAAATGCAATCTGTTTAGTACCTGCCGAATCATATACCTCAAAGTTGAACGGGATCTCAATAGCGGAGTCGGTTTTAAATACTCCACGCCATATTCCATTTTCCAACTCAACCTTTGCAGGAGTACAACCAATCATATAGGTTAAACTTACAATCAACAAGGAGTACAGGAACTTTTTCATGCCATATTTTTTTGTAAAGATAACTATTTCAGTATTTCTCTGGCAATTACAAGCCGCTGAATTTCAGAAGTCCCCTCATATATCTGTGTTACTTTGGCGTCTCGCATCAATCGCTCAACATGATATTCTTTCACATATCCATATCCTCCATGAACCTGCACAGCCTCTATCGTCGTTTTCATTGCAACTTCTGAAGCCTTTAACTTTGCCATCGATGCATATTTTGCATAAGGTAATTTTTGATCCTTCAACCATGCAGCCTTCATAACCAGTAAACGTGCTGCTTCAATATCAGTTGCCATATCTGCTAACTTAAAGCTAATAGCCTGCAGTTCTGCAATTGGTTTCCCAAAAGCCTTCCGTTCTTGCGCATACTTTAAAGCAAGCTCATATGCTCCGGATGCAATTCCAAGAGCTTGCGCAGCAATGCCTATACGTCCTCCATCCAATGTTTGCATCGCAAACTTGAATCCGAAACCATCCTCACCAATACGATTCTCTTTCGGAATTTTCACATCACTAAAAAGAAGAGAATGTGTATCTGACCCACGAATACCCATCTTATTTTCTTTTGGCCCAATACTAAAACCCTCCATCCCTTTTTCCACAATAAGAACATTAATACCTCTACTTTCTTTCTCAGGGTGAGTCTGTGCAATTACCAAATATACAGAAGCAGTACCCCCATTGGTAATCCAGTTTTTTGTTCCATTTAGCAAATAATAATCTCCTTTATCTTCTGCAATAGTTCTTTGAGAAGTCGCATCCGATCCGGCCTCAGGTTCAGAAAGGCAGAATGCCCCAATCATCTCACCGGCAGCAAGCGGTTTCAAGTATTTTTCCTTCTGTTCTTCAGAACCATACTTTTCCAAACCAAAACATACCAACGAATTATTAACAGAAACAACTACAGAAGCTGAAGCGTCTATTTTAGAAAACTCCTCCATAGCAAGAACATAAGAAATAGAATCTAAGCCCGAGCCGTTGTATTTTGGATCAACCATCATACCCAGGAAGCCCAGTTCTCCAAGCTTTTTCACTTGTTCAGCAGGAAATGTTTGATTTTCATCGCGTTCAATAACGCCAGGTTTCAATTCTGTTTCAGCAAAATCACGTGCCGCATCGCGAATCATCCTTTGCTCTTCACTTAGTTCAAAAATCATAAGCCAAAATTTTCTTAAATATAACAATTACTATGCAAGCATAGTAGTGAAATAGAAAAACCTACGATTATCAGGTACTAAATGAATTTATTTTATTAATCGATTATTAGAATCAGGGAACACGAGCAAGGGGTCATAGCTCTTTCCTTCTTCGATAGACATATAGGCATAAGAAATAATAATGATCACATCTCCTACTTGAGCCAGACGGGCAGCAGCACCATTTAAGCAAACAATACCCGATCCACGTTCGCCTTTAATTACATAGGTTTCAAAACGTGCACCGTTATTATTATTTACAATCTGTACCTTTTCGTTGGCTATAATATTGGCAGCCTCAATTAAATCTTCATCAATTGTAATACTTCCCACATAATTCAACTCCGCCTGCGTAACACGCGCACGATGAATCTTTGATTTCATTACCTCAATAATCATGGTACAAATTTACTAAAATTAAAGAATATCATTGCAATACTTAATTCTCAACCTCAATTATCATGTTATCAATCAGGCGTACACCATCTATCCAAACAGCAATCAGTGCAATAACTGTCTCATTTGATGCGTGATCAGTTAACGGCTCTAAACTCTCCAAATCACATATCTCAACATATTCAACTTTTAAATCAACCACATTCTCCAGCATTCTAATAGCTTCGATTCTACACTTTTCAATGGTCTCACTCGTTATATGTTGCTTTAAATAAACTAAGCTTTTATAAATAACCGATGCTTGGTTGCGACCATTATCAGATAAACGAACATTTCTTGAACTCATCGCTAAACCATCGGTTTCGCGTACGGTAGGACATAATTTCAACTCAACGGAAATATCTAATAATTGAATCATTTTCTCAATTACTAAGTATTGTTGATAATCTTTTTGACCAAAACAAGCAATATCAGGTTTTGCAATATCAAAAAGTTTTTTAACAATCTGGGTCACCCCCTGAAAGTGACCTGGTCGAAATGCTCCTTCTAATATGGAATCCAATCCTCCTAAATCGATATACCACTCCTCACCTTCACGATACATTTCATCAACTTCGGGCATAAACAACAAGTCGCACCCTGCTTGTTTCAGATTATTTATATCTTTCTCGATAGGCCGGGGATACTTCTCTAAGTCTTCTGCATTATTAAATTGGGTAGGATTTACAAAAATGCTACACAGACGTATATCACAATATTCTTTAGCATAGTCTAATAAAGTCAGATGTCCTTGATGCAGAGCCCCCATGGTAGGTATAAGGCCTATTCGCTTGCCTTCCTTTCTTAGAAAAGAAAGATGATTCTCTAATTCCTTTTTATTATAAAATATAAGCACACCTAACTTTTAAAAAATACCGCCAAAAGTGGCAAATTCAATTGGTAAAACAAAGCCTTTTTCGTAATTCATTGATAAGTTGGTAGATAATGCTTATCTTTGCACAACCTAGTTAGTCAATATTCTACTAAAGAAACAAACACATATAAAATTATTGGAGATGGCAAAAACAAAGATATTGTTTATTACACATGAAATGTCGCCATTCCTTGAATTAAGCAAAATTTCAGAAATTGCACGTCAATTGCCTCAGGCAATGCAAGAAAAGGGATATGAAATCCGAATTCTTATGCCACGATTTGGCACAATTAACGAGCGTAGAAATAGGCTTCATGAAGTTATTCGCTTATCAGGAATGAACATTGTTGTTAATAATAATGACAACCCGTTGATTATTAAAGTAGCTTCTATACCAGCAGCCCGCATGCAAGTTTATTTCTTAGATAATGATGAATACTTTAACAGAAAGTATATATTCAACGACAAATCCGGGAAATTCTATGCGGATAATGATGAACGGGCAGTCTTCTTTTGCAAAGGAGCATTAGAGACCGTTAAGAAATTAGGATGGTCACCAGATGTGGTTCATTGCCATGGATGGATGAGTGCATTAATTCCTGCTTATCTTAAAACTTCCTATAAAAACGATCCAACCTATAAAGACTCAAAGGTTATTTATTCGCTATATAACGATTACTTTAAAGAGAACTTAGGAGAGGGCTTTGCTAAAAAAGCATTAACTTCTTCTATGAAAGATGAAGACGTTTCATCCTACAAAGATGCCAATCATCTAAGCCTTTACCAGGGTGCTATTAATTACTCAGATGCGCTCGTATTAGCTGAAGAGAACATCCATGAAGATTTGTTAAAAATTGTTAAAAACGTAGAAATTCCTGTTATCGACGCGCAGAATGATACAGATTTCGAAAATTATTGCAACCTTTACGAACAATTTGCGAGTGAAGAACTCGAAACTGTATAATCGTTAGTTTTCAATAGTAACATATGAAATATTATTTTCGAGACTTATTAACCATGTTGATAAGTCTCTTTATTTTAAGCGGTTGTGAAAACCCATCAAAAGTAGGTTTAGATGTTGATCCGGAAGACCAAATACAAGGAGCCCTCATTGATGATCTGCCTATATATGCCGTTACAGTTAAAGAAAGTAGTACTTCCACAAAAAGCTCTTATCAGCATCCGCTAGGCTATTTAAAAGATCCTACCATTGGTGAAAGCAGCGCCAGCATTCAATTAGGCCTTGAAAAAATATACGCAGACGATTCACGCATACCAGCTAATGCAAACATTGATTCAGCTATCATGGTATTCGATTATGGAGTGGATTTCTTTGGGGACTCATTGAATTCAACTACTACAATTGAAGTAAAACAGCTAAGTACACCTTTTGAATTCAACAAGGATTATCCAAGCGATGCAACATGGGCGGTTGAAGCGGATGTATTAGGAAGCAAAACACTTAATAAATTTGCATATCGGGATAGCATTCAAATCCATACGATCATCAGCGCAAAAGATACCATCATAAAAGTCGGGCCTCAACTACGCATACCGATGGATGCTGCTAAAATTAAAAGTCTATTTGATGGCAACATCGACTCGACAACATTCGCGAGCAATACATTTTTCCAAAACCGGATAAAAGGCTTTCAGGTTAGCATTAATAAAACAGCCCAGGTTGGTATTGGTGGTATTGTTCATTTAGCAATCAATAGCAATCAGGATGGGTTGATGGTTTACTATAAGATACCTGGCTCTACAGATCAGAAAATCAAATTCTATTCTATAAGCGCTCAAAATGCGGTTTCTTCCCTTTCAAATGATTACTCTACCGCTGTCAAAGATCAACTGGCAAATCCTACCGCAAATTTTGAAACGGTTTATGTACAGGCTCCGACAGGCTTACGTGCTAAATTATCATTGCCAACACTTTCTTCTTTAAAAGAACAGAATCTAATCATCAATAAAGCTGAATTGGTTATTTATACCGATGCAGACGCTACCGGAACGACCTTTACTCAGCAAGCACCAAGGCTCACGTTATACCGTGAAGATATTGCAGGCCAACGTGTGCCTTTACCTGATGGCGACACCCGCACAGTTACACTTTCAACAGGAGAAGTCCGTAATATCCGCGATCCAAGAAGCTTTGGATTAGCTTACGGTGGAAAATACGATAAAGACAAGAAGAGCTATACGTTTATACTTACGTCCTATATTCAGGATATATTAAAAAGTAAAATTAACAATAGCACTTTCTATGTTGCTACAGCTTCTAATGTAGAGGCCTCCCTTGTCCCTTACCTGTTAAATGTTTACTCAGGATCTCGAGCGGTATTGGGCGGAAATAGCAACGAGAATTATAAAATGAAACTGAATATTTATTATACAAAAGCGAATTAAGGATTCAGTCTGTTTTTTTCAAAGAATCACATAGAAGTCGGAGTTTTTTCCGACTTTTGTTTTTTTCATAACTAAAATATATGTGTGGAATTGTAGGATATATCGGTTCAAAACAAGCTTGGCCAATTGTAATTAAAGGATTAAAACGATTAGAATATAGAGGATATGACAGTGCTGGCATCGCACTCGTTAATCCACAGGAAATAAAAATTTTAAAAAAAGCTGGCAAAGTATCTGTTCTGGAAGACTATGCAGCCGATAAAGATCTAAGCGGAACAGTAGGCATCGGTCATACAAGATGGGCCACACATGGCGAACCCTCTGATCGAAATGCACATCCCCATTCTTCGGGCAACCAACGGTTAGCCATTGTTCATAACGGAATTATCGAAAACTATGCGAATCTAAAGGAAACCCTTGTCAGCAATGGTCATGTTTTCCAAAGCGATACGGATACCGAAGTTCTTATTCATCTCATTGAAGATATTCAGGAAGAAGAACAATGTGACCTTACTGAAGCGGTTCGTTTAGCTTTAACGCAAGTAATTGGAGCCTATGCTATTGTAATTGTAGATAAAGAACAACCTGATCAGCTCGTTGCAGCGCGCAAAGGAAGTCCGTTGGTGATTGGTGTTGGTGAAGACGAATATATCATCGGTTCAGATGCTTCCCCAATTATTGAATACACACAAAACATCATTTATCTAAAAGATCTTGAAATCGCCACCATTACCCGAAGTGGAATTGAGATCCGGACCGTTCAGAATGAAATCCAAACGCCTTCTATTCATAAGTTAGAACTAAAACTGGAAATGCTTGAGAAAGGTGGCTATGAGCACTTTATGCTAAAGGAGATCCATGAACAAGCTTTTACTGTACGCGATTGTATGCGTGGCAGAATCTATCCGGATGAAGGAAAGATACAACTAGGCGGATTAAAAGATTACGATGAAAAGCTAAAAACTGCTAACCGTATTATCATTATTGCCTGCGGTACTTCATGGCACGCAGGTTTGGTTGGTGAGTATCTGATTGAAGAATATGCACGTATCCCTGTAGAAGTAGAGTACGCTTCAGAGTTCAGATATCGCAATCCCATCATTTCTGAGAATGATATCGTTGTCGCCATTTCCCAGTCAGGAGAAACAGCCGACACCTTAGCTGCATTAGAAATAGCCAAAGAGCGTGGAGCAACCATCTTCGGAATTTGCAACGTAGCAGGCTCCTCAATAACCCGCTTTACAGATGCAGGAGTTTACACTCATGCAGGACCTGAAATAGGCGTAGCCTCCACTAAAGCATTTACAGCGCAGGTTACTGTTTTAACTTTAATAGCTTTCTACATCGCTCAATTAAAAGAAAAAATTAAGCCTGATGCAATGAAAGTTCTATTAACCGGACTTGACAGCATTCCTGATCTTATCAAAGAGTGTTTAAAAACAGAAGATGCTACCAAGTACATCGCTGAAGATATTAAAGACATTAGTAACAGCTTATACCTGGGTCGTGGGATTGGTTTTCCAATAGCTCTGGAAGGTGCTCTAAAACTTAAAGAGATATCTTATATCCATGCGGAAGGATATCCGGCGGCAGAAATGAAGCATGGACCGATAGCTTTAATTGACGAAGGATTTCCAGTTGTGGTCATTGCTACAAAAAGCAGCTCCTATGAAAAAGTTGTAAGCAATATTCAAGAAGTAAAGGCGCGTAAAGGGAAAGTAATTGCTATTGTAACCAAAGGTGATGTTGATGTCCGAAAAACCGCAGACTTTGTAATTGAGATTCCGGATGCAGATGACGCATTTCTTCCATTATTAGCTACCATACCTTTACAATTACTTGCTTATCATGTTGCTCTTTTAAGAGGCTGTAATGTTGATCAACCCCGCAATCTGGCAAAGTCGGTTACGGTTGAATAGTAAGAACAGGGCCAATAAGTGTATATTTTTGTTTCCTATGATTCAATTATATATGTTTGGCGCTATAAGTAGAAAACATGAAGATTAAAGTAGGATTCGGATTTGATGTACACCAGTTAAGAGAAAATCATCCATTTATTATAGGAGGAGTTCAACTCGAACATCATTCAGGGGCATTCGGCCATTCCGATGCAGATGTTCTTGTTCATGCAATCTGCGATGCTCTTTTAGGTGCAGCAAACCTGGAAGATATCGGATATCACTTCCCGAATACAGATCCGCAATGGAAAGATATTCGTAGTACAATACTGTTAGAGCATTGTGTAAAGTTGTTAAAAGAAAAGGGCTGGGAGATCGGAAACATTGATGCGATGCTTTGTATAGAAGCACCTAAAATAAAACCATATATCTCAGAGATGAAAAATAATATCAGTTTGGCAACTGGTCTCAGTACAGATGACATCTCAATTAAAGCAACAACCAATGAAACGATGGGGTTTATTGGAAGAGAAGAAGGTTTGGTAGCTTATGCAGTTTGTTTAATTACGAAGTAATATCTGCTTTTTTCTTTAAAGGCTCAATATCGCTACAAGCACTACAAGTCTTACATGCTCCACCTTTCTTAGTAGGTTTAACATTGAGATAAACCGTCCTAATCAAGTACAATACTGCTATTCCAAACAGAGCTAATACAAGTATTAATTGGACATCCATAGTACAAACTTAGTGAATCAAAAGCATGCTTTTGTCAGATTCATATAAAAAAAATACACTTACACTATAAAAAAACTCACACCTCTAACAATTTTTTCCAATCGTAATAACTATCTTTGCGAAAAATTTCGAGTATCCTATTACCGATAAAATGCAGAAAATCAGAAATATAGCAATTATTGCCCACGTTGACCACGGAAAAACTACCCTTGTTGACAAAATCCTACACTCTACACATCTTTTTCGTGACAACGAACAAAGCGGTGTTTTAATTCTTGACAACAATGACCTTGAACGTGAACGAGGAATTACTATTGTTTCAAAAAACGTTTCTATTCAATACAAAGACGTTAAAATCAATATCATTGATACCCCTGGTCACGCCGACTTTGGAGGTGAGGTTGAGCGTGTTTTAAAGATGGCAGATGGAGTAATCCTTCTGGTAGATGCTTTCGAAGGACCGATGCCTCAAACTCGTTTCGTAACTCAAAAAGCACTTGCACTAGGTCTAAAACCTATTGTGGTTGTAAATAAAGTAGATAAAGAGAATTGTCGTCCCGAAGAAGTTTATGAAGCTGTATGGGAGTTATTCTTCAGTTTAGATGCCAATGATGAACAATTAAACTTTCCGGTACTATACGGTTCATCCAAACAAGGCTGGATGTCAACTGACTGGCAAAAACCAACCGAAGATTTCATTCCTTTATTAGATGCAATCCTGGAATTCATTCCAGCTGCCCCAATAAACGAAGGCACACTTCAAATGCAAATCACTTCATTAGATTATTCATCCTTTGTTGGACGTATTGCTGTCGGACGTGTTGCCCGCGGAGTTATAAAAGAAAACCAACCCGTTTCACTAATGAAACGTGATGGTAAAATCATAAAGTCACGAGTTAAAGAACTTCACACTTTTGTAGGTTTAGGCAAACTAAAAGTATCAGAAGTAAAAGCCGGTGATATTTGTGCAGTAGTGGGAATAGAAGGTTTTGATATTGGCGATACTATTGCCGACTTTGAAAACCCGGAACAATTAGAGGTAATTCACATTGATGAACCTACTATGAATATGTTGTTCACCATCAATAACTCTCCTTTCTTTGGAAAGGAAGGTAAATTTGTAACATCACGCCATTTGCACGATCGTTTATACAAAGAAATGGAAAAGAACCTGGCATTAAAAGTTGTTCCAACAGATTCAGCGGATGCATTCTTGGTATACGGTCGTGGAATATTGCATCTTTCAGTTTTAATTGAAACCATGCGTCGTGAAGGTTACGAACTTCAAGTTGGACAACCTCAAGTAATCATCAAAGAGATTGATGGCAAAAAGTGCGAACCTATTGAAGTATTAACAGTAGATGTTCCAGCAGAAGTTGCTGGTAAAGTTATTGAGTTGGTTACCCAACGTAAAGGAGAACTCCTTGTAATGGAAACCAAAGGATTATTACAACATCTAGAATTTGAAATACCAGCACGTGGAATTATCGGTTTACGGAATAACGTATTAACCGCTACTGCCGGAGAGGCTGTAATGGCTCACCGTTTCAAGGATTACGAACCATGGAAAGGTGTTATTCCAGGACGTTTAAGCGGTGTATTAATTTCAATGGAAAAAGGTACAACAACTGCTTATGCTATTGATAAATTGCAAGATCGCGGTCGTTTCTTTATCGATCCAGGTGTTGATATTTATGAAGGCCAAATTGTTGGAGAACATATCCGTGATAACGATTTAACTATCAATATCACCAAAGGAAAACAATTAACCAACATGCGTGCTTCAGGAACAGATGACAATACACGTATTGCACCTGCTATTAAGTTTTCATTAGAAGAATCAATGGAATACATACAAGGTGACGAATACATTGAGGTAACACCAAAAAGTATCCGTATGCGTAAAATACATCTTCGCGAAGCAGATCGTAAAGTAAATTCTAAAAAGTACCAATAATACATTTAGGTTTTATATAAAAGAGTAAGGCTGGAATCATGATTCCAGCCTTACTCTTTTAATACCATTCTTAAAAATCGCTATCAGAATTTAAGTGGAACTTTAAGCCCCGGTTTGCTTGTTATAAATAACATGATCCACGTTAAAAAAGCATTGATAACAATCAGCTCAAAACTCATCCCATAACCTACGGTGTTCTCTAACAAGAGCTTCAGCACATACAACATTATCGGTGATAAAATACAGATATATGGTACCAAAGAGTCTCTTACAGCACGATTGGTAAACATCCCAAATACAAAAAGGCCCAGTAAAGGTCCGTAAGTATATCCAGCTGCTGTAAAGATTGCTGTTACAACCGATTCATCGTTAATTACCCGGAAGCCCATAATTACCAATAACATTAAAAGTGAGAAACCTACATGAACCGAAGTCCTTTGTCTTACCAATTTCGAATCATTCGGATTCTCCTTCTTATGAAAATTCAAAAAGTCAACACAAAAAGATGTTGTTAAAGCCGTTAATGCGGAATCGGTAGTTGCAAATGTCGCTGCCGTTAAGCCCATCATAAAAATGATACCCGGTAAAATAGGTAAGTAATTTAATGCAATTTCGGGGAACAAATGATCGGGAGTAGGAAGCGCCGCAACATCTATGTTATTTTGAGCAGCATATAAATAAAGCATGGCTCCAACTGATAAAAAGAATATATTGATTATCACAAAAACCAAGGTAAAAGAAAGCATATTCTTCTGAGCCTCCCCAATCGTCTTCATACTAATATTCTTTTGCATCATATCCTGGTCCAAGCCAAACATCGCCAGGGTCACAAATATTCCTCCCAGAAAAAGTTTAAAGAAGTTCTTCGTATCACCCATAAAATTATCCCAGAAGAATATCTTTGAATAAGTACTCTCTTTAATAGCATCAAATGCTTCTACAAAGTTCATATTCAAACTTTGCGCAATAAAGTAAATAGAAAGAACGACCGAAAATAAGAGGAAAAATGTTTGCAATAGATCTGTTATAATAATCGTCTTTAAACCTCCTTTATGCGTATAGACCCAAATTAACGTTAAACAAATTATTATAGTCACCGCGAATGGCACATTCCAAGCATCAAAAATAAAACGTTGAAGAATGATCGCTACCAAATACAAACGAAACGCTGAACCAATCGTTCTTGATATCAAGAAAATCATGGCGCCGCTTTTATAACTCATATGGCCAAAGCGTTGCTCCAGATACGTATAAATGGATACCAGATTCATCCGATAATAAAGTGGCAATAAAACATAAGCCACAATTATGTAGCCTACTGCATTTCCCAGAACAAATTGGAAATAACTAAAACTTCCGCCTCCAACAGCACCGGGAACCGATATAAAGGTAACACCCGACAGAGCTGTCCCAATCATTCCAAAGGCAACGATATACCATTTCGAATTTTTATTAGCAGAAAAGAAGGCAGAATTGTCCGATTTTTTACGTGAAGTAAAATGTGCTACACCAACAAGAACCGTAAAATAAACAATCAAGAAACTTAATAATACAAAAGGGGTCATGCTTTCAGACTTTAATTATTATAATTGGCAATGGCTGCACGAACACTACCATATTTCTCAAGCAGTTCTGCTGCCAGCTGTTCTGTAGCGCCCGTTTCCTCTACAATCATTCTCACTCCCCTTGCTACCAGCTTGTTATTACTTAATTGCATATCTACCATCTTATTCCCCTTCACCCTTCCTAGTTGAATCATGGTAGCCGTTGTAATCATATTCAGTACCATTTTTTGTGCTGTTCCAGCCTTCATTCTGGTCGAGCCCGTTACAAACTCAGGGCCTACCACAACCTCTATGGGATAGTTTGCTTCATTAGCTACAGGCGAACCTCCATTACAAACAATACAACCAGTAGCTAAGCCAGCTTCGTTAGCCGCTTTTAAGGCCCCAATTACATAAGGTGTTGTTCCGGATGCAGCAATTCCTACCAACACATCTTTTTCATTAATTGAATATTCCAACAAGTCTTTCCAACCCTGTTCCATATCATCTTCTGCAAACTCCACCGCTTTCCGAATAGCACTGTCACCACCTGCAATAAGCCCGATCACCCAATCAAAAGGTACCCCAAAGGTTGGAGGGCATTCAGAGGCATCTAAAATGCCTAAGCGTCCACTTGTACCCGCCCCAATGTAAAATAACCTGCCACCTTTCTTCATCTTATCTACAATCACAGTTGTTAACGCTTCAATCTGCGGAATACTTTTTTGCACAGCTAGTGCTACGCTTTGATCCTCTTTATTAATATTAACAAGAAGCTCCTGCACAGTCATGTGTTCCAGGTTTATATAATTTGATTCTTTTTCGGTTGTGTACTTCATTTCTTGATGTTATTCAACTCAGGTGTTTATATATCACTTCGGCATACAATTTAGTATTTTGCCAAAGTTATATTCGATTAATGCTCAGAAATTGAGAAAAAGCAATAATTCTTAAAATATGAAATTAAAGATAGTTAATTCTGCTGTTTCTATTTTAAAATATTATTTCCTTAATTTCCCAATACGGGAACTATTGATTAACTTTGATAAAGAAACAAACTTGAGAATAATATCTAAGAAAACACTTCGGGATTTTTGGGAGAAGCATTCTGATTGCAAACAACAGTTACTTTCTTGGCATCAGGAGTCAAGTAAAAGCAATTGGAAAACACCCAACGATATTAAGAAGGATATCCAAGTGCTAGTTTTTGTTGCAAAACAGAATCGTATTTAACATTAAAGGCAATACCTATAGATTAATAGTGAAGGTAAACTATGAACATCAAATAATATGGATTCGTTTTGTTGGGACTCATTCAGAATACGATAAAATAGATGCTAATAAAATTTAAACATGAATATTAAACCCATAAAAACACAAACAGATTATCAAAAGGCATTAGAGCGATTAGAATTCATCTTTGATGCCGAGAAAGAATCTCCAGAAGGGGATGAACTTGAGATATTATCAATATTGATAGAGAAATACGAAGACAAACATTTTCCCATTGAACTTCCAGATCCCATTGAAGCTATTAAATTCAGAATGGAGCAAATGGGCTATAATCAAAACGATTTAGGGAAAATAATCGGATTAAAAAGCAGAGCCAGTGAGATCTTAAATAAGAAAAGGAAACTGTCTCTTAAAATGATTCGTCAAATACATGACAAAATGCGAATACCTACTGAAGTACTTATACAGTCTTATTAAATTATGCGAAGAACTAGCTTATTATTCAAAATCCGGGTAAAGCAAGTACTTTTTTCGCATAATTTTATAAGCTGTTAATTCCTCTTTCCACGAATCCCGTATTTGTTTCTCATTCATTCCGGCAATAATCTGTTTTCTTAGCTTATCAGTTCCTGCAAGCTTATCGAAAAAATCAGGACGAGCAAAAAACTTATCCTTCAACTTAGATTTCTTATAAAAATCAAGCAAATACTTCAATGTAAACTTTTCAGCAGCATCTACATTTCTTAAGTCCAGTCCATAACATAACTTATCCTGCTGTTCCACATGTGCTGCCATTCCTGGTCTAACCCCTGGTATAAACGTAAATTTACCAAAAACAGGATCCGGATAACCTATCACCTGAAATGGCCAGTCAGTTCCTCTGCCCACACTAATATCCGTACCTTCAAATAAACACAAAGACATATATAAACGTACCGATGTATAATTCGGCAAACTTGGCGATGGTATCACTGGCAATTCATACTTCATGCTATGATCGTAATTCTTAACTGGAATAACCGTTAAATCACATTGAGACCCATTCTCCAACCATCCCTCACCATTAATCATTTTTGCAAGTTCTCCCACCGTTAAACCATGAATCATTGCAATTTTATGATAGCTTACATTTGATTTAAACTTATCATCTTTCCTCACCGGTCCATCTACCTGGTCGCCATTCGGATTAGGCCTATCCAATACAATCACTTTCTTTCTATTATTTGCGCAGAGCTGCATAATCTGGTGCATTGAAACTACATAGGTATAAAACCGTGCTCCTACATCCTGTAGATCGAAGATCATAACATCTACTGAATTAACAATCGAATCTGCTTTCTCATTAGTTCCATAAAGCGAATGTAATGTTAATCCGGTTTTTGCATCCACATCATTACTCACACTTTCACCCCGTTCAATATCACCTCTAAAACCATGTTCAGGTGCAAATGCAAACTTGATATCAACCTTGTTTTCCAATAACACATCTACCAAGTGTTTATTTCCTACTACTGATGTTTGATTTCCCATTAATCCCACCTTCTTGCCTTTCAGTAAAGGAAGATATTCCTCCAGTTGATCTGCACCGGGAATAATGACAGAAGCAGAAACCATAGCTGGCACAGCCATTAACAATGAAAAAATAAAAGAAAGAGTAAATTGAAATACTGAACGCATAGTTAAGAATATAAGATATAAATTCTTAAACTAAGATATATGTTCTTCATCTATTTTTTTACGGATATCTCTTTTTTCCTTCAACCACCTATAAAAGCATTTGGAAGGTCTTTCTTCAGCCGGGCACTTAGATTAACTTCCCCACCCATAAAAAAGGGTGTTACAAAGTAATTATCGATTCCTTGAATAATAATAAAGTACAAACAATACGATAAAGTATAAAATAAAAAGAATCAGAATTGAAATCATTCTTTCAAACAAATACTGTTGTGAAACTTTCGTGATCCTATTCAAGATCTCATGTTTCTCACCTTGCTCCTTTCCTTTTATAACCCGCATAAAGAATGAACGATACTTTTCTTTATCGAATAATAAGAGAAAAGTAACTATAAGCATTATGATTGTCTGTATCAATACACCAGAAAGGCTTTTTAAAATTGTTTTGAGGTAAGAAGCAGATAATTCCCAAAATTCTTAACCTGGTTTTGCAGGCACTCTTTCTGCGAATTAATAGGATAATCGAATTTTAATTCAATATAGTCATGAAATTGTTGAATCAGTTCATTAGCACGTTCTTCAATTCTAGGTAATTCTTCTCGTATGTTCGTAACCTGCCCAATTAAGATTAACGCTGTCAAAACTATAATCGACAATAAAATAATTATGCAAACAATCGTTGAGAAAATTCTTTTCAAATACCATAATAAAAAAGAGGATGGCATTTCCGCCACCCTCTTTTAAAAACTACTAGAAACTATTAATTTCTATAAATACTAGCGAGTACCACCTGCCCACCATACTGGCTCAGTGTATACATATTGACCATTTCCATAAGCTGCTTGAACTTCAGGATTGGTTGTAGTATCATCATTACCATAAGGTAAACGCAATGGGAACTTACCAGGATTATCCAATTCGATAAGGTTTTCACCCAAAGCCATCATGCGACGAATATCATTATAGGTCTCTGTAGACTCACCTGATGCGCCAAAGAAAGCTATGTACTTTTGATTCATAATCTCTTTCAAAGGATTCGCAATAAATAATGGTCTAACATTTTCATCGAAATAAGTTGAGGCTTCTTCAGGTGTTACAGGATCAGAAGTTTCTTCTAAACCACCGTAACCCCCAGGAGTTGGAGCAGTTAAGCCCGCTACAACATTCACCTCAGTATTTTTAATCCCTTCAATTACTGCTGCTTTCAAAACAGGTTCAATTACTGCAGTACCACTTCCTAATCTAGCTAAAGCTTCTGCTTTCAAGAATAACAATTCATGGTAGCTTAACAGTAAAGTAGGTGCAGTTTGTGAATATACAAAAATTGAAGTATTATAATAATATTGCAATTGTTCGTTCTCACCATTTGGAGCCATCAGATCATAACTAGTATCGGATTCTGGATCGTCCACTTGTACCCAATCAGCATCGACAAAAACACGACGTAACCTTGGATCATTGCGTTCAATTAATTTATCTGCCATACTACGGCTTGCTGCCAAACCATCACGACTCCACTGAAAATCGAATAAAGGATTCAAATTACTCTCATCGTAGATTGCAAATGCAGCTTGTTCTGACGAAGATGCAAATGATTTGTTTACATTATCAATGACTGCTTGCATATCCGCATTCACATTGGTTGAACGTTTCATTAAACGCATTGTATAACGAGCTTTTAAACCATAGGCAAATTTCAACCATCTGCTAGCATTTCCATTGTATAATAGATCATAAGAACCCGGACCACCCGACGAATGACTATCAGTCTTTTGAAGATCTACAATAGCATTATCAAGATAGCTCATAATGTCAGCGTAAATTGATTCTTGAGTATCTATTTTAGGAGTCAAACTTACCTTATAATCGCCTGCTTCAGTCCATGGTGCATCACCATATAAATCGGTAAGCAGGGCTAAATTATAAGCAGCCAATACTTCTGCCATTCCTTTAGTAACATCATTACCTTCTTGTGAACCACCTACAGAACATTTTTCAATAATAACCTTCGCGTTCTTAAGAGTTGAATACAAACTGCCCCATGTATTGTTAAAAGTAGACGCTGATGAAGGCTCACTTTGTCTCATTTCTGCATAATACAGCTGATTATGTGTTCCCACTTCTTGTTCTACATAGGCAGATGTATAGGTATTAATATCTCCACCAGTGTTTTGAAACGCCGTGCTTGTAATAACATCTGCTAATATAAACTTAGCCTGCGCATCGGTAGAATGATTGTTATCTTTATTGATATCATCCATTATATCCTTGGAGCAGCTCGCTAGGACTAGTGGCATTGCCACTAGTATCCACGCGTATTTTTTGATACTTGATATAAATTTCATTTTCAAAGTCTTTTTAGAATTTCAAATTTAACCCCAAACCGTAGCTAGAAGTCCCTGGTAAAGAAAAGCGCTCAAAAGCTCCTCCCATATTAGTATTACTTTGAGATGCTTCCGGATCTAAACCTTTCATCTTTGACCATAACAATACGTTACGAGCGAATAAATTAAGATTTAATACCACGCCTTTTTTATCATAAACAGGATAACCTAGTGATACCTCTCTTAATTTAACAAACGAATTATCATAGATCATAGATTCAGAGATCGTATTAAGGTTGTCATAATATGATTGAGCAGCCTCTCCTGGGATCAAAATATCATTTTTTTCATAAGTTGGATTACCTTCAGAATCCGTACCAGAAACTTTAACAGCATCCCAAGGAAATAAAAATGATGTTCCAGCCTCACGAGCATCAGCAGAAATCTGACTAACACCATAGAAATCTAATAACCCTAAAGTACCACTATACATTTGTCCACCTTGTTTCCAATCTAAAACAGCGGATACTCTGAATTTCTGAACCTGTAAAGAAGTATTAAATCCTAACTGAAAATCAGGAGAAACACGTCCTATAACCCTCTCATCACCAGCTTGTGGAAAACCATCTTCATCTACAACAATCTGACCAGCTTCGTTTCTCGCAAAGCTTACACCATATATAGTAGGAAATTTTTCACCGATACTTGCTCTTACTTGTGGCTCAACAAAACCTCCTAAGAAAATACTATTTACACCAGGAGCTAACTCATCCACATAGTTATCAACTTTCGAAAAGTTAAATGCAAAATCCCATCTCAAATTATCTCTATTAATCGGTCTGAAGCCTAATGTTACTTCATGAGAATTGGTATGAATTGATCCCCCATTAGTTACGAAAGATTCAGAACCTGTAGAACCTGCTAAAGGCACTTCGAATATTTGATCTTTTACGTTTTGGCGTGAAAACGTATAACTTAACGTTGCCAAGCCATCATAGAATGTTAAATCTGTTCCAATTTCATATGATCTTGTATTCTGTGGTCTTAAGTTCGGGTCATAAACAATATCATACGGAGTATAAGCTACTACGCTACCAATTGGATATTGAATAGGAGTACCGCTAGAGAACCCGCCACCGTATACAGGAGTCGAATAATATGAATCATAATACTCACCTGCCTGACCAACTTCCGCATAAGAAAGACGAATTTTACCAAAGCTTAAAGCACTATTTTTTAAGTCACCAAGCTCTGTGAATACCCACCCTAAAGATGCTGATGGATAATAGAATGAACGGTTATCTCTTGGCATGGTTGAAACAATATCATTACGACCTGTTAAATTTAAATATAACATGCTTTTGTAAGCTAATGATAAATTAGCAAAGGTACCAACAGTACGTTTCTTCAAACGTTCTTCAGAGGCATTATATACTGATGAATTATCTATATGATTCCAGCCAGCGAAGTTAAAATTAGATCCTTTAGCATAATTATATTCACTATTTCTATCCACAAACTCATTACCAATCAAGGCATCAAATACAAAATCATCGTTGATATCCCACGTATAAGTTCCTGTCAATAAAGAGTTGAATTCATTCACGGTATAAGTTTGATTTGTAATCTCTCCCAGACCATTTGAATGTCCATAACCAAACAGATCAACATAACCAGTCGTATATGAATCAGCTCCTAATTGATATTTAACATTTATCTTTTGATTGTCCGTACCCAAATCACTGCTATACTGCAAGAAACCATTTCCAAAGAAACGTTGGTTCCTTTCAGTAAATTTATTGTTTAGAATACCCCAATAGGCACCATCAAAACCACCGGTTCCACGATAAGTATTTTGTGTATAAGGATCACCCTCTATAAAAGGAGGAATCCCTGCTAAATCGTAACTTGGAGGAGCTCCATATACAGTTGCCACAACACCGTCATTAGCAGACGACTGTTTCTTTATTTTAGAATTCACATAGTTCGCAAAGAAACCAGTGGTCCAATGATCACTTAATTTCGCTTCACCTGCTAATTTTACATTATATCGATTCAATCCAGTTGAGGGAACAATACCGCTTGAATTTGTATTACCAAGACTAAACGCATAACTACCCTTCTCAAAACCTTGGGCTACATTAATGGAATTACTATAAGTAGCACCTGTTTGAAAGAATTCTTTAGCGTTGTGATATATCTGAGGCGTAGTCCATGGATCTAACCCGGCTTTGGCTCTCGGTACTGAATAATACTGTCCTTGGTAAGCACTATTACCTTGAGAATAGCTATTATTTACATTACCACCATATGTTGGATCATTAGGCAATTCAGTGATAAGCGGCCCCCAAGCTGTAGATGCAGATGGATTAAACCTTCCTGCACTACCCTGTGCATATTTTGTTTGAAAGTCTGGCAATACAGAGATCTCATCAAAAGAGGCAGTAGAGTTAAACGTAATTTGCGGTTTACCAACAGGTACACCTTTACCACTCTTAGTTGTAATAATAATAACACCATTAGTAGCTCTCATACCATATAGAGCAGAAGCAGCCTGACCTTTCAAAATATTGATACTCTCAATATCATTAGGATCTAAATCCACACCTCTATTTGCAAAGTCAGTTCCTGTTACAGATTGACCAGTACTCAAATCGATTGCAGAATTAATTGGCATACCATCAACAACATATAAAGGAGTATTGTCGCCTGTAAATGAACGAGATCCTCTAATCGTAATTTTAGAAGATGCGCCCGGCATACCAGAAGACGGTTCGATACTAACACCCGAAACCTTACCTTGTATTGCTCCTGCCAAATCAGTGTTTGCACCATTTGATAACGCCTCAGCATTTAAACTTTGAGTTGCATAACCTAATGCTCTTCTCTCTTTAGTAATACCCAAAGCTGTTACCACAACTTCTCCTAATTGAGTAGCATCTGAAGCCAAACTTACATTAATAGTAGTTTGATTTCCAATAGTAACGCTTTGAGTTACAAAGCCAATAAATGAAAAATT
>Ga0160445_100437_pt1 | contig 21840 bp, 20 predicted proteins | sample HID1972M_E1MG_FD_108215 | JGI IMG/M metagenome (GOLD analysis project Ga0160445, IMG submission 108215) | Enriched pill bug-associated microbial communities from UW Madison campus, WI, USA - HID1972M_E1 MG | ecosystem: Host-associated > Arthropoda: Insects > Digestive system > Unclassified ... | reverse complement strand
TCCATTACTGATATTCTGGTTGACCCAATCAAGCTCAAGCATCTGCACCTCCACTCCTCCTGGCAATCGACCTTTTTCATCCGGTTTGGCATCGCTCCAAACAAATACCCCCGAGTTTCCTCCAGCCTCCATATGCCTCCATTCAATATGCATAACAAAGTTCTCATACATTTTTTCAGAACGGATAACCCCTATCGGCAAACCTTTACAGATCAACATGTCTTTGTCAATTCTCCAGGTGTCCGGATCTGTATTTACATTTATCCATTTAATTTTTTCCTTGCCTGCTTCCGGTCCTGAAATCAAGGCGCCAAACTCCGTTTCCGTACCAAATTCAATTGGATTTGTTTGTCCATATAAAAATCCAAATCCTAGTAAAAATAACAATACGCTATTTATTAAAACTTTCATACAACAGTCTATTAACATTTATTTAGATCACTTTTGTTACTCCGGGAATCGCAATAGGAGTCATTTCGAAATTTAAATCCCAACGATAATCTTCTACCATCGGCCCCAAGTTTTTCTCGGAATTCAATGCTTGTTCCCATGTGATTGTTTGTCCGCTATACCCCACCATGCGGGCCCAGATTGCCAACATCGTACTATTTGCCATCCACTCGCCATCATTTATGGGTTTGCCATTTCGTATAGAAGCAAAAAGTTCATCATGCTGGGTTTGATACATATTGTTTTTTTCACCGTTATATTTCCAACTATTTTTACCCGTTATCTCATAGCGGCTGCCAATATTAAGAACCGCATTTCCGTCGGTTCCCAATACGTCTACACTATTCCGGTTCGAAGTTGCCGCTTGCTGTCTGGTAAAATGGTATCCTTTAGCCCCGTTTCCATACTCAAACTCCACAGCAAAGTGATCATAGATATTACCGTACTTCTTATCAACCCGAACTTGTCGTCCTCCCGTTCCGGTTGCTCTGACTGGCATGATATCACCCATTGCCCACGACATCATATCCAAACTGTGAACTGCTTGCTCAACAATAAAATCACCGGAGAGCCAGTTATAATAATACCAGTTACGCATTTGGTAGGTCATTTCGGTCCAATCCGGCTGACGTGGCATATACCATAACTCCCCTCCATTCCGAAACGTAGTAACAGTTTTGATCTCTCCTACATCACCATTAAGGACCTTTGCAAATATTGCACGATTGGATAGATCATACCGAAAGCAAAATCCTGAAACCAGAGACAGTTCCTTCTCTTTTGCTGTTTTTGCTGCGGCCATAACCTTACGTACTCCAGGTGCATCAACGGCTATTGGCTTCTCACAAAAAATATGCTTGCCGGCATTGACCGCAGCAGACAAGTGTTCCGGGCGAAATGCTGGGGGCGTTGTCAATAATACAACATCGACTCCTGATTCAATAACCTTCATATATGCGTCAAATCCAATAAACTTATTTTTCTTATCCACTTTCACCTTTTCGCCCCCAATTTTCAGAAGTGCGGTATAAGATCCTTCCAAACGATCTTCAAAAACGTCGCCCATGGCAGTAATGATAACATCAGGATCGGCCTGCATTGCCTGGACAGCCGCTCCTGTACCTCTCCCTCCGCAACCTATTAATCCAACCTTGAGTTTTTCCTTTTTTGAAGAAAAGCCAGCCAAAACTTCTGTATGATGGGCCAGAGAGCCCCCAAGTAATACAATACCCGACTTCTTTAAAAATGAACGCCGATTGGTTACGTTTAAAATATTTGTTTTTCTATTCATCTGGAAAAAATTTCTCTATTATAAATTAGGTTTTTAAAAACAGTAAGAAATCTGAAACTTAAACCTAATAAATAAAACTGATGAAATGAAATTCTCAAACAAAGCAATCATTACAGGGTTATAATTTTGAAGATCAATATGGAAGAAAAAGATAACTCAATTAGAAAATTACCAGCCAAGTTAAGATATATTCCAGATACCAATGAGGGTTATTCCCGGGTTGCGAAAGGAAAGGGTTTTGCCTATTATTTAAAAGGAGCACTGATTAAAGATGAAGATCTTTTAAAGCGATTTAGATCACTTGTTATCCCCCCTGCTTGGCAAAAAGTTTGGATCTGTCCGAGTGAATACGGTCACCTTCAAGCAACAGGTATAGATGTTAAAGGGCGAAAACAATATATTTATCATCCTGGGTGGCAAAAGATGCAGCATGAAAATAAGTTTGCCAGAATCTTAGAATTTGGAAAGGCACTTCCTTGTATTCGAAAAAACATTCGGAAGGATATCCGTAAAAAGAAGTATACCAAAGATAAAGTAGTTGCCATTGCATTAGAATTGATGGAGGAAACTTTAATTAGAGCAGGAAATAGCTATTATCGGGATCAGAATAACAGCTATGGACTAACCACGCTCACTAATAAGCATGTTAACATTACAGGCTCTGAAATATTTTTTAAATTTAGAGGAAAAAAAGGTGTACTTCACAAGATTAAAATAAGTGATCGATCTCTTGCCAAACAATTAAAGAATGTAAAGGAAATAAACGGTCAATCATTATTTCAATATCTGGATGTGGAAGGCAATACGCATGCACTTGACTCCGGTGATCTCAATGAGTACATCCAACGTTGTACAAAACAAGACTTCACTTCCAAAGATTTCAGAACATGGTCTGGAACAGTTTGGGCGTTCCGCAAATTGTGTGAGCTAGAACCCTTTGAAAATCAAACGCAATTCAAAAAGAATATCATTGACATGTATGACTTTGTTGCATCCAAACTTGGTAATACACGAAGTGTTTGTAAAAAATATTATGTATCAGATACTTTAATTAAAGCTTATGAAAGCCAATACACGCATCCATACTTCAAAAGGGCACTGCGAAAAGGGGGCAAATTGTCTGACATTGAAAAGGCGGAAAAACAGCTATTGCTTTTGCTTAAAGATCCCGCTTTAAAATAAAAAGAGAAACCTAATTCAGAAACAAAAATCAACTTACTATTGTTAATACAGCAATTAAAAATACAAATATGTCAAAAAATCCACCAGCTGATAAAACACCCTATAAAAAAGAACCTAATAGCTTCTTTGAAAAGTTTGCAAATAAAATTACCACTTTGGCAGGTAGCTCAACCGCTTTTATAACTGCAGGTGCAATTGTTATTATATGGGCTTTTAGTGGTCCCGTATTTGATTATTCAGAAACCTGGCAATTGATGATTAATACAGGTACCACAATCGTTACTTTTTTAATGGTATTTATTATTCAGAAATCACAGAATAAAGACTCAAAGGCTATTCAATTAAAGTTAAATGAGCTGATTGCTGCGAGCCGTTATACAAGTAATCGCATGGTAGATATTGAAGATCTAACAGAAGAAGAATTAGATGATTTACGTAAGTTCTATGGTAAATTATCACAGATAGCTGAAAAGGAAGAAGACATTCATCAATCTCATTCAATAGACGATGCAGAAAATTTAGTAGAAAAGAAAAAAGAAGTTCGGGAGAAAAAGTTCAATACTCCTTCGGCCAATCGTATTACCAAACATCCTAATTCAAATTCTCAATAACATACTCACTCCAGCTGACTTGCGGTTATTTTTTATAGTTATTTAAAAAGAATGATAATTCGGCTGGCGAATCTGTATTAATATAATCAACTTCTAATGTAATAAAAGTTTTCCATAAGGTTTGGGTATCCGGGGTACCCCAGAATCTGACTTTTTTATCTAAACAGTGAACTGAATCAACAAAAGACTTAACTTGAATGTATTCATTTGCATTAAATTCCCCTATGCCTTTCCACGTGGAGAATTTTTCAAAAGAAGCGCTAAACATAGGAACTCTTTCCAATTGTTTTGATGAATAATTTACAGTAGACCTACCATCAAAATAAAAGATTTCATCAAAAAGATGAAACCTTTCAGGAGAAGGCATATTTCCACTGATCACTATACGGATGGCATTGGAATTATTTACACCATCAAAATAATGGCGCAATGGTTTTAGCTTTTTCTCCAAGCAACGCAATGCAGGTTCAGCTTCCGTTTTTATGTCGATCAAAAACTGGAGCTTAGCTTTGCCAGCATAAGCTTTCCCTCCATTCTTTAGAATTTGGTCCAATAAGGGTTGTAAGTAAAGTTTTTCAATTGTACGGTCTGGATCAATATCTTTTTTATCGTGCGCAACTAGCAATTCATCCCCAACTAAAAACACATCCATCTCAATCGAAGAAAACTGGTTTTCATAAGCATTAAAAAATGGTTGAGTTCTTAAATAATCATTATGGGAATGTGTATATATACCCCTGTGAGGGTTTTGAGCATGAACGACCAGGCTTCCTAAAAATAGAAACATGGTATAAAGTAATTCCTTTAAGCCTCTTGTTTGCCGTGCCATGATCTGTAGTAATAATCTATATTTATTCTTCTTCCAAAACCGCTGCAACACGACCCACCTGCCCATCTTCCAAGCGAACCTTGATTCCCCGGGAGTGATAAGGAGAAGAAGTTAAAATATCTTTAACCACTCCCTCAGTTAAAATTCCTGTACGTTGATCCTTTTTAAGGATAACCGCCACTAATAATCCAGGATAGATATCCTTTCTGTTTTGTCCAGTCATAGTTTATTATAAGAGTTTTCAAAAATAGAAATATTATTGGATACTTTTTCAAGTGTATAAGTTTAAGTACACTTTATAATTTTCACACAAATATTTTATTTTACTGTATATCAAAGCATTACTGCCTCTCTGACATTTTTGGCTTAACAGTTGCAAAGCAGTGTATGTTTAATACATATAAATAGAACACAAATTTAGAAACTATGAAAAAGTTAATTTTATCTGCAACAGCAGTATTATTTACAGTTGGAGCTTTTGCTCAAACTCCGGGATTAGGATACGGGATTAAAGCAGGTATTAACATACCGACTTATCATTATAGTAATGACAATAATGACTGGAACAACAAATCAACAACAAATTTCCATATTACTGCGTACCTAGATGCCCCTGTAACATCTATGTTCTATATTCAGCCAGGTGTTTCACTTCAAGGAAAAGGCTCGGAACTGAACCATACAAAAAGTGATCAAGGAGCTTATACAGAAACGCAAAATACGATGTGGATTGAGGTTCCTGTTAATGCGGTACTAAAATTCCCTACCGGAGATGCGGGTAACTTCTTTATCGGCGCTGGTCCTTATTTAGCCTTTGGCATATCTGGTGAAAACAAATATAAATACGAAGGTGAAAACAGTACATCTGTACAAGAAACCAAATTTGATTTTGACAAAAATGGAACCCAAAAAGGAACTGACTTTGGGGTGAACTTTTTAGCCGGTTATCAATTAAATAATGGTTTAACCTTAGGCGCTGGCTATGGAGTTGGTATATCTGACATTGCTCCAGACAATGTTGACTACAAACAAAATAACCGTGTACTTTCATTCTCAGTAGGATATGCGTTGTAGAATTTAACGCTATCAATTAAAAAAGAGAGGCAATATTGTCTCTCTTTTTTGTTATAATAAAAAACCAAATTGATTCCAAGAATTCCTTAATATTGCATTCCTATTTGTTATTAAAAATGTGCAAGCCAATTTTTTATCAATTCTTATTTTCTGTAATCATTCTTTTAATGCCAATTGCAACATTTGCACAGAAACATTCAAATGAAATCGACCATTTTATTGTAGTAGAAAATTTATTGAAGAATAACAAACTGGCAATTATTGCAACCGACTCTCTTGAAAAACCCTTAGAGAATATTAATGGGACCTTTCAATTTTCTTTAAATGGCTTTAATTATCCTTTAACGTTTCGAGATGGTGTTGCTATTACACCGAATAAAGTAGAGAAATCAACTTTTGTTTTTATTAAACATCTCAATGAAAGCGGATCACATGGGCAATTATTCTATGTCATAAAAAAAGACTCAGGACTGAATCCGATAAAAATAAATTGGATATTTCTTCTTTTAATTCCTGCTGCATTACTAGTAATAGTAATGATGTTCCGCAAGTTTTTGACAATCGCGATTATTGGCTTACTTATATTCCTTTATTTCAATTATAAACAAGGTCTTGACCTAACTACATTCTTTGAAACATTGGTGCACGGTATAAAAGGACTGTTCTAAAAAGATTAATTTAAGAATAAAATCCTTTTTTAGAAAGGCATCCCAATTCCAAAATTGTATTGAATAAAATTATATTTATCAGGGTAATTAGTAAGATTATAACGTTCATTAAAATCTTTGGCGTTGAATATTTCTGATATTACCCAACGATTCGATCCTTCAAATTGAGGATCTCTTACCTTAGCCGCAATATCGAGTCGGAATACAAAGTATTCTAAATCGAATCGAAAACCCACTCCTGCACCTAATGCTATCTGATCCAAGAAGCTGCCCCATTTAAATTGTCCTTCTGGATTAATTCCATCATTTTTTATTCGCCAAATATTTCCTGCATCCACAAATGTTGCTCCTTTAAGCTTGGCACCAAAAAAGTCATTCAATAACTTAAATCGATATTCTAAATTGCCTTCAATTTTAATTTCTCCTAATTGATCAAGATTCCGAAGGTTTAGTCTCAAAGAATCAGGTAAAACGGAACGATTGTAACCACCTGGCCCTAAAGTTCTTGCTTGCCATGCCCTAATTCCATTCATTCCCCCTGAATAAAAATTCTTTTCAAAAATTAAAAGATTTTGATTATTACCATAAGGAATGGCTACTCCAGGATTAAAACGGAATACCAATTGCCGCTCTCCGCCTAAGTGCTTGTAATATCTAAAATCAGTTTCCACTTTTGAGTATTGCAAATAAGGCACTCCCAAAAGGGTTTTCTCACCACTTTCATTCTTCTTGAAATTTACAACGGAACTTATTAACCCTAGCGTATTGCCACTTACATCAAGGGTACCCCTAAAATAAAAGAAGTTCTCTAAATTATTTAGTCTCAATGTATTAAAAGTATAGGCGTATTGACTTCCAAGACCGATGTAGGCTCTGTCATTACTTTCAATATATAAACGGTATCCTTCCTGATCTAATTGTTTCTTAAAATCTGCATCTAAACGCCCAATACGATATTCAAGTAGTATAGGCGTAAACTGATGAACCTTATACCTTGTTTCATTCCAGATATAAGAAATTGAATTAGTAAAATATCTGTTTGAATAGGTATTTAACTGATCAAAAACTTGCCAATTGGTTGAGAATACGGTTCTGGGCATCCCATTCTTACCCATAACCGGAATTCTGAAGGGAACAATTAAACGAGGGATGGTTAAAGTAGCACCGAATTGAAAATCGCGATTATAAATACGGTTAAATAAACTTCCGGAAAGCCCAGAATCAAATAAAACTCCATATTGAGCTTTTACTTCCAATTGTTCAGAACCCCCAAACAAATTTCTATTCGTATACGTATTACCAAAATTGAAACCGCTACGGCCTGAGTTAAAAGTGTATTCGCCTTCTATCCTATTAGACATTCGTTTTAAAGGAATAAGTTCGTAATTGGCATTAAGATGTGTAGAATCAGATTTTTTATAATTTACTTTGATACTTTTAAAGGTATTTAATTCGTATAAACGGTCGTATGTGAGGTTTTCAAAATCAATATTATAAAGATCGCCTTGCTTTTGAAATATATAACGTCCTAAAGGCTTCGCCTTAAACTTTCTGTTATAATCTACAAAATACATCGCTTGACCCAAGGTATCTTTCCTTGGCGTTTTTTCCATGGAGCCATCACTGGTCCGTATTTCTACAAAACTACTATCCATATGAAAAACGGAATGCCCTGTTTTGTTTTCCGGATTATCAACAATCAGTTTCAAATCGACTAAATTGCCAACCAGATTGGAATCTACTTCAAAACGGACATACTGCCGAAGAAAATCAAAATAACCATACTGTCTGGAAAGATGATATATACTTTCACGCTCAAATACCAAAGAGTCGCTATCGTACCGCATTCCAGCTCGAAGGCGAGTAAAATCCCGGTTATGTCTTTTATAAAGACTATCAACTGCTGGATCGGCAATTTGATGCACAAAATTTCGAATATAAAAGGGGTTACCTTGTGTTACGTTGAACGTAACGCTGGCCTTTTGTTTTTTAATGGAAATGGAATCTTTAACTTCAGCGTTAAAATAACCCTTACTCATTAGAAAGCGTTCAATTTGATTACGCGAAATTTCAACTAAAGAACTATCCAGCAACCTGGGAGCCTCGCCCACATTACGAATTTTGTCATTCCTATAATGCCCATTCTTTCCATTTGCGAAATTGTAAATGAATAAATTTATTGTTGAGTTTGGCCTTATTTCCTTTTGGATATATTCAAAGGCATTCTCTTCATATTTTTTATCAATGCCCTTTATTTTGACCTTTGTTACCAGTGTTTGTTCATTTTCTAATAAACGAACAGATCGGCATGATGTAATAAACAGCAACAAAAATGCTATTATTGTAAAAAATATAAGTTTAGAAGTAAAAAATGCTCTCAAAATCTCAAATAAGTTTAATTAAATCACTTCAGCTAAAAAAATTTAGAAAGATCCATAATCTTTTTATTGTGGAAGGTATTAAATCCATAACGGAGTTTTTTAATGAAGATTATACATTCCATAGTATATTTTACCTTCCTGAAATGTCACCAAAAGTGGTTAATTTTCTGCAAATTATAAAAGGAAATGAAATAACTTCTGATGAGTTAAAAAAAATAAGCACTTTAACTAATCCTCAAGGTGTATTAGCTGTTTTTAAAATATCGGAATTAAAACTGGAAAATACCGATTTAAAAAATAAATTCACGTTGGCATTGGATTTTATTCAAGATCCCGGCAATTTGGGGACAATTATACGCACTGCCGATTGGTTTGGAATGAATACTTTAATTTGTTCAAATGATACTGCAGATGCTTATAACCCGAAGGTTATTCAGGCAAGTATGGGCTCATTGGCCCGAATGAAAATTATATATTGTGATTTGGATGAGTGGCTATCACAGTGCAATCTTAAAATTTATGGTGCAGTTTTAAATGGGAAATCAATTTATGAGCATACATTTGAAGGAGAAGGTATCGTAATTTTGGGAAATGAAGGAAATGGTATACGTGAGAACATACTGCCTTATATAACTGAAAAAATCACGATTCCACGTTTTGGAAAGGCGGAATCTTTGAACGTTGCAATCTCTTCAGCCATTATTTGTTCAGAATTAAACAGAAAAATCAAAAAAACTTAGACAAGATAGATTTATTTGCTATTTTTGCATTCCTTTATGGGAATGGTCGGATGGCCGAGTGGCTAGGCAGAGGTCTGCAAAACCTTTTACAGCGGTTCGAATCCGCTTCCGACCTCGTTAATAATATAAAAAAGATACAAAATGGGAGTTACACGTTTAAAAAGAAAAGATAGAAAGAACAAAGTTACAGCTAAACTTGATGTTCAATTTCTAAAATTAGGTCGTAATATTGAAACTGGCAGCCGTTCTGAAATGCCTGCTACGGATCAAGTTGTTAAAAACAATGCGATCTTAGACAGATTATCTGCTGACTTAAAGAAATAACCTGTTTAAAAAACATTTTATTTAAAAGATCTAGACAGGATGTTCAATTAACATCCTGTTTTTTTGTGCCTTCTTATTTGGTTTTATTCCCTATTAACCAAACGCTTGCAAATTATTTTTATCAGTTGCGGGCCTTCATAAATCATTCCGGTATAAACTTGAACCAAGCTTGCGCCTGCTTGAATTTTTGATAAGGCATCTGAAGAAGAATGTATTCCCCCTACCCCTATTATTGGAAATGCCTTTTTTGATTTTTCTGACAGGTAACGAATTACTTCGGTAGAGCGAAGAGATAAAGGCTTACCACTTAGCCCTCCAATTTCTTTTGTTAGGTATGGTGCACTTCCCAATCCTTCACGGCTGAGGGTAGTATTGGTAGCAATTACTCCTGCAATCTTTGTTTCAATAACAATTTCAATAATATCATCAAGCTGACTGTCAGTTAAATCAGGTGCAATTTTCAATAAAATAGGTTTAGGCTTTCCATAACCTTCATTTCTTTGCTGCAACGTATGTAAAATATTTTTGAGTGGTTCCTTTTCCTGCAAATCGCGGAGGCCAGGCGTATTTGGTGAGCTTACGTTAACAACAAAATAGTCAACTACATCAAAAAGCTTATCGAAACAAATAATATAGTCTTTTACAGCCTCTTCATTTGGCGTGTTTTTATTTTTGCCAATATTTCCTCCAATAATCAAACCTTGTCTATCTGTAAAATACTTTAAACGTAAAGCTGCTACATCTACGCCCTGATTATTAAAACCCATTCGGTTTATCAATGCCTTATCTTTGGGTAAGCGAAACATTCTTGGCTTATCGTTCCCAGGTTGTGGTCTTGGGGTAACTGTCCCTATCTCAATAAATCCAAAACCTAAGGCGGCCATTTCATGAATATATTCAGCGTTTTTGTCAAATCCTGCGGCTAAGCCAACGGGATTTTTGAACTTTAATCCAAAAACCTCCCTCTCTAAAGAAGGATGAGAATAAGCGAATGCTGTGTTCATGATTTTTTTAGCTCCCCACACCTTCAAAAAGCTTCTGAGTCCGCTAGTCACAGTATGATGGGCCGTTTCCGGGTCCATTGAAAAGAACAGAGGTTTTACCAATTTATACATAAGAGCAAAGATAGAAAACAATTTAATTTAAAAATCCGTACTTTTGCACGCAAATGATATCAATTAATAATTTAACTTTTGAAATAGGTGCTCGTGCGCTATATGATGAAGCAAACTGGCATATAAAACCAGGGGAAAAAGCTGGCCTTATTGGCGCGAACGGAACTGGAAAAACAACTTTATTGAAGTTGATTGTAGGCGAAATGAAACCTACCTCAGGGACAATTTCCATGGCCAAAGATTTGAAAATAGGTTACTTAAATCAGGATTTACTTTCTTATCAATCTGATAAAAGCATTCTGCATGTTTCTATGGAGGCTTTTGAAAGGCAGAATGAACTTCACGATCAAATCGAGATTCTTCTTAAGAAGTTAGAAACTGATTACAGTGATGACATCTTACACAAATTAAGCGATAAACAAGCTGAATTCGAAGCGCTTGATGGCTACAATATTGAATACCGCGCAGCGGGAATCCTGGCAGGTCTGGGTTTTAATGAAGAACAGCAAAAACGTAAACTATCCCAGTTTTCTGGAGGATGGCGCATGCGGGTTATGCTTGCAAGAATATTATTGCAAGCTCCAGACATATTATTACTTGATGAGCCTACCAATCACCTTGACTTACCCTCCATTCAATGGCTTGAAACGTATTTGCAGGCTTTTGAAGGAGCAGTAGTTATTGTTTCCCACGATAGGTATTTTCTAGATCGTGTAATCAAGAAAACAGTTGAATCCAGAAAAGGGAAATTAAATGTTTATGCTGGCAACTACAGCTTTTATCAAGAAGAAAAAGCTCAACGTGAGGAAATTCAGGGTAATCAATTTAAAAACCAACAAGCTAAAATAAAACAAGAGGAAAAATTAATTGAACGTTTTAGAGCAAAAGCAAGTAAAGCTAAAATGGTTCAATCGCGTATTAAGGCTTTGGATAGAATGGACAAAGTGGATGCAGTTGACGATGACAACCCTTCTGTAAATTTTAGTTTCCGATTTAGCAAACCATCAGGGAGACATGTTAAAACCTTAAAAGATATTAGCAAATCGTATCCGAATGTTCCTATCTTGAAGGATGCGGATGGACTTATTGAAAAAGGCGACAAAATTGCCTTAATTGGTGCCAACGGCCGAGGTAAGTCAACTTTACTACGAATTGTTGCAGGTGTTGATGATGAATATGAAGGCACTTGCGAGTCAGGCCATAACGTTACCCAAACATTTTTTGCACAGCATCAACTGGAAGCATTGCATCTTGAAAATGAAGTTCTTCAGGAGCTACAAGCATTTGCACCGAAACATACTGAAACAGAACTTCGGACTATCCTTGGATCATTTTTATTTACCGGAGATGACGCATTTAAAAAGATCAAGGTTCTTTCCGGGGGTGAAAAATCGCGTGTGGCTTTAGCAAAAGCTTTAACTGCGGATGCAAATTTCTTATTACTGGATGAGCCTACCAATCACTTGGATATTCAATCCATTAACATTCTGATCCAAGCACTTAAACAATATGAAGGAACCTTTATTGTAGTTTCTCATGATCGGTATTTATTAGATAATGTGGCAAATAAAATCTGGTATATTGAAGACCAGAAGATTAAACAATACCCAGGGACTTATCAGGAATATGAAGAATGGCAAGCTAGTAGAAAGGAAAGTACCAAACCTACAACAAAAGAAACTAAGGTAAAAAAAGAGAAAAAGGAAGTTAAGCCTGAAATAAAAAAAGCACCACTCAGGAATTCTTCAAACCTAAATAAGGATCTGGAACGTTTAGAATCGGATATTCTTCAAGCTGAAAATGAAGTTAAAGACATTGAGCAGCAATTAGCAGATCCAAAAGTTTATCATGCAAAAGATAAATTAGCCGAGGTTAATAAGTTGTATCAAACTACAAAAAGCCGATTGACAGAACTTCAGACTAAATGGGAAGAACTTGCTGATAAAATATTAGAATTGGGCGAATAATAATAGCAGAACTATGGATAAAAAATTTGCAAAAGATTCATATACCGTTATGAATGAGCTGGTATTGCCCAATGACACTAATACGCTAAATAATTTAAGAGGCGGTAGTTTACTCCACTGGATGGATATTGCGGCAGCAATATCTGCCCAAAAACATTGCAACCGAATTGTTGTAACAGCGTCTGTTGATAATGTCTCTTTTCGTCACCCCATTAAACTAGGTGATGTAGTGACCATTGAGGCACAGCTAAGTCGTGCCTTTAATACGTCGATGGAAGTACGCTTAACTGTTTGGGCACAAAATATCCCTTCAGGGACTAAGATAAAATCAAACGAAGCTTTTTACACTTTTGTTGCCATTGATGAGCACTCAAATACCATAGCGGTTCCAGAATTAATTCCTGAAACCGAAGATGAAAAGAGGTTCTATACAGAAGCTATTCAGCGACGACAACTACGTTTAGTGCTGGCAGGTAAGATGAAAGCCTCTGATGCTCATGAAATCAAACAATTATTTGATTTTTCTATCCCGGCGAAATAACTTTATTCTCCACTACTTAAAGCGATTATACGATCGAATTCTTCCACTTTTAAAGGCATAACAGATAAACGGCTTTGTTTAACCAAGGCTGTTTCTTTTAAAAATTTATCACTTTTAATGGTTTGTAGACTTACTGGAAATTTCAGCTTTTCCACAGGAGCTAAATCTACTACCACCCATTGATCGTTAGTAGTAGTTGGATCCTGATAAGCTTCTTTAATAACCTTTGCAATCCCTACCACTTCTTTGCCTTCATTGCTATGGTAAAAAAGGACAAGGTCGCCTTCTTTCATGGCCTGCATATTGTTACGCGCCTGATAGTTGCGGACACCATCCCAAAACGTTTGTTTGTCTTTAACAAAAGTATCCCAGCTGTATTTAAAAGGTTCTGATTTAACTAAAAAATAGTTCATAGTATACATAAAAAAGAGATTTAAGAATGATTCTTAAATCTCTCTAAATTTAGATAAATTAATATTAATGATCAGCGTGACCGTCCATGCCATGGGCATGCCCATGTGCTAACTCCTCTTCAGTAGCTTCGCGGACATCTAAGACTTCAATATCAAAATGTAAATTTTGTCCGGCCATAGGATGATTTAAATCAACTACCACAGCTTCAGGACTTACTTCCGTAACTTTTGCTCTAAACTGGTTTCCTTGGTTATCTTGTAAAGGAATAATTTCTCCAACTGGAGGAATTCCAGATTCTTTAAACATATCTGCGGGTAATTGTGCTACTGCACTTTCGTCTAAATCTCCATAAGCATCAACTGCCTGAAGTTCGAAATCAATTTTATCACCTTTTTTCAAGCCTTGGATATTCTCTTCAAATTTTGGAAGCATCATTCCTACTCCAGATAAAAAAACTAATGGGTTAGCTTGATCAGCTTCTTCCACGAATTCTTTTGAACCATCGCTTACAGTGTGCAATTTGTACGTTAGCGCAACTACGCTATTGGGTTTTATAGTCATCTTGTTAAGATTGCGGAGAATTCTGTCCATTCTCCTGTTTAAAAAATTAATTTCAATAAATCCGATATAGTATTTACCGGTAAACTGCAAGTTTTGTTTTTACAAACATAAACTTTATCGGTTAAATCAACGCGATCTTTTAATAAAGGGAGATTTTCATGTTGTCCTCCAAGGGTAATTTTATTGGGAAGATAATAGCGATCTAACTCTTCTCTATATTGCTGATAATGAGAGCCGGTTAATGCAATTTCATTTAAGCCGAACACCTCTTCTAATAATTGTATTGCCCAATTTGAGAATGCAGAAGGATACGTTTTAATTTGCGGATAAATATTGACCAGTACCTGCATTGCATTTGAACGGTATTCATCATTATCAAAAAATAAGCCTAATTTAAACAACTGACGTATTAACACCGAATTTGAGGAAGGAATGACATCATCAATTATATCCTTTTTGTTAGCAATTAATTTTTCAGCCTGATGCGAAGTAAAACTAAAGGCTGCATCCCCCTTTGTCCAAAAATCTTTTAATACTTTATCAGCGAAACTTTTAGCTTGATTTAAATATTCGATACGGAAAGTTGCCTCATACAAAGCAATTAAAGCTTCGATATAGAAAGCATAATCATCTAAGAACCCGATAATTTCTTTTCCATTAGTAGACGGCTGACGTAGTAAATCTCCATTGGCATTAACCAGTTCCCTTTCAATAAAGGTAGCAGCCATTTCTGCACTCGCAAGGAAGTTATTTTCTTGAAACACCCGATAGGCATCTATATACGCTTTGATTGTCATTGAATTCCAAGCACATAGAATTTTATCATCTAAAGCCGGACGATTACGCTTTTCACGGTATTGATACAGCTTTAATTTAATTTCCCTTAAATAGCTCTCCCATTCAGAGTCTGAAAAGCCCGATTTCTCCGCCAAACTGTCAGCGTCTATATCGACTTTCAAAACATTGGTACTTTCTTCTGTCCAATTTCCTTCTTCAGTAACTTGAAAATAATTAATGAATAAAACAGCATCTTCACCAAGCGCATCTTCAATTTCCGCTTTGGTAAATGTATAATATTTACCTTCTACACCGTCGCTATCAGCATCCAATGAACTATATAATGCGCCTTTACCGGTAGTCATTTCACGCTTAACCCATGCCAAGGTTTCATAAACCACACGTTTATATTGTGTTGTCGGTTTTTGTTGGTATGCTTCACTATAAAGGCTTACTAATAGTGCGTTATCATATAGCATTTTTTCAAAATGGGGAACATGCCATTCGCCGTCAACCGAGTAACGTGCAAAACCTCCGCCTATATGATCATAAATTCCTCCCGACGCAATTTTCCTTAAGGTGAAATGAACATGATCTAATATATCTTTATCCTTGGCAAGGAATCCATAACGCAAAAAGAAAAGCCAATTGTTAGGAATGGGAAACTTAGGCACACGATTATAACCTCCATTCATTCTATCAAATGAGTTTCTCCATACATTGACAATTTCTTGAACGTCTTCAATCTGAAAGGGTTTTTCAAGTTTATGAATGGGAATAACATCTGAATTTGAAATACCTTCTGTAAGTCTTTGCGCATAATCTAAGGCAACTTCTGGTTTTTCATTCCACATTTCTGCCAATTGGAACAGTATATTTTTCCAATCTTCTGCAGGGAAATAGGTTCCACCATAAATTGGCCTGGTATCTGGCAAACAAATGGCATTTAGCGGCCATCCGCCCTGTCCTTTCATAAGTTGAACCGCAGTCATATATACCTGGTCAATATCTGGTCGTTCCTCACGATCTACCTTGATGGCTATAAAATGATCATTCATAACCTTCGCGACTGCTTCGTTTTCAAAACTTTCACGCTCCATAACATGGCACCAATGGCAGGCCGCATAACCGATACTTACAATGATTAACTTATTTTCTCTTTGGGCTTTCAGCAGAGCTTCTTCGCCCCAAGGATACCAATGAACAGGGTTGTTTTCGTGTTGTTTTAGATAAGGAGACGACTCAAATTTTAATTTATTTGGCATATTAATTATAAATGTACTGTTTTGTATTTTAAAAAGTAAATTTGAAGTTAACTCAGATCATTTTTTGTTATTTGGCTTTAAGTCTGTGTTTTCAATATATTACCTTAAAACAACTCTTTGATTTAAGCTTTTTGCTAAATTGCAGGCTCTAAAAAATCATACGAATGACAACTAACGAGAAACTTTCAGCCCTTCGTGAAGGAATGAAAAATGAAAATATAGATGCCTATATCATTGCTTTAGCAGATCCGCATATCAGTGAATATTTACCAGACCATTATAAAAATATAGAATGGATTTCAGGTTTTACCGGCTCTGCAGGTACATTGGTAATAACTGCTGAATTTGCAGGATTATGGACCGATAGTCGTTATTTTGTACAAGCTGCAGAGCAATTAAAAGATTCGGGCTTTGAACTTGTAAAATTGAAGGCTCAAGGTGCGGCCGAATATGCAAATTGGCTTACAGTTACTTTATCAAAAGAAAACACAGTTGCTTTTGATGGAAAATTAGTTCCCGTGACCATTGCTCAACAATTAAAACTGGATCTAGAACCCAAGGGAATTAAGATTAAGGGGGACATTGATTTAATTAGCAGTCTTTGGACAGATCGGTCCGATCTACCTAACAGCAAGGCATATCTCTTACCAGATAAGGTAACTGGAAAATCTACTTCGGAAAAGATAAAAGAGATTCAACAAATTTTAAAGAAAAAAGGTGCCTCAACTCACCTAGTATCATCTTTAGATGACATTTCTTGGATATTTAATATTCGCGGTGCTGATGTAAAATGCAATCCAGTTGTTCTAAGCTTTGCGTTATTTAATGCAGATAAGGTTTGGTTATTTATTGATGCAGAAAAGCTAAGCGATGAAAACAAGAAAGAATTAAGGGATGCCGGAGTTTCTATTTCTCCTTATCAAGATATTGAAAAGGCAATTAAAAGCATTCCTGTTAATTCAAGTGTTTACATTGATCCTAAACGTAATTGCTATTCCTATTATACTTTAATTCCTGAATCGTGTAAGAAAATTGAAGGCACTAACCCAAGCACATTTTTAAAAGCAATAAAGAATGCTACTGAATTAAGTCACACACGTGAGACTATGGTTAAAGATGGTGTGGCACTGAGCCGATTCTTTTATTGGTTAGAAAAGCATTTGGGAAAAGAGAAAATCGCTGAAACTACGGTTGCCCTCAAGCTAAAAGAATTCAGGGCTGAACAAAATGGCTTTGTAGGTGAAAGTTTTGATACCATTGCCGGATATAAAGAACATGGTGCCCTACCCCATTATAAGGCAACACAAGAAAGTGATAGTATTTTAAAAACAAATGGATTGCTTTTAATTGATTCAGGCGGACAATATACAAGCGGAACCACTGATATTACTCGGGTAGTTTCATTAGGGGAACCTACTAACGATGAAAGAAAGGATTATACCCTTGTTTTAAAGGCAATGATTGAAGGTTGTACTACACATTTCCCAAAAGGAACCAGAGGATATCAGATTGACGCAATTACAAGAAAACCACTTTGGGATCATTTCAGAAATTATGGTCATGGAACCGGTCATGGCGTTGGTTTTTTTCTAAATGTACATGAAGGCCCTCATGTTTTTAATGCAGCAAATATTGACATAGCAATAGAAACTAATATGATTACCTCTATAGAACCTGGTTTATATAGAGAGGGGCATTATGGCATTCGTATTGAAAATCTAGTAGTAAGCCAATTAGACGAAAACACTATTTTCGGACAATTTATAAGCTTTGAAACATTAACGGTATGCTATATCGAAACTTCATTAATTGACAAAAGCTTATTGGAGGATTACCATATTGATTGGTTAAATGAATACCATAATGAAGTATATAAAAAGATATCTCCAAATCTTAATGAAGAGGAAAGAACTTGGTTAAGGATTAAAACTGAAGCTATATAATATAAAGGATATGTCAAAAATACCACCAGCTGAAAAAAGTACTCCCGGCGCAGCATTTGAACGATTACTTACTATTTTGGATACCCTTCGAAGCGATTGTCCCTGGGATCGAAAACAAACCATGCTAAGCTTAAGGCATTTATCAATTGAAGAGATGTATGAGTTGGGAGATGCCATTTTAGATAATGACCTTCCAGAAATTAAAAAAGAGATTGGTGATATCCTTTTGCATCTAACATTTTATGCAAAGATTGCCGATGAGCAAAAAGCTTTTACTATTACTGATGTTTTAAATTCAGCATGTGAAAAATTGATAAGCCGTCATCCCCACATTTATGGTGATATCGAAGTTACGAATGAGGAAGAAGTTAAGCGAAATTGGGAGCAGCTAAAATTAAAAGAAGGAAATAAATCCGTATTAGCAGGGGTACCTAATTCGCTTCCTGCTTTGGTTAAAGCTTATCGAATTCAAGATAAAGTAAAAGGTGTTGGTTTTGATTGGGAGAATAAAGGGCAAGTTTGGGAGAAAGTTGAAGAGGAGCTTCAAGAATTTAAAGAAGAGTTTAATATTGAAGATTCTTCTTTAATTGATCAAGAGAAAGCAGAAGATGAATTTGGTGATTTGCTATTTTCATTAATTAATTATGCTCGTTTTCTAAACATAAACCCTGAAAACGCACTGGAAAGAACCAATAAAAAATTTATAAAACGTTTTAACTATTTAGAAAATAAAGCAAAAGAAGAAGGAAAAAATCTGAAAGATATGACCTTAACGGAAATGGATATTTATTGGAACGAGGCTAAAACATTAGAATAATTCTTGAGGATTTTTTTATGAAGCATTTTATTTAAAACTAATTGCTTTTACGGGGCTAATCCGACTTGCTAATCCGGATGGAATCAATAAAACCAATAAGCAAACAATTAAAGTACCTAAGTTTAATAAAAGCACATCAGAGACCTTGATAGAAATGGGTACATGGTCAATATAATACGAGGTTGTATCCAGTTTTATTAGCTTGGTTTTATTTTGAATATAGCAAAGACCAAGCCCCATTAAATTTCCTAATAAAAGTCCATACCCAATTAAATAGGCTGAATTATATAAGAAAATTTTGCGTATGCCTCCATTTGCAAAACCGAGCGCTTTTAAAATTCCAATCATTTGTGTTCTTTCAAGAATCATAATCAGCAAAGCTGAGATCATATTAATAACTGCCACTAAAATCATAAGAAACAGAATAACTTCAGTATTTACATCTAATAGATCTAGCCATTGGAATACCTCTGGATAATACTCCACGATACTTACCGCTCGTAAATCAATAGGCAATGCGTCATATATCTGATTTTTGCTTTCACTTAATTTACTAAAATCATCTAATCGAACTTCATAGCCTCCTACAGTATTAACGTCCCAGTTGTTTAACCGCTGGATGAGAGCAAGATTCCCAATTACATAGGATTTATCAATCTCTTCAACACCTAAATTAAAGATGCCTACAATTTCAAATTTCCTCTTTCTTAAGGGTTCCTGGACAAAATACATCAAGAAATCATCACCCAGTTTTAAATTTAATCGATTGGCTATATACGTGGAAATTAAAATTTGACGGGTTGCATTCTCTTCATCTGAAAAATCAATTCCTTCGCCTTCCACTAAGATACTTGAAATAAATTTTTGATTGTATGTTTTATCAATTCCCTTTAAAACAACGCCTTCAATTTCATCGTTTGCGTTTATAATGCCGGGTTTAGTGGCAAAGGGCTCTATTGATTTAAAATGTGGTACCTTTTTTAATTTACTTTTGGTTGAATCTTCCAATAAAAATGACGTATTATCATAAGAAGGATTCAATTCGTATTGAAAAACGATTACATCTCCACCAAAACCGCGTTGCTTTTCAATTACTTCTGATTTAAAACCACGAAGAACAGCAATCGCTAAAATCATGATGGTAAGTCCCAACATAATTCCGGCAATAGCTACCCGAACAATCAATTTTGAAAATGTACGATTGCTTTTTGTCGTAATTCGCTTAGCAATGAATAAAGGAAAATTCAAATTAGATATATTATTTTTATCTTCGCAAAGGTAAAGAATGTATTCCAAAATTTTTTAAAATCTCGTGTATGTCAATTATATTTATGGGTACCCCCGAGTTTGCAGTTGCATCCTTACAAGCTTTGTTAAACGCGGGGGAAGAAATTGTTGCTGTAATTACTGCACCTGATAAGCCAGCAGGGCGAGGACAAAAGCTTCAGGAGTCGGCAGTGAAAAAATATGCACTAAGTCAAAATATACCGGTACTACAACCCACAAATTTAAAAGATCCCAACTTTATTGAAGAGTTAAAATCGTATAATGCAGATTTACAGGTTGTAGTAGCATTCAGAATGCTTCCTCAAGTAGTTTGGAGTATGCCTGCAAAAGGAACCATTAATTTGCATGGATCTTTGTTACCTCAATACCGGGGAGCAGCTCCTATAAATCATGCAATTATAAATGGAGAAACAGAAAGCGGGGTCAGCACATTTTTATTACAACATGAAATTGATACCGGAAATATTCTCTTTACGGAAAAAGTAATCATTTTACCTGATGATACAGCTGAAGAACTCCATGATAGCTTAATGAAAACCGGAGCTCAATTACTAGTTAAGACAGTAAAAGCCGTAAAAGAAGGTAAAGTTGAGGGACAGCCTCAGCCAGAAGATAAAGGACAGCTGAAAGCAGCGCCAAAGATCCACAAGGAGGATTGCAGAATTGATTGGAACAAACCTGTAAAAGAAGTATATAACTTTATAAGAGGCTTAAGTCCGTACCCTACCGCTTTCACTACTGTGGAAAACAAAATCTTAAAGATCTATAAAGCTAAGCCGGAATTAACTCCAGTTACTGAAGTACCTGGAACTCCAACTAGCGATGGAAAAACTTATTTGAAATTTGCTTGCCAAGATGGCTATATTCATGTTGTGGATTTACAGATTCAAGATAAAAAAAGAATGAACGTTGCCGATTTTTTAAGGGGCTTTAGACTAAGTTAAGGATTAACTGTAATTCCTATTCAGTCAATTCACTTTGCCATTGCTCATATTTCCGCCAAAGCTCTTTTGACAAACGATGAAAGTATCTTTTTTTCTTATAACCCAATACACATTGCATACCATGCACTGCATTGGTTAAGAAAATTTCTTCAGCTTCATTTAAAATCTGAGGATTAATTTGAGCCTCAACGATTTCTATCCCATTTTTCTTTGCAAAATCAATAAGGGAGCGGCGCATTACACCATCTACACAGCCTTCACTTAAAGCTGGCGTATATAACGTTTCATGATACCAGATAAATATGTTAGAACTAGCCGCCTCAACTAAAAATCCGTTCTCATTAGTTAACAATACATCATCCAATGCTTGTTTTTTACGATATACTCCTGCTAATACATAAAGCAATGCATTACTGGATTTTACATTTGAAAGTAAATTGATGGGTTTCTGATAATCAGGAAACACATCAATAATTAATCCGCTTTGATTATGCACATTCACCTTTTTATCAAGCTTGATTACTTCCAAAAGATAAGCAGCTTGGTTACTTTGTGGTGTATAGAACCCGGCTCCATCCCGAAAAACGGTAAAACGGATTCTGCATTCGCTCTCTAATAATTGGTTTTTCTTAAGTAATGCCGTCGCTTTTTGCCGAATA